>Ga0182740_1002088_pt1 | contig 12630 bp, 8 predicted proteins | sample eDN5th37CKraftBY_FD_128872 | JGI IMG/M metagenome (GOLD analysis project Ga0182740, IMG submission 128872) | Enriched backyard soil microbial communities from Emeryville, California, USA - eDNA 5th pass 37_C Kraft BY (version 2) (version 2) | ecosystem: Environmental > Terrestrial > Soil >...
CTTGACGATCCACACCGCGGGGGCGGATCCGTCGTGGAACAGCGCGGTCGCGGGCACGGTATAGGTAGCCAGGCCTTCGCCGGAACGGTTGTCGAAGCTGATGTTGGCCGTCATGCCCAGGCGCACATCCGGCGTGGGGGCTTCCAGCGTGAGCTTGGTGCGGTAGGTGCGGCTTTGCGGATCCGCGGCAGGCGCAATCTCGCGCAGCACCGCGGCAAACGTCTGGCCGGGCAGGGGGCCGAGGCTGACGCTGGCGCGCTGGCCGATGGACAGCCCCGCAAGCACGCTTTCCGGAACGTCGCAGATCGCGTCGATGTCGCCGGACCAGGCCAGACTGTAGACCGGCTCGCCCGCGGCCACGTTCTGTCCGGTGTCCGCCTGTTCGGCGGTGATGACACCGGCATGGTCAGCCTGCAAAGCGGTGTACTTCAGCTGGTCGGCCGCCAGCGCCGCCTGTTGTTGCGCCTGGTCGCGTTGCGCCAGCGCCGCGGCGTAGGCGTTGCGCGTCTGCTCCAGCTGGGTCGCCGCGATCAGGTTTTCGCGGGCCTGGGCGCGATCGCGGTCCAGTTGCTGACGCGCGTAGTCCAGCTGGTGCTGGGCGGCCGTCAACTGCGCGCGGGCGCTTGCCGCGTTTTTGGCGGCGTCGGCCGGATCCAGTCGCGCAACGATCTGGCCGGGGGCGACGGCATCGCCCAGCCGGGCCTGGCGTTCGATGATCTTGCCGCTCACCCGGAATGACAGCGGGGTGCTGTAGCGCGCCTGCACTTCGCCAGGCAACGTCCAGGCCGGCAGGCGTTCGTCCGCATGGGCCGGCATGGCGACCACGGGCCGCGGCGCGGGCGGCGGCGGCTCGTTGCGGCCGCAGCCTGCGATCAGCAACGCAATGGCCGCGGTAGCCGACAGCGACAGCAGGCGCGGCCATCGGACGAGGCGGGGGGAGAGCGGGGGCGGTGCCTCGGGGGCAGTCGCGCCGGGGCGCGCGGCAAGGCGCGCGCAAGGGCCAGGGCAATTCACGTAACACCTCGCGGCGCGAGAAATCGGGAACAAGGGCCGGTTTCGGCCCGATACGGCATGGATTCTAATACAGTCATGAATCCAGATTCAATATTGAATCTGAAATGGCCGCCAGTGCTAAACTCCCGCCATGTCAAAAGTCCGCCTTACGCGAGAGCAGAGCCGTGATCAGACGCGTCAGCGTCTGCTCGACGCTGCGCAATCGATTTTTCTTGCCAAGGGGTTTGTGGCCACCAGCGTGGAGGACATCGCCGAGCAGGCGGGGTATACGCGTGGGGCCTTCTATTCCAACTTCACCAGCAAGTCCGAACTCTTCCTGCAGTTGCTCAGGCGCGATCACGAAAGCGTGATGAGCGACATGCGCGCCATTTTCGAGGACGGCGAATCGCGTCCGCAGATGGAAGCCCGCGTGCTGGAGTACTACTCCACGCACTACCGCGAGAACGACTGCTTCCTGTTGTGGATGGAAGCCAAGCTCCAGGCGGCCCGCGATCCCGATTTCCGGGTGGGTTTCACCGCCTGTATGCGGGAACTGCGCGAAGCCACCACGGAATACATCCGCCAGTTCTCGGCACGCGTCGGTACGCCGCTACGCATGCCGCCGGAACAGCTGGCGCTGGGCCTGCTGGCCCTGTCGGATGGCATGCAGTTCAGCTATGCCTTCGACCCGCAGGCCGTCACGCCCGAAATGACCGAGGCCGTGCTGGCCGGTTTCTTCCGCAGCGTGGTCTTTGGCGAATCCAGCCCGCAGTAGCGTGGCCGGACGGCAGCCTCAGGCCAGCAGTTCCGAGATTTCGATGAGGTTCAGGTCCGGGTCACGCAGGTAGACCGAGCGGATCTTGCCGGTGGCGCCAGTGCGCGGCACCGGGCCTTCGATGATCTGGGCGCCCTCGCGGGCAAGCTGGGCGACCACCTCGTCCAGCGGCCTGTCGGCAATGAAGCACAGGTCCAGCGCGCCCGGCACGGGCAGGTGGGCCTTGGGTTCGAACTCGCGGCCACGGACGTGCAGATTGATCTTCTGGTTGCCAAAGCGCAGCGCCTGGCGGCCTTCGCCAAAGGTTTCCAGGCGCATGCCCAGGATCCGGGTGTAGAAGTCCACCGTGGCGTCGGGGTCGGTGCAGGTCAGGACCAGATGGTCCAGGTGATCGATCATGGGATATCTCTCCTGAGGCCGGCCCGGTTTGAGGTTTCAGATTGTCAGACGGCCTTGCGCCGTGATAGTAATACTTGCGGCGCGCGGCCGGACTGAGGGGGGCGCTCGCTGGATTTTCCAACCCTCGGGCGAAAGGAGCTGCTGCATGACTTCAGAAACCCGATCATCCACCATCAATCGCCCCGTGTTCTTTCCCGCGGCCGTGTTCACGCTGCTGCTGGTCGGATTCGCCATCCTGGCGCCCAAGGCGGCGCAAAGCCTGTTTGAATCCGTGCAGGGCTGGATACTGGGCAACGCCAGTTGGTTCTACATCCTGGTCGTAGCCATCATTCTGATCGCGGTGGTGTTCCTGGCGGTCAGCCGCTACGGCGACATCAAGCTCGGGCCGGACCACAGCGAACCCGACTACCGCAACTTCACCTGGTTCGCGATGCTGTTCTCGGCAGGCATGGGTATCGGCCTGATGTTCTTCGGCGTGGCCGAGCCCGTGATGCACTTCATATCGCCGCCCGTGGGCGAAGGAGGCACGGCCGTCGCAGCCCGCGAAGCGATGAAGATCACGTTCTTCCATTGGGGGCTGCACGCCTGGGCCATCTACGCAGTGGTGGCGCTGATCCTGGCCTTTTTCAGTTACCGGCACGGCTTGCCGCTGACCTTGCGCTCGGCGCTGTATCCCTTGATCGGCAACCGCATCCACGGTCCCATCGGACATGCGGTGGACATCTTCGCCATTATCGGCACGGTGCTGGGTGTGGCCACTTCCCTGGGTCTGGGCGTGGCGCAGATCAACAGCGGTCTGAACCACCTGTTCGGCACGCCGGTCGGCGTGACCACGCAAATTATCCTGGTCATCGTGACTTGCGGCCTGGCGACCCTGTCGGTGGCCAGCGGCCTGGACAAGGGCATCCGCATCCTGTCCGAGACCAATCTGGTGCTGGCCGCGGTGCTGCTGCTGTTCGTGCTGGTGGTCGGCCCCACGGTGTTCCTGTTCCAGACCTTCGTGCAGAACACCGGCGCCTACCTGTCGGACATCGTCAACAAGACCTTCAACCTGTACGCCTACGAACCTACCGACTGGATCGGTGGCTGGACCTTGTTTTACTGGGGCTGGTGGATCGCGTGGTCGCCCTTCGTCGGCCTGTTCATCGCGCGCATCTCGCGCGGCCGCACCATTCGCGAATTCGTCACCGGGGTGCTGCTGGTGCCGGCCGGCTTCACCTTGTTCTGGATGACGGTGTTCGGCGATACCGCCATTCACATGATCCTGGTCGACAAGGTGCAGGGCCTGGCTGAAGTGGTGCAGGCCGATTCTTCCTTGGCGCTGTTCGCCTTTCTTGAGCAATTGCCCTGGAGCGGGGTGTTGTCCGTCGTCGCCATCGCGATGGTGGCGGTGTTCTTTGTCACCTCGGCCGACTCGGGCGCGCTGGTGGTCGACCTGCTGGCGTCCGGCGGCTCGGATCGCACGCCCGTGTGGCAACGCATCTTCTGGTCGGTGCTGATGGGCGCGGTGGCGATCGCGCTGCTGCTGGCCGACGGCCTGACCGCCTTGCAGACCGCCACCATCGCCAGCGCGCTGCCATTCTCCATCATCCTTCTGCTGTCCCTGTGGGGCCTCTTCAAGGCGCTGAAGCTGGACGCGACCAAGCGTGGCATCCGCTACCAGTCGCTGACGTTGTCGCGTCCCGCGCGTGGCGGGCAGTCCTGGGAGCGGCGCTTGCGCAACATGGTCATGATGCCGCGCCGCGCCCATGTGCAGCGCTTCATCGGAGACGTGGTGCGCCCCGCGCTCGAAGACGTGGCGGACGAATTGCGCAAGCAGGGCTATCAAGTGGACGTGCGCGAACACGGCAACGACGAAGGCGTGATCATGGAGGTTTCGCATGGCGAGCATCTGGATTTTTCCTATGCCGTGCAGCCGGAAGCCTTCGTGCGTCCCAGCCTCACCCCCGAGGAAGCGGCGGACGAGGATGAACGCAAGTACTTCCGCGCCGAGGTCCACCTGCGGGAAGGCGGGCAAGACTACGACATCATGGGCTGGAGCCGCGATGCCGTGATCGGCGACATCCTGGACCAATACGAGCGCCACCGCCATTACCTGCATATGGTGCGGACCTGACCGCGCCGCGCCCCCATGACACCGCCAGCTCGCTGGCGGTTTTTTTTGCCCATACGCGATGCAGGGGCTTGCGGGTCATAGTTCGCCGCTATGCCAGGGATTGGATTAACCCTTTTGACGAAATGCCCGATATCGTGGATTATCCAAGAACATTCTTTGATAAATAGCGAGTCAATCATGAAGGCGAATTCAGGAGCGTGGGCCGCGGGGGCCTTGGCGCTGGCGGTAGCGCTGGTGGGCGGCGGGCTGTACTGGAAGTACGGGGGCGCGCAGCAGAAGGGCGGCTGGGCCATGGCGCCTGCCAAAGTCGCGGTGGCCACGGCCCGCCTGGCGGACTTCCCCGTGACCCTGAGCGGCATCGGCTCGCTGGAAGCGGCGCGCCAGGTGCAGGTGGCGGCCGAAGTGGACGGCCGGGTCGATCGGATCCTGTTCGCGTCTGGCGCGCAGGTCAAGGCCGGCCAGTTGCTGGTGCAGTTGAACGATGCCCCCGAGCAAGGCGAGTTGGCGCGCCTGCAGGCGCAGGCGCGCAACGCGCGCGCCTTGCTGGACCGCACGCGCCGCCTGTTGCCGCAGCAGGCCGCCACGCGTGAACAGCTGGACCAGGCCCAGGCCGACTACGACCAGGCTGCGGGCGACATCAAGCGGGTGCAGGCATTGATCGAACAAAAGCGCGTCAAGGCGCCGTTTGACGGCGTGCTGGGCGTGCGGCGCGTGAATCTGGGCCAATTCGCCCGCGCCGGCGATCCGCTGGTGTCGCTGACCGACGCTTCCTCCATGTACGCAAACATCATCCTGCCCGAACAGGCCATGGGCACGCTGCGCATTGGGCAACCGGTAGCGGTCATGGTGGATGCCCACGCGGGACGCGTCTTCGAAGGCAGCGTCAGCACCGTGGAGCCGCAGGTGGATGCGGGGTCGCGTACCGTGCGGGTGCAGGCGACCCTGCCCAACCCCGACGGCGCCTTGGCGGCAGGTATGTACGCCCAGGGCCAGATCGGCCTGCCCGCGCGTCCCGACGTGATCACCGTGCCCGAAACGGCGGTCAGCTATAGCGCTTATGGCGATTCCGTCTACGTGCTGAATCCGCCCAAGGCGGGCGAGCAAGCGTCCGCGCCGACCGTGCGGCAGGCCTACGTGAAGACGGCGGAGCGGGTACGCGGCCGTGTCGTCGTGACCGAAGGACTGCAAGCGGGCGATCAGGTGGTGACGTCGGGCCAACTGCGCCTGCACAACGGCGCGGCGGTGGAGGTCAGCGCCGAGGACACCGTGGCGCTGGATGCCGCGAAGCAAACCTTGGCCCAGATCCGGTGAGATCGCGGAGAAGCACATGAAATTCACCGATCTCTTCGTACGCCGGCCGGTGCTGGCGCTGGTGGTCAGCACACTGATCCTGCTGCTGGGCATCAAGGCCCTGAGCGGGCTGCCGGTACGGCAATATCCGTTGACCGAAAGCACGACCATCACGATCACCACCCAATACCCGGGCGCTTCGCCCGACCTGATGCAAGGCTTCGTCACCCAGCCCATCGCGCAATCGGTGGCCACGGTGGAAGGCATCGACTATCTGTCATCCTCGTCCACCCAGGGCCGCAGCGTGATCACGGTGCGCATGAAGCTGAACGCCGACTCCAACAAGGCCATGACCGAGGTGATGGCCAAGGTCAACGAGGTCAAGTATCGCTTGCCGCAAGACGTCTACGATCCCGTGCTCGTCAAGTCTGCCGGCGAGGCGACAGCGGTCGCCTATGTGGGCTTTTCCAGCAGCACCTTGTCTCTCGCTGCCCTGACTGACTATCTGTCGCGCGTGGTGCAGCCCCAGTTGTCGTCCATCGATGGCGTGGCCAGCGTGGAACTGTACGGAGGACAGAAGCTGGCCATGCGGGTGTGGCTGGACCCGAACCGGATGGCCGCGCGCGGCATCTCCGCGGGCGAGCTGGCCGAAGCGCTGCGCGACAACAACGTGCAGGCGGCGCCAGGGCAGGCCAAGGGCCTGTATGTCGTCTCCAACATCCAGGTCAATACGGACCTGGTCAACGTCGCGGAATTCCGCGATATGGTGGTCAAGCGCGAGGGCGATGCGATCGTGCGCCTGGGCGACGTGGCCACTGTGGAACTGGGCGCCGCGTCCACGGATTCCAGCGGCCTGATGGACGGCGAGCCTGCCGTGTACTTCGGGCTGAACGCCACGCCGGTGGGCAATCCGCTGGTGATCGTGAAGCGCCTGAACGAGTTGCTGCCCAACATCAAGCAGAACCTGCCGCCGGGCACCAGCGTGCAGGTGCCGTTCGAATTGGCCCGTTTCATCAGCGCGTCCATCGACGGCGTGGTGCGCACGCTGATCGAGGCCATCGCCATCGTGGTGGTGGTGATCTTCCTGTGCCTGGGCTCTCTGCGCGCCGTGCTGATCCCGGTGCTGACCATTCCCCTGTCCATGCTGGGCGGGGCCGCCATCATGGCGCTGTTTGGCTTCAGCGTTAACCTGCTGACCTTGTTGGCGATGGTGCTGGCCATCGGCCTGGTGGTGGATGACGCGATCGTCGTGGTGGAGAACGTGCATCGCCACATAGAAGAAGGGAAGTCGCCGGTGCGCGCGGCCCTGATCGGCGCGCGCGAAGTGGCGGGGCCGGTGATCGCGATGACGATCACGCTGGCCGCGGTCTACGCGCCCATCGGCTTGATGGGCGGGCTTACCGGGACGCTCTTCAAGGAGTTCGCCTTCACGCTGGCGGGCTCGGTGGTGGTGTCGGGCGTCATTGCCTTGACTTTGTCGCCCGTGATGAGCTCGTTCCTGTTGGATAACCGCGTTTCCGAAGGCTGGATGGCTCGCCGCGCCGAGCATTTCTTCGGGCGCCTGGGCGACGCTTACGGCCGCGTTCTGGACATATCGCTGCACCATCGCTGGGTGACCGGCCTGGTCGCCGTGGCAGTGCTGGCCAGCCTGCCATTCCTTTACAACGCCGCGCAGAGCGAACTGGCGCCGGTCGAGGACCAGTCCACCGTGCTGACCGCCATCAAGTCGCCGCAACATGCCAACATCGACTACGTGGAGAAGTTCGGCCACAAGTGGGACGACGTGATGAAGACCCTGCCTGAACAGCAGGGGCGTTGGCTGATCAACGGCTCCGACGGCGTGTCCAACAGCATAGGCGGCGTGGACTTCGTGCCCTGGGAAAAGCGCCACCGTTCCGCCGACCAGATCCAGGCCGACATGCAGGCCATGGCCAACCAGGTGGAAGGCAGCAATATCTTCGCCTTCCAGCTGCCGTCCCTGCCAGGATCGACCGGCGGGCTGCCCGTGCAGATGGTCATCATGAGCGCGTCCGACTATCCGGTCGTCTACGAGGCCATGGAAGAGCTGAAGAAGGCGGCGCGCGAAAGCGGGCTGTTCATGGTGGTCGACAGCGACCTGGACTACAACAATCCCGTGGTGCAGCTGAAGGTGGACCGCGCCAAGGCCAACAGCCTGGGCGTCACCATGAAGGCCATCGGCGATACGCTTGCCGTGCTGGTGGGTGAGAACTACGTCAACCGCTTCGGCATGGACGGCCGTTCCTACGACGTGATTCCGCAGAGCCTGCGCGAGCAGCGCATTTCGCCTGAATCGCTGGCGCGCTATTACGTCAAGAGCGCCAGCGGCGCGCAGGTGCCGCTGTCGAACATCGTAACCGTGTCCATGGGCGTGGAGCCCAACAAGCTCACGCAGTTCAACCAGCTCAACGCAGCCACGTTCCAGGCCATTCCCATGCCGGGCGTCACCATGGGCGACGCGGTGCAATTCCTGACGCGCCAGGCGCAGGCGTTGCCGGCCGGCTTCAGCTACGACTGGCAGTCCGATGCGCGCCAGTACAGCCAGGAGGGCTCGGCGCTGATGATCACCTTCATCTTCGCCATCATCGTGATCTATCTGGTGCTGGCGGCGCAGTACGAAAGCCTGCGCGATCCTTTCATCATCCTGGTGAGCGTGCCCATGTCGATCTGCGGCGCGCTGATTCCGCTGGCGCTGGGCATGGCAACCGTCAACATCTATACGCAGATCGGCCTGGTGACGCTGATCGGCCTGATAAGCAAGCACGGCATCCTGATGGTGGAGTTCGCCAACGAGATGCAGGTGAACCAGGGATTGGACCGGCGCACTGCGATGGAGCAGGCCGCGCGCATCCGGCTGCGTCCCATTCTGATGACGACCGCCGCCATGGTCATGGGCCTGATCCCGTTGCTGTTCGCAAGCGGCGCGGGCGCGCACAGCCGCTACAGCCTGGGCCTGGTCATCGTGGTGGGCCTGCTGGTGGGCACGTTGTTCACGCTGTTCGTGCTGCCTACTGTCTATACCGTATTCGCCCGCGACCACCGCGCGGCCCACGATACGCCGCGCGCACGGGAACTGGCGCTGGCCCAGGCCGAGGACGCCGCCGTGCCTGGCACCGCCGCCTAGCCGAAGGAACCGATCATGAAGCACTCAAAACTTTCCCTACGCGTGCGCCGTGGCGCGGCCGTGCTGCTGGCCGCGCTGGCCACGGCCGGTTGCGCTGTCGGACCCGATTATCAGAAGCCCGAATCCGCGCCGGTGACGCTTGCCAGCCCGGAGCAGGGGCTGTTCTCCACCGACCGGCTGCAGCGCGACTGGTGGAAACAATTGCAGGACCCGCAGCTGGACCGGTTGATTGAACTGGCACTGGCCCGCAACCTGGACGTCCGCATCGCGCAGGCGCGCCTGGCGGAGTCGCGGGCGGTGCTGGACGAAAAGGAACTGGACCAGTTGCCCACGGTCACGCTGGGAGGAGGCTACGAGCGCAGTCTTTCCCAGGCCAATGCCGGCGCCAGTGGCCAGCGCAACCTGGCGCAGAGCTACCGGGCGGGCTTTGATGCCACTTGGGAGCTGGACCTGTTCGGCCGCTTGCGCCGGGCGGCCGAGGGGGCGGCCGCGCGTAGCGAGGCGCAGGTCGCGGATCTGGCCCAGACCCGTATCGTGGTGGCCGCGGAAGTCGCGCGCAACTACTTCGAGCTGCGGGGCGCGGAGCAACGCCTGGCGGTGGCGCGCGCCAACCTGGAAAGCCAGCGCGACAGCTTGCGGGTGATCCAGGCCATGGTCTCGGCCGGCCGCGGCGACGAGGGCGACTTGGCCAGTGCGCGCGCCGAACTGGAGACCGTGCAGGCCAGCGTGCCGGTGCAGATCGCCGCCCGGCGGCTGGCGCAGTACCGGATCGCGGTGCTGGCGGGCCTGCGGCCGGTGGAACTGGGCGAACTGGATGCCGGCAAGGCCTTGGCACCCCTGGAAACCCGCCTGCCGATTGGCGACGTGAGCGCCTTGTTGTCGCGCCGTCCCGATGTCCTGGCGGCCGAGCGCGGCATGGCAGCCGCCAATGCGGATGTGGGCGTGGCGACCGCGGAGCTGTATCCGCGTATAGACCTGGGCGGGTTCCTGGGCTTTGTCGCTCTGCGCGGCGCGGATTTCGGTTCGTCGGCCAGCCGCGCGTTCAGCGTGGCGGCCAATGCCAACTGGCCGGCATTCCACCTGCCTACGGCGCTGGCACGCAAGCGCGGCGCCGTGGCGCGCGCGGACGGCGCCGTCGCCAGCTACGAACTGACGGTGCTGCGCGCGGTCGAGGAACTAGAGGCCGCGCTGACGGAGTACGGCCAGACGCAGCAGCGCCTGGGCAGCCTGGTGCAGGCCGCAGCCCATAGCGGCAGGGCAGCAGAGCTGGCGCAATTGCGCTACCGCGAAGGCAGCGCCCCGTATTTGACGGTGCTGGACGCGCAGCGTACGCTTTTGCGCGCCCAGGACGCCGTCGCCGTGGCCGAAACCGAGTCCTATACCCGGCTGATCGCGCTGTACAAGGCGCTAGGCGGCGGATGGGAAGCGCCGCCGGCGGATCAGCTTGGGGCCGCCGGCTGACCGGCCGGCGCGGTTCGTGGCACCATAGGCGAATATCCGGAGAATCCACATCCATGTCTGACAGCCCGTCCCATCCCGTCGTCTGGGAGCACCAACCTGCGGACCGCGTCCTCATGACCCTGAAGACGCGCGGCCCGCAGTCTGTCGCCGTCATCGCCCGGGCCATGGACGTGACGGCCGAAGCCGTGCGCCAGCAGATGACCCGCTTGCACGCGGAGGGGCTGGTGGATTCGGAAAGCCATAGCGCGGGCCGGGGGCGCCCCACGCAGATCTGGTTCCTGACGGATGCCGGGCATGGCCGCTTCCCGGATACGCATGCCGAAATGACGGTGCAGATGATCGGCGCCATCCGCCAGGTGTTTGGCGAAGAGGGCGTCGAAAAGCTGATCCAGGCGCGCGAGGCGGCCATGCTCAACGGCTATCGGCAGGCGATGCAAGGGGCCCGCAGCCTGAAGGACCGGCTGGAGCGGCTGGTTGAAGTCCGGTCCGCCGAAGGCTATATGGCCGAGCTGCGCAAGGACGGTCCGGACTTCCTCTTCATCGAGAACCATTGCCCGATCTGTTCCGCGGCAAAAGCCTGTATGGGCTTTTGCCGCAGTGAACTGGAGCTCTTCCACAAGGTTCTCGGCGACGACGTCCGGGTCCGGCGCGAAGAACACATACTCACAGGGGCGCGCCGCTGCGCCTACCGCATCGACAAGGCCCAATGACGGGTCACGTGCCGGGTTGCTCCCAGCCGCCCAGCGCCTTGTATAGCTCCACCGCGTTGACCAGCCGCCGCTGCTGCAGCCGGATGAATTCCTGCTCGGACTCGAACAGGCTGCGCTGCGCTTCCAGCATTTCCAGATAGCTGGCCACGCCACGCTCGTAGCGCCTTTCGGTCAGGCGCTGGCGGTCGCGATCGGCGTCGCGCACCTTGCGCTGAGCGTCGATCTGGGCGCGCAGCGTATCGCGCGCGGAGAGCGCGTCGGCCACTTCGCGGAAAGCCTGCTGGATGCTGCCTTCGTACTGCGCTATTGCGATGTCCTTGCGCGCTTCGGCCAGCGACAGGTTGGCGCTGTTGCGGCCGGCATTGAAGATGGGCAGCGTCAGCTTGGGGGCGAAAGTCCAGGTGCCCGTGCCCGACCCGAACAGGTCCGAGAAGCTGCCGGCCGTGGTGCCGATGTCGGTCGTCAACTGCACGGAAGGGAAGAACGCCGCACGCGCCGCGCCGATGTCGGCATTGGCGGCCCGCAGCGTATCCTCGGCCTGGCGCAGGTCCGGACGGCGGATCAAGAGGGCCGAGGGCAGGCCCGCGGCCAGGGGCGTCAAGCTCTGGCTTTCCAGCGTGACGGCATCGGTGTCCGGTGGCAACGTGAAGTCACCTGCCAGCAAACCCAGCGTGTGGACGGCCTGGCGGTACTCCCGGCTCAGCTCGGCATGCGTGGCGCGCGAGGATTCCACCAGCATCTGCGCGGTGCGCAGCCCCACGGCCGTTTCCAGCCCTGCGTCGTAGCGGCGCTGGGTGAGCTTGAGCGTGGCTTCGCGGAGCGCCAGCGTGCTCTCGGTCAGGCGCAACTGCTCCGCCAGCGAGCGCTGATTGAAGTACGCCGCGGCAGTCTCCGACACCAGCGACAGCGTAGCCGCGCGGTGCGCTTCCTCGCTGGCCAGGTAGCGCGACAGCGCGGCATCGCTCAGGCTTTTTACGCGGCCGAAGAAATCCAGTTCGAAAGCGGCGATGCCAATAGCCGCGCGGTAGCGGTCCGCCACCGGCATGCGAGGCTGGCCGGGCTCTGCTGCCCGTCCGCGGCTGAATTCACCCGTGCCGTCGATGGAGGGCAGGCGGTCGGCCTGCTGCACGCCGTACAAGGCGCGAGCTTCCTGGATACGCAGCGCCGCCACTCGCAGATTGCGGTTGTTCTTCAGTGCGGCGTCGATCCAGGCCTGCAGCGCCGGGTCATTGAAGTAGGCGCGCCAATCCTGCGGCACGGCGGCCTGCCCGTCCTGGGCGGGCGTGCCGTAGGCATCGGGAATCGGCGCGGCGGGGCGTTCGTACGTAGGGGCCAGCGAGCAACCGGCCAAAGCCAGCGCAAGCAGGGTCATTGCCATAGCCTTCATGGCGAGGTCTCCAGCGTTTCGCGGCCTTCCGGACGCGAGGGGCGGACGCGCATGCCCAGCACGCGGCCCACGATAAGAAAGAAGAGCGGCACCAGGAAGATGGCCAGCACCGTGGCGGTGACGATGCCGCCCAGCACGCCCGTGCCGATCGCGGCCTGGGCGCCCGAGGCGGCGCCCGTGGCCAGCGCCAGCGGCAGCACGCCCACGCCAAAGGCCAGGGAAGTCATCACGATGGGCCGCAGCCGCAGCCGCGCAGCCTCCAGCGTGGCGGACACGATGCCCTGGCCGTCGCGCACCAGGTCCTTGGCGACTTCCACGATCAGGATCGCGTTCTTGGCCGACAAGCCGATCGTGGCA
>Ga0182740_1002091_pt1 | contig 12618 bp, 10 predicted proteins | sample eDN5th37CKraftBY_FD_128872 | JGI IMG/M metagenome (GOLD analysis project Ga0182740, IMG submission 128872) | Enriched backyard soil microbial communities from Emeryville, California, USA - eDNA 5th pass 37_C Kraft BY (version 2) (version 2) | ecosystem: Environmental > Terrestrial > Soil >...
AAGGCGTGGCCGAGGTGATGGCCAAGTACGGCAAGATCGACATCCTCATCAGCAACGCCGGAATCCAGATCGTCAAACCGCTCGTCGACTTTCCCTTTGCCGATTGGAAGAGGCTGCTGTCGATCCATCTCGACGGCGCCTTCCTCACGACGCGCGCCTGCCTCAAGCACATGTACGCTGCCAACTACGGGCGGGTCGTTTACATGGGCTCGGTACACTCCAAGGAAGCCTCCAAGCTTAAGGCGCCCTACGTTACGGCCAAGCACGGTCTTATCGGGCTCGCCAAGGTGCTCGCCAAGGAAGGTGCGGAGCATAACGTCACTGCCAACGTCGTCTGCCCGGGCTTCGTGCGCACACCGCTCGTCGACAAGCAGATCCCCGAGCAGATCAAGGAACTCGGCATCACGGAAGAGCAGGTCATCAAAGAGGTCATGCTGAAGGAGACCGTCGACGGCCAGTTCACGACGACAGATGATGTTGCCGACGCAGTCCTGTTTTTCGCTGCGGCCAGCAGCAATGTGATGACCGGCCAATCGATGGTTGTCAGCCACGGCTGGTTCATGCAGTAGCGACCCGGTGCGCTCTTCCAGTTGAGCCATCGTGGATGGCGCCCTTGCTTAGACCAGATGATGATCGCACGGTTTCTCCGTCCAGTGCTCACTGGTCTGATAGGTACGCTCGGGTTCGTGATTTCACTTTGCTGCATATCGCTCCCTGGAACACCCGCGCATAGATAAGTGCTGAAGTGGGGTGGCGATGCGAAGGCGATCCGGCACCGGGAGCGTACTCGACCAGAAGGGCGCGCAGGCTCTTGCCTAGGACATTCGGCAACTTCTGATCAAAAACCACGGATACTTTCGCCCCGGGAGCGATCGTCTCTTGAGCGGTGAGGTTGGTCGTGAACGGAGCGGCATAGCTCGTGCGGCTCTAACGCGTTAGCCGGTTCCACGAACTGCGCCCTCCTCAGGCACGCTTGCGAAGACCTGGTTCGGAGATTTCCTCCATCGGCGAGATTTCCTGCGGCGTTGCTCTCGGCTTCCCAACGAGGACATCGTGCATCACATCGAATACACGCACGCCGACCTCCTGCGGTGTCGGCGCGAGCCACGGCGCGGCCTGCAATGTGGTGCGGGCATCCGACAGGCCTTGCTGCCAGCGACTGTTCATGGTGACCCGGCTGAATTCGTAGTCCTTGCACGCGCCCTGTGGCTCGTGCGGGCGATAGACGAGCTGCACGATATCCATCTCGGTGACGCAGCCGTGATCATAGAGCCTCTTGGCTTGCTCGGTATTCCGCAACTCCGGCGGAAGGATTTCGATCAACTCCTGGATGGCGTGCCGCACCTCGTGCCTTTTCCGAAAATTTTCGGTGGTGACGCGCGTGCGGCTGGAAAAGCGAATGTCCTTATCCCGTTCGCTCACTTCCTCGAGATTTGTCGGCAGTTGTCCACGACCCGGGAAAACATCGACCTGGAACAACAGGCGGCTGCGACGCGGATAATAGTCCAGCACGTATTGCAGCGGCGTGTTGGAGACGAGACCGCCATCCCAGTAATATTCGCCGTCGATCTCGACCGGTGGAAAGCCGGGCGGCAGCGAGCCGCTCGCCATGACATGCTCCGGGCGAATGGCGATTTCCGCGCTGTCGAAATACGCAAAGCGGCCGGTGCGCACGTTCACTGCTCCGACGCTGAGGCGGGTGCCCTTGGCACTGTTGATGCGGCCGAAGTCGACGAGCTGTATAAGTGTCTCCTTGAGTGCCGCCGTGCTGTAGTAGCTCGTCGGCATGATCGGCGAGAACCACTCACGCAGTTGGCGCGGAGCAAAAAAGCCAGGCTGACCAAATAAGATCGCGGCAAGTCCGCCGGTCGATCGTTGGCAGGTGGCAAGCGGCCCGGTAAGGCCGGCAGGCCACCACGCGGTCGGAGCTGTGACTGCTTCCCAGAAGCGACGCAACTGGGCCACGCTGTTTTCCGGAGCATTGCCGGCAATGAGTGCAGCGTTGATCGCCCCAATCGAGATCCCGGCCACCCAATCGGGCAAATAGGGCGATGAAGCCAATGCCTCGTAGACGCCCGCCTGATAGCTGCCGAGCGCGCCGCCCCCCTGGAGAACGAGACCTACCTTCTTGTCGTACGACACCGGCCGGAGGGGCGGTCTGGAATCACTCATTAAGACCTCGCTTGCTTGATTGGCCACCAACCAGCGCCGAACTGCTCATGCTGATGCATGATCCGGGTCAATAGTCGATCAGCCGTGCCCACTCGCCCTTTTTGTAGGCGTCCGCGCGGTCGGCGCGCGGCGGATAGATCCACTGCGTGTTGATCTCGCGCTTCAGCGCCTTGGCTTTGTCGCCGGCCATCTCCACCACGCCGTCCCAGCCTCTGGTGAACACGGCGTCGGACGGGCCAAGATCGAGGCACGTGACGTAGTTCTTCTGATGGTATGGCTCCAGCGGTACGCCGAGCAGATCCGCCGCTGCGTTGAAGCCGGCGCAAGCGCCGAGCCGGTTTGCATGCTGGCACGACATGAGCGCGTGATGGCCCAGGTCGTCCGTCGCCGCGTAAACAGTGTCGCCGGCGGCGAAGACCGTCGGCACCGCAGTAACGCGCAGATTGCGATCGGCGATCAGTCGGCCAGAGCGATCGTGCTCCGCCGGAATTTGCGTGGTGAGTGGATTCGCGCGGAAGCCGCCGGCCCAGATCACGGTGGCGCTCTCGATGAATTGCTTGTCGCTCAGGGTGACGCCGTTCTCGGTCAGCGCCGTGACGCCCACGCCGAGCCTAGTCTCCACGCCGGCCTCGTGCAGCGCCTTCTCGATCAGCGGACGCGGATTGGGGCCCATCGCCGGCGCGATGGCGTCGTTGCGGTCGACGATGAGGACGCGGACGTTGGCCTTTAGACCGAGGATGTCGCGCAACCGCGACGGCAATTCGGTGGCTACCTCGATGCCGGTGAAACCGCCGCCGCAGACGACCGCCGTGTCGCGGGCCGCAGACGATGGCCGGCTCGCCAAGGCGTGAAGGTGCTGGTCGAGCGCGATCGCGTCGTCGAGCTGATCGACGGTGAAGCCGTACTTGGCAAGACCTGGGATGTCCGGCTTGAACCCCTGGCTGCCGGCAGCCAGCACCAGGCGGTCGTAGGGCAGCGAACGACGCCTTCCATCGGGCCCGACAATCGTGACCGACTGGTTTGCGGAGTCCATGACCTCGACCCGGCCCTGTTCGTAGCGCACGTCGAGGGCGTCGAATAGCTCCGCGAGCGGCGCCACCATGGTCTCGGGCGCGCGCTCGTAGAGGCGGGGACGGACCACCAGCCGCGGCTCCGGCGCTGCGACGGCAATGTCTAAGGTGTCGGAGGCACTTTTCTCGTCGCGCAGGCGCGCGGCGGTTAGGGTTGCAAACATGCCGGCAAAACCGGCACCGACAATCAGGATGCGCTTCATGTTTGAAACCTTCTGTTGAAGATCACACCATCGTGGTCACGCCTTTAGTGGCTACGTTCTAATCGCTTGTGCCGATCACTGAGCGCACACCAACGAGCCTACTGCAGCCACGTGCCGCCCAGCAGAAACTGCGCCTGCTTAATGGCAACGCCTGGATTTCGCTCCAGTCAGCCTGTCCCGCAGATCAAGAGCGGCAAATCAGCGAAAACCCGCATAGTTCTAAGCAATTCCCTGAGCATGGGCGTGGAGGCCTAATGTGTTTGCGGACTTTCAAAGCGACCAGGAAGCCGGCGGTGCGGCGGCCGAGTCAAGGTTGCGAGGACCGCGCGCAGCTGTTGCAGGATGCCGCACGAGTACTGCCGAGCGTCTCGTCCATTAGGCGGCGGATGGTGGACGCGCGGCGGCCGCACTTTGGCGCTGCAGCCGAGATAGCCATAGACCCGGCTGGTCGACCGCCTCGACGGCGGAGCGGACGTCCTGATCGCTCAGGACATTGCTCGAACAGACGATCATGACGCGGCTCTCGACGGTTCCGCACGCGACCAGGAACTCATCGGAGTCGACAATCGGAGGCCGCCGACGGCCACACGAGTAAGGCTAGCACCCAGCGCGAACGCTCAGATTTAGAGCGCCCTTTGAGCCGGAGTTAGTCGAGGATCGCGACCTGAGGGGGCGTCTCCAGGTCCAGCGGAAGCATTGGGGGGAGGGCAGCTTCCGCTTCGATCCAGCTCAGTTTGTGCAGAAAAGTTCCAGCTGTCTATGAGCTGGGAGCGATAGCACCATCAGTCAACCTCCGATTCAGGCCTCGCACATGCCTTACTTCGGCTGAGTCGTCTGCGCGCTCGTTGTGGTACCGGTCGGCTGAGTATACGTGCCGGTCCTATTCGGAGCCGCCACTGAGAAGATCATGTAGACGACGATGGCCAGGACCGCGAGGCCGATGAGTATAGCTGTCCAAGTCGAGCCACCTGCCGTGTCATAGCGAGAGCGAGCATTTCGGATGTAGTCGCGGGGCGTCCGCCGATCATCTACGGCCATTGGATGTCCTCCGTGACTAGCTGCTGGGAACGGCAGCTCGCGGCAGAGGTTCCAGCGCGACGACGGTTTGGCGCCGCTAGACCGATTATCAGCTGCGCAACTATCTGGGGGGACTACATGGAAAGCCCGAAACCGCCGCTGCACGGTTCCGGGCCCTCGACACCACACCCGGTAGGAGCATGACACTTCAGGTGCGGCGGACGATGAAGGAATATAGCATAGGGCCGGCTGGGGCATATTGAAAGGGGTAGGTCATGCGTATCAAGGAGCTGGAGGATATCCTGACGCTCGTCGACGAGCTGCCCGAGGAGGATCAGCTGTCGATCGTGAAGAGGCTCTCGCTTGAGGTGCAGGCGTATGAGGAGCGTGTGAGCCTCGGGATGGATATCATCGATTATGCGGACCACGTGTCCCGAGCCTTTTGGCCGCCCCATATAATCGTAGCTTATCACAAGGAAACACCCAGCCATTTCCGGCAGGGCGTTGACAGTCAATACTCCTCGCTCATGCCGAGACACGCGTGACGGAGTGACTTGTATGGTTTGCCAAGTGCTGAGATCGAGGGCTTTCAATAAGCATCGCGCTTTCGCAAAAGGAAAAAGGCGTACCCGGAGCTCGCCAGCCACGGGCTATCGTTGCGGAGCCGGGAGTTGGCGGAATAACAACGGTTGCGGAGAATTGTTCCGAGCCAACCGCAATAGGCTATCCGCGCCAAGGCTCCCTACCAGGGGCTAGTGCCACCCTCGACGGCGGGCGAGTTCAGCCGAAATGTCGCCAGCGCGCCTGACAAGGCCCCCGAGTGCGTTTAGTTCCATGAGCCGAACCGCGATGAAACGGCCCTGGAATAGGGCCGCTTGCTGCGAGTGCGCTCGTTGCTTCTGTCACCGATGCCTCGACCTTCAAGAATGGGAGGAGCTTCGCGGCCTTCAACGGCCTGGTGCCTAAACAAACCTCAAGCGGCGGCAAGGAGCCTCTCGGGAAGATATCGAAGCGTGGAGACCACTGCCTGAGATGGCTTCTCGTCATCGGCGGTCTTGCGGTGATCCGATATGCACAGCGGCACGGCACGCGCCGCCCTTGGCTGCTCAAACTTCTGCAGCGGCACACGCCCAAGATCGCCGCAGTTGCTATGGCAAGATGGCGCGGGTCGCATGGGTGCTGATGGCACGCGGCGGCGCGTATCGCGAACCGGTGCCACAAACAGCATAGAAATCAGCGGCCCATACGAGCGTGCTTCATGAGGTTGGAGAGGGCTGAAAGTCATGCAGTGAGCGGTCGAGGCGACCGATATCCCAGCTTGCGCTAACCGCCTTCATCGTCCGAGCCCTTCGACTTCTTCCGTCTCTGTCGAGCAGCCGCCGCGGCTCGCGCCATCGGCGTCAGGCGTCCAGCGCGCTCGTGGATATACCCGACGTTCTCGGCGAAGATCCGCGCCCACTTGGCCGACGTTGAGCGACCGTTCGTACGCTCAAGACGGACCGCCACTTGGTTGAGCGCCGCCTGCAGCTGCCGCGGCCACCGCTCGGGCTCGCTGAGGATCAGTTCTCCGATTTCGCCGGCGATGTGCCGCAGCCATTTCGCGCCTGCCTTCCTGCCGGCGCGATTCTGTTCGACTATCTGCAGTAGAATGCCTGCGGCGTCAGGCGGCAGAATGCCGGCGAGCAGCAGCGTCTCCTCGGTGCACCTGCCTCTTCGGGCCTCCTCAACGAACAGGTTCAGGGCCTGCTGGTCCTCCTCGTTCACCGGCTGCCGGACCCTGCCGAATGGCGCGGGCGGCTCCTGAGGTCGATCTAGCCAGTCATCGTCACGCTCATCGTCGTGTGCGGGCGAATCATCGGTTGTATCACGCTGTCCGATGACTTCGATACCACACACACCTCTCCTCCTATGTAGAGAAGGCGAACTTTTCCTGTTCAGGGTGTTTCCACCGGTTGCACGCTGCACCACGACAGGAACGGTCAGGAGTATCCGTTTCCCACCTTCATTGCCCCGCGTGCGCACCAAGGTGCCGGCCCGCTCGGCCGCCAACAGCGCGCTCTGGACAGCTCGGACGGACACACGGTGCAAAGCTGCGACGTCGGCGATATCGGTCATCCACGTCGTGCCACCACCGCGGGATATGTAATCCAGCGACTCGTTCACTATGGCCAGCCGCTTGCTCCCCGGACGAAATATCACCCCGGCACGCTGGCGGGCTGCCGCGATGTTCGGCTCGACACCTGCTTCTCGGAGGCGCGCGACTGTTCCATGAAGCGCAGTGACCAGGCTCTTCCTCCGCTCGCGCTGTGGGACGGGCGGCCGGCCCTCGATCATGCGCACCCACCAGAGCAGGGTGCGCAGCGTCCGTGGCCTCTTGCCGCTCTTCGCCTCGAATGTTCGCGCGTCGACGACAGAGTCGAAAAATTTTCGGTTGCCGACCTCCTCGTATGTCGCCGGTCCCCCCGGCAGGGCGAGCATCGCGTTGCCGCGCGAAACTTCGACGTGGAGCGAATACGCCTCCTCTGTGTTGCCGAGCTCGTCGACGATGATGCGGACGACGTGCTTCCAGTGCTGCGTGTCGTCGATGTCGATCGTCTCGGGACGGTGAGGCTTCCCGGCAGCATCCACGCCGTCCGCCTGCAGGATGATCCGGCCTCCTTGATCGCGCGCCGCGCGGTGCACGATACCGAACAGCCGGACCAGTTCCTCGATCCGCGCGCGATTGGTGCTCACCTCCCACCAACGACAAGGAGGATAGTCGGCAGGCGCGATACCGGCGACCTCTACTGGTACCTCGCGCGCACGCCCCGGAGCTGGCTTCTCTCGACCTACAGGCTGCTTGTTGGCAGCAGCGAATGCCGCGCGCAGCGCGCCGATCTCGGCATCGGAGATCGTCGGCAGGTGGTGCAGTGGGATGGTGATCAACGTGACGCGATCATCGACCCAGATGTAGGGAAGACCCGTCTTAGGGTGCAGAGTCGGCGGGATCACGCCCTGCCGATGCCACGACAGGACCTCGACCGCACCGCCCATCGACGCGCCAGTGATGTTGCGCTCGCGCACGTTCTTGCCGTCTGCCGCGCGAACGAAAATCTTCCGCCCGCGTTGTCCGACACACGCTGGCGCGGTACGCGCCTGCGGTACGATCGCCAGAACACGCTCGATGGCGGCATCGTCGTCGACATCGATGATCACCAGGCCGTGGGCCGTTGCGACGCCGACGCCGTTCATCACGTGCGCCCCTCGCCGTCTCACCGACCACTCCTGTTTGATCTCTTCCAGCGAGGGGAGGCGCTCGCAGAAGATGGCGGGCCAACCCGCGATGGTCGGCCTCTTGTCGGATAGGGGCACCGGCGAATAGCCGTTGGCACGAAGGTGGGCCGCGACGCCGGCGTACGCAGCATTGTGCTCTTTGCCGCTCGCAGGACGGTCCGGACGCGTCACGAGGAATTCTCCCGCGGCGTCCAGGTGCCAGCGATCCAGGCTGCAATCTCGCTCTCGCGCCAAAGGGCACGGTTCGAACTCGGGATCCTCGGAGGAAACTTGCCTGCCCGTTCGTACCGCCACACGGTGCTGCGGCTCAGGCGAACGAGCGCACGGACCTCAGGCCCAGTCAGGAGGCGGTCGAGGCAGGGGGGCGGCGCACCGCGCGAGACGATCGTGCTGCTGCCATCGTCGACGCCACTGGCTGGCAGTCTGTCGGGCGGCGCTGAGCTTGATCGGGGCATTTGATCCTCGGACAGGAGTGCTGCGATGCCAGCAATCCTGCCGAGTCCCCTGCCCGGCGCACGCGAAACGCGACGAAAATCGATCGCGGCAGAAAAGTGGCGGCTAGGCCTTGCTCTTCGCTGCCGCCCGAACCATCGCCTGCAGACGACGTTGCAGGCTCAGCCCCGGAATCTGCACCCCGCACATCTTAAAAACCTCAATTGAGAAGTCTTGGAGCTCGGTACTCATCGTCGGCGCGCGGTGAAGCTTCTCGAACCAAAGGTCCTCGATCCATCCAAATAGGATTGCGAGTTCAGGCCGAAATGAACCTCTCGACGCAAAGCGCTCCCGGGTATAGGGCGGGCTCCGCGGCAGAAACCTAAGGACATCTTCAATGACTCCGACCAGCTTACAAGAATCCGAGAGCGCCGCCTGCACCTCGGCGCGCGCCTCAACCGCTCTGCGGCTCTGCAGCTCAGCTTCTTGCATCGTCAACGTCGGCACATTCCCGAACGGCAGATCGAGCCGAAACCGAAGGAAGTAACCCTCGATCTCGCTCCGAAGCCATGTTGGAATAGCGGGCAACCCGCCTCCGCTTTCCAATGCCCTCAGTAGTTCGATTAGCTCATGGCGCAGCTGGCTGCGCGTCCTCTGCACGCTCAGGTCTTCCATGAAAGTTGATAGATTGATGACCAGAAATCGAGCGTGCTCCCTCAAGGCGCCGTGCAACTCGGACGGAATCCTCCCAGCAGCCGCAACTCGGGCAAGTCGGTCAGCGCTGATGTGTGCCTCGATGTCTCTGAAGCCGTCGCGAACAGTTGTTCGAACACTGACGTCAGCAGGCAGCTTCATCCCCCTTGCTCGCCCCATCTGGCTCCGGGGGCTTCTGCGCCTGCGTGGCCGGGACAGCTTGACCATTCGCTTGCACCATCATTCGGAGCGAGAGACTAGGCGAGTTGCGCGCACCTCTTCGACCAATTATGGGCCAAATCCAAAGGCCCGCGTGTGCGGTCGATACATTAATATATTGATTTACTTGGCGACCCCGGCAGGATTCGAACCTGCGACCCTCAGATTAGGAATCTGATGCTCTATCCTGCTGAGCTACGGGGCCGGATCGGGAAGGCGCACCTCGAGTGAGCCCCCCAGGGCTCACACATGCGCGCTTCGAAGGCCAAGGTCAAGCCGACGGCCAAGTAGAAGATGCCGCCGCGCCCAGGGGCTCGGGGCCGCAAATTACACGCGTATGCGCGCCGCCGACGAACCGGAAAACAGGCTAGACCCCGCGAAGCGCGGCATCTCAGATGATTGCCACGCGGGCGTCCTCCTCATGCACGGCGACCAAGGCCCGGAATGCGTGCCAGGTCGCGTGGCCGACGAGCGGGAAGATGATGACGAGGCCGAGAAAGAGGGTCGCGCAGCCGAGTGCCATGAAGCCGCCGATGAGGCCGGCCCACAGCAGCATGGGTTTCGGATTCTGGCGCACGGCGGCGAGGCTCGTCGCAACTGCCGAGATCGCATCGATGCGATGGACAAGCAGAAGCGGCACGGCGATGACGGAGACGGCGTAAACGGTCGCAGCGAGCACGCCGCCGACCAGTGAGCCGACGATCAGCAGCCCGAGGCCCGCCGGTGTGAACAGAAGGGTTGCGACGAACTCCGAAGGCGGCGGCAGGCCAGCGCCGCCGAGGAACAGAACGAGGAGGATGAAGGCGAGTTCGAGCCATACGAGGAATATGACCATGAGGCCGACGCCGAAGAACCCGAGCTGGCCCTTCGCGCGGAGGCCGGCGCCAATGACATCGCCGAGCTCGATCGCCATGCCGGCCTCGAGCCGCCGACTGGTCTCATAGAGGCCCACCGCGAGCAATGGTCCAACGAGCATGAATCCGCCTGCAAGGACCGGCACGAGCGATTGCCAGCGCACGAGCGTCAAGCCGACCAGGAGCCCGCCGGCCACGATGGCAAAGATGGCTCCATAGGCGAGCGAAATGTGCGGAACGCGCCAGAGATCGTTCCAACCGGCGGCGAGCCACCCCCATGGGGCATCGAACGGCACGGCGCGGATCGATAGAGCCGATCGCGGGATCGCAGCTTGTGACACGGGGCGCTCCAGCAATGCATTTTCCCTCATCCAGGACGCCTCCCTCCTAGCGGCCGCAGTCTCCCATCCGACTTCTATGGCCTTACGCCCCGTGATCGCGCTTGATGCAGATCAATGGCCCCCGCGCTGCCGGCCCGCAACGCCCCCTTAGCGGCGCATGACGCATGGGTATGCGCGGGTGTAGCTTGCCCCTCGGGGCGTCATCGCGCAATCCTAGGCGGAATGGCCTCAGGCTCCCCGGGAGGACTCCGCCTCATGCCCCTCGACCGTAACCATGCCGTCCCCGTCCTCGTCGGCAACCCGGCTGATTTTCTCATGATCGCCGGCCTCGCCGGCACGGCCTACGAGCTCGCGGCGATCACGAACGATGGCGACAACCTGTTCGCCCTCGGTGGCGCGATGGGGGCGGCGCTGCCGATGGCCCTCGGGCTCGCACTGGCGCAACCCAAGCGGCGTGTACTGGTGGCGACAGGCGACGGCGAGTTGCTGATGAATGTCGGTGCGCTCGCAACGATCGGCGTGATGCAGCCGCCAAACCTCTCCATCCTGTGCGTCGACAACGGCCACTACGGCGAAACCGGCTACCAGAGGAGCCACACGAGCCTCGGCGTCGACCTCGAGCGGATGGCGATCGGCGCCGGCATCAGTGCAACGATGACGGTCGAGCGTGAGGATCAGCTTGCGGCCGGCGCACGTATGCTGCGCGAAAGCAATGGCACCTCATTCGTGCTGGTGAAGGTCTCGACGGCCGACGCGCCGAAGGACAAGCTCTCCCTCGACGGCGCGGCCAACCGCGTGCGCTTCCGGCGTGCTATGGCTGGCGGGCGCTGAGGGGCGGTTGCGGCCCATAAAGAATGCCGGCCAACGCGCCATCTGGGGAGGCACTCGACACATGGCTCGCCGATCCTTGCGCCAGCGCGTGCTTGCCGGCGAAACCGTGCTCGGTAGCATGATGTTCGAGTTGTACGGCCCGGGCGTGCCACAGCTTCTCGTGCACGCCGGCGCCGAATACGTCATCTACGACATGGAGCACACGGGCACATCGCTCGAGACCGTCAAGGCGCAGATCGCATACTGCCGCGGGCTGCCGATCGCCCCAATGGCCCGCGTGCCGCGCGGCGAGTATCATTTCCTGGCGCGCGCACTCGATATTGGCTGCCACGGCGTGATGATCCCGATGGTGGAGAGCGGGGCGCAGGCGCGCGCCATCGTCGAGGCGACGCACTATCCACCGCATGGACGGCGCGGCGCCGCATTCGGCTTTGCCCATGACGACTATGCCGCCGGTGACCCGAAAGCGAAGATGCGGACGGCGGACGCGCGCACGCTCGTGATCGCGCAGATCGAGACAGAGCGCGGCCTCGAGCAGGTGGAGACCATCGCGGCCGTGGATGGCATCGACGTGCTCTGGGTCGGCCACTTCGATCTCACGAATTTCCTCGGCATTCCTGGTGAGTTCGACAATCCGACGTACGTGAAGGCTGTCGAGCGGATCGTGGCCGCGGGCCGCAAGCACAAGAAGGGCCTCGGTTTCATGGCGGCGAGCGCCGAGTGGGCGCGCCAGTACCGGAAGCTCGGCTTCAACATGCTGGCCGCGGGGCCTGATCAGGCGCTGCTCGAAACCGGCGTGCGCGGCATTCTCACGAGCGTGGATACCGACAAATGAGGGCGGGCACCACGTGAATGACGCTCGCTCTTCAGCCCCATCGAAAGAGCCGCAATACGCCACACTCGCAGCGTTCAACGTCGTCTTCATCTCGCTGATCGGCGCCTCGACGCTGACGCTGTCGCTCGGCGTGCTCGCGCCGATGATGATGGCGAGCGCCGGGATGCCGGCCGCCGCTTACGGCTTAGTGGGCGGCGCTTCCGGTCTCGGCTCGGTCTGGCTGTACATGTCCAACTCGGCGTTCACGCTGCCGCTCGGCCCCGTTCGGGCGCTGATCGCCGGCGTCGCCATTGGCGTGACGGGTGCGGCTCTCACCGCGACAGGGGTCTATGCGCTGATAGTCATCGGCGCACTGCTCGTCGGCTTCGCTTACTCGACGACCGGGCCTGCGGGGAGCCAGATCCTTGCCGAAAATACGCCGCCTCGTGTGCGCAATCGCATGTTCTCGTTCCGGCAGGCCGGCGTGCCGCTCGGCGGCGCCATCGCCGGCATGGTCGGCAGCGCAATCGCAGTCCGGTACGGCTGGCGGGCCGCCCTTGCGACGATCGTCCTCCTCCTGTTGGCGACGAGCATTCCGCTGCTGCTTGCCCCGCACCGCTTCAACGGCGAGCCGCGTGCCCGCTTTCGTCCCAGCGCTCTGTTCGCGCTCTCCAATTTGCGCCAGCCATTCGCCACGAT
>Ga0182740_1002092_pt1 | contig 12618 bp, 11 predicted proteins | sample eDN5th37CKraftBY_FD_128872 | JGI IMG/M metagenome (GOLD analysis project Ga0182740, IMG submission 128872) | Enriched backyard soil microbial communities from Emeryville, California, USA - eDNA 5th pass 37_C Kraft BY (version 2) (version 2) | ecosystem: Environmental > Terrestrial > Soil >...
AATGCCTCGCGCCTCGTCTATGACATCCCGGCCCGTAAGGCCCACTTCGATGCCGCCGGCAAGATCCTGCGCGACGAGCTGCCCATCATCTATCTGTACCTGCCGGCCTGGATCTGGGCATCGAGCGCCAAGGTCGATGGCTTCGTGCCGAACCCGGATGGCATGATCCGCCTCGCCAACGTGAAGCTGAAGTAGTCTGCTGGTCCCTCCCTCCCGGCTCGGGCGGGAGGGGCCGAAGTCGGAATCGGAAGTCGAGCATGTGGTCGCTGATCCTGCGGCGTGTGGCTCTCGCAGTCCCGACGCTCTTCCTGGTGATGGTGTTCGTGTTCGTCCTGCAGCGGATGCTGCCGGGCGATCCGCTGCTCGTGATGGCAGGGGAGGAGCGCGATCCCGCCATTCTGGAAGAACTGCGCAAGCTCTACGGGTTCGACCGCTCCATCCCCGTGCAGTTCGTCTTCTGGCTCAAGGAGATCGCCTCGGGCAATTTCGGCGCCTCGCTGCGGACGGGTGCGCCTGTGACACAGCTGATCGCGCAGACGCTCCCGGTGACGATCCAGCTCGCCATCGCTTCGCTCATCATCGCGCTGCTGATCGGCATTCCGACGGGCGTGCTGTCCGCGGTCAAGAAGGGCACTTGGCTCGACTATGTCGCCAACACCATCTCGCTCTCCGGGTTGTCGATCCCCAATTTCTGGCTCGGCATCATCCTCATTCTCTTCATCTCGGTGAACTTGCGGTGGCTGCCGGCCTCCGGCTTCGTCTCGATCTTCGATGACCCGGTCGAAGCCTTCCGCACGACGATCATGCCGGCCTTCGTCCTCGGCTCCGGCCTCGCGGCGACGCTCATGCGCCACACGCGCTCGGCCATGCTCGAGGTCTTGCGGCTCGACTATGTTCGCACGGCGCGCGCGAAGGGCCTGCTCGAGTCGAAAGTCATCCTCAAGCACGCGCTCCGCAATGCGCTCGTGCCGATCGTTACGCTTTCGACGCTGCTGTTCGGCCAGCTTCTGGCGGGTGCGGTGCTGACCGAGCAGGTCTTCACCATTCCCGGCTTCGGCAAGCTGATCGTCGATGCCGTGTTCAACCGCGACTATGGCGTCGTGCAGGGCGTGGTGCTGTGCACGGCCATGTCCTTCATCCTGATGAACCTCATTGCCGACGTGCTCTACATCGTGATCAATCCGAGGCTGCGCACCGCATGACGGCGACCACTCCATCGGCAGTGTCCACGGCAGGCGCCGAGGTGCTGGCCCAGCGGCACAATCGCGCGCTCGCGAAGTTCATGGCGAACCCGAGCGCGCTGCTCGGCACGGCGCTCGTCCTCACCTTTGTCGCACTCGCGGTATTTGCACCTTGGATCGCACCTTACGATCCCACGAAAACCAACTTCCTCATGCTCCGCAAGGCCCCGTCGGCTCTGCACTGGCTCGGCACGGACGAGATCGGGCGCGACATCCTCTCGCGAGTCATTCACGGTGGTATTGCCTCGCTCTATGCCGGCGTCGTCTCGGTCTTCATCGCGCTCTTCGTCGGGCTGCCGATCGGCCTCGTCGCCGGCTGGTTCGGCGGCTGGTCCGATGCGCTCATCTCGCGTGCGACCGATGCCCTGCTCGCGGTACCCTTCCTCATCCTCGCCATCGCGCTTGCCGCCGCGCTCGGGCCGTCGCTCACCAATGCCATGATTGCGATCGGGCTCTCGCAGGTCCCGATCTTCGTGCGCCTGACGCGCGGCCAGGTCCTCGCCGTGAAGACGGAGGATTTCGTCGAAGGCGCGCGTGCCGTCGGCGTCCCCAACCGACTTATCCTGCTACGCCATGTTACGCCGAACATCATGGCGCCGCTTCTGGTACAGGCGACGCTGACCGTCGCGACTGCCATCATCGCCGAGGCCAGCCTCTCCTTCCTCGGGCTTGGCCAGCAGCCGCCGGCCCCTTCCTGGGGCTCGATGCTGAACACGGCCAAGAACTACATGGACCAGGCGCCCTGGATGTCGATCTCGCCGGGCATCGCGATCGTCATGGTCGTGCTCGGTTTCAACCTGCTCGGCGATGGCCTGCGCGACGCCCTCGACCCGCGAGAGCAATGACGGGCACACGATCGCTTATGGGCTCAACGCAAACCATCGATGGTGTGGGCTGGCCCACACTGCCGCCGTGGAACTCCGAATATTGCAGAATCCAGACAGCAATGTTTCGGCTGCTGGGGAAGGTCAAAAGAGCCCACTACCACGCCAGCGGATTTGGCCGCGCCTGCCGCAGCAGCCAAGAAGCGTATTTGGTCCGCAGCCTATCGGCGGCCTCTTCGAGGAGGCCAGACCGATCAAGTCCAAGCTACGGAATGAGTGGTGGGCGATGAAGGACTCGAACCTTCGACCCGCTGATTAAGAGAACGCAAGTTGAGATAACAATCTAGTTGTATCAATAAGTTGTGCGGGCGTCCGTTGCGGGATCTGCACCTCGGTTCAGCATAGTGCGGGACAGCGTTCCGCAAAACCTACGCAAAGTACATTAGGCCCGCGTCAGTGGGTGCCCGCTACAGGCAAGCGCATCTGGTGATCTAGCCGACGCCTCTGCCCCACTGCAGACTTCGCCTCTTGTACCCAACGTCAGAGGACGACGCTTAGCAGAGTAATGTATGGTCCGGCCGCGCGTCGCAAGCCTGATCTCGAAGTGGGCGAACGTGGTGAGCTGCATCAATGTATCAGACCACGTCAGTGGAGCACTGAGCTCCGGGCCATAATGGAATCCGCGCGCATCCAGGGCTCATAAGCGGACAGACTTCTGAGAGCCAAATCTCTGCTCAGCCTGAAGGGTGCGACGGGCAGACCGTTCGTCCATATTGATGATCGTCTTGCAGACCTCGGCGGGAAGCGGTGATCTCCTAGTTTTGTTGCTCAGCTACATCGAATTGGTGAAGGGCTATGAGAAGCCATCCCTGCGGAGCCACCTTCGCTCGCTCACAAAGGCCGGTGAGCGGTGGTGGCGGAGCGGATTGGCGGCCATCCCTGTGGTGGACCCGAGCATCTCGTTACACCTGTCCAGGGTTAGCTATCGGCCGATATGAATGTCCGCGAGCCAGAACCGCCCACGCGATGCGCGCAAGTTTGTTGGCGAGGGCCGTCGCGAGCAGATTGCGATGCGCCATGCGTTTGGCCGCGCGCTCGATCCATGGCCAAAGAGCAGCCTGCGCGGCTACCGGCTTCTTCACCAGAATAACGTGGGCCGCCTGAACGAAGAGATGTCGCAGGTAGCAGTTGCCGCGCTTCGAGAGCCCAGCGAGCTTGGTACGGCCGCCGGTAGATACCTGCCTGGGCACCAAACCGAGCCAGGCGGCGAAATCCCTGCCTTGCTTGAAGGTCCCACCGGTGCCAATCGCGGAGACGACGGCGCTTGAGATGATGACACCGATGCCCGGCACGCTCATCAGGCGCTGGCAAGCGTCATCTTCAGCAGCCAGTGCCTTGATCTCTTCCGTGAGAGCATCGATGCGAGCTTCCAACATGTTCAACTCGTCGATCAGCGCCATGATCAGCCGCAAGACACGCGGCGAGAGATGCTTGGGTGGGTCTGCGAGGATTACCGGCAGAGCCTTCCGCAGAGGCGCCGTCCTCTGTCCTATGACAACGCCACGCTCGAGCAGGAGTCCGCGGATCTGATTGATGGCGCCGGTCCGAAGTCGGACGAGGCGTGAGCGGACGCGATGTATCGCTTGTAAATCGCATTGCTCCGCGGTCTTCACGGCGACGAAGCTCATCGTCGGCCGCTGCACGGCTTCGATGATGGCCTCCGCGTCTCGGTAGTCGTTCTTGTGGCCCTTCAGGAACGGCTTCACGTACTGCGCCGGTATCAGCCGTACATCGTGCCCGAGCTCGATCAGCCGACGCGCGATGTGATGCGCGCCTGCACCGGCCTCCATGCCGATCAAGCACTTCGGGACGTTGACAAGACGCTCCATGAGCTGAGCTCTGGATACGCGAGCGCGCATGATGATCTTGCCGCGCCGATCCTGGCCGATCAGATGGAACGTGTTCTTGCCGATATCGATTCCGATGGCGGAAACGTCGGCGTGCTTTTGCAGGTTGGATGACATCGCGCGCTCCTTCGCTCGATATCCCTCCCCGACCTGGTCCGCCCAGTGTAGGGCACTGAGCGCGGCCGGACCATGCCATTAGCAGACATCGAGCCCCAGTAAGCAGCACTGCGCACGCGCCCGCAGAGGTTGTCTGCTTCAGGCTCGTGAGCGGAGTAAGTGCCATATTCAGCTAAGGGCCAGAACCTGCCGACTTGGTAGATGGCGCCAACAAGGTCCGCAAATTGCAGATGCGGACATCGCCTTAATGGCGACTGGGATCAGTTGGCACGCCGTTACAGTGTCGAGTGCAAATTTCCATCCTGCAGCACGTAGATTGCGTCGATGCCCTGACCTCGCGCTGCTTCTAGTCCAGCCTCGACGCCCAGCACCATCAAGGCTGTCGCCCAGGCGTCGGCCATCATGCATGTCGAGGCAAGCACCGTGACAGAGGCGACATCGTTATCCAGCGGACGTCCCGAGCACGGGTCCATCGTGTGCGAGACAGTCCTGCCGTCGACTTCTCTGAAGTGGCGGTAGGTCCCGGACGTCGCGACGGCCATATCCTGCAACTCGATCACACCCATGGCTTCGCGCACATGTCGATCAGGACGCTCATGCGCGACGGCCCACATCGAGCCATCCGGCTTCGCACCCTTGGCGCGCATCTCGCCGTCGATTCCGACGAGCCACGATGGAATTCGGAAGGCATTCATGACACCGGCCATCTCATCGACGCCAAAGCCTTTGGCAATGCCGGAAAGATCTAGGTTGATCGTTTCGGATTTTCGCGCACGCCTGCCGTGATGATCCAGTTCGATGCTTGCCGACGCAGGAGGTCGCATCTGCCGGTCAGCTTTAGACAATTGGCTCGCCCTGGTCGCACCTTGCGAAGGCCCGAAGCCCCATGCAGAGACCAGATCACCAACATTGATGTTGAAGGCTCCATGGGAGATGCGCTCGACGCGCAACGAAGCTGAAAGCACTGTCATGAGTACTGGCGCGACGTCCATCCAGGTGCCAACGGGCGATGCGTTCAGCCTGTTGAGGTCAGAGTCCGCGCGCCACGTCGACATCTGCCGATCGACGCAATCAACCGCCGCAGACAGTTCGCCATTCAGGGCATCAACGTCTGTGCCCGGTGCCGCGTAGAAGACCGCCGAATAGCGCGTTCCCATCGTATCGCCACTCAAGGTCTGCCGTATCAGGGGCAGGCGGCTAGATGAAGACTTAGAGAGATCAATAGACATCTTCGACATAGCGTCCTTCGGCTTTCAGCTTCGCAAGATCAAGCCCGATCGGCCTGACGATGCCATCGATGACAGAGGCGACGCTGTTCGCCATGTCGCGACCGCCGCAGATCATGATCTGCGCGCCACTCTTGATCAGGTCGCGCATGACATTGGCTTCTATCGCTACGCGGTCCTGGACGTAGTGGCGTTGGATGAGGCGGGAGAACGCGGTTCTGCAGCGCGTGAGCCGCCCATCCGAAAGGTAGAACGACAAATCGCCTTCATAGAGGAAGTCGGAGGTCGGGTGCCGCCCGCCCCAGTAGAGGTGAACCGGCCGCCGCTTTGCGTTTTGGCGGATGATTCCGACCAGCGGACCGATGCCAGCCCCGGCGCCGATCAGGATCAGCGGAGCCCTTCCGCGCATAGGACGGAACGTTGGGTTCGATTTGATGAAGGCTTCTATCGTGCCGCCCGTCGTCAAGCCGTGCAGGTAGCCTGAGCACAAGCCTCCCGGCTGCTTGCGGACGCAGATTTCAAGCACGCCACTTTCCGTCGACGACGCGAGCGAATAGAAGCGCGGAACATTTGTTCCAGGCGGGAGAATCCCGACAAGATCGCCGGCCGTGAACGATGGCAGCTTTGGCGATCGCGCGAGCAAGCGCCTCACGAAGCCAACCGTCTCTGATTGCGGCGGAACGACAAACCGAAACACTGTCGTCGGCGCCTGCACGTCGTGGCCATAGTCAGTCCGTTCGATCAATGACAAACGCATCGCCTTTGGGCGAGCCACCTTGTGATCGAGGACGAGCCGCGTTCCGATGGCTGCACCGAGGTCGCCGCCCCAACGGGCGAAGTCTTGCGCCGATTGGCGATCGATCCGATTGAGTGGCAGAAGCGCTGGCCAGCCTCTTGACCGCAGAGCTGCCTGGACCTCCTCCGCGAACCGGCAGAACTTTGGAAACGCCCGGTCGCCAAAGCCGAGTACCGCGAAGGGCACAGATGTCCGACTGCGGGCGAGTTGCGTCAGAAACCGGTTTGCAGAAGCAGGTGCAGATCCATCGCCGTACGTGGATGCGAGGAAGAGCACGCGTTCCACTTTGGCGTAGGCCGCGGCCATGCTGTTCATCGGAGCGACATGGACACGATGACCTGCCTTGCTCAACGCGGTGTGCAGCGTTGCGGCGAAGCCCCATGTCGCGCCACCCTCGCTGCCAACGAGAATGATCGTGTCGGCCGATTGTGCTGGCACGTTCCCCTTGATGTGCGGCATCGACTGGCGACGGCGCCACCAGAGTGCGATGCCCGTCATCGAGAGAATTGGAACCGTTGCGGCGGCAAGACCGAGGAACACCGCCAATTGCCACAAACCCTGCCCCGTATGCAGCGTGTAGATCGTCTCATACACCCGCCGCGCGATGCTGTGCGGTTCGTAGACCAGCATTGCGCCGGTTGCGGCGTCGATACGGCCGATGCCTTGCGACGTTGTCAGCCCATACACATCGGTGAGATCCTTTGCATAGGGAAAGGTCAACTCGCGCAGGTCATTGAGATCGACCGCCTGCAAGGCTCGCAATCGGCCAACAGGCAGGCGTGGTCCGCCATTCACTTTGCCCGGACTCGCCGCTTCTACGGCCATGCCATCGGGCACGAGTTCGAACGTCGCGAGTGACAGGTAACTCCCGGTCAGTCCCGACAGGAGCAGGCCAAGGACGGCAAACCGGGACAGCCCGGCGTGCCAACGCTGCGCCGCCGTTCCTTTGATCGGCTTCAGAATCGCTGTCCAGCCTCCGACCCGCCGCGCCAGCATCATCGCGCCCGAGAGCGAAAGGACGACCATCAGCAAGGCACCGACACCGGCTCCCGCCCGTCCAAGATCGCCGAGCAGAAGCGAGCGATGGAGGTTCGTCACCGTCTGCATGAGAGGCGACGGCATGTGAGGAGCAAGCGTCGCTCCCGTCTCGGGATTGATCCGGACGGCCCGGGGGCGGCCGTTCTCATAGTGATAGACGATGACCGAACCGGATGGCGTGCGCACGATGCGCTCGACGTCTGTTCGCGTCGCCGCCGCCCTTGCCGCGACAGACGCAATACTGATCTGTCCTGCCGCCGGCACGACCGCGCCTGCCCGATCGATGGCAGGCTCGAGCGACAACATTGCACCGGTCACCGCCAGGACAATGACCAGGAGGGCCGCAGTCAGCCCTGGCAACGAATGCGTAAAGCGAAGCATTGGCTCTGATCCGGTCTGATCACATATCGAAGCGGAAGGACTTGACGTAGCCCTTGCCGGCAATCGGTGTTGCCGCAGCTGACTTGGTCAGCGGTGCGATGATCTCGGATGCATTGTCACGGCCATCCTCGACAGCGCTGTCGATGCGGATCTGATAGCCGGCGTCGATCAGCGCGTCCGCGACGTCCACGCTGACTTTCAATATCTGACCACTGCCGACGCTGGCGCCGGTGATCCCGTCGATCGGCCTGCGCGCGGCCGCGGAGCCACGCGACCAATCACGAAGATGCTTGTGATATTTCGCCTTGGGGGCCGCGAGACGCAGCGTGGAATGGACCTGGCCTTGCGCGTCGGTCAGGTAGATCGCCAGGTAGGCGCCGTTGCCGCCGTAGTTGTTCAACGTCGTCGTGAGAGTCACTGTTTTGGCTTCCGCCGCCACCGGCAGAGCGAGGCCGGCAAGCAGCGCGCACGTCATAAGTGATTTGTTCATCTGGTGTCTCCAGCATCGATGTCCGATGCGGGAGCAATGCGGCTTGAAACTGAAACCCAACTGAAGGTGGTCCAGAAACTCTTTCAGGTTCGGTTCAGCCGGACGTGCCTCCGTGCCGCGATGGCGATCCGATGGCAGAGGCATGGGGCAGGACAACGCGGGCCTCGAAGCCGTCGGTTCCACCCGCCATCGGAGAGACCAGCTCCAAGGACCCTCCAGCGCCCCTGGCTATCGCATCAGCAATGGCAAGACCCAACCCGGATCCCTTCGCCCGCGCCGCCCCTCGCTCGAAAGGCCGTGTCAGTCGGCTCAGTTCATCCGGCGAGACGATCGGTCCGCGATTGGAGACGCTAAGGTTGCCGTCCTGCGTGAGCTTTATCTCGACAGGAAACCGTTCGTCGCCATGCTTGAGCGCATTCTCGATCAGATTGCGGGCCAGGATGGCGAAGGCGTCGGCATCCATGAGCGACATCACACGGCCCGATGGCGGGATCTGAACCGAGAGCCGCTCGCCGATGCTCGAAGCTCGGCCGAGGTCCGAGCAGACAAGCTGCAGAACGGATGCCAGATCATGCGGCGCGTCCGCCATCAAGCTTCCGCCCTCGGCCTTGGCCAGCTGCAACAGCTTTTCCGACAGACGTGCCAGATCGCGCAAGACGCTCTCGATCGACTGCGCACGACCGCGTGTCGCCTCGTCAGGCAGCTCGATGATCAAGCGCTGGATCTGAGCAAGTGCTGCAGCAATCGGCGTCCGAAGCTCATGTGCGCTGTTGCCGGCAAAGCTGCGCTCAGCTTCGAGCGCCTGCCTGAGCCTGGCGATCAGTCCATCCACAGCGGCGGCGACGGGCGCGACTTCGGTCGGGAGGTTGCTGGCATTGACAGGTGCGAGGTTGCCCCGTCCGCGGGCTTCGATTTCACCCTGCCACGACACCAAGGGCTTCAGCGACCAGGACACCAGCCACCAGACGCCAAAAAGAGAGATGGGCAGAAGCACGATCAGAGGTACGGCCAGCATCGCCATAGCTTTCAGAACGGCTTCTTGCCGATGCTGAAAGGGCTCGGCCGTAGTGACCAGCACCGTACCTTGAACGCCGCTTTCAGTATAAAGTCGCAAGCTTGCACTACTGTGAAATCCCGGCCGGAGGTCGGTTGGAAACGCTTGCGGATCAGCATCGTGCGATTGCATGAGGACCCGCCCCGTAGCGTCGCGCACAATGTAGGTAATGGTTTCTGTATGTGGGTCGACCGACGGGATGCGCTGCGACGCGGCCACCTCTGGGCCATCCCGGTCGCGATTGAGCAGCTCGATATAAGCGAGCGGCAGGAGCCGCTGGGCCACCTCCTGCAGCCCACTGTCGAACACCTTGTCGGTTTCACTGCGTACGATCGTTCCGGCCGCCACGACCGCCGCCAGCCACAGCACAGAGACGACCGCCGTCAAGCCGACGGTCAGACGCCATTGCAGGCTTTGTAGGGGCGGTAGCCGTATCCACCTCATGCGTCGTCTCTCGCGCCGCTGATGTTTTCAGCGAGCCGATAGCCCATGCCGCGAGACGTCACGATGACATCGTGGCCAAGCTTCTTGCGCAGGCGTCCGACGTAGACTTCGATCGTGTTACTCTCGACCTCTGCATCGAACGAGTAGAGGCGCTCTTCGAGCTGAGTCTTCGAGTGCAGGACCTTCGGGCGCTGCAGGAAGGCCTCAAAGATCGACCATTCGCGTGCGGTCAACGTGACCGGCTTTCCCGAACGCAGGATGGTCCGCGCGGCAGTATCAATCGTCAGATCACCCAGTATGACATGCGGATTGGGGCTTCCGCCGTACCGTCTTGCGACCGCGCCGATGCGGGCTGACAGCTCGGACAAATCGAACGGCTTCACGAGGTAGTCGTCTGCGCCGCTGTTCAGTCCGGCGATGCGTTCTGAGATTTGGTCGAGGGCCGTGAGGATGACGACGGGGGTGGCATCGCCGGTCTGTCTGCGCGCTTTGAGGAACTCGATCCCGCGACCGTCGGGCAACATCAGGTCGAGTAGAATGAGCTCATAGGCAACGGTCCGCACGCAGTCGGCAGCCTCATCCAGCCGCTTGACCCAATCGACGGTGTGGCCATCGGCGGCGACATGATCGCGCACGGCCATGCCCAGAATCGTGTCATCTTCGACCAGAAGAATCCGCATGAAATTCCTATTCTTTTCAGCCGGATGATAGCAACTCACCACCTACGGCCGCAAGCTGACTGTAGCCTGAACCAAAGCGTTGAGCCGTTTCAGCTGAGCGTCAGGTTCAGGGCGCTTCTTGTCGACCAGCACCATCCCCACAGGAGTGAAGGGCCATGAAGCATCCCATCCTATTGTCGACGATTTTGATTGTCGCACTCAGCGGCTCGGCACTGGCCGACCAGCGCTGCAATGTTCCGCTCGCCGAATGGCAACCCCGCGAAGCTTTGCAGCAGAAGGTCGAAGCCGAAGGATGGAAGGTGACACGCATCAAGACAGATGACGGTTGCTACAAGGTCAGCGCGGTCAACGATAAGGGGGATCGCTACGAAGCAAAAATCGACCCGGGCTCTCTGAAGATCATGAAGATCTCCATCGAATACAAGGAGCCCATATGACGACCGGACGAAGCCAACGCGGCGTCTCACGCTTACCCAGACCCAACTGCCCAGGGGATAGTCGCCAACGTCGATGCCCCGACACGTGGCGCAAGCGGAACTTTCGATGATGACTTTGATCGGGCCATCCCTCGTCACTTTCCTTTGCGCTCTTGGCGTCGTGTTTGCCGTGGATGCAGTGCTGCCCTACGGCGCAGCAAATGCACTCAGCATTGCACTTGCCTCCGGCTCCGTGGTCGCCATGAGCCAGTGCCTCCTTCTCGCGGCGCGACCGGCCTTTCTGGAGCCGGTGTTTGGCGGTCTCGACCGCATGTACCGCGTACACAAGTGGCTCGGCATCAGTGCCATGGCCCTGATGATCGGCCACCAGCTCGTCGAACCGCACTTCAAGCGCTGGACACCCGAGACGACCATCGGAGAGCTTGGGGGCGAAGTTGGTGAGTTCGCGCTCTACGGCTTCATCGGGCTCATTCTGGTGAGCTGGTTCAAAAGAATTCCGTATATGAACCTTGAAATTCCCTATCAGCTCTGGCGCCTCAGCCATCGCCTCACCGGCGTGCTTTTCGCCATCGTCGCCTTTCACCAGCTGTTCACAGACAAGCCCATCGCAGCTGGCACACCTCTCTCGCTCTACCTGAACGCGTTCTGCATCGCTGGTTTGTGCGCCTACGCGCATACTGAGCTGCTGTCACAGCGACTTTCCCAAAGAGAGTACGAGGTTTCGCAGATTGTCCCGCGCGGCCGCGTGACGGATCTTCTGCTCATCCCGCGCTCGAAACCGCTGCGCTGGAAACCTGGCCAATTCGCCTTCGTCAGCTCACCCGATGTCGGCATGGTGGAACCGCACCCCTTCACGATCGCGAGTGCACCCCGCGATACCGGCGAAATCAGGTTCGCCATCAAATCGCTAGGAGACTGGACGCGGCGACTGCCGGGGACGCTTCGGCGGGGCATGCGCGTCGTGCTCAAAGGCCCCTATGGAAGGTTCAACTTTCGCAAAGGCCGCAAACACCAACTCTGGTTGGCGGGCGGCATTGGCATAACGCCCTTTCTGGCCTGGGCCGAAAGCCTCAGAAGCACAGAGCCATGGACGATCCATCTCGTCTATTGCGTCACGTCGCCTGACGAGATTATCGGCCTCGACGTTCTGGAGAGCGCCAAAGCGCGGAATGCGCGATTCTCCTTTGATGTGGTGATCTCCACACGCGAAGGACGCTTGACAGCGCGTCGGCTGATCGATGGGGCGGCATTCCCAATCAAAGACGCTGACATGTACTACTGCGGACCCGTTGGCCTCAGGACGGCGGTGGAACGCGACTTGGAAGCGATGGGCCAGTCACCGCGAAGTGTCCACTCCGAGCTGTTCGAGTTTCGGTGACGCACCGGAACAACATGTCACACATTTGAATCTGCCAAACGGAGACGCAGCATGCGTGCAGTAAATCGAGAAAATCATTTGATCGAACGGGTCGGTTGGCTTCGCGCCGCAGCGCTGGGCGCCAACGACGGACTGATTTCGACGGCAAGCCTCATTGTCGGTGTGGCTGCCGCAACGACATCGCGTCATGAGATCCTCGTGGCCGGTGTCGCTGGCCTCGTTGGTCGGACTTGCCGCGCTCGGCGTTATCGGAGCGCGCGCCGGCGGCGCTGACATCGTGAAGCCGACATTGCGCGTCATGTTTTGGGGAGCGCTTGCCATGATTGCAACGGCACTCATCGGCTCGCTTGTCGGACGGGCGGTATAGCTGTCGCGCGCATGCCTTCAACGCGCTTATAGTCGTTTGAGCCGGGCGGCAACGTCCGCTCGACTCCCAGTAAGCGGCCGTTACGTGTTCCGCTTCGTATTTCCAACCACAGACTGCAGTGGGTCAACTTTGACCGGTACCGGGGCAATGTGAATGTCTGCTCGCCACCCAAGAGGCTCCCTCGTGCGGGCGACGCGCTGGGCCCGAAGCCAACTTCGCTGGTGCGTCTGCTCGCGAG
>Ga0182740_1002093_pt1 | contig 12615 bp, 8 predicted proteins | sample eDN5th37CKraftBY_FD_128872 | JGI IMG/M metagenome (GOLD analysis project Ga0182740, IMG submission 128872) | Enriched backyard soil microbial communities from Emeryville, California, USA - eDNA 5th pass 37_C Kraft BY (version 2) (version 2) | ecosystem: Environmental > Terrestrial > Soil >...
CGTACGCTCGATCTCCTCGCCGAGCGCATCGCGCCAGGTCCGCACGATCGCGGAGACGCCCTGTTCCAGCTCGTCCCTGGTCGGATCCTCGATCGGCTCGGCCGAACGCGCGATGATGAAATGTGCGCGCATCATCGGCCCTTCGGGGAAGAACAGGCTGAGACCGCTGACATGGCCCTTGTAGCGCGCGGACAGAAGGTCGCCGACCGCCTCGACCACATCGTTCGAGGAGCGGGCGCGCGGCAGATAGACGAGGATCGACATGAAGCGGTCGAAGCGATCACGCCGCGCCAGCACCCGAACGCGCGGGCGCTCTTCAAGCTGGAGGATCAGCATCGCGAATTCGAAGAGGAGATCGCTGCCGACGCGGAACAGATCGTCGCGCGGATAGGTTTCCAGCACGTTGACCAGCGCCTTGCCGGAATGGCCGGACGGCGTGAAGCGCGCGCGCTTGAGCAAGCCATCGACCTTGAGGCGCAGATAAGGGATCGAGCGCGTGGAGCGGGTATAGGCCGTGGAGGTGAACAGGCCGACGATGCGCACTTCCCCGGCGACGTTGCCATTCGCGTCAAAGCGCTTCACGATCACCATGTCCATGAACACGCGGCGATGCACGCGCGAGCGCACGCTGGCCTTCGTGATCATGAGCGCGCTCGGCTCGCCATAGAAGCGATGCAGACCGCGCAGGATCACCTCCTGACCGGAGCGTCCTCTCAACTCGTGAGTGTCCGCCCTGCGCAGTACGCCGAGACCGGAGTCCGGCACCATGACCGGTTCGCGATCGGGACCTGCGACCTTGTATTCGCGGATCCCAAGGAAGGTGAAATTCTGGCCGACCAGCCATTCCAGGAAATCGACGGCTTCCTTCTGTTCGGTTTCAGGAACCGGTGGCGGGTTGGTCTTCATGCCGGCGATCAGGTCGCCGACTCGCTCGAGCATGGGCCGCCAGTCCTGCACCGCGACGCTGACATCGGACAGGACCTGCTCCAGACCGACGATCAGCGTGTTCTGCGTCGCGACGTCCTGGATGCGATCCATATGGATATGCATGAAGCTTTCGCGATGTACTGCCTCGTCGGCCGGCTCTTCGGCCGAAACCTGCTCGATGTGGCCCGCAGCATCGCGCGCCACGGTGAAGATCGGATGCACGACAAGCTGCACCTGGGCATGGCGCGCCGTGAGCTCGGCCATCACCGAATCAACGATGAACGGCATGTCGTCGTTGATGATCTCCAGCACCGAAACCGAGCGGCTGCGGCCGGTATCCTGACCACCCTCCGGCGTGTAGATGCGGATCTTCGGGATGCCGGGGCGACGTTCCTCAAGAAACGCATAGGCCTGCACGGCAAACGCTGCGATCTCGTTCGGCGTATAACCCCCCAGATCTTCCGCCGACGCTCCCGAGAACAGACGGGCCACGAAGCCGTCGGGCACGCTGGTGCGTTGCGCCCGCAACGCGGCTTCCGCCTGCTCGATGAGTTGAGCAACGCCGCGTTCACCCGCGGTTGCAGGCGGATTCTGGATATTCATGACAGCGGCCTCTCCTAGCAGTCCGAGTGTCGCCTACCGGCAGCTCTTCGTCGAGGATGCATCCCCGCCGATCTCACGATCGTGAGTGCTGCGCCGCAACATACAATTGATGCATTTCGCCGGATCTATCCGGGCGATACGCTTGGCGCGATAGCAGGGAGCGATGAAAGTGGCAAAGGCACAGAAGAAGCCGGCACGAGGAAACCCGCGGGCGAGCGAACTCGCTGCCATTCCTCGCAACAGGACATCGGTCGATGACAAGCCCCGGACAGCTGCTGCCAAGGCCGGCGAGCTGACGAAGTCGGGGCTGCTCAAACCGGCGCCGTCGGCCGCGGCCACGGATGACATCACCTTCGTCGCACTCTCGCTGCCGGAACCCGCTCTCAACGAGGAGATGCAGGCCTATTTCGACAAATGCATGGATAAGCTCGGCTTCATTCCCAACGTGCTGAAGGCCTACGCCTTCGACATGAAGAAGCTCGAGGCATTCGTCGCGATGTATAACGACCTGATGCTTGGGCCATCGGGCCTGAGCAAGCTCGAACGCGAGATGATCGCGGTCGCTGTGTCGTCACAGAACCGCTGCTATTACTGCCTGGTGGCCCATGGCGCGGCAGTGCGCCAGCTCTCCGGCGATCCGCCGCTCGGCGAACTCATGGTCATGAACTACCGGGCGGCGCGGCTTTCGAAGCGCCAGCGCGCGATGCTGGATTTCGCGGTGAAGCTGACCAACGAGCCCTGGGCGGTGGAGGATCACGATCGCGAGGGTCTGCGGCGGACGGGCTTTTCCGATCGGGACATCTGGGATATTGCCGCAATTGCCGGGTTCTACAACATGTCGAACCGAGTCGCGACCGCGACCGACATGCGGCCGAACAGCGTCTATCACGGGATGGCGCGGTAACATCGCGTCAGAGGGCGCGCACCAGTTTTGCAGATGATACGCGTCCTTTGTTTTGTCCTCGCGCTCCTCGCCGTTCCTGCATTCGCGCAGGACGCGAGTCCCGTTCACGACAAGCCGCTGTCGGAAGCGCCACGAGCGCAGGCCGTTACCGCAAGGAACGGCATGGTGGTCGCGCAAGAGGCGCTGGCCACGCAGATCGGCGTCGACATTCTGAAGGCTGGCGGCAATGCGGTGGATGCCGCGGTCGCGACCGGCTTTGCACTCGCGGTGACCTATCCGCGCGCCGGCAATATCGGCGGCGGGGGCTTCATGGTGATCTGGCTCGCGAAGCCCAAGAAGGCGATCGCCATCGACTATCGCGAAATGGCGCCCGGCGCGATCGACAAGGACAGCTTCCTCGACGACGCCGGCAACGCGGACCCGCAGAAATCGCTGAAGTCGGGACTTGGCGTCGGCGTGCCGGGCACGGTTGCGGGGCTGGCGCTGGCGCACAGGAAATATGGCTCGGGCAAGTTCACGCTTGCGCAGTTGCTGGCGCCGGCGATCGCGCTCGCCCGCAACGGCTTCGTGGTCACCGGCGATCTCGCCGACACGTTCGTTGCGGCGAAGCCTCTGTTCGCGCGCTGGCCCTCCTCGGTGAAGGTGATGCTGAAGCCGGACGGCTCGTCCTATGGCGAAGGCGACCGGCTGGTGCAGACCGATCTCGCCAACACGCTGGAGGCGATCGCGAAGAAGGGTCCGCAAGGCTTCTATGAGGGTGACGTCGCTGAGAAGATGTCCGCCGCCGTGCGCGAGGCCGGCGGGGTGATGACCGCGGACGACTTCAGGAAGTATCGCGTGAAGGAGCGCAAGCCGGTCACCGGCACCTATCGCGGCTACACCATCGTCTCGATGCCGCCGCCGTCATCCGGCGGCACGCATCTGATCGAGATGCTGAACATCCTCGAGCCCTACGACCTGAAGAAGTCCGGGCCATCGAGCGTCGAGACCGCGCATCTCATGATCGAAGCGATGCGGCGCGCCTATGCCGACCGCGCGGTTTATCTAGGCGACCCGGATTTCGTACGCGTGCCGGTGCGCGGCCTCACGTCCAAAAGCTATGCCCGCATCGTCGCGAAAAATATCGGCGAGCGCGCGACGCCCTCGTCCGAAATTCGCAATGGCGATCCCGTTGCGGCCGAAGGCGACAACACCACGCATTTCTCCGTGGTCGATCGCTATGGCAACGCGGTCTCGAACACCTACACGCTCAATCTCAGCTACGGCAACGGACTGATCGCGGAAGGCACTGGCGTCCTGCTCAACAACGAGCTTGACGATTTTTCCGCCAAGCCTGGCGTGCCGAACGCCTTTGGCCTCGTCGGCGCGAGCGCAAATGCACCGGCGCCGCGCAAGCGCCCGCTGTCATCGATGACGCCGACCATCGTGATGAAGGACGGCAAGCCCTATCTCGTCACCGGCTCTCCCGGCGGCAGCCGCATCATCACCACCGTGCTGCAGATCATCACCAACGTGCTGGATCACGGGATGGATGTCGCCTCGGCGGTCTCCGCGCCGCGCATCCACCATCAATGGCTTCCGGACGAGGTGTTCGCCGAACGCACCTATCCGGAAGGTCTTGTCAAAGGTCTCGAAGAGCGCGGCCACAAGATTGCGACGCGCGTGCCGAACACATCGGCGAACTCCATCCTGGTCACGAAGGACGGCTTTTCAGGCGCCGCGGACACGCGAACGCGGGGTGCGACCGCCGCGGGATATTGAGGTTTAGCTTCCCTCCCCCGCAAGCGGGGGAAGGGAGATAAAGAGCGCGCGCGGGGGTGGGGAAAGGATTAAATCTCGATCAGCTTGTCGGGCAATTCGTTGCGGTTGAGCGCACCGGGCGGGAAATGCTGCGCGAGCACTGCGCCGCATCGTTCGACCGCGCCGACAAATCCATCCGCCGGACGCCCGCGCGCGATCGCCGCGATCAGCACCGCGATCGCCTCATCCCAAACCTGCTGCGGCACCTTCTCGTTGATGCCCTCGTCCGCGATCACTTCGGCATAGTGCTCCGCCTCGGACGCGAAGATCAGAACGCCCGTCCGGTTCTCCGTCTTGTGCAGGCCCTGCGCCAGAAACTGCCGTACCGCCTCGGCGTGAGCCTGCTGTTGCATGCTGCGGCGTGGAACGATGTGAAAGCGGATTGCAGGGATCGACAGGATCACCGACGCGATCGCAAACACGGCGAGCTGCAGCATATAAATCCAGCTCGCACGCATCGGCGACAACAGGATCAGCGGCAGCGGCAACAGGAGAGCGAACGCGGCTGCCCAGATCAGCGGTATCGTGCGGTAATCGCCGCATTGCCGCGCGATCACGCAGAATATTTCGCCGGAGGTTTTATGTTCGACAGCGGCGATGACCGCCGAGATCCGATCCTTGTCTGGGCGCGAGACCAGCATCACCAGCTCCCCGACGAACCACCGCCGCCAAACGAGCCGCCGCCGCCGGAAAATCCGCCGCCGCCTCCCCCGCCCCAGTCGCTTCCCGACGAACTGCCGCCGCCGATGATGATCGGATTGTAGTTGGTCCAGTCGCTTGTGCGACGGGCGCGACCGCGCGGCACGGCGCCGGCGTTCCTTCGCATGTCCGTCACGACATTCATGATGATCATGATCGCAATGATGACCCAGAAGGCGATGATCATCATCTCGGCAGCGCTCAGTCCGGGCGCGGCATTGGCCGCCCGCGCGCGCTCCTTGTATTCCTCGGCATCGCCGGTCAGCACGTTGACGATGTCCTCGGCGCCGCGCGTGACGCCGCCGGCAAAATCGCCATTGCGGAAGCGCGGAAGGATCGCCTGCTGCACAATGAAGCTTGAAAGCGCATCGGTCAGCGTGCCTTCGAGGCCGTAGCCGACCTCGATCCGCACCTTGCGTTCGTTCGGCGCGACGATCAGCAGGACACCATTATTCTTGTCCTTCTGGCCGATCTGCCACTTGCGGCCGAGCTGATAGCCGTAATCCTCGATCGAGGTGCCCTGCAGCGACTTCAGCGTCACGATGACGAGCTGATCGGTCGACTTTGCCTCGAGATCGGCGGACAGCTTTTCAAGACGCTCGCGCGCATTCGCATCGAGGATGCCGGCCTCGTCAACGACGCGGCCGGTGAGTTCGGGGAAGGTCAGTGATTGGGCGAAGGCGAACGAGGCGAAGGTGACGCAGACGAGCACTACCAGGAGTGCGAACACGCGCGCAACGCTCGCCGTTTCCCCTCCCCCCGCGAAGCGGTCGGGAGGGTGGCGAGCGTCAGCGAGCCGGGTGGGGGGTGTCCCACGCGACGCGAGCGAGGCAAGAGCCCTCCACCCCCGACCCCTCCCCACCACTCGCTTCGCTCGCGGGGAGAGGGGAGAGGAAGTGCGGAGGTCCGGGAACACACGACGACGCAGCGTCGTCATTGTCAGCACCATCAGCGCACGTCAGAACTTCACGCTTGGCGGCTTGTCCGCATCCGCAGTCGCGGTGAAGGTCTCCATCGGCTTGTGGCTGCGATAGATCGTGCTCGCCCAGATGATGCCGGGCCATGTGCGCAGCTCGGTATTATAGGCGCGCACGGCCTCGATATAGTCGCGCCGCGCGATCGCGATGCGGTTCTCCGTGCCTTCGAGCTGCGATTGCAGCGCGAGGAAGTTCTGGTTCGATTTCAGGTCCGGATAATTCTCGACCGTCGCGATCAGCCGGCCGAGCGCTCCGGACAATTGCGACTGCGCTTCCTGGAATTTTCTGAAGGTGTCCGGATCGGTCACCGTATTCGCGTTGACCTGGATCTGGGTGGCGCGGGCCCGCGCGTTGATGACGGCCTCCAGCACCTCCCTCTCCTGCTTGGCGTAACCCTTCACGGTCTCGACCAGGTTCGGAATGAGATCAGCTCTACGCTGGTAGTTGTTCTGAACGTCGGACCATTTCGCCTTGGCCTGCTCTTCGAGCGTCGGGATGGTGTTGATACCGCAACCCGAAACGAACAGGGCGAGCAATACCGCAAGAAAGGGCAACGCGCGGCGGGAGAACGAGGGAGCAAGCGCGATCATGGCGGCCTCCGGCAAGCGAGAGCGCCCGGGCGGGCGCTCCTGAACGCATATTATGATGAGAAGTTCCCGCCGCAAGAAGGTCGGCAGCGTTCAATTCGTCGAGACAGGCCGACGCCATGGTTGCAGCACGCAGCGCGTTCGCTTTGTGGTCAAGACGTGCGAACCGCTAACTGCGGTCCCGCCATCAAGGACATTAACCGTTCCAAAACGGCGATCGACGAGGTTGCGCGAATCGCTTCAGCAGCGCTGTTCGCGACGCAATTGCACTCAATGATCTCAGAGGATTCGGTGAGCGAAATGAGAATGATCCGGTCTGGTCGATCCGCGCCAAAATATCTCGCGTCCAGTCCATGCCATACCGCACTGACCATGATCGGCGCCCTGACGCTGGCTTGTACTGCGGCCTCGGCGCACGAACCATCCTCCGGCAAGACCCATAAATTCGAATCGTGCAAGACGTCGGCGTTTCTCAGCGACAGGAATTTCAAGGCGCTCAACAGCCCCTTCAACACCTCCGAGCAATTCAAGCAGCTGAAGGACACGCCGCTCTGGAACGGCGTGATTGCCAACCTGCTCGTCAATATCGACCGCAAGAAGCCGTGTTTCGCGATGAGCGACACCCCGGTCTGGGGCAAGGTGGTGGCGAAGATCCCCGCCGATGTCGTCGGCATCCAGGTGTCGGACGATCGCAAGAGCGCCCTCGTCTATGTTACCGGGATCCCCGACTACACGATGGAGACGCCAAAGCTGTTCGCGAGCTTCAAGCCGGGCAATATCTTCGGCGTCTACAAGATCTCGTCCGAGCCCAAGCCCGACACGCGCCCGATCCATGCCTTCGCCGACCGCGGCGCGGTCGGCGTCTTCGTCAACGGCGTCAGCATCTTCAATTACAGCGACACCTTCTCGTATAACGACAAGGGCGCCTTCGCCTATGACGCCAATGTTGCCGAGGCGGCGATCGTCAATTCGGACATTTCACATGCGACCCCGAGTGAAGTGCCGAATTTCCCGAAGAGCCGCGGCATTTTCCATAATCATCAGATGTCGACCGAGCTGCTGACGCAGTTGCGCGACCCGTTCGTCGCCGGCGTGCGCGCGCATTCGAAGCTGGTCGGCTTCGGCATCGACAGCTACCCGATCTACGGGCCGCTCGGTTACACCTCGAAGGACAAATCCTCCGGCATCAAGGTTCTCAGGAGCAGCTACGTCAAGCGCGACTGGACGTCGAAGGACAAGGGCGGCACCGGCAATCGCAGCTCGGTGGCGGAGTGGGCCGTGCGCAACTGGGACGGCGCCAACGAATCCGGCGCAAAGCTCGTCAATCTGCCGCAGAAGGCGAAGGCGGAGTTGCTGCTCGCCGATCCCGGCAAGGACGGGCCGGTCAGCTATAGCGGCGACGATGCCAAGCTCGCGGCCGAGATCGACACGCTCAACAAGACGAAGGGCCTGAAGCGCGACAGCCAGGGTTATGTCTACTGGGAGGCGAATGTCCGCACGCCGGGCGGCAAGACCGCGACGGTGCGAAACTACGTCCTCAAGTCGTCCGACCTCTGGGGTCCGACGATCGGCGCGGAAGCGCTCCCCGTCAGCTATCAGGTGGCCGACAAGGACAAATTCCTGTTCAAGGCGATCGTCGGTTCATTCGCCGAGGACTACGAGTTTGTCGCCGGCTATGGCGATCTCGACTTCTTCAACGGCATCGACAGCTACGTGCCGGAACAGAACCGGTCGGTCTATCATTATGTCGCGCCCTACAACGCGAAGCTCTCGGACCGCGACCGCCTGAAGAAGGCCAGCTTCCCGTATTTCATCGGCGTCCAGTACAAGGGCGTGGTGGAGCCGTTCAACGCGACGGTCGACGTCGACGAAAAGGATCGGGCCAAATACCTCGCCGCCAATGCCGGCAGCTACAAGACCCTCTTCGATCTCGGCATCGTCGGACGAAATGACAAAGGCGCGTTCGAACGCGCATCGGTCATCCAGACCTGGGAAAAGGTGCTCGGCGGAAACTGAAGAGGCCACCATTCTCTGATCCGGCCGCCGCCGTGGCGCAACCATGGCGGCGGCCAACTCTAAGCCAAGTCTATATTTGCGTGAGCGGGATCCGATCGACGACGGCCGCGAAGACAGGAACAGGCTGATCGAATCCTTTCATGGTCCGTGTCCCCAGATCGACCAGCGACACGCGCGAACCGACAGCGGCCGCTGCAACGCTATCGACCAGCACCTCCGAATTTTCCGCACTTGAACACAGCCGCGACGCGAGATTCACGACATTGCCGATGGCATTGTAGTGAAGCCGCCCTTCGGAGCCGATGCGCCCGACAGTGGCAGGCCCCATCGCAAGTCCCACACCGAAACCGAGCCGCTGGTCGAGCGCACGCCATCTCACGAGCAGCGTCTGCACGCTGCGCTGCATGTCGCACGCCATGTTGACAGCGCGCAGCGCAGGATCCGGACAGGGCACGGGCGCATTGACCAGCACCATCGCACCGTCGCCGGAGAAGCTGATCAAGGTCGCTTCATGCGCGCCGACCACACGCTCGAGCGCATCGTAATATTCGTCGAGAACGCCCATGACGCTTTCGGGATTGGCGTTTGCCGAGAACGCCGTGAAATTCCGCAAATCGCAGAACACGGCAACGACTTCGACGCGCCGGGCATCGAGGAGCCCGTTCTCGCCGGTGCGGTCGACCAGTTCGGCGACCTGCGGCGCGAGAAAGCGCCTCAGCCGGCCGATGCGTTCGGAGCGCTCCTGCGACACCGACAGTTCGCCCGCCATTTCGTTGAAGCGCGTCGCGAGATGCTCGAACTCGTCGCTCGTCGTCAGATTGATCCGGTGATCGAACTGCCCGGCCCCGATGCGCGCGACGCCGTCTTCCAGGACACGGATGGGCCCGACCATCCGCTGGGTCAGCCAATAGGCTAGCGCGGCCGCAAGGATTGCACCGGCAATGAGAACGATCCCGGTGCGCCATAACGCGGCATAGATCGGACCAAAAGCCTCGGCGAGCGGCTGCTTGACGATGATGCTCCAATCGACGCCGGGAATCTGCGCCATTGCGGCCAGGACCGATCGTCCGGAGATATCGCGACCCGCCGTCGCTTCCCCCGGCTGCGCGCGGATCGCTTCGCGCAATTCCTGAAGCGGCTGTTGCGCTGCCTGGTCTGCACGCAGCACGAGATTGATATCCGGATGCGCGATCAGGCGCCCCGGCCAATCCAGCACGAAGGCCTCGCCGGTTTCCCCCACCCGAATTTCGGAGATGACGTCGCGGATGAACTTGAGATTGACGTCGGCCACCGCGACACCGACCGCGGAACGATTGCCGCTCACCGCCATGGTCAGGAACGGTTCGGAGCCACCGTGGAACGTGACGGGACCGAACCACACGCCCTGCGACCGCGCGCCGATCACCGCGGGCGTGAAGGACAGGTCCCTGCCGCTGTCGATGCGGTTCAGGCCGATGCGCGACACGAACAGACGTTCGATCCCGTCCGGATCGACCAATGTGAGACTTTCAATCGCCGGAACCTGGCGGAGTAGACGCGACGTATCGAGCCTGCGCCGGTCGCTGGTGTTCTCCGACCACGGCAACAAGACTGTCCAGCCGAGCTGGTCGCGGATCCCCTCGATGAAGTCCTGGATCTTCACGGCGGCCATGCGCGCCTCCGCGTCCAGGAGATCGTTCAGGCGCGCGCGCTGATCGTGATAGCCGAACCAGGCCTCGATACCGCCGGCGATCAGAAGCGGAACCACCACCGCCGCAAACAGCGCGCGAAAATATTTCCTGAACAGCGAAGCTCTCGGAGCGGCGTGAGAATTGGCCACTGCCTCAACTCACGCCATGACCGTTTGCACCCGTCACTCGATCACTCCATCGGCACTGGTCAGAAGCGACGGTGGAAACGACACTCCGAGCTGGGCCGCGGCCTTCAGATTGATATACAGCTCGACCTTGGTCACGTGTTGCACAGGCATGTCCGATGTCTTTTCGCCCTTGAGGACCCGGCCGGCATAGATTCCGCTCTGGCGATGCGACTGATTGAAATCGCCGCCATAACTCATCAAACCACCGGCGATCGGAAAATCGCGGGACTGGGTTATCGCGGGCACGGCGTGCCTGACGGCAAGCGCGGCAAGCTGCGGGCTGCGATAGGCGAAATAAGGGTCCGAGCTGAAGACGAGTCCGCCGGCGCGCATCTCGGTCACTGCGGTGAACATGCCGTTGAATTCCTCTTCGCTGTGCGCTTTCAGAACAATCAGCTCCAGCCCGAGGCTGTCCGCGGCGGCGTAGAGATTTTTCAACTGCGAGCCCGACGTCGGGCTGGTTGGATTGATCGCGACGGCGAACACATTCCTGCCCTGACGAACCTCCTGCAGGAATTCCAGGCGCTTTCGCGACACCTCGACGCTCAGGCTCGACACGCCGGTGAGATTGCCGCCCGGCCGCGACAGGCTGTCGACGACACGAAGCGCAACTGGATCGCCGCCCATCTCGAACACGATCGGAATTTTCGTGGTCGCCGATTTCGCCGCAAGCGCGACTTCCGCACCGCCGGCCGCCACGATCATCGTCACGTTGCGAGCCGCGAGCTCTTTTGCGAGCGCCGGCAAATCGTTGTAGCGGCCCTCGCCCCATCGGAACTCGATGTTGACGTTACGTCCCTCGACATAGCCGAGTTGCGCAAGGCCTTCACGAAACGCCGCAAGACGGCTGCTGTAGCGCTCGGGCGTTTCGGAGCCGAGATAGCCGATCACCGGACTCGCCTGTGCGCCGGCCGGAATGGTCAAGGCTGCAACGCTTCCGGCGAGCGCGATGAAATCGCGACGCCTCATCCGTTGTGAAAGTGCTGCAGCAGCGCAGGGTGCGGACCGCACGGGTCTTCTCCATTCCAACCCGACATCGCACTTGGTCACAGCATAGCCGCGCAGGCCGGGTTATGGAACCGCGGGCAGCGATGAGCGCCTGAGCAGCGCGGCAAGTCGCAGTTGCACGAAGGCCAGCCAGATCAAATCGCATCCGGTGGGTGGCTTGTCCGCCTTCGCACTGTTGCAGCGAGAATGTTTCAGAAGCCCGTTGGCGAGCGTCCGGCCCCCGCCCTTTGACTTTGCAAGCACATGATCGAATGTCGGGTAGTCAGGATGCGATCGCTTTACACGACGCGCGCTCGGCAGATGCGAGCCACACGCTGCGCAAATTGACCCTTGCGCCAACCGCAATTTTCGGCGCTGCGATTTGACCTGTTTCCGACTGGCCATCGCAACAAGGCTAGGAGCCGTTTGTTGCAGCGTGCCTGAGGCGCGCACCGAAAATCGGACACAGCTGCGAACCAGTTGTTAAGGCTGTTCGGCGCTCGGCCCGCACATCGGCGCCGCAAAAGCCAGGCGTCGACATGGCGTCGCTGGATACCGATATGTTTCTGTCGATCGAGTGCGTGATGAGGGCCGCGGGGGGTGCGGCTAAGCCCTTGATTTAATTGGAGCGGGCGAAGGGATTCGAACCCTCGACCCCGACCTTGGCAAGGTCGTGCTCTACCCCTGAGCTACACCCGCTTTTCTCTGATTTTTCAGAGACTTAACCGGTTGCCGCGCTTTCGCGTTTTGATCGGCTTTCCGGCCCGTTGGCACACCGTTGGCACATTTGCCAGTGTTGGGGCTTGCCAAGGCCCCGGCGGCGGTCAACGGCGCGGGGTATAGCCCGGCCGGGTGAGGCCTGCCAAGCCTTATTTTTCGGGAGTGAGAACGGCCGAAACCCGTTTTAAGGCCCGTACAGTGGCCTAAACGGACCCGGCCGCTACCACGGGGCATCCGGAGCCCTTCCAGCGCACCGGCGGCCCGGTTCTATCAATGTGCCAACGGATAGGACGGCGAACCTAGCGCCCGCCCACCCGTTCGGCTTCATCGGCCGCGCCGGGCAAGAGGGCTTCCCATGCGCCATTTTGGAACCGGTCCCACTTCGGCGGGCCGTCCGGGTCCGCTTCGTCAAACTTGAGCACCAAGCCCCCGCCATCGGCTTCGGACGAAATGGACAGCAACGCGAAGTAGCCATCGCCCCTAACGCTAAGGCTTATACGGAGTCCGCCAAAAGTGGCTTCCGTGAGGGTGGCGTCC
>Ga0182740_1002095_pt1 | contig 12601 bp, 9 predicted proteins | sample eDN5th37CKraftBY_FD_128872 | JGI IMG/M metagenome (GOLD analysis project Ga0182740, IMG submission 128872) | Enriched backyard soil microbial communities from Emeryville, California, USA - eDNA 5th pass 37_C Kraft BY (version 2) (version 2) | ecosystem: Environmental > Terrestrial > Soil >...
CGACGCGCCGTCGACGATTCTCCTGATAAAATGGGCCGAGATGGCGGTCCGCAGCCGGGTCGAAAAGGCGCTGCGCCCGCTCCGCCTGTCGTCGGGCCAGTTGCTGCTGCTCGTGCTGCTCGAACGATCGGGAGAAAACACCCCGGCGGCGCTCGCCCGCGCGCTGCACCTCACCCCGCAGGCGATGACAACGCTGCTGCGGCCGCTCGACGCACGCAAGCTGCTCGCGCGGCGCGAGGACGCCGCCAACCGCCGCCGCATTCTGCTGAGCCTTACCGGCGAAGCCCGCGCGATCCTGCGCGACGTGCGCGCCCTGACGCCGGCGATCGAGGCGGAGTTGATCGCCGGAACGCTCGATGCCGACGAGGTCAGCGCGCTGCGCGGGCTGCTGGCGCGAATCACGTCCCCGACCGTCTGACCGCCTTCACCGCCGCGCACGCCCGACCCCCTCTATATAAGGAGTCCTTCTATATCAGGCGGTGGCGGCGAACAAGGCTCAGGCGGCAACGCCCTCATATTGGGGCACCCGCTCGGGCTCGGGCGGCAGCGGGACGCGCCCGAGGATAAGGTCGGATGCCCGTTCGGCGATCATGATCGTCGGCGCGTTGATATTGGCGCCGGGCACGGTCGGCATGACCGAGGCATCGACGACGCGCAGCGCCTCGATGCCATGCACACGCAACTGGGGATCGACCACGCTCATCGAGCCCGTCCCCATCGCGCAGGTGCCGACCGGATGCTGCGTCACGCCGGCGTGGCGGCGGATATGATCGTCCAGTTCGGCATCGGTGGTGAGCGCCGCGCCGGGTAACAGTTCCTCGCCGGTCAGGTCCGCCTGCGGCGGCGTGCGGTAGATCCGGCGCGCGATCGCGATCCCGGCGCGGGCGGTGGCGAGATCGGCGGGATCGGCGAAATTGTTGATCGTGATCGCGGGGAAATCGGTCGGATCGGCGGAACGCAACTCCACCCAGCCCCGGCTGCGCGGATGGAGCAGGATGACGTCGGCGGTGATCTGATCCTGCTGGCGTTTGCGGATTCCCGGAAACCACAGCTGCGCGTCCATCCGCACCGGATTGCTCCAGAGCTGGATGTCCGGCTGGGCGAGATCGTCGCGGGTGCGGATCACGATGTTGCAGCTATTGACCTGGCTGGCGAACGTCCCGGTGCCGGTCAGCGCCCAGCGGAGCACCGACCACGCCGCGCGATCGAACCGCAGCTCGTTCAGGAAGCTCACCGGCTTCTGCAGCGTGAAATGCACCGGCACCCGCGGATGCTCGGAAAGGTTGCGGCCGACGCCGGGCAGGTCGTGGCGCACCTCGATGCCATGCTCGCGCAAATGGGCCGCCGGGCCGATGCCGGAGAGCATCAGCAGTTGCGGCGAATTATAGGAGCCGCCCGAAAGGATCACCTCCCGCGCGGCGCGGACGACATGGACGCCGGTCTTGTCCTGATATTCGACGCCGGTCGCACGGCGCTGCTCGATCACCACGCGCCGGCTCAGCGCGCCCGTCACCACCGTCAGGTTGGGGCGCGCCATCGCCGGGGCGAGATAGGCCCGCGCCGTGCTCGCGCGCCGGCCCTTGGCGTCGATCGTCAGTTCGCCGCGCGCGAAGCCTTCCTCCTGCCCGGCGTGGAGATCGTCGCTGGTCTGAAAGCCCGCCGCCTCGGCGGTCCGCATCAGCGGGTAATGGAGCCGCGCCTCGGTCTGCACCGGCACCACGTTCAGCGGCCCGCTGTCGCCATGATAGGGGCCGGCGCCGCGCCAGCTGGTCTCCATCTTGCGGAAATAGGGAAGAACGTCGGCATAGCCCCAGCCGCTGCACCCCATCTGCCGCCAGGTCTCGAAATCGAGGCTGTGGCCGCGCATGTAGAACAGCCCGTTGATCGACGAGGAGCCGCCGAGCACCCGGCCGCGCGGGATCGGCAGGCGCCGCCCGTTCATGTGCGGCTCGGGCTCCGACAGGAACGGCCAGACATATTGCGGCTTGAACATCGCGCGCATGAAGCCGAGCGGCATCGTCAGCAGGAAATGGCGGTGATGCCCGCCCGCCTCGAGCAGCAGGACGCGGGTCCCCGGATCGGCGCTCAGCCGGTTGGCGAGGACGCACCCGGCCGACCCCGCGCCGACGATGATATAATCGTAAGATGCCGCCGGCTCCATGCGCTGTTCGTCCCCCGGGATGTTGCATTGACGGATGCCAGCCTAGCGCGGGATCGCATCCGTCGCCAGCCTGTTGCGACGACAACCGGGCGCCCGCTCCCGGCGCGCGCCGCCGCGCGCCTATCCCTTCGGCCCGCGCGCCGCCGCGCTGGCGATTTTCGGCGGAAGCGGTTAGGCCGGCGCATCGGCCGCGCCGTGCACCCATCTTGAAGGACATGAACGACCATGGCGTCCCGCAAACCGGACCCGGGCACTCCGCCCACCGATCAGAGCCCTCCCCCCCGTCTCGCGGGGTGGAACTATGCGGGGCTCGATTATCCGACATTCCATCTCGTGCTGGTCGCCAAGGCGCTCGACCGGATGACGCTGCGCGTGCTGCGCGATCAGTGCGCGCTGACCATCGCCGAATGGCGCGTCCTGAGCCGGCTCGCGCCCACCGACGGCGCCACCGTGCGCCAGATCGCGGAATGGGCGTGGGTCGACCGTGCCGAGGTCAGCCGGGCGGCCAGCGAACTGGAGGAGCGCGGGCTGACGTCGCGCCGTCCCAATCCGGCCGACAAGCGCGCACCGATCCTGTTCTGCACGCCCGCCGGCCAAGCCGAATATGAGCGCGTGCTGCCGATGCGGGCCGCCTTCCACGCCCAGCTCTCCGGCCTGCTCGATGCCGAGGAGGCCGCGACGCTCGATCGCCTGCTCGCGCGTATCGCCAACGGTATCGGGTCGCTCACCGATGGCGAAGGGCGCGGTTGACAGCCCTGCCCGGTTGTTGAATCATCATCAAATCACGAAAAGAGGAGACCGTCGCGATGACCGAAATCTGCTGGCCGAACGGCGTACCGCCGATCATGCCCGCCGAGGATCGCGGCGAGATTACCGAGCTTTACGCGCGCTACGCCTGGGGCATCGACCTCGCCGACGAGGAACTGGCGCTCTCGGTTTTTGCCGGCGACGGCTGCTTCGACCATCTCTGGCAGGGCCAGTCGCGCGGTCATGACGCGATCCGCCAGAGCCTGCACGCGCTATGGAACGACCGCCAGCACTGGTGGTACGGGCGCCAGCACCTGTTCAACCATTTCGTCATGGAGCCGCGCGAGGAAGGCGCCCGCGTCCGCTGCTTCTTCCAGATCGTGCAGTTCAACGTCGATTACGGCACCAACTTCATCTTCGGCGTCGGCACCCGCGACGACAAGCTGGTGAAGCGCGACGGCCGCTGGCTGTTCTACAACCTGTTCGTCAATGCGTGGACCGCCGCCGATCAGGTGCCGTGGAAGGGCGACCGCAAGATGATGGCCCGGCCGCGCAACAATCCGCCCCCGGCGGATACCCGGCCGTTCCTGACCCAGTCGTCCGACCCCTGGTAAACGCGCGCCCGGCGGAGCCACGGCGGGCGGCATGCGTTGAGAGGCGGGAAGGAGACGAGTCATGCCCGCCAAATCGAAGAAGCAACAGATGGCCGCCGGCGCCGCGCTGTCCGCCAAGCGCGGCGAGATTCCGAAATCGGAACTCAAGGGCGCGTCGAAGGCCATGGAAAAATCGATGAGCGAAAAGGAATTGAAAGAGGTCGCGAGCACCAAACGCAAGCGCCTGCCCGAAAAGAAGGGATGAGGGTGCCGGGTGGTGCGGGCGGTCGGGCTCGAACCGACACTCCTCTCGGAACCGGATTTTGAATCCGGCGCGTCTACCAATTCCACCACGCCCGCATGCCGATCGCCACGCGCGAGGGCGACAGATCGACGGTGCCGAGGCCTATAAGCGAGCGACCCGCGGATTTCCAGAGCGGAAAAGCCGGCCCACGGCCGGACGATTGCGGGGCGGAAGCGAGCCCGCGCGCCGCAATAATCCCGGCGTCGCAAGAGACGGCAGCGCCGGCATCCTTCCGGTTTCGATCGAACCGGAAAGACGCCGGCTTACGCCATTCCAATCACGCCCCGAGGCGGCAGACGAGGCCATCTGCCGCCATATCGTTCTAGAGCATGTTCCGATTAGATTGAATCGGAGCATGCTCTAGTTTTCTTTTGTTTTCCGCATTTTCCGAGTCGTCAGGTGTATCCACCTGACTTGAAAATGCTCTAGAACTGCTTGCGGACGGTGATCGACCACTCGCGCGGCCGGCTCGGCTGACCTGTGAAGATATAGGAGCCAGCCTGGATGAACTTGTTCACATAATAGAATTTGTCGAAGATGTTCGTCACCGCGAGCGCCGCGCTCCAGCTCTCGTCCGGGCTGGTATAGGTGACGCGGCCGTTGGCAACGGCGTAACCCGGCTGCGCGGCGAGCGGGTTGTTGGTATATTCGTTGAAGACGAGCGACTGATAATAAACGTCGAAGCGCGGCGTCAGCGAGCCGGCGTCGCCGAGATCAATCACATATTGCGCCCCGCCGTTGAGCTTCCACTTCGGCGTCGCCGGCGGCTTGCTGGCGAGGGTGGGGCCGCCCGAAACCCCGCCGGCGGCACCGAGATCCTTGAACTCGAAATCGGTGTAGCTGGCGGCGGCGTCGATCGAGAACGCCCGCGTCGGCCGGATCTGCAACTCGACCTCGACACCCTGGATGTCGACGCTGCCCGCATTGGCGATGATGATGCTGGGGCTGCCCTCATTGTCCAGCCCGTTCGCGCTCAATTGCAGGTTGGTATAGTCGCTGTGATAGGCCGCGACGTTCAACCGGACCCGCCGGTCGAACAATTCGGTCTTGATGCCCGCCTCATAGGCCTTGAGCGTTTCCGGCCCGAACGGCACCGCCGTCGCCGGCGTGAACGGCCGGGGATTGACGCCGCCGCCCTTGAAGCCGGTCGAGAACTGCGCATAAACCATGATGTCGTCGGTCAGCTTGTAGTCGGCGCCAAGCTTGTAATCGACGCGCGACATCTTCGACTTGGGCGAGGTGAAGGCGCCGCCGGGGAAGAACGGCGTGCCGGACGGAATGTTCGTCCGGTTGAACATGTAATTCTTCCACTCGTTGGTATAGCGCAGGCCGGCCGTGACCGTGAACTGATCGGTCAGATGGAACGAGCCGTGGGCGAATGCCGAGCGGTTGCGGGCGTTGGTGCCCTCGTTCTGGTCGAACGCGATGCCCGACGGGATGTGCGTCACCGGATCGGCCGGGCCGGAGGCCTGCAGGATCGCCCCGCCGCCAAGGCCGCTCTTGCCCCAGAAATAGAAGCCGCCGAGCGCCCAGTCGAGCATGCCGCTGAACGACGTGCCGACGAGCCGCAATTCCTGGGTGAACTGCTTGAACGACGCCTGGTTGTCGACCAGTGCGACCGGCAGCGGCGAGTTGTTGGCGTTCTGCGTGAACCGCCCCGAATATTTCTGATAGGCGGTGATCGACTTGAACTGAATCTCGTCGGTGAGATGCACCGTCACGTCGCCCGAGAAGCTTTCCGAATGCATCGTGTTCACGGCGGGCACCGAGCGGCCGGCCGCGCAGCAGGTTCGCATAGTTGGCGTAGCTGACATAAGGATCGGTGGCGAAGCGGTTGTCGAACGGAATCCCGTAATTCGGGATCAGGACATACTGGTTGAAATTCTGTAGCGAGGGCGCGTTGGTGTTGACGTAGATCAGCGAGTCCGCCGCACCTTCGGAATTGTCGTCGACGACTTCGGCGACGAGGTTGATCTCGACCGCCGAGGACGGGGTGAACCGCAACGCCGCGCGGCCGGCGCGGACGCTTTCGCCGCCCAGCGTCCCGACCTTGCAGGTGCCGCCGGTCGCGGTCACGGTCGGCGGCACCGAGCCGGCGAGGCTCGGGAAGGCGCATGCGTAGTCGATCCGGTCGACGTAGCCGTTGCGCTGTTTCGAGACGCCCGACACGCGCAGCGCGAGGACGTCGTCGATGAGCGGCACGTTGATCATGCCGCGCAGGTCGATCCGCTCATAGCTGCCATAGGTGCCTTCGACCGAGGCCTCGAAATCGTTGGCGGGCTTCTTCGAAATCAGCCGGACAGCGCCACCGATCGAGTTCTTGCCGAACAGCGTGCCCTGCGGCCCGCGCAGGATTTCGACATGATCGAGATCGAGCAGATCGAATGTCGAGCCGAACAGCGTCGCATGATAGACGTCATCGACATAGAAGCCGACGGCGGGCTCGAGCGCGAAGTTGAAGTCATATTGGCCGACGCCGCGAATATAGGCCTGCGTCGATTTGCCGTAGCCCGAACTGCCGAGCCGCAGCGTCACGCTGGGGGCGGTCTGACCGACGTCGGCGATGTTGGTGAAGCTGCGCGCCTCGAGCTGATCGGCCGAAATCGCCGTGATCGCCAGCGGCGTTTCCTGCAATTTGGACGAACGGAACTGGGCGGTCACGACGATCTCGCCCAGCGCGGCCTGGCTGGAATCGGGGGCGGCGGGCGCGCTGTCCTGCGCATGCGCCACGCTGGCCGCCATTGCCGCCATCGCCAGCACCGACACACCAACCACGCCACGCGCCAAGGTAGAATGACGTCCCATTTCCGGTCTCCCCGCAGAACGCTCCGCCCGAGCTTGCGCAGCCGGTGCGGGCGTCAGTCCAATGATGTATGGAATACATATATATAACGTGAATCACCTGATCTCAAATGAAATCTTTACATTCTTCACAACGTCTGCTTTTGTGGCACCAGGGACACACTCGAAGAAGAGAGAAAATATGGTTGCGACCCCGTTCACGCCGCACGCGCGGCGTCACCACCCGAAGCGGAGCCCACGATGAGCGACCCGTTCGACGAGATCGCGATCGCGGATCGCCTCAAGATCACGGACCGGCTGGCGCGCTACTCATGGGCGATCGACAGCGGCGATCTGGCGGCATATCTCGATTGTTTCACGGACGATGGCGTCCTTCGCCATCCGCTGGCCGACGGCAGCCCAGGCGAGTTCGTCGGGCATGACGGCATCGAAGCCTTCATCGGCGCCGGCTTCGCGCGGCGGCCGATGCAGCCCTACGGCCACCAGCATCAATTCAACGCCGTCCTGCTCGCGAACGAGGGGGCCGACATCCGCGTCGAAGCCTATTGCATGGTGTTCCGTCACGAGTTCCACCGCCAATATTGGCCACGCGGCGCAACCTGGCGGATGGGGACATGGCACGCGCTGTGCCGCCAGACCGTGAGCGGCTGGAAAATCGCCGATCTCGAAGTCCGCATGTGGACCGACACCGCCTTTGAAACCGGTACCGCGCTGGTCGATCGCGGCCCGGGCATGCCGGGGACAAGAGACTGAACCGTCACCGGCGCCAGAACGCGGAGAAATGACATGCGGCGGACCGAACAGGACGACACCGGCGAGGGCTACCCCTACTGGCTGATGTTCATGCTGCTGCTGGTCGCCCTGTCGAGCTTCATCGACCGGGTGATCGTGGCGACGCTCGGGCCGGGCATCAAGGCCGATCTCGGTATCACCGACACCCAGTTCGGTCTGTTGACCGGCCTCGCCTTCGCGCTCCTCTACACCTCGGCCGGGATCCCGGTGGCGCGGCTCGCGGATCGCTACAACCGCATCAACCTGCTGACCATCTCGATAGCGATCTGGTCGGTCATGACCGTGCTGAGCGGGGCGGCCGTCAACTTCGTGCAGTTGCTGCTGCTCCGGCTCGGCGTCGGGGTGGGCGAGGCCGCCGCCAATCCCTCGACGATCTCGCTGCTGTCGGACCGCTTCCCGCGCAACCGGCGCGCCTCGGCGCTCGCCGTGGTCGCGATGGGGGCTTCGCTCGGTTCGCTGGTCGGCGGGTTCGGCGGCGGATGGCTCGGCGAGCATCTCGGCTGGCGCGCGGCGTTCGTGATCGTCGGCGCGCCGGGCCTCGTGCTGGCGCTGCTGATCTTTCTGACGCTCCGCGAACTGCCGCGCGGCCGCTACGACGAAGGCCGCAAATTTTCGGCCGACACCCCAAGCTTCGGCACCCTGCTCCGCACGATCCGAAGCAAGCCCGCCTTTCTCCACATGGCGATGGCGTGCGGCCTGACTAGCTTCGTCAACTTCGGGGTTCTGCTCTTCCTCCCGCTCTATTTCGGGCGCGCCTACGGCATGGGCATGGCGCAGGCCGGCCTGCTGTTCGGGCTCGTCACCAGTATTTCGAACGGTCTCGGCACGTTGTTCGGCGGATTCGGCGCCGATTGGGCGGCCAAGCGCGACGAACGCTGGTACGCTTGGCTACCCGCGCTCTGCCTGGTGGTGACCGCGCCTTTCTACATGTTCGGCCTCACCCTGCCCGACTGGCGGATCGCGCTGCCGATCGTCGGCTGCGCGGCGATCCTCGCCTTCACCTTCTACGCGCCGACCTTCGGGGCGATCCAGAACATGGTCGAGCCGCGCATGCGCGCCTCCGCCTCGGCAATCCTGATCTTCTTCCAGAATCTCGTCGGCATGGGGCTCGGCCCGCTCTTCGTCGGCTATATGAGCGACCGCTACGCCGCCCACCTGTTCACGGCGGGCGACCATGCCGCGGTCTGCGTCGGTCAGGCCGCGGTCACGCTGCCGGACTGCGCCAGCGCGGGGGCCAACGGTATCCGCTATGCGATGGTGACGTGCGCGGCATTCCTGTTCTGGGCGGCGCTCCATTACTGGCTGGCGTCACGCACCCTGCGCCGCGACATGGCCTGATCACCCCTCCCTCGAAACGGCGCGGGCTGACGCTCGACCCTTACAGCCGGATCGAGACCGATTTGAGCTCGGTATAAGCAAGCACGCCCTCGCGGCCGTTTTCCCGGCCCCAGCCGGACTGCTTGAAGCCGCCGAACGGCAGCGCGGCGTCGATCCCGGCGCCGTTGACGCGGATCGTCCCGGCCTCGATCCGGCGGGCCAGCTTGTGCGCGCGTGCCAGATCGCGCGTCCAGATGTTGGCGGCGAGGCCGTAGGCGGTATCGTTGGCCTGCGCCGCGATCGCGTCGAGATCGTCGTCGTCGAACACCATCACCGACAGCACCGGCCCGAAAATCTCCTCGCGAAACACCGCCATGTGCGGCGCGGTCCGCGCGAGCACGGTGGGGCGCACGAAATGGCCCGGCCCCGGCACTCCCTCGCCGCCGGCCACGATCTCGCAGCCATCGGCCACGCCGCCGGCGACATAGCCGTCGACCCGCGCCTTCTGCCCGGCCGAGACCAGCGGCCCGATCTGGGTCTCCGGCGCCTGTCCCGGCCCGATCACCAGCGCATCCGCCTGCTCGGCCACCCGCTCGACGATCCGGTCATACACCTTGCGGTGCGCGTAAAGGCGGGAGCCCGCGACGCAGACCTGCCCCGAATTGAGGAAGATACCGTTGGCGGCGCCGATGCTCGCCGCTTCGAGATCGGCATCCGGGAAGATCAGAACCGGCGATTTGCCGCCCAATTCGAGCGTCACGCGCTTGAGCGTGCCCAGCGCCGCGCGCACGATCGCCTTGCCGGTCGCGGTCGATCCGGTGAAGGCGATCTTCGCCACCAGCGGATGCTCGGTCAGCGCCTGACCCGCCTCCGATCCGAGGCCGGTCACGATATTGACGACGCCGGGCGGGAAGCCCGCTTCGAGCACGAGTTCGCCGAGCCGGATCGCCGTCAGCGAGGTGAGTTCGGCCGGCTTGACCACGACCGTGCAGCCCGCCGCGATCGCCGGCCCGATCTTGTTCGCCGCCATCGTCAGCGGCAGGTTCCACGGCACGATCGCGCCGACCACGCCGACCGGCTCACGCACGGTATAGGCGTGGTGGTCGGCCGCCGCGATCTGGGGGGTCTCACCGGGCAACTTGCCGGCCCATCCCGCATTGTAGCGCAGGCCACCGACCGCGCCCGACACGCTGAATCCCGCCAGCGACAGCGGCATGCCGTTATCGAGGCTTTCGAGCAGCGCCAGTTCGTCGCGATGCGCCTCGATCAGATCGGCCAGCGCCCACAGCAATTCCGCGCGGCGCGCGGGCGGCCCGTCGCGCCATTCCCGCCGGTGCAGGGCGCGATGCGCGGCGCGTACCGCCCGATCGACATCGTCGCGCCCGCCGGCCGCGATCCGCGCGATCATCTCGCCGGTCGCCGGATTTTCGGTGGCAAGCGTGCCGCCGTCCGCCGCCGGCTGCCATCCGCCGTCGATCAGCAGCGCATGATCGCGCGCGAGAAACGCCGCGACGTTCGCGGGAAGCGTCGGATCGTCCGTCATTGCGCGGCCTCCAGAAGATCGGCGCGGAGCGTCCGCGACGAGAACCAGAAAAACAGCGCGGCGACGGCATAGGCCGAACAGACCACCGTCACCAGCGCATAGCGCAGCGCTTCGGAGCCGTATTCGGTGCCGAACAGATCGCTCGCCCCGCCCACCAGCAGCGGCCCCAGCCCCATCGCCACCAGCCCGTTGATCAGCGAATAGAATGCGGTCGCGGTGCCGCGCATCCTCAGCTTGGCCAGGCCCTGCACCATCGCCGTCACCGGCCCGGAATAAAGATGGGCGGCAAAAATCGTCACCGTCAGCATGACCAGCATCATCGTCAGCGACGGCGCCAGATAGGCGGTGGCGGCCAGCGGCGCCGCCGCGATCATGCCGATCGCCGACAACCGCATATACCACCCGGTGTCGCCGCTGCGGGCGACCAGCCGATCGACTGCCACCCCGCCCGCCAACGTGCCGATCGTGCCGACGACGCCGAAGATCAGGCCCAGCGCCGCCCCGGCTTCCGCGACCGTCAAGCCGTGGACCCGGACCAGGAACGATGTCAGCCAGACGCCCGAGCCCCAGGCCGCCATCCCGGCGGCGGCGCCGCCGAGCGCGGCGTTGCGATAGGCAGCGCGGGACCACAACGTCCGGATCGTCTCGAGAAACGGCGGTGTCGCGGCGCTCGCCGCGCGATTTTCCGAGGCGCCGCGCTCGGGTTCGGCCAGCGTCGCCCGGATGAGCAGGGCCAGCACCAGTCCCGGCGCGCCCATGATCACGAATGTCCAGCGCCATCCCACCGCCTGCGAGAGCCAGCCGCCGAACAGATACGCGGTCATGATACTCGCGGTGATCGCGGTTCCCAGCACGGCGAACGCGGCGCCGCGCCGCTCCGGCGGGAAGTGATCGGCGACCAGCGACTGGATCGCGGGGGCACCCCCCGCCTCGCCGATCGCGACCCCGGATCGCGCGAAGAAGAACGACATGAACCCCGTCGCCATGCCGCACAGACTCGCCATCGCGCTCCACGCCAGTACCGACAGGGCCAGGATATTGCGCCGGTTGAAGCGCTCGACGAGCCGCGCGATCGGGAAGCCGAAAACCACGTAGAACACCGAAAAAGCGAGCCCGCCCAGCAAGCCCAGCTCGGTATCCGAGAAATGGAGATCGGCTTTGATCGGCTCGAGCAGGACCGACATGATATGACGGTCGAGGAAGCTCACCATGCTAGCGAGCCAGAACACGAACAGCGCATAGTGGCGATAGCGCGGGGTCATCGCCGCGTAAGCGAGCGGGGCGGCGCTCATGTCGTCGCCCGTTCGACGATGCGGAAACCGACGTCAAGGATCGGGTCCGCCGGCCGCCGGCCGTGCAGCGCCGCCAGCATCAGCTGCGCCGCCTGATGGCCGATCTCGGTCCCGTCGATCCGCACCGTGGTCAGCGCCGGCTCCAACGCGGCGGCGAAATCGAAATCGCCGAAGCCGACGACGGCGAGGTCGTCGGGGACGCGCAGGCCGCGCTTGGCGGCCTCGATCAGAACGCCCTGGGCGAGCCAGTCGGACGCGCAGATGATCGCGTCGGGCCGCTCGCCGCTGTCGAGCACCGCGGCGAGCGAGCGTCGGCCCTCCGCGACCGTGCCGGGCATCGGGTGCTCGACATTGGGGGCCTCGCTCAGCCCGGCATCGACAAGCACGCGGGACAGGCCATAGCGCCGGATCAGGCCGCGGCCCTGCGTCGAGAAGGTCATCGCCCGTCGATAGCCCTTCCGCAGCACGAAATTGCCCAGCGCCAGGCCGATATCGTCATGCGAGATGCCGGATACCATGTCGATCGGCGTTCGCGGCAGTTCCCAGGTCTCGACGATCGGCAGCCCGGTCTCGATAAACAGCTCGCGCACCCCCGGCAGCAGCGGCATGCCGACCATGATGAGGCCGCCCGGCCGCCGATTCAGCACCTGGGTGACGATCTGTTCGCGGGTAGCATCGCGGCTGTAGATGCCGAGCAGCGTCTGATAGCCCTCGGCGTCGAGGTCGGCGACGACCGCTTTGACGGTTTCGTCGAACAGCGCCATCGGGGTCGGCGGCAGCAGCATCGACACCAGCCGGCTGCGGTTGGTGATGACCGCCCCGGTCGCCAGCGCGGGGATGTAGCCGGTGCTGGCGATCGCGGCGTGGACCCGCGACAGCGTCGCCTTCGTGAGCAGATTCGGCGTATTGAGCGCGCGCGAGACGGTCGCGGTGGATACGCCCGCCGCCGCCGCGACATCGGCCAGCGTCGCGCCGGTCCGCCGGCGGCCGTAGGGTGCGCTCGGCTCCCTGTCGGCCGGGGATGCGCCTCTTGCCCGTCGAGATCGGGGC
>Ga0182740_1002096_pt1 | contig 12600 bp, 15 predicted proteins | sample eDN5th37CKraftBY_FD_128872 | JGI IMG/M metagenome (GOLD analysis project Ga0182740, IMG submission 128872) | Enriched backyard soil microbial communities from Emeryville, California, USA - eDNA 5th pass 37_C Kraft BY (version 2) (version 2) | ecosystem: Environmental > Terrestrial > Soil >...
GACCAGGTCGGTCTCAACAAGCGTGAATCGAAGGACATGGTCGAAGCCTTCTTCGACGTGATCCGCAAAGCGTTGGAGCAGGGCGACAGCGTCAAGCTGTCCGGCTTTGGCAACTTCCAGTTGCGCGACAAGCCGCAACGCCCCGGCCGCAATCCGAAGACCGGCGAAATCATCCCGATCACCGCCCGCCGCGTGGTGACCTTCCACGCCAGCCAGAAGCTCAAGAGCCTGGTGGAGGAACGCGCCGGCCTGGCGCCCAGCGACTGATTGACCTGACTTACCGCCCTGGCTGACTGACCGTCGATAGCCATCCCGCGCGGTCCATTGCCGCTGCCGCGGCCAGTCTGTATGCTGCTGCTGCGCGCCGAGTCGGCGCGCCATCCCACTCCAACCACCGCCGGCCTGGCCTGAAACCCGTCCGTTCATTGCATGTCGGATAAATCGAGCGAGCGCATCACGTTGCCGCCCATTCCCGCCAAGCGCTATTTCACCATCGGTGAAGTGAGCGGACTGTGCGCCGTCAAGCCGCACGTGCTGCGCTATTGGGAACAGGAATTCACGCAACTCAAGCCCGTCAAGCGGCGCGGCAACCGGCGCTACTACCAGCACCACGAGGTGCTGCTGATCCGCCGCATCCGCGAGCTGCTGTACGAGCAGGGCTTCACCATCAACGGCGCACGCAACCGGCTGGACGAAGGACGGCATCACGCCGAACCAGCCATGCCGGAAGAGGCCGCGCCGCTGCCTCCCGCGAGCACGGGCATCGCCCCTTCGGCGTCGGTACTGACCGTGGACGTTCCCGCCTTGCGCAGCGAACTGATCGAGGTCCAGCACGTGCTCGCCCAACTGAAGCAGATCGCCGCCAAGGAGTAAAAAATGCGCTCTACCGCCTATTCATTTTGGCGAGGCTTCTGATATACTCTTGTGCTTTCGGGGCGTAGCGCAGCCTGGTAGCGTACCTGCATGGGGTGCAGGTGGTCGGAGGTTCAAATCCTCTCGCCCCGACCAAATTGAAGCCCGCATAATCGATTGGTTATGCGGGCTTTTGCTTTGTGCGCGGTAGCGCGATTAAGGTAAGTTATTGGATAACATCCAATATCAGGCGTCGGCAACCGCAAAACGGGGAAGAGCACCGGAGCCCGGTGGACTGGCCGACCACGCCTGAAGATTGCCGCGGTGCTCAAGTGCACGAAGGTATTGCGGGCTTTCCGCAAAGGATCACGACGGCCGTCTCATCCTCCCGCGACCGGCGCACGTTGCAGATATCTGTGGAGTGTTGGCACGTCAGATAGCAAAGGTCGACGATCACTTGCATTCCATCGCCGGTCGGCACCTCCGCCTCGACCTTGATTGGTTCCCTTTAAGAACTTTCGACAGTCCCTTTGCCTGTGAGCGCAGAACGGCGAGATCGAGGCGATTCAAGACAATCAGTACAGTAGGGGTGGGCATACATCGGCGCCACGCCGCCATCCGTCAAGCCGCTCAACAATGTGCAGCGGCTCAGCGACCGAAGGCCGCCAGGCCGTTCGCGGTCGGCCGTTACCGTGATAGTACGGAGGGTTCACGGTCGGCGCTGACGTTTGCCGACGTCCTTTTCGAAGCCATGGCTTGGAAGGGCAACTCGATCCAGCGGTATGAAAGGTCCGCCGCCACCGCGATCAGGCCGCCGGCGGAGACGATCGCCACGATGACATTGGCAATTGTTGGTTCCAGGCCGATCGTTCTCTGCATGGCCTCACGAGTGACGAGAATGATTGGCAAGTGGCAGAGGTAGATCGAATAGGACCTCTCGCCGAACCAGACCAGCGGCTTGGCGACGGGTGAGCCGGAGAATGCGTCGCCTCGCAAGGAAGAGACAAGGCAGATCACCGAGCCAATTGCGATAATCGGAAGCACGAACGGTTGAGGCAGACTTGCCGGCGCGATTGCGCAGATGAGGACCCCGATCAGAAGAGCGGATACCGCAACCCATCGGGGCATGGAAAGGCGGGGAAGCGCGCCGGACCTCGGTGCGAATACACGAAGTGGTCGAACACTCGGTAGTAGGCGTCTGGTGTCGGAAGCCGACTGCGGTAATGCTGCAGGAGCACCATCAAGATGGCGACCGCCCGCAGGCACTGAATGTCATTGTTCTTCGTCGTTGCCATAGCAATACTGCGCCGCTCGTCTGAAGCTGGTGATTCTAACAGCGGCCTTCCGGCAGCTTTTCATGCCTGCCGCACATGGGTATTTCCCTTTTGCCCAGAATAAAGCCCGCGTGATCGCAAGATTAGCGGGCTTTTGCTTTTGGCGGGGTAGAGTCCTCAAGCGTGCCAAGTCCGGACTAGATCTATCCCTTGATGTTGCGCGGATCGTTGCCGAAGCTGTTTCGCTCGCGGATCCGGCCGTCGCGGCCGTGGACGATCAGCTCGACCTTTGCTTGCTGTGCTGCTTCGGTGCCGGATGCAATCGCTTCCTGCTGAGTATCGTAAGTCGGGCCGGTGCCGTCAGTGTCTTCAATCCGGACCGCCCATTTACCGCCGGCTTCCGGAACGACGTGGACATTTCCTGCCATGGTTGCCTCCTAGGGATGTCAGTTCCGTTGTACGCAAGGGCATCGGAAACCGGTATAGGGCCACGTCCGACACGCGGGAGCGAGGGGGCACGGGATCCATCGGCGCTTCGCTTATTGATCGGCGCTCATCATCGTGCGTCGCCTCCAGCTGCTGTAGCTGTTCCTTGGTCCGGGCCGTCGCTCACCGCTTGAGAGGCGCCGACGTACCACTGCCACGTCTCATAGACGCAGCAAGCCCGAGGACGTGCACCGCAAATGTTCGATTTCGAGCCCAGTACCCGAGATTCCCGTCACCGCTCGCTTCATTGTTCGCGATCGGCTTGGCACCATGACAGCTCCCCAACCCCTTAACGGGAGAACGTATGGACGAGAATCATTCCCAAGAGCTGGTCAAGCATCTGAGAGAGATCGTCGAACGTCTCGACGACATGTCGTACTACGCCGCCTCGTCGACAAGCCAGCGAGTGCATTTCGCCGCGATGGCGATGCAGGGACTGGTCACCAGTATGTCGGGGGAAATGGACGTCGAGGCTGCCGCGAAGCGGTCTGTTCAGTACGCGGACGCCTTGATTGCGGCGTTGGAAGACGAGTAGAAGCGCAGTAGGGCAGCACAACAAGAAGCCCGCGTGGTTCGAGCCACGCGGGCTTTTTGTTGTGTACGCGGAGGAGGCCTTCGCGATGCGTGGGGCGATCATGGTTTCGCGCTTGCACCGCGCTCGTCCGTTGTCTACAGAACCGCGCCCGTTTTCAGTATGACGGATGACAGCCTCGAACTAATGTATCGGCAGGCAAGGGCGAGATGCGTGGGCTGGCAACAATGCCGATGCCCCCATCAGCGGCAATGCGCCGGTCACCGTGTCCCGCCCGAGCCTATTTCCTAGTCGGTTGCATTTGCCCGATACCTTCACCGGTATCGGGCTTTTTTCATTGCCCGTGCGCCAATCGAGCAAGCCGGTGGTTGGCATCTGCCATCCCCACCGCCGCTCTGGCGGGGCCCAATACAAAACGCCCGATGAAGTTCATCGGGCGTTCTCGGTACCGGCCTAACGGGTCAGCCCATCACGGGCATCGGGGTTACGGGTGGGTGGTTCTCGCGATCAGCCGCCAGCGAATGTGTCCCTGCAGCGCCCCATGGACATGGTGATTCGGCGGCGGCAAGGGGTGTTCGCGGGCTGAGATGGCGCTGGAGCCGCAGCCCTCACATCGGTAGATGCCTGAGTACGGGGCTTGGGCGCCGGGCGCGAGGACGAGCTCGTAGGCAGGGTCTTCCTCTTGCGTGAAATAGCGGGTGTCGTTGCAGAACGGCATATCTCCTCCTTGAAAAGGGCCGGGCAGCCATTACGCCATCAGTCGGAGGAGCTTCTGTCGGATTCGAGTTTCCTTCTTTCACATTCGATGCTGAGTCCGCCGGCCTCCGGGAGAGGGAGGCTGGCAGGGCTCGCCGTCAGGCGTTCGAGCTCGCTGAGTCAGTTCGGATTGCGGGCGCGCAACGACGAGTGGGAGCATGGCTGGGCAACCAGGAAGAGCCGCGTCGCAGGGCCTCGACGCGTCCTTTTCGCGATGATCGGCCCGTCGTCGCTTTCCGCTTCGGCCAGTGCCGACGCTTGTCTACAGAATCGAGCGCGTTTTCGGTATGAGGTATGGCACGCCGCAACTAAGGTATTGCCGGGCGAGGACGAGATGCGAAGGTTGGTAACCGCGCCGCTGCCCCCATCAGCGGCAATGCACCGGTCGCCGCGTCACGTCCGAGCCCATTTCCTAGTCGGTTGCATTTGCCCGATGCCTTCGTTGGCATCGGGCTTTTTTCATTGATCTCTTTCGCAGGTGGCCGCTTTCAACATGGCGACGCCCCACGCACGGCCTTATTTCCGGCCCTCGAACGTCGCCTCAAACGCCGTGGCCCGTGCCGTTTGCGGGTCGAGCGCGCAGGTGAAGGTGAAATTGCGCCATCCGCTGCGGCCGCGGGCCTGGCCGCGTCCTTCCAGTACGGTATTGCCGTTCAGGCTCAGGCTTTGCGGCGTGTCGTCGCCGAGGAATACGCGATCGACCTTGGCGTCGGTGCGCTTCAGTTCCTGCAGGGCCAGCGGGCGGCACATGACTTCGGCGACTTTCTTGGCGTCGCTCCATTGACTGGCGACATTGCGGTCCGCGGGCGTGCGCAAGGTGCCGATGGCGCGGTCGAGCGCCTGTCGTTGCGAATCCGTCAATGGGCTGCTGTCCTGGGCGGTGGCGGGGTAAGCGGCCGTCGCGACGAGGGCGGCCAGCAGGGCGCGATGCAGTCGGTTCGAGCGTGCCATACGAAGTCCCATCGGTTTCGAATATCGGCGATTCTACGGCGATGCCGGCGGGGCGGCATCATTGCCCGTGCGAGACGCGTCCAGCGGGAGCCGCATCCAGCGAGAGCCGCATCGCGCAGCGCAGATGCACCGGCAAGCCGAGGTCGCGTTCGTGCTCGAGCACGGCGGCGAGCCGTTCGTCCAGCGCATCGCCTTCGATCGCGTCGAATCCCAGCCGGCCGTAGAAGGGCCCGTTCCACGGGAGGTCGCGAAATGTGGTCAGCGTGACGGCCGCCAGCCGTTGCCGACGTGCATGCGCAATGGCCTGCGAGACGAGGGCACGGCCGTATCCCTGGCTTTGGCAATCGCGATGAACGGCGAGCTCCCAGATATGCAGCGCTTGCCCGAATTGCTCGGCGCTGATAAAGCCGCGCACCTTGCCGGTGTCGTCCTCCGCAACCCATTCAGTGCCCGCCGCAATGAAGCGAAGGTGGACTTCCGGTGACAGGACGTCGTCGTCGGCGATCCACGCCAATGCCGGCACGGTCCTGAACAGTTCGGCGGCGGAGCGTTCGATGTCCGGCAGCGATGACGCGTCGCCGCCGGTGGCAGCCCGGATCAGCGGCGTCATTGCCGGCGCATGCTGTGAGTAGTGTTCGACGGCATCATGCCTCGGCGCCGTCGTTCGGCGGCTGCGCGAGCTCGCGGATCACGCGCGCCGGATTCCCAACCGCGACCACATTCGGCGGAATATCGCGCGTGACCACCGCGCCTGCGCCGATCACGCTGTTCTCGCCGATCGTGACACCTGCCAGCACGATCGCGCCTCCGCCGAGCCAGACGTTGTTGCCGATCACGATGGGTTTGGCGGCTTCGTATTTCTGCCGCCGCAATTCCGGATCCACCGGATGTGTCGGCGTCAGCAATTGCACATTGGGTCCGATCTGCACGTCTTCGCCGATTGTGATCGGCGCGACGTCAAGCGCCATCAAGCCGTAATTGACGAAGGTACGCGCGCCCACGGTGATGTACTTGCCGTAGTCGACGTAAAGCGGTGGCTTGATATTGACGTCCGGTCCAACGGCGCCAAGCATTTCATGCAGGACCTGTTGCGCGCTGTCGAGGTCCACGGCATAGCGCGTCTCGTATTCGCGCGACAGGCGATACGCGCGGCGCGATGCGGCCTGCAATTCGGCGTCTTCGGCGATATAGAGATCGCCGGCAAGCATTCTTTCCTTCTGGCTGCGATGGTCGGCGTGATTGCGGTCGATGTGATTGGTGCTATCGGTATGATCGGTGTCGGTACTCGACATGGGTATGCTGATGGTTCGTTGTCGCGCGGCCGATCATAGCAGGACGTCGTTGCGAAACCCGGCCGACTGGCATTCGATCCGGCAGCTTCGCCCGCACGCCGCACGCCCGCACGTCAGTCGCCGCCGTCGCCACCGCCACCGCCGTCGCCCCCACCATCCCCCGCATCGCCCTCATGGCCTTGGCCATCGCCGCCGTCAAAGCGCGTGCGTTGCTGGACCTGTCCATCCGGCCCGTGAATCACCAGTTCGACCTGGTCCTTGCTGGCCTTTTCGCGTCCGGCCGCGATGGCTTCTTCCTGCGAAGGGTAGTGCGAGGTGGCGCCGTCGGTATCTTCGACGGTCACCGCCCAGCCGCGGTCGGCGGGCAGCACGTGGACGGTACGGTTCATGGTCGTGTTCCATTGCCGGCAGAGCGGCGGCCGTGGCCACCGCGCTGCCGGGGGTCAAGCCGCCAGGCTTTCCTGTTCGGTCAGGCGGCGGATTTCGCCGTCGGCCTCCTGGACCAGCAGGCCCACGCCGCGCCGCCGGGCGGCGGCCATGGCGAGCTGCAGGGCGTCATCGCGGCCGTCGTAGCGCAGGATCGATTGCGCCTGGCCTTCGACGGTCAATTCCCATCCGGTATGGGTGGCTTTCAATACGAAGTTGCGAGGCATGGTCTTCGGTCGAGAGCGGAGGGAACTTGCATCGTAGTGCATCGGGATGCCGCTCAGTATGCGAGTTCGTCCTACGTCATCCCTTGGACGCCGCCGGATCGTGGCCGAAGCTGTTGCGCATGCGGATCTGGCCGTCGCGCCCATGCACCAGCAGTTCGACACGGTCGCGCCGCGCGGCGTCGGTGGCGACCTCGATGGCTTCTTCCTGGGTCTCGTGATGCGAGCTGGCGACGGGTTCGCCTTCGCGGCTGACATTCCAGCCGCTGCCATGCGGCGTCACATGGATGTTGCGTCCTGCCATGGTGGCACCTCTTGATCGGAACTTTCTTCCTTTCTAGAGCGGGGGCGGGGCGCGTGGTATCGGTGGCTGTCCGACAGTACGCAGGACGCGGGATGGCGCGCGCCGGGTCAAAGGCCGCAGAGGCGGCGCGTGGCGCGACGGGGCCGCTTCAGCCGCGCCACCACCGCCAGGCGAGCAGCGCGGCCCCCAGCCACAGGGCCACGACGATCGCGGCGCCCCAGTAGCTGCGGGGCTTGCCGCGCCGCTCCTCGAGCCAGCGGCGCGCCTGCTCGCGACAGGAATCGGCCAGCGGCGCCGGCAGCGTGCGCAGCGCGCACCAGACCAGCGCGGGCAGCAGGATGATCTCGTCGAGGTAGCCGAGCACCGGCACGAAGTCGGGAATCAGATCGATGGGGCTGAACGCATAGGCGACGATCAGCGCGCACAGGCCGCGGGTCAGCCAGGGCGTCGCGGGATGGCGGCAGGCGAACCACAGCGTCAGCACGTCGCGCCGCAGTCGTCGGGCCCACGCGCGCAAGGTCTCGAGCATGGCGGGGATGGCAGGGATGGCGGAGTGGCCGGGGAAAGAAGGGAGCTGGAGCGGATAGCGCACGTTGGCGCGGCAGCGCGCATGCTAGCATGGCCCGATCGAGGTCACGGGAGAGAACATCATGGCCAAGCGCGAACGGCCCGCACGTGCGCTGCAGGACGAAGTGAGCCGGCGTATCCAGCGACTGGATGAGATCGTCGACGAGGGGTTGAAGGTGCGGGTGCCCGTGCCGCAGCCGCATCCGCGCGATGCGCGCGGGCGCAACTGGGATATGCAGGGCTTTGGCCACGTCCGCGGCCATGAGCGCGCGATCCGTGCCGTGGTCGACAAGGTGCGCGACGAATTCGATCTGTCCGACAACCCCGCCGCGCCAACGGATCCCTTCGCGCCGGCATCGTGACCGGCGTCACGAGCTGCGCTGCCTGGGCGAAACTTGAGCGGACCTTAGGCGCAACCTGATCACGACCGAAGCGCACCCCAAGCACACCCCAAGCGCAAATCACCGCCTCATGCCGGCTCGTGTTCCGGCATATCGGAGCAGGGCCCGTTGCGGCAGGGGCGCGGCGAACCGTCGCCGAGGATGGTGGGCGCCAGCGCGCGCCCGCGCTCGCCCAGCGCGCGATACCGGTCCAGCAGGGCCAGGTTCTCGCGGATATGCTGCTCGGAAAACATCGAGGTGATGACGATGCCGTGCTCGCCGGCGAGGCTGAGCGCGAAATGCATCGCCAGCTCCTGTTCGGTCAGCTCCTCCAGCCCGAGCTTGCTGACGGCGTCCCGCACCGGCGGGCTGGCGGCGCTGGCCGCCAGGCTGTCGGGCCCGCCGCCATAGGGCCGCGTCAGAAAACGGTGCCGCCCGGCGCCCATGCCGGGATGCAGCCGGTCGAGCACGTTCAGATTGGCCTCGAACAGCCACGCCGGCGCCTGCTGCGCCAGCGGCGTGGCAATGATCTCGGGCGAATCGATGGTCACGCCCCACTGGCCGATCTTGCCGTCGCGCTGGGCCTCGTCCAGGAAGCGCTGCAGTTCGTCGGTCAGCACGTCGGGCGAATGCGGTTCGTGGATCAGGTAGTAATCGATGCGCTCGCTGCGCAATTGGCGCAGCGATTGATCCAGGCACGCGCGCGCATAGCCCACCTCATAGTTGCGCTGCGACAGCGCGACACGCGAGGCGGCATGCACCATGCGGCGGCCGCCGGGCATGCGCTTGATCCACCCGCGCGCGAGACTCTTGGCCAGGCTCAGCGCGCGCGTATTGCGCGGCGGCACCACGCCGAACTTGCTGGTGACCGTGACGTGCTGGCGCTTGCCGGCGAGAAACTCGCCGAGCAGCGCCTCGGCCTCGCCGAAGCCGTAGGAGCGCGCGACGTCGAAATGACGGATGCCGTTGTCATACGCCGCCGCCAGCGCCCGCAGAGATTCCTTCCTGCCCACCCGGCCCAGCATGGGAGCACAACCGAAACCCAATCGGCCAGACAGTTCCTTGGAATGCTCACTCACCTTGGCGCTCCTGCGGTCGCTACGGCAACGGGCTCGTCGATCGGTTCGACGGACGGGGGAATCCGATCCGCCGCGGGCGTCGCGTCGGTCGGCATGTCGTTAGGCATGCGGGCGTCGGTTCGGTTCTCGGTATCGTTTGCGACATCGTTCGCGCTCGGCCTGGCGAGCTGTGCCGCGATGTCGTCGGCAATGCGCGCCGACAGCGCGACGATGGTCAGCGTCGGATTGGCCTGTCCGGATGACGGGAATACCGCGCTGCTGGCGACGTACAGATTATCGGTGCCGAACACGCGGCAGCGCGGGTCCACCACGCCGTCGCGCCAGTGAGCCGCCATGCGCGCGGTGCCGATCTGGTGAAAGCCGTCGGCGGCCTGCGCCAGCACCGACTCGACGCGCTCGGCCTCCGGCATCCAGTATTCGAGCCGGCCGGCACCGGTCTTGCGCAGGTGCCGGTCCAGCAGCGCATGACAGCGCACCACCGAATCGGCGTCCGCGTGCTGATAGCGCAGATCGATGCGCAGGCGCCGCATGCCGTGGCAGTCGGTGGCCTCGGCCAGCGTCACACGGCTCTCGCGCGAGGGCAACTGCTCGGCATGGTAGTGCAGCGCGTAGACATTGTTCGGGCTCGGCAGAAAGAAGCCGGGCAGCCGCGGCCGCGCGAAGTAGCGCCGATAGACGAAGGGCGGCACGAACGTCGCGATCTTGGCGAGATCCTTGCAGACATTGCGGACGTGGGCGCCGCGGTCCTTGCGCGCGCTGGCGTTGGCGACCAGCTTGGCGATCGCGGGCGGCGCCAGATAGCGGCTGATCACCGGCGTGCACAGCGCCAGGTAGGCGAACGACAGGATGCCGTTGCCGTGCGCGGGGTCGGCGGGTGGATGGTTGTCCAGCCACATCGCGGTATTCAGCAACTGCTGCTCGCGCTGCACGCGGGCCGGCACGGTGAAGCGCCGCCGCGCATAGAAGCCCTGCGCATCGCGCTCGAAATGGTAGACGGTGCGCGCCGCCTCCGAGTCGAACCGCACGCTGGCGATCTTGCCGGAGATGTGGCCCATGTAGTGCCGGCCCAGCAGGCCGCTGCGATTGCCCAGGCGATCGCCGTGCCGCGCGTTGACGTTCAGCAGCAGCCGCGTCGCTTCCAGCCCGCCGCAGGCCAGCACGAAATGGTCGGCGACGATGCGCGTGCGCGCCGCGCCGCGGGCCACCACGATGCTGGCGACATGCTCGCGGTCCGCGGTCGGTTCGATATCGACGCAGGTGGCGCCGAGCAGCAGCTGCACGCCGGGTTCACGCTCGAACCAGTCGCGATAGCGGCGTGCGAAGTTCGGCTCGCCGCTCCAGCGCTCCAGGTCGGAGGCGATCACGTCGCCCGGCTGGAAGCGCGTGGTGATGGGCCGGCGAGCCGATTCGGCGGAGAGGCGATCGAGCGTGAAGGCGGGCTGGCCGCAGTTGGTGTACTCGCAGGCGCGCGCATAGTAGGGCGACAGCTCGTCGTAGCGGATCGGCCAAGCGGTGCCGGGCGCGTAGTCGCGAGGCTCGAAGTCGATCGGATCGAAGGGGATGCAGCGCCCGCCCCAGAGCCACGACGTACCGCCGAACGCGCGCCGCACGGCGTCCTGCATCGTCGCATGGCGGCGCGCATCGGCGAGCTCGGCATCGCACATCGCCTGCGCTTCGTCCTGGAAGGTTTCGCCGCCGCTTTCGACCAGCATCACCGCGATGCCGCGGCGCGCGAGCTCCATCGCGCAGGTGATGCCGGCAGGCCCTGAGCCCACCACGCAGACGGTCGTACGCAAGCTCGCTTGGTGCGAGGGGGGACGCAGTACCATGGGAGGTTCTCCGGCAGCCTGGCGATCGCGGGATGACGCGGCACGGCCTGCCGCGCGCCCGGGTGGGGCGCGAGAGGCATGGGCCGGTTCGACACGCACAATCTATGGGCCGGGGTGGCCAGCGTCCGTACGTTGGCACACGCAGTGTTGCGCTGCGCAAGAGCGCGTGCCAGCGTAGTGCGTGCGCGAGGGCCTGTGCGAAGGGCATGCGATGGCCTTCGCGATTGTCTTGGCGATTGTCTTGGCGATTGTCTTGGCGACTTTCCGCGCAAATGTTTTGGCGATTGTCTTCGCGATACCCTGCGCAAAAGCCCGCGTAATTGTCTTTGCGATCTTATTCGCGATGGCCTGCGCGACGCCGCGTGCGATTCCCTCGTTGCAGGCGCTGCCGCTGCCCGACGCCTCAGGCCGCGTGCTCGAGCATGCCGATCTCGCGCGTCGCCACCGACAGCATCGACAGTCCGGTGGCACCGGCGGCGCGTTGGTCCGCCAGCATGCGGCCGAAGCGTTCCAGTGGCGCATGACGGGCCTGGCGCCAGCGCTCGATCAGGCCGTCGGCGCCTTCCTCGCGCGCGCTCGGGCCGGCCTGCTGCAGCACGCTGACGGTCAGCGCGCGCTTGAGCCGGTCCAGATCGTCGAGCGTGGTGGTGCGGGCCAGCAGATCCCAGTGCGTATCCGCGGGCAGCGCCTGTGCGCGTTCGCGCAGCCAGCCGAAGCTCAGATGCCGGTCCAGCGCGAAATACACGTCGGCTACCTGCGCGAGGCTGCGCTCGCAGCCCGAGGCCACCTCGGCGATATCGAGCGCGGCGACCGCGATATCGCCGGCCGCGACCTGCAGGGCCAGCGCGTCGTCGATGCCCAGCGCGGTCAGCGCCTCGCGCCGCTGGGTCAGCGCGGCGGCCTCGTGCTCGGCCAGCAGCGTCGGCAGCCGCGGCGTCAGCCAGACCGCGGCGGCGGCGTAGTCCGGACGCGTGCCCGCCGGCGCACCGTTGGTTGGGCGGCGCCGCAGCAGCCATAGCGTCGCGCCCTCGAGCAACCGTCCGAGGCCGGCGAACATGCCGGCCTGCACCTCGTCGGCGACGCGGTTGTCGAGCGCGTCGATTGCCTGCCACAGCCCCGTCAGCCCGAACACGTCGCGCGCGGTCAGGCACGCGCGCACGATATCGGGCGGCCGCGCGTCGGTCTCCTCCATCATCCGATGCACGAAGGTCGGGCCGACGCGGTTGACCAGCGTGTTGGTCAGATAGGTGGCAAGGATCTCGCGCCGCAGCGGGTGCCGCTGCATCGTGTCGGCGTAGCGCAGGCGCAGCGGCTGCGGGAAGTAGTCGGCCAGCAGGCCGGCCACCGTCGGGTCTTCCGGCACGTCGGAGGCGAGCAGCGCGTCGTACAGCCACATCTTGCTGTAAGCGAGCAGCACCGCGCGCTCGGGCGAGGCCAGCCCGTGCCCGGCGGCCTTGCGTTCGACGATCTCCTCGTCGGGCGGCAGGAATTCGAGCGCGCGATTGAGCCGGCCCGCGCGCTCGAGCGCGCGCATCAGCCGGGCCTCGATATCGAGCAGTTCGGCGGCGCGGCGGTTGGCGATCGAGAGCGCCTGGGTCTGGTAGTAATTGTCGTGCAGCACCAGCGCCGCGACTTCGTCGGTCATCTC
>Ga0182740_1002098_pt1 | contig 12585 bp, 13 predicted proteins | sample eDN5th37CKraftBY_FD_128872 | JGI IMG/M metagenome (GOLD analysis project Ga0182740, IMG submission 128872) | Enriched backyard soil microbial communities from Emeryville, California, USA - eDNA 5th pass 37_C Kraft BY (version 2) (version 2) | ecosystem: Environmental > Terrestrial > Soil >...
ACCAGATCGGCCGGGATCAGGTCCCCGTGGCGGCGCAGATAGGCCCGCAGTTCCGGATCGTCGGGTATCAGTTTCTCGGGATAGGCACGGCGGCCCCCGCTGATCAGCACCCACTGCAGGTCGCTGGGCGCGAGCCGCAGTGTGCCGCCGCGGTCGATGAAGACGACGAAAAATTCCGGACGGATGCGATAGCGGCCTTCTTCGTTCACGACCCGATAGGCATAGTCCGACCAGTCGCCCAGCACCACTTCGACCCAGGCGATCTGCTCCTCGACCGGCAACCGGACCGCCGTCCCGCGTCGCTCAGGATGGCCCGCCCCAGGTGCGGTGGCGGACCGGGCCTGGATCGAGACCTGAACCATCCGGGTTGCGGTGGTCCGGTCGAAGGTACCCAGATACGACGGATCACTGGCGCTCAGCCACACCGTGACGGTGACATCGTCGAGTGCCACGCTGGGTGCGACGAGTCGAGGACGCGGACCCGGTCGCAATGGGTCGATGTCGATCGCGCTCACCGCAGCGGACAGAAACTCGCGAATCGGATCGAGATCGAGATCGAGGTTCTGGCGGATCGTATCGGCAAGCTCTGCGGGTGTCTTGCGGGCGTTCACCTTCTCACGCCTCCGGATCGGTCGTGGAGGCTATCGCTTCTTCGAGTTCGGCGATCCGGTTGTTCACGCGGTCGAGCAGCATTCGTATGTGGACGACGAGCTCGGCGTTGCTCTCCTGCATGGGAGGAACGCCCAGCAGGTCGTACAGTTCGCGCCACAGCCGCTCGTGTGACGCGCGTTCAGCGGCCAATTGCGCTTCGACCATCAACAGTTGCACCTCGGCGGGAACCTGCCGTTTCACTTCAGGTCCGTGGGGCGGGGGTTCCTGACCGAGCCACGGTGACCACTTCGACCGCAGATCGCGTTCTTTTGTCTTGGCGAGGCGTTCGAGGAGTTGGCGGCATGCTGTGGGTGAGGCGAAGACGGTGTCGAGGCAGCGGTGGTAGTCCGGGGGCTGCATCTGCTGGTGTTCGTCCATCGGTTATTGCTCCCGCGTACTCCGTCCGAAGACGAAGAGATCGACTGTACACCTGAAAGCGAAAACTGTCCCGACACAACCCCTTCGATTCTCCCTGCGGCCCGGCTACGACGCAGGTTGTCGACGGCCGGGGCCGTCCCGACGAACATTCACTACCTATGCGAGGCCGGTCACCAGTGCCGCCAGAAACACGGCCGGCCAGAAGAAACCGAACAGATCAGGCAGCGTCGGCGCGGACGAGAAGACGGGCGCGACAAACCCGGCTACGGAAAGAACGAACAGTGCGGCTGTGGCCAACCAGGCAACACGCGGCCGCGGCCGCGGCAGGAACATGATCCGCAGACGCGCATACCTGTCGACACAGACCGGACCCTGTGCGGCGAGTCGCCCCAGTCCTCGGGGCGCTGTTCGATCCACCGCGCCGCAGTCACCTCGTCACACCGTGTGACGCTCACGCAGTCAGTATCACCGCCGTAACCCACCACTGATCAAGCTGCTGCCGGGCGATATGGGCAGCCTCGACGCCGAGCTCGGCTCAACCGGCATCGATATCCTGACGTCTCGACCCTGTTCGACCCCGCACACCCGACAAGGACCTGTCATGACCGCACGCCTGCCGAGCAGCATCGCCGCCGCCCTCGTCGCACTCGTGACGCTCTGCGGGTGCAGCACCGATCCGGGCGCGCCGACCGCCGGGCGTGCCCCCACTTCTGCGGACGCGTTCCCACCGGTGCACTCGCCGCTCGAGTTGCCCGCCTCCACCACTCCCTCCGCGGAGCAGGTCACCGAGATGCTCGCTGCCGCGTTCGACTACGACGTCGATCTGGATACGCGAGTGCGTCTGTTCGAAGGCGCCAGCCTCGACATGCCTGATCCCGTCCAGCAGGTCGCGCACACCGGTGAGGCGACGCTGCGCGCCACCTCGGTCGTACCGGATGGTGCACAGGCTCTGGCGGTCTCGGTGGTGGGCACCGGCGCCCCCGGCGGCGTTGCGCAGGCCATCACCGTCGCGCCCGGAGACAACGCCGTCGTCCCACTCGTGGCCGAACACGGCATCTGGAAGATCAACAGAACCTGGATATGCACCCTGGCCGGCCCGCACTGCCGGTAGCAGCCGCATCCGTAACCGCGTCGTCGGCCCTGCTGCTGTAGGCGATGCGCTCGGCCGATACCCCGTATGACCGCGGCAGACTTTGGGCACCGGTGACTCCGGCGATGCTCGACGTCGCTGGGAGTGGTGAACGTGAGCGTTCATCTGGCGCATTCGTGCTCGCCTAGCCAGGCCGACGTGGCGTCCCGTCCGTCCGGGGGATATCAGTGATAGTGAAGTGACGTCACCCGCGGTCGGTCCGCACCACACCCATGTGCTTGGTGCGTAACCACATCCAGCTCCACACTCCGGCCACCGCGACGACAAGACCGATGATCGCCAATGCCGACGGCCCCCATTCCACGACACGCTCGGACACGGAAGCACCGGCGTGGGGCCCGGTCGCGAACGTCCACTGACAGCGGGACGCGACGATCCCCACCCACTGCCTGCCGGCACTCGCTGAGGTCGCAATCACCGCCTCGGAACCGGTCATGCTCGATGCCAGTCGAGTCATGCACACCTCGGTCGGCGCGGTGACTCGGTGAAGTTGCTCGTCGTTGCCTCGAACCATCGTTGCACCGACACCGGTTGGTGGGAACAGGCGCTGGTGCCGGCGTCAGGCAGAATCACCCGGCCGCGCCAGCTGCCGTCGACCTCAAGCCACGTCCGGGGTGGTGCGGCCGAGGCTTCCGGCAGCGCCGGCCGCGAAGGCTGTCCGCCGGTTCGGTCCGGTAGAGCCACAAAAGGACTCGGGTCCGCTGGGGGCGCGGGCCGGTCGGGCGGGGAGGCGCACGCAGTCAGGACTGCGCACACGCCGAGGCTGATCAGCACACCGGGCTGGGACCATAAGGACGCCTGCATGGCCTTGACCCTAGTGCCGGACAGTGCCCCTTCCGGGAAGCCGGTCGCTCCGCGTGTGGGGGGCGGTAGGTTGACCCCTACCCGCACCGTCGCCGTCGAGGGGGATCCCTGTGACTTTGCGAGACACGTCTCGACACCGATATCGGCCGGGGATCATCCGGGCGTTCGCGCCAGCAGGTGTGGCCGTCGGCCTGATCTCGTATGTCGCCGCCTTCTTCATTCGACGCCGGCGGCGCCGATCCGGGGCGGGAATTCACCCTCGCCGCCACCGTCGACCTCGAACCCCGACCCTCCCTTGGAACGGACCCTCAGGCCCGACACGCGGTGGTCGGCACCTTCGTCGATTCGTCGGGGGCGCAGGTGCAGTTCCACAGCACCGACGACCTCAACCTCGAGGTGCGGGACGAGGGTCGGCAGGTGGTGTTCGCGTTGACCGCGACCGGATCCGGAGTCGATATCGATCCGGCGCCGCTGACCGTGCGCGGGGTGATCACCTGCGCGGCGGTCACCGAGTCCTGAGCGGCACCGGACCGCGTGTGTGCTAGCGGTGCCGTAGCAGCAGCCCCACCCCGACCGCCGCAGCGAACTCGTCGGCCTGATCTGCAAGCATGCTGTCAACGACAGGATGAGCATGGGTCCGGCCACGGTGTGCGTGGCGACTTCGCCGGCTCATCTCTTTCCTCACCTGTCGATCTCCCACTCGGGGTACCGTGCCGGCGGAAGAAAATCCGGGCGCCCGATCCGGATCGGGGAGACGGGATGATCATCGCTGCGGTGAACCCGGATAACGGCGGGGTGCGCGATCCACTCACAGGCCCACAACTCGGCCAGCCGGTGGACTGTCGGATCCGGTACCTGCTCGTCGTCGACGGTGACATGGACGGTGGTGTCGGGTGCCGCAGTACCGACGACCACCCACCAGGTCGGATGTGGGACATCGCCGGGAAAGACTTCGCCGAAGGCGGTCACCGCGGTGTAGTCCGGTTCGCTCCAGATCGACACGCCTTGCTGCTCGGCCTCGTACAGAATCTCCAGTGCGTCCTCGGCGGCGACGAGATTCCTGCCGTCCTCCCGGCGCTGGAGCACCATGCGGGAGACGGGAAGGACGAGACGGTCGATGCGCATCGGGTTCCTCTCAAGGGTGGCAGGGGTGTTCACTCAAGGACACCAGTGACCTGAACCCACCGCTCGATGGCCACAGGGCAGTGGAACATCTTTTCCCGGGAACAGCGTGCCTGTGCAGTCCCTGACCTGATGTTCTGCGTCGTGAACGGTGTCTTCGACGGAACTGATTCGTGTCGCTGCGAGCTGTCCGTTGTCCGTGTGCGAGCCGTCGTTCCCGGGGCATCGTCGACACCACCACCGGAATTACCGCAGTGCTGCGTCGACCGTGACGGTGAGCGTATCGGTGGGATCGGCAGCGTCGACGGTGATCACCGGTGTGCTCGTGCGGGTGCCGATGAACGTCTGGGCCAGGTGGTTGTCACTGGGATAGCTGAACACTTCGACGATCGCCGAGGCACCGGAGGGGAACAGATGAACCGGCGACCCACCGGTCCAGATATCACCGGTGTCCACCCCACTGAGGTCTATCTGTAATAGGCACTTCCCGGAAACCGGGGCGGGAGCATCGGTGCCGTCACGAAAAGCGATGTCCACGAAACGTGCGGACCAACCGATCGACCCGTCACCGCCGAAGGTCAAGGTGACCTTGTCCGCCTCCGAGTCAGTGCCTGGGCCGATGGTGACGGCGTCGAGCACGGGATAGACCATCCCCGCTGGAAGCTCGCCGGGTGCCAGAGCTCGATCAGCGGGGGCATCGGTCGGCGGCATCGGCGTCGGATTTCCGACTCGAAGCGTCCCAGCGAACGATTCGACCCGCTGACAGGATATTCCGGCTGCGTCAGCGGTTACTGCAGCGGGTTCATCGCCACTACCGTCTGCTGCGCACCCAGTCGCCAAAACGCCGAGTGACAGGATGACTGCCGCACCTCGCACAGCGGACAGCATGGACGCCACGACCTTCCAACGCCTCGGTGGGTGGGCAAGTGGACTCTAGCGTGAAGACCCTATGCCGTGAAGGCGCACGACGTTTCTCACGAGGTCTGGCGCCACTGACATCCTACTCGGCAGCAGAGCTACCGGGGCCCCGACCGTGAGCGCGAGAAGGAGTCGCGGTAGCCCTGCTCCTGCACGCGAAATGCGTGCTGGTTAGGGATCGTCCAACAGGGCGGGCGAGCGCGCTGAAGATGGAGAAGATCAGATTGCCCCGGTGGTGGTGTCGATCGATTCGGCACCGCGGGTTATAGGGGCTTAGCGCCTACGGGACGCTCGCCTTCAAGGATAGGTGGAATGCCGAGGACTGAGAATCTTCTACGCTGACGATGCGCCCCCGGGGGGCGTGGCGAGTATCGATTGATGATGCCGTGAGACTGCGCATCGAAGTGAACAACTACGGCGCGCCGATAAGTTGGCGCCGCGCCAGTTCCCGATACAGCTCGCTGTGCTCGAGCAGTTCGGTGTGCGTGCCGACGGCGTGGACGCGTCCGTCATCGAGGACGACGATCTGGTCGGCGTCGAGCACGGTGGCCAGCCGGTGCGCGACGATCACCACGGTGTGCCGGCCACCGACGGTCTCGAGGGCGCGTTGGAACAACTCCTCGTTGCGACTGTCCAGACTCGAGGTGGGCTCGTCGAGCAACAGCAGCGGCGGTTCGGCCAGCAGCACCCGCGCGATGGCCAGGCGTTGCCGTTCCCCACCGGACAGGCGGATGCCGTTGTCGCCGATCGGGGTGTCGAGTCCGTCGGGTTCGCGGTCGATGCGGTCCCACAACCCGACCGCGTCGAGGGCGTCGCGGCACTGCCGGTCGGTCACCTCGGGGGCGGCCAGATGCAAATTGTCGCGGATGCTGCCCGCCACCGCGTGCCCGTGCTGCTCGACATAGCCGATGCCGGCGCGCAGCACCCGCCGCGGCAGCGCGGCGATGTCGACGCCGCCGAGTTCGATGCGCCCGTCGTCCGGATCGTAGAACCGCTCGATCAACGCCAGCAGGGTGGATTTGCCGGCGCCGGACGGGCCGACGATCGCGGTCCGCGAGCCGCGCGGCACGGTGAAGCTCACCTCCTCGAGCACCGGTCGTGCGCGAGGTCCGGGATAGGTGAAGCGCAGCCGGTGCACCCGCAGCATCGGCTGCGAGTCGGAAACCGCCGGCAGGTGGTCGCAGGTGGTGATGTCGTGGGCGTCCTCGGCGGGGATGCGGTCGATGTCGGTGATGCGGGCGAGCGCACCCCAGGCCGCGGCCAACGAGCGGATGGCGCCGAAGACCACGTTGACGGGGGTCATGAGTAGCAGCAGGAACAGCACGAACGTGATCAGCTCGGCGATGCTGAGTTGCCCGGCGGCTACCCGGTACCCGCCGGCGCCGAGGATGAGCAGCAGCACCGCGTGGGTGACGACCTGCCCGACCGGTTCGATCACCGCGCCGACCTTGGCGGTGCCGAGGCCGACCTCGTACACCCCGCGGGCGCGGCGGTGCAGGTCGGTGTCGATGCGGTCGGTGGCGTTCGCGGCGCGCACCACCCCGATCCCGGTCAGGGCCTGTTCGAGAGCACCGGTGAGCGCACCGAGCTGTGTCTGGGTCGCGAACGTCAGTTTCTCGAGGCGCCGCGCGAACTGCACCGTCATCACCACCACAGCCAGCACAACGAGGACGGTCCCGGCGGTCAACCACGGATCGAGCAGCAGCATCGCCGTCACCGCGCCGACGGCCAGGACGACGGCGCCGACGAGTTCGACGAGACCCCCGGTGAGCGCGGCACGCAACGCGGTGGTGTCCGAGCCGACGCGGGAGACCAGATCACCGACGGAACGGGAGCGGTATTCAAGCATCGGCAGGCGCAGCACCCGACCGATCAGCGCGGTGCGCGCCGAGTACACGACACCTTCGGCGGTGCGTTGGAGCAGGAAGTACTGCAGGCCACCGACGAGGGCGGAAGCGACCAGCAGCGCGAGCAGCAGCCACACCGACATCGCGACCGCACCGCCGTCCCCGACCGCGGAGATCAGCCGGCCGACCACCACCGGTTGCGCCAGACTCAGCCCTGCCGACACCACCGACAGCAGCATCGCGGCCAGCAGCGGCCGACGGTGTCCTCGAGTCAGATTCCACAGCGCGCTCATCCGTGGCCGGGTGGTCACCCGAAGGTCGTCGATGTCCTTATCGCTCATGTCTTCGGCCTCACTTCCCGCAGTGCCCCGCCCCCGAATCCTAGATTTGCAACACCTCCGGCACAGCCCAGCGCAGGTCAATCCCCGTGAGGTGGTGTGAGAGGTTGTCGCGTGATTCCTCGTCGGGTTATGCAGACAAGGTGGGCGTCACCTCCTCTGTCGGTTCGGTGACGGGCTGAGCGGGCGTGTTGCTGCGGGAACGGGCAAGGACGTCGAGTCCGAGATCGCGTCGCCCCTTCGATCCACTCGTCGTGCTGCTCGGCGAGTACGGCCCCGACCAGCCGAATCAGCGCAGTCCGGTCGGGGAAGATACCGACGACGTCGGCTCTGCGACGAACCTGGCCGCCTTGCGCTTGTCACGGTCGTAGACCCTGTAGGTCAGCCACTTTCCCGGTGCAGCTGAAGCCAGGGCATTGACCTTCGCCGCAGTGAACTCCTGTGGCGAAGGGGTGCGCTCAGGGACAGGCTGGGCACCGAACACCTCGGCCAGCGTCTTGTGGTCGGGTTCGGCGGTCAGCTCGTCGAGCAGATCCCGGTGCCGGCGGCCGTCGAGTTTGCCGAGTTGCCCGGCCTCGATAATGCCGTGGCCGGTCGCGGCGTCGACGGGGGTCCAGTCGAGTTCGTTGTCCCAGTAGAAGTCCTGGCCGAGCTGGCGGTGCAGCACGAACCTGCCCAGGTTCGGGACATAGGCGTAGATCCGGGCGGCCTGCGTGTCCTCGTAGGCGAGCCACTGATCCTGACCGAGGTAACTGACGGTGTACAGGCTCATCACGTGTCCCTTCCGCGATGCACCGAGACAACGACACTATTCGTAGCCGAGCTGCCCTGAACGGCGACGGCAGGATACTGGGCGAGAGAGGATTCATCACCGTGAGGAACGCGTTGCGGCGTGGCTACCATCCGGCGGTGAAGGTGTCCAGATCAAGACTGACCTCCACACCGTCCTTCTCCACCACGATTCGTGGATGCTCCGCACCGGTCGCTGCCAGATAGTCCCGCAGCGTCGACAACAACAGATCACTGCGGCGTTCGATCTTCGACACCGCCGCCTGCTCGACCCCCAACGCCTCGGCCACATAGGTCTGCGTCAACGCCCCGGCTTTACGGATATCGGTAAGAGTCTCCACGTCGATCCGATTCATCTGCGCGGTCTCGACACGGATCTGCTCGACCTGCTCAGCAATCGCGGTCTTCGCAGTCAACTGGGCGATCCGGTCGTTGCCGCGCCGGAATGTGCGCTTATCACTCATGATGCTCACCTTCGGTTTCCTCAAGTCACCGATCGATCGCTGGGCCTCGGGCCGACAGAGTCGGGGCCTCAGGCTTGCCGGAGTAACGCCACAGCCTCACTCATCTTGTAACGATTCACGAGCAGAGTGAGAATGTCTTCCACGTCCATGGGTGGGTCGTCCAACCGCTCGGCCATCGTCTCGACCGCCCGCCAGGCCAACGCCGGCGACACCGCCACCGTATCGGCCGCGAACTCCGCCGGCGACACCACCTGGATATGTTCCGGCACACGATCTTCGGGGAAGTCTTTGCCGTTACTGGTGACGATCACCCCGGCCCCACCGACCACCGCAGCCGCCACTACATGCTCATCGTCAGGATCGGGCAGACCATAGGAACCGTCCAGGGGCTCCCAGTCGGCAACCACCGCATCATCGAACGCCCGCCGCATCTGCACGATCAGACGGCCCGCGGCGGCCGCAGCCGCGAGTGCGTCACTTCCACGACCCTCGAGCTTGGCCGCCTCGTGAAACTCCAGCTCCTCCAAGATCGCTTCCGACCACAACGGCCGATACAACCCCTCGATAGCCAAGGACAACAAGAAATCCCGCTGCCGACTTGGCCACAGCACCGAGGTATCGAGAACGGCCGCAAACATCCGAGCAGTGTACCGGCGCCCCACCCGAGGCCCTCAACCGCTGAAACTACGCGCTCCCACCACGCGAGCGACGACGCGCCGCCACCGCCTTACGAGCAACCCTCAACTGCTCGGCCACCCGCTCGGGATTTTCCTCGTCATCAATCTCTACGGATGTCTCCATCAGAGCCTCATACTGCTGCGCACGTCGCTGCTGCTGATATTCGAGAACATCACGCAACACCACACGATGCCGAGTGCCGACCTTCTCCGCCGGCAATTCCCCCACCGCAATCAACCGCTTGACCGTCGGACGACTCACCCCCAACAGATCCGCCGCCTGCTGAGTGGTCAACTTCGTCGTCCGCGGAGCAACCGTGACCGCACGGCCCGCCTGCAACGCCGCCACCACCTGCTTGAGGATCGCATGCACCTCCGCCGGCACCGGTATCTGCTCACCCTCACCCGCTCCGACGAGCAGATACCGCGGCTCCACCCGATCACCGGCACGACGCTCGTGGGCTTCGAGAAAGCTCACCACCTCGGCCAGACGCTCCCCCTCCCCTGGCTCCGGAAGATAGGTGCGCTGCTCCAGCGCCTGCGTCATCGCCCAACTCCTCTCATTCGAAAGAAACGTAACACCCTTTCGAAACTTTCGAAAGGGTGTTCATGTCCGGTGGGCAGCACACACTCATCCCGCGCAATATGAGCCACCTGTGCCGACTCATGGCATCGAGGCGACATCGAGCACCATCCCCGACTGCCCGGGACGATTCGTGTAACCGAGTTCGGTGAAATGTTCGTTCGCGACAGACGCCGTGATGGTCTCCGCCCCGAGGTCCGCGAGCATGTGCGTGAGGCGATGTGCGAGTTGAGCAGCCACTGTCTCCGGGGTGCCGGGCACGGTTTCGAGCACGTCCACGTGGGCGGTGGCCTGGCCCGACCAGCGCGCCGCGGCATGCCCGACATACGGGCGCCCGACCTCGTTGTTCACGTTGGCCTGGATCCACACCGCGAGTACACCGGTGTTCTTCCATTCGAGCGGCCGGTCGATGTCGAGGCCCACGCGAGCGAGCCACACCCCGGAACGGTTGTGCAGCGCGACCTCGCTGACCCAATATTCCTGGTGGACCGGGGTAGTGGACGGAGCCGAGATGTAGAGGGTGTCGCCGTCGCGGCGTCGGGTACCGCGCACCAGCAGACCTGTACACAGCTCCTCCTGCCATCCCGAGATCATGGTGCCGGCGACGGCGGCGGGGGTGTGCCAGGGCGGACCGGCACGCTCGTCGCCCGTCTGGGGTGGATGCATGGTCACAGCGAAGGTGTTCGGGTTGCGCGCCCACTTGAAGTACACCACCACGTGGTCGAGTTCGACGTGTAGTCGAATCGGGCGGAACTGCGTGGCGATCCTGCCGCGGACCCGGATACCGTTGCGCAGTGCGCGCACCGTCTCGGCCGCGGTGTCGGTGAGCCGGTCGAGGGACACACCGGTGACCTCCAGGCGCCAGCCACCGTCGGGTTCGGTGTCGGGATGACGGATCCCTGCGGTCGGCGCGTACGGACCGACCCGGGCAATGTGCTCGAGCAGTGCCTTCGATCCGGGATCCGGATCGAGTTTGCGGGCGTCGATGACTTTGAGCCACACCCGGTTCCAGGCGATGTTGTCCGGGGCCAGCACCGGGGTGCCGTCCGAGGCGACGAACACCACGAACAGCGGCTGGGTGTAGCTCAGGCTGGTGCGCATGCGCCGATCGACATCGGTCCGGCGGATCACCTGGTACGCATAATCCGACCACTGCCGGCCGAGCACCGCACGCACCCACGCTTCCGGTTCCACGGCCGGGTACTCGTGGACCAGATCGGAGCCCGCTGCCCGCCGGTCGGGATACTTATCGGGATAGCCCTGCACATGGATCCGCACGCACACCGGCCTCATATCCGCAGGGAAGGATCCCAGCTCGTCGGCGTCCTGATAGCTGTAGCCGACATGGATCCGCAGGTGTGGTGTCGTCAAGGACGGCCCCTCGACAGGATGGGTGTCGAGCAGCACCGACTGGCGATATGGGGGCTCCCCGGTGGCGGCGAGGCCGCGGAGCAGGTCACGGTAGACCGCGATGGGTTCTGCGAACCGCGCGGTGAGCAGTTCGATCATGTCGGTCATGGCGGCACGGTCGGGTCCGCCCCCGAACTCAGCAGGCGCAGTCATTCTTTCGACGCAGTGTCAGCATGAACCCACCATAACCGCCCCGCGGCACACCCCGGTCCCGACAGGCTGGACAAGTCGGGACCGGGTACGGAGCATCGGACTTCGCGGCGTTCCTGTCGACCGTTCCACGGCACCAGCGACTCGACGGCACCAGCACCGTTCTTCGACGCTCCTGCAGGTACCGCCACGATTCGGAAGCCGATGCCGCCTCACCTGGCCGGTGTATCGTGGTTCTCTTCGTCTTCGGACGGAGTACGCGGGAGCAATGACCGATGGACGAACACCAGCAGATGCAGCCCCCGGACTACCACCGCTGCCTCGACACCGTCTTCGCCTCACCCACAGCGTGCCGCGAACTCCTCGAACGCCTCGCCAAGACACAGGAACACGATCTGCGGTCGAAGTGGTCACCGTGGCTCGGTCAGGAACCCCCGCCCCACGGACCTGAGGTGAAACGGCAGGTTCCCGCCGAGGTGCAACTGCTGATGGCCGAGGCGGCCCTGGCGAGTCAGCGCGCCGTTCATCAGCGGATATGGCGCGAGCTGTACGACCGCCTGGGCGTTCGCGAAATGGAGAAGAGCAACTACGAACTCGTCCTGCACATACGCGGAACACTCGACCGCTTGAACAGCCGGATCGCCGAACTCGAACAAGCAATAGTTTCCGAGACCGATCCGGAGGCGTGAGACCTTGAGCACCCGCAAGACACCCACAGAGCTTGCCGATACGATCCGCCAGAACCTCGATCTCGATCTCGATCCGATTCGCGAGTTCCTGTCCGCTGCGGTGAGCGCGATCGACATCGACCCATTGCGACCGGGTCCGGCTCCTCGACTCGTCGCACCCAGCGTGGCACTCGACGATGTCACCGTCACGGTGTGGCTGACCGTCAGTGATCCGTCGTATCTGGGTACCTTCGACCGGACCACCGCAACCCGGATGGTTCAGGTCTCGATCCAGGCCCGGTCCGCCACCGCACCTGGGGCGGGGCACCCTGAGCGGCGGCGGCCGGCGGTCCGGTTGCCGGTCGAGGAGCAGATCGCCTGGGTCGAAGTGGTGCTGGGCGACCGGTCGGACTATGCCTATCGGGTCGTGAACGAAGAAGGCCGCTATCGCATCCGTCCGGAATTTTTCGTCGTCTTCATCGACTGCGGCGGCACACTGCGGCTCGCGCCGAACGACCTGCAGTGGGTGCTGATCAGCGGGGGCCGCCGTGCCTATCCCGAGAAACTGATACCCGACGATCCGGAACTGCGGGCCTATCTGCGCCGCCACGGGGACCTGATCCCGGCCGATCTGGT
>Ga0182740_1002100_pt1 | contig 12580 bp, 10 predicted proteins | sample eDN5th37CKraftBY_FD_128872 | JGI IMG/M metagenome (GOLD analysis project Ga0182740, IMG submission 128872) | Enriched backyard soil microbial communities from Emeryville, California, USA - eDNA 5th pass 37_C Kraft BY (version 2) (version 2) | ecosystem: Environmental > Terrestrial > Soil >...
ATGGCCGGCCTGCTGGTCTTCATCAACGACGTGCACGCGCTGGGCCTGCCCGCCACGCAGGGCATGTACCTGACCGATGGCTGGTACTGGGACCAATCCGACGCCTCGCGCGCCTGGTCGAAGAAGTTCGAAGCCAAGGTGGGCCGCAAGCCTTCCATGCTGCAAGCGGGCGACTATTCGGCCACGGCCTTCTACCTGAACGCCATCAAGTCCCTGGGCACGGATGACGGCGACGCCGTGATGAAGTGGATGAAGTCGAACAAGATCAACGACTTCTTCGCACAGGGCGGCTATGTGCGCGAAGACGGCCGCATGATCCACGACATGTACCTGATGCAGGTCAAGACGCCGGCCGAATCCAAGGCCCCGTGGGACTACTACAAGGTCGTGGCGACGCTGCCCGGCGACGAGGTCTACACCAAGTTGTCCGAGTCCACCTGCAAGCTGGTCAAGAAATAAACCAGCCCATGTGATCCCAGGCGCGACCCGGCAGCCCAAGGCGCCGGGCCGCGTCTTTGACCGGGTCGCGTTTTCGACTAGCTCGCTTTCATCCGTACGCGCAGGACTTTCACAAGATGACTGACATTTTCGGCATCCCCATACAGGCCTTGTTCGGCCAGCTATTGCTAGGCCTGGTCAACGGCTCCTTCTATGCCATGCTGTCGCTCGGGCTGGCCGTTATCTTCGGGCTGCTGAACGTCATCAACTTCGCGCACGGCGCGCTCTACATGCTGGGCGCTTTCATCGCCTGGATGGGCCTGTCGTACCTGGGGTTGAATTACTGGATCATGCTGATACTGGCGCCGCTGGTCGTCGGGCTATTCGGCATCATCATAGAAAAACTGTTGCTGCGGCATCTGTACAAGCTCGATCACCTGTACGGACTGCTGCTCACTTTTGGCCTTACGCTGCTCATCGAAGGCCTGTTCCGAAGCTTCTATGGCGTTTCGGGCCAGCCCTATCCGACGCCCGATGCGCTGCGCGGCGCCACCAACCTGGGCTTCATGATCCTGCCCAACTATCGTGGCTGGGTCGTGGCGGCCTCCGTGGTGGTGTGCCTGGCCACCTGGTTCGTCATCGAGCGCACCCGCCTGGGCGCCCTGCTGCGCGCTGGCACCGAAAACCCGCGCCTGGTCGAAGCCTTCGGCGTGAACGTGCCCCGCATGATCACCCTGACCTACGGCTTCGGCGTCGCGCTGGCAGGCTTTGCCGGCGTGCTGGCCGCGCCTGTGCTGCAGATTTCCCCGCTGATGGGCTCCAACCTCATCATCGTCGTGTTCGCCGTGGTCGTGATCGGAGGCATGGGGTCCATCATGGGCGCCATCGTGACCGGTCTGGGCCTGGGCGTGATTGAAGGACTGACCAAAGTGTTCTGGCCCGAGGCCTCGAGCACGGTCGTGTTCATCATCATGGCCATCGTTCTGTTGATCCGCCCGGCCGGGCTGTTCGGAAAAGAAAAATGAATCGTCAATTCCTGGGCTATGCGGTACTGGCCGTCGTGGTGGCCATTCTTCCCTTTGTCGGGGTGTATCCGATCTTCGCCATGAAGATCATGTGCTACGCGCTCTTCGCCTGCGCATTCAACCTGCTGCTGGGCTTTACCGGGCTGCTGTCGTTCGGCCATGCCGCCTTCCTGGGCAGCGCGGCCTACGCAACGGGGCACGCGCTCAAGGTCTGGGGCTTTCCCACCGAGATCGGCCTGCTGTTCGGCGTGGCCGTGGCCGCGCTGCTGGGCCTGGCGATGGGCGCCCTGGCCATCCGGCGCAGCGGCATCTACTTCGCCATGATCACCCTGGCGCTGGCGCAAATGGTGTTCTTCTTCTTCCTGCAAGCGAAGTTCACTGGCGGCGAAGACGGCCTGCAAAGCGTGCCGCGCGGCACCCTGCTCGGTCTGATCGACCTGTCCAAGGACCTGAACCTGTATTACCTGGTGATGGCCATCTTCATCATCGGCTTCTTCATCATCTGGCGCACGGTGCATTCGCCCTTCGGCCAGGTGCTGCAGGCGCTGCGCGAGAACGAGCCGCGCGCCATCTCGCTGGGCTACGACGTCGACCGCTTCAAGCTGCTGGCCTTCGTACTGTCTGCCGCGCTGGCCGGACTGGCGGGCGCGACCAAGACCCTGGTCTTCGTGTCGGCCACGCTGTCCGACGCCACCTGGCAGATGTCCGGACTGGTCATCCTGATGACGCTGATCGGCGGGCTTGGCACCTTGACAGGCCCCATCCTCGGCGCCTTCATCGTGGTGCTGCTGGAAAACAAAGTCGGCGACTTCGGCCAGATGATGGCCAAGCTGACCGGCGTGGACTGGTTCCTGCGCCTGGGTGAATCCGTCACCATCGTGATCGGCCTGATCTTCGTGATCTGCGTGCTGGCCTTCCGCCGCGGCATCGTGGGCGAGATCGGCGCGTTCATCAATCGCCGGCGCGCGGCCCGCGCCTGAGACCTGGCATCCGCTTGCACGGGGCCGCATGCTTCATGCGGCCCCGTTTCCATTTGGCGAGACGCCCGTCACCCGTACAATGAACGGCACCCAACCAAACAGGTGCCTGACCATGCGCAACCCGCATCCGCACGCCCCCGTCATTGGCGCCCTGGCGCTGGCCGCCGCCCTGCTCCCCGCGGCCGCGCAAGCCGCTGAATCCGGCGCCCCCGTCTGTGAAGTCAACCGGCCGGTACGCTTCAGCGGCCTGAACTGGGAATCCAACCTGGTGCTGGCCGGAATCGAACGCTACGTCCTGGAACACGGCTACGGCTGCAAGACCACGGTCGAGATCGGCGAGACCCTTCCCATGCTGGCCGCTCTGCAACGCGGCGACGTAGACGTCACGCCGGAGGTGTGGCCCGGCCAGATCGAAGGCGCCTGGAAGAAGGCGCTGGCCAGCGGCAAAGTGCTGGGCGTGGGCCACGTATACGACGCCGGCGAAGGCTGGTACGTGCCGCGCTACACGGTCGAACGCCATCCCGACTTGAAATCCGCCGCCGACCTGGCGCGCTTCAAGAAAGTTTTCGCCGATCCCGAAGAGCCAGGCCGCGGCCGCATCTACGGCTGCCCGGCAGGCTGGGCCTGCGGCACCCTGAACGAGAACCTGCTGCGCGCGCTGAACCTCGAACAGGACTACACGATGTTCGCTCCCGGCTCCGGCGCCGCGCAAAAGGCCGCCATCGTGTCCGCCTACAAGCGCAAGCGCGACATCGTCTTCTACTACTGGACACCCACCTCGCTGGTCGGGGCGCTGGACCTGGTGAAGCTGGAATTGCCGCCCTTCGACCAGGCCGCCTACACCTGCATGACCGATCCCAAATGCGCAAAGCCCGTGGCCACCGAATTCAAGCCCAATCCCGTCGTCACCGGCGTAAATGCCGAGTTCGCGAAACAGGCGCCGAAGGTCGCTGAGTTCCTGACCAAGCTGACGGTGCCCAGCGATGCGATCGACGCCACGCTGGGCTGGCTGGAAAACGAAGGCAAGGAACCCGAGGACGCCGCGCGTTATTTCCTCAAGCAATACTCCCCCGTCTGGCGGCAGTGGATGCCGGCGCAGGAGGCCGACCGCGTGCAGGCCGCGCTGGCGCGCGAATGACGCCTGCCGCCTCATGTATCCTGACGTTTCGGCGCGCCGATAGCGCCAACCCAATTCAAGCGAAGGAAGACAACCATGGACGCCCTGTTCTGGCACAACGGTCACTGGACCACTGAAAACCCCAAATTGCTCGGCCCGGCCGACCATGCCTTCTGGATGGCCAGCATGGTGTTCGACGGCGCGCGCGCCTTCCGCGGCCTGACGCCTGACCTGGATCTGCATTGCCAGCGCGTGGTGCGATCGGCCGAAAAAATGCTGATGAAGCCGCAGATCGGCTGGGAAGAAATCCAGAAGCTGTGCCTGCAGGCCGTGGCGAAATTCCCGCAGGGCAGCGAGCTCTACATCAAGCCCATGTTCTACTGCGCCGACGGCTTCCTGCTGCCGGACGCCGACAAGACCCAGTTCGTGCTGCACGTGTTCAAGGTGCCAATGCCCGGCGACCAGGGCTTCTCCGCCTGCTTCTCCAGCTATGCGCGCTCGTGGCCCAATATGGCGCCCACCGACGCCAAGGCGTCCTGCCTGTACCCGAACGGCCAGCGCGCCATCCGCGAAGCCGCCGAGAAGGGCTTCGACAACGCCATCATGCTGGACGGCGCCGGCAATATCGCCGAGTTCGCGACCAGCAACCTGTGGATCGCCAAGAATGGCGTGGTATCCACGCCGGCCGACAATGGCACTTTCCTGAACGGCATCACGCGCCGCCGCGTGCTCGCCCTGCTGAAGGCAGATGGCGTCGACGTGCAGGAACGCAGCCTGACCCGTGCCGACATCGAGGAAGCCGACGAAGTGTTCTCGTCGGGCAACTATGGCAAGGTGGTGCACGTAAACCGCGTCGAAGACCGCACGCTCGAATACGGCCCCATGGCACGTCGCGCACACAAGCTGTACATGGACTACGCGGAAAGCACCGGCGCCAAATAGGGTCCGCCGCCTCTTCAGCCCCCACCTCAACGCTGCCCGCCTCGTGCGGGCAGCGTCGTTTCTCAGGAATGCCTATGCAGACTCGACGCGATTTTCTCCGCAACAGCGCCGCCCTGGCCGGCGCCGGCAGCGCGCTGGCGCTGTTCCCCGCAGCGATACGGCGCGCCCTGGCCATTCCTGCCAACCACCGCACGGGCACGATCCGCGACGTTGAGCACATCGTGATCTTCATGCAGGAGAACCGCTCGTTCGACCACTACTTCGGCGCGCTTGCCGGCGTACGCGGATTCGGCGACCGCTTTCCGATCCCGGTGCCTGACAGTCCCGATGCCCGCCACCGCAGCGTCTGGGCTCAGTACAACGACAAGCCGGATGACGGCCAGCCACGCACGGTGCTGCCCTTTCACCTGGACACCCGCGAGGCCTTCGAGACCATGCGCGTGGCCAGCACGCCGCATACGTGGTCCAACGCCCAGGACGCCTGGGACGCCGGCCGCATGGGTAACTGGCCTGCCACCAAGAAAAACCATTCGATGGCATATTTCACGGCGGATGACATGCCCTTCCAGTACGCCATGGCGCGCGCCTTCACCGTCTGCGACGCCTATCACTGCTCGTTCACCGGCGGCACCAATACCAACCGGCTGTTCGTCTGGACGGGCACCAACGACGGGCTGGGACGCGGCAACGGACCGGCATTGGGCAATACCTACAACAAGCTCACCGGAGGCGACCCGGCGCGCGCCTACACCTGGACGACCTACCCCGAGCGCCTGGAGGCAGCCGGCGTCAGCTGGCGCATCTACCAGAACATGGCGGACAACTATTCCCTGAATCCCACCGCCGGGTTCAAAGCCTACCGCGATGCCTATCATGGCGTGCCGGGTTCGGCTGCCGCGCTGAAGGACAAGGCCCTGACCACGCGCGACCTGGACCTGCTGCGCCAGGACGTGCTGGACGGCACGCTGCCGCAGGTGTCGTGGATCTGTGCGACCAAGGCTGGCTCGGAGCATCCCAGCCCGTCCAGCCCGGCCCAGGGCGCCGACTACACCGCCCGGGTACTGGACGCGCTCACAGCCGACCCCGAGGTCTGGAGCAAGACCGTCCTGCTGCTGATGTTCGACGAGAACGACGGTTTCTTCGACCACATGCCGCCGCCCGCACCGCCCTCGCGCGATGCCTCGGGCGCGTTGGCCGGAGCCTCGACGGTGGACACGCGCGGCGAATATCACGAGATCGTCGCGGGCGCGGAAAAGGACGATACCCTGGCGCATCTGCACGGCGTATATGGATTGGGTCCGCGCGTGCCTATGTATGTGCTGTCGCCCTGGACCAAGGGCGGCTGGGTCAACTCGCAGGTGTTCGACCACACTTCCGTGCTGCGATTCGTCGAACAGCGATTCGGAGTGGCCGAGCCCAATATCTCACCATGGCGCCGCGCCGTCTGTGGCGACCTGACATCGATCTTCGACTTTTCCGCGCCGGACGGCGCAGGCTTGCCCAGCGGCTTGCCAGCCACGGCGGAACGCGCCGGACTGGCCTCTGCGTTGCCGGGCACGATCACGCCGCCCGCGCCGAGACAGCCCGCGCTGGCGCGGCAATCCGCCGGCACGCGCCCGTCACGCCCCCTGCCCTATGCGCTGCAAGTGCACGCCCGCGTGGATGACGGCGGCGTCGCGCTGCGTTTCGAAAACATCGGCACAGCCGGCGCAGTATTCCATGTGTATGACCGGCTGCATCTGGCGCAAGGCCCGCGCCGCTACACCGTCGAAGCTGGCACGCAGTTGGAAGGAACATGGCATACCGCGTCCGACGACGGCCGCTACGATCTGTGGATATTGGGCCCCAATGGATTCCACCGCCATTGCACAGGCCGCGCCGGCACGCCACCGTTGGAAGTCACGGCCGCCTACCAGGGACCGGGCGCATCCCTGCAACTCACGGTACGAAATCCCGCTCCGCAAGCCCGTTCGTTCCAAGTCCAGGCCAATGCTTATGGCTATCCTCAAGCAAGCGACACCAAGCTCGGGCCTGGCGAGAGCGTCAGCTTGTCCTGGGATATGACGCGCAGCGGGGGCTGGTACGACGTGACGGTTCTCGACGGCGGCGACCCGGCCTACACTCGCCGTCTGGCCGGACGCATCGAGACCGGCGCACCCTCCACCTCAGACCCCGCGATGGGGCAAGAGCTGATACTGCAATGGACACCCCTGGCATGAAACCACCCGCCCCCTATGAAAACGCCGTAACGTTCCAGTTCGGCGACTCGCCCGAGCTGGCCGACGAGTTGCTGGCGCTGGTGCTGGCCGGCACGAAGACGGCCACCTGCGGCGCGTTGCGCGACTTCAATGCGCAAGAACCCGTGCCCGAGGCCGGTCGGCGCGACGTCGTGCTGGACGGACGGGGCCGCCCGGCCTGCGTCATCGAGACGCTCAGCGTGCTGATCCAGCGCTTTGACCAAGTGGACGAAGCGTTCGCGGTCGCCGAGGGTGAAGGTCCCTACGAGGCCTGGCGCGATGGACACATCGCGTATTTCGAACGCAACGGCGGGTATGCGCCGGACATGATGCTTGTATGCGAGCGCTTCCGCGTGGTGGAAGTCTTCGAAAGATAAAAAAGGACGCCTCGCGGCGTCCCTTTCTCTTTCCGTGAACAGCGGTAAAACGGCTCAGCCTTCCTCGCCGCCCTTACCCAGTCCCAGATAGCTTTCAATGACCTTGGGGTCGCCAGCCAGCTCGCGCGCCGGGCCGTGCAGGATGACCTCTCCGGTCTCCAGCACATAGCCGTAGTCGGCCACTTGCAAGGCCGCGCGCGCGTTCTGTTCGACCAGCAGGATCGCCACGCCGGTTTCGCGCAGGCGCGCGATGATGTGGAAGATCTCGCGCACGATGCGCGGCGCCAGGCCCAGGCTGGGCTCGTCCAGCATCAGCAGGTTGGGCTTGGCCATCAGCGCGCGGCCGACTGCCAGCATCTGGCGTTCGCCGCCCGACAGGGTGCCCGCCTGTTGGGCGCGGCGCTCGCGCAGCCGCGGGAACAGATCGAATACCTCGTTGAGCGTGTCGCGCCAGCCGCTTTCGCGGGCACGGTAGCGGCGGAAACCGCCCAGCAGCAGGTTGTCCTCCACCGACATGGTGCCGAACAGTTCGCGGCGCTCGGGCACCAGCGACATGCCGGCCGCGACGCGGCGTTCGACCTGCCAGCCCGACACGTCGGTACCGGCGTACTGCACGGTGCCGGCCGCGTGGCCTGTCTGCGGCAGCGAACCCATCATGGCGTTCAGCATGGTGGACTTGCCGGCGCCGTTGGCGCCGATCACCGTGACGATACTGCCGGCGGGCACGGTGAGCGAAGCGCCCACCAGCGCACCCACCTTGCCATAGCGGGCGGACAGGTTGCTGACTTCGAGTACGGGAGAGCTCATTACACGCCTCCTGCCGACACGGGTTTGGCCTGATCCGCTTCGGGCAGGTCGTCATCGATGCCGCCCAGGTAGGCTTCCAGCACCGCAGGGTTCTTTTGCACGTCGGCCGGCACGCCTTCCGCCAGCTTGGTGCCGAAATCCATCACCACGAGGTGGTTGGTCAGACGCATCACAAAATCCATATCGTGTTCGACGAGCAGAATGCTCATGCCCTCTGCGCGCAACTGCTCCAGCACGCGCGCCAGGTCCTGCTTTTCCTTGTAGCGCAAGCCGGCGGCGGGTTCGTCCAGCAGCAGCAGCACCGGATCGGCGGCCAGGGCGCGCGCGATTTCCAGGATGCGTTGCTGGCCCAGAGCCAGGTTGCCGGCCTGCTCGTACAGGTATTCACCGAGGCCGACGCGCTTGATCTGCTCGGCGGCTTCGTGCAGCAACTGCGCTTCACGAGCGCGGTCGGAATGCATCGCTCCCGCCAGCACGCCGACATCCGAGCGCAGGTGCGCGCCCAGCGCCACGTTCTCCAGCACGGTCATGCCGGGCAGCAATTGCACGTGCTGGAAGGTACGGCCCACGCCCAGCTTGGCGATGTCCCGCGCCGATCGGCTGTCGATGCGCTGGCCCATGAAGGTGACCTTGCCGCGCGTCACCGGCAGCACGCCGCTGATCAGGTTGAAGGTCGTGCTCTTGCCGGCGCCGTTGGGGCCGATCAGGCCCATGATTTCGCCAGATGCCACTTTGAAGGAGATGTCGTTGACAGCGACCAGGCCGCCGAATTCCTTACGGATGGCATCGACTTCAAGCACGACTTGGCCGGCTTGCGGGCGAGCGCGCGTCGGCAGCGCCGGCGCGGGCGCGGGCGGCGCGAGATTACGGCGCGAACCGTCGGCCCCGGTGATGCTGCTCCACCAGCCCGCCAGGATCGGCCACAGGCCGTTACGGGCGTATTGCAGCATCAGGATCAGCAGCACGCCGAAGACGATCATTTCGAAGTTGGCGTTGGTATCCAGCAGTTTGGGCAAGAGGTTCTGCAACTGGTCCTTGAGCACGAGGATCACGCTGGAGCCCAGCAAGGCGCCCCAGACGTAGCCCGCGCCGCCGACCACCGCCATGAACAGGTACTCGATGCCGTAGTTGATGCCGAACGGGCTGGGGCTGACGGCACGCTGCATGTGCGCGTAGAGCCAGCCGGACACGCAAGCCAGCAACGCCGCCCAGACGAAGATCACGACCTTGTAGGCAGCCGTGTTCACGCCCATGGACTCCGCCATGCCGGCGCCGCTCTTGAGCGCGCGGATGGCACGGCCCGGACGCGAGTTCAACAGGTTGCGGGTCGCCCACAGCGCCAGCAGCACGAACACCCAGATCAGGTAATAGATGTGGCGGCCGCTGGCCAGCGACACACCGAAGATGCTGATGGGCTCGATGCCGGCAATGCCGTCATGCTTGCCCAGCCAATCGATGTTGCCGAACAGGAAGTACAGCGACAGCCCCCAGGCGATGGTGCCCAGCGGCAGGTAGTGGCCCGACAGGCGCAGGGTGATCGCGCCCAGCAGATAGGCCACGATGGCCGTCAGAATCAGCCCGGCGGGCAGTGCCAACCAGGGCGAAACGTCGTACTGCGTGGTCAGGTAGGCGGTGGTATAGGCGCCCAGGCCCACGAACGCCGCCTGGCCGAACGAGGTCAGGCCTCCCACGCCGGTCAACAGCACGAGGCCCAGCACCACCAGGCTGGCCAGCCCGATGTAGTTGAGTTGCGTCACCCAGAATTCGGGCGTGACCGGCAACAGAGGCAGGCCCGCCAGGACGACGATGAAGACGGCAAGCAGAATGCGGTTCATGACGTTTATTCCTCTTCGTCCACGTGATGGGTGCTGAACGAACGCCAGACCAGAACCGGGATAATCAAGGTAAAGACAATCACTTCCTTGTAGGCGCTGGCCCAGAAGGACGAGAAGGATTCCAGCACACCCACCAGCAGCGAGCCCGCGGCGGCCACGGGGTAGCTGGCCAGGCCGCCGATGATGGCGCCGACGAAGCCCTTCAGGCCGATCAGGAAGCCGGTGTCGTAGTACACGGTGGTGATGGGCGCGATCAGCATGCCGGACATGGCGCCGATGGCCACGGCCAGCGTGAAGGTCAGGCTGCCGGACATGGTGGTGCTGATGCCGACCAGGCGGGCGCCGCGGCGATTGACCGCCGTGGCACGCAGCGCGCGGCCATACAGCGTTTTGCCGAAGAACAGCCACAGGCCGATGATCAGGATGGCGCAGGTCGCCACCACGAACAGGCTTTGCGCGGACCAGGTCATGAAGCCCAGGTCGACCTGCCCGCTGACGAAGGCGGGAGTGCGCCAGCCTTCGGCGCCGAAGAACACCAGGGCCAGGCCGGTGAGCGCGAAGTGCACTGCCACGGAAACGATCAGCAGCACCAGCACGGTGGCCTCGGCCAGCGGCTGGTAGACGATGCGGTAGACCATCGGACCCATCGGGATCACCAGCAGCAGCGTCAGCAGCATGTTCAGCCACAGCGAATTGCCGGGCGCGGTGTAGGTCACGGTCAGCCAGAGCAGCGCCAGCGGCAGGACCACGCACGTGGCAAAGGCCTTGGGCAGCGCGGCGGCGCTACGGGTGCGCAACGCGCGCAGCAGCTCAAGCGCCAGGCAGACGACGCCCAGCAGCGGCAGAAGATAGGCGGTGCCCGGCACTTTGCCGTCCACCAGCATGGCCAGGGTCAGGGCGCCGAACGCCACGAACTCGCCCTGGGGAATGAAAATGACGCGCGTAACGGCAAAAACCAGCACCAAAGCCATGCCCAGGAGGGCATAGATGGCGCCGTTGACGACACCGTCTTGCAGCAGGATCAGCGCAATTGAGGAATCCATCTAACAACCTTATTTATTCTGGTGTTCCGGCCGCACCCGGGACACTGATACGACACACCGGCCGGAAAGGCCGGTGCGAAGCATTGCTGGGGTGCCGCGCGGCGGGCGCCGCCGCGCTTCGTTCACCCTTGGATCGGGCGATCCTGGAGGATTACAGGCCGGGTTGGTAGACCCACTTGCCGCCTTCCACCTTGACGATGACGCGCGAGCGCTCGTCAAAGCCGGCGTGGTCCGTCGGCGACATGTTGAACACGCCTTGCGAGGCAGCCAGATCCTTCACGCCTTCCAGGGCGTCGCGCATGGCGGCGCGGAATTCGGGCGTGCCGGGCTTGGCGCCCGACTTCAGCGCCACGGGCAGCGCGGCCACGACCAGCTGGCCGGCGTCCCACATGTGGCCGCCGAACGTGTTGGTGGAGCCGGCGCCATTGGCCTTCTCGTACGCTTCCACGTAGGCCAGGGCCGACTTCTTGACCGGGTTGCTGTCCGGCAGCTGGGCCGCGACCAGCAGCGGGCCTGCAGGCAGCAGCATGCCGTCGCAGTCCTTGCCGCAAACGCGCAGCACGTCGTTGTTGGCGGCGCCGTGCGTCTGGTAGATGGTGCCGCCGTAGTTGCGGGCCTTCAGTTCCTTCTGCGGCAGGGCCGAGGGCGTGCCTGCGCCGGCGATCAGGATGGCGTCGGGCTTGGCGCCGACCAGCTTGAGCACCTGGCCCGTCACGCTGGTATCGGTGCGGCTGTATTTCTCGATGGCGACGATCTCGATGCCCTTGGCCTTGGCGGCCTTCTGCATCACGTCCAGCCAGCCGTCGCCGTAGGCGTCGGCAAAGCCGATGAAGCCCAGCGTCTTGACCTTGGACTTGGCCATGGCGTCAGCCAGGGCGCCGGCCATCAGGGCGTCGTTTTGGGGGGTCTTGAAGACCCAGCGGCGCTTGTCGTCCACGGGCTCGACGATCTTGGCGCTGGCGGCCACGCTAATCATGGGCACCTTGGCTTCGGCGGCCACGTCGACCATGGCGAGCGAGCCCGGCGTGACCGAGGTGCCGATCAGCACGTCGACCTTGTCGTCGGAGGCCAGCTTGCGCGAGTTCTTGACGGCTTGCGTCGTATCGGTAGCGTCGTCCAGGACGATCCAGTCGATCTTCTGGCCTGCCACTTCCTTGGGCAGCAGTGCCACGGTATTGCGCTCGGGGATACCCAGCGACGCGGCGGGGCCGGTGCTGGACACGGTCACGCCAACCTTGACCTGGGCGTTCGCCAGTAGCGGCAGGGCCAGGGCAATGGCGGCAGCCGCCGCGGACAAGCCGAAGTGCTTGCGCATATTTTTGTCTCCTGTGGTGGCTCTGGAGCGCCTCGGTCGAGGCAGGGCGAGCCTAGTTAAAGTTATACAGAAAAAAATATTATAGGGTTAAAACAGTATCAGATGACGATGCGCAACTCCGGTAATTCCCTGATGTGCTACGAAAAACGCGTTTCAGCAAATGCATTCGTTAATGGCGAATTTGTACTAGAAAAGCTTGGCGGACGTCAGTTGGGGGATTCCCTGGGGCGCCACCGCGCGTCTCAGCGCCCCAACATGGGCCACACACGCTCTACCCGCGACGCCACCCATGCGGCAACCAGTGCCTTGGCCAGGTCGCCCGGCAGGAACACGGCCACCGCCAGCGCCGCCTTCGTAAAGCCCATCTTGGTCACCGCAGCCAGCCAGGGCACGCCGCAGGCGTAGACCACGGCGATGCCGCCTACCACGCAAGCCGCCACGTAGCCGGCGAACCTGGCCGCCCC
>Ga0182740_1002104_pt1 | contig 12566 bp, 11 predicted proteins | sample eDN5th37CKraftBY_FD_128872 | JGI IMG/M metagenome (GOLD analysis project Ga0182740, IMG submission 128872) | Enriched backyard soil microbial communities from Emeryville, California, USA - eDNA 5th pass 37_C Kraft BY (version 2) (version 2) | ecosystem: Environmental > Terrestrial > Soil >...
GGGTCTACGACCTGATCCGCGATACCGCCGTGGAGCAACGGGTCGCCCTGCGATCGCTGAAGCAGCGGTCGCGGTCGCTGGAGGACATCTACCTCGGCGATGTCGGCGCGATGCGGGAGGAAACGCATGTCCGCTAATGCAGCATCCACCCCCGGCGCGGCGAACCAGCCGCCGGGTGGCGTCGGCTACGGCGAGATCTTCGACCGGGGCTACCAGCACTACACCGGGCCCCGCCTCGGGCGGCGGCAGGCGTTCCGCTCCCTGGTCGGCTACTCGATCAAGCGGGCGATGGGCATCCGCAAGTCGTGGACGGCCAAGATCCTGCCGATCCTCCTCTACACGGCGGCGATCATCCCCCTGATTGTGATGATCGGCATCTCGGCCATCGCCCCGCAGGTCGAATTCGCGTCCTACTCGGCCTACTTCGCGGCGATCTTCACGATCGAGGGCATCTTCGTCGCCACCATCGCGCCGGAGATGGTCTGCCCGGACCGGCGGGAGAAGACGCTGCCGCTCTACTTCGCGCGGGCGATCACCCGCAGCGACTACGTCTTCGCCAAGCTGCTGGCGACGATCTTCCTGACGATGACCATGTCCCTGCTGCCGGCGGTGATCCTCTGGTTCGGCCGCCAGCTCATCGCCGATAGCCCGTGGCGGGCGATGCAGGACAACATCGGCGACCTCGGGCGGGTGATCCTGCTGGGAACGCTGATCGCGGTCTTCCTCGGCACCACCGGCCTGATGATCTCCTCCCTGACCGATCGCAAGGGCGTGGCGGTGACGGTCATCATCATCGGCTTCCTGCTCCTGACCGTCGCGGCGCAATCGGGCTTCCAGGTCGTCGATTCGGAGTGGCGCCGCTACTTCATCTTCCTGAGCATCAGCGATGTCTTCTCCGCCATCGCCCAGCACCTCTTCGGCAATGTCGACATCGACCTCGTCACGGTGGCCGATTTTCCCCTCTGGGCCTATCTCGTCTACATCGCGGCGGTGGTTGCGGTCTGCATCCTCATCATCCGCTGGCGCTACCGTCCGCAGGACTAGGCAGGAGCACCCCCGATGCAGACGCAGACCCAATCTCCCCCCACCGCTCCGGTCGTGCCGGAGGCAGGGGCGCACACGCTCCCCGATGGGGTGCCGTCCTTCACCAGCGGCGGCCCGGCCACGATCGAGCTGGACAAGGTCTCCAAGTGGTACGGCGATCTCGTCGCCGTCTCCGAGGTGAGCTTCGCCATCGGCGCGGGTGTCACCGGCCTGCTCGGGCCGAACGGGGCCGGCAAGTCGACCACCCTGAAGATGATGGCCGGTCTGCTCGCACCCTCCGCCGGGACCATCCGCATCGCCGGGGAGTCGGTGCGGGGCAAGCCGGCGGTCTATCGCCGCTTCGGGCTCGTCTCGGAGACGGAGCTGATCTACCCGTTCCTCTCCGGCCGCGAGTTCGTGACCCTGAATGCCCAGTTGCAGAAACTGCCCAATGTCCGGGAGGCGGTCGAGCGGGCGATCGACCTCGTGGACATGCAGTCGGCGGCGGACCGCAAGGTCGGCGGCTACTCGAAGGGCATGCGCCAGCGCATCAAGGTCGCTGGGGCGCTCGTCCACGATCCGGACATCATCCTGATGGACGAGCCGCTGAACGGCACCGATCCGGTCCAGCGTGCCCAGCTCATCCGCCTCATTCGCGACCTCGGCGCGTCGGGGAAGACGGTCGTCGTCTCCTCCCACGTCCTGGTGGAAGTGGAGCGGTTCGCCCAGAACATCATCGTGATCGTGAATGGCAAGCTGGCCGCCGCCGGCGACTTCCGCGCCATCCGCGAGCGCATCGACCAGCACGACCACGAGGTGCGCATTCGCGCCTCCGATCCGCGCCGCCTCGCCGCGACCCTGATCGGGCAGCCGCTGGTGCGCAGCATCGCGTTCGACGCCCACGACCGCATCCTCGCCCAGACGAACGATGTCCGCGCCTTCTACCGGTTCGTGCCCGCCGCCGCCCAGCGCGCCGGGGTGCGCCTCTACGAGGTGCAGGCGACCGACGAATCGCTGACCTCGGTCTTCTCCTACCTCGTGGAACGGTAGGGACGCCGCCGATGACGTTGCACGCCGACCATCTCACCACCGACCGCAGGGGATTCCGACCGTGATGCCGCTTCTTGCCATAACCCGGCTGACGCTCCGCCAGTTCCTGCGCTCGAAATCGCTGCTGGTCGTGGTGGCGATCGGGTTCTTCCCGGTCATCTTCGCCATCCTGCCGCATTTCGCCGGGCAGGAGCTCACGTTGCGCGATCTGCGCCGCGTCCTCGGCAACGTGATCTATCTCGGGCTCTTCGCTGGGACTTTGCTGCCGCTGGCGACGCTCGTCCTCTCGACCTCCGCGCTCGGGGACGAGATCGAGGACAAGACGCTCCAGTACCTGACCCTGAAGCCGATCGCCCGCCTCCAGATCGTGTTCGCCAAGTTCCTCGCCATCCTGATCGTCACCATCCCGATCATCCTCGCCGGCCTCGTCGTCACGTGGGCCGTCGCGTCGTGGGGGCGCCTGGACGACATGCGCGACATGCTGCCGCCGATGCTGGCCGGGGCGGTAGTGGGGGTGCTCGGGTTCGGCGCCATCTTCATGCTGGTGAGCCTCTTCATCCAGCGGGCGCTGCTGGTGGGCATCTTCTACGTCTTCATCTGGGAGACCGCGCTCTCCCGCTACCTGCCCGGCATCCGCTCGTTCAGCATCCGCCACTACACGCAATCGACCTTCGTCCGCCTCCTGGACGACCGCGCGATCCGGCTCGACGGGGTGGCGGCGCTTCCGACGATCTGGATCACGATCGCCGTCATCGTGGTCGTCTGCCTCGCGCTCGCGACCTGGCGGCTGCGTTCCATGAACCTCGAATGATCCCTGGCGTGGGGTGAAGGTTGCCGGTTGGGCGGTCAGTCCGCCGTGCGCTGTGATGCGCATCCCCCGGGCGGCCTCACGAGTTCGTGCTCACATGAACGACCCCGGCGCTGCTTCCCGCATGCACTCTGTGCCCCGTCGCTTTGACGTCCTGGCGCCCCTCAGCTGTCATCCCGAGCGGAGCGGAGCACGCGGCATGAGGGCATTCGGGGTGCAGCGGAGTCGAGGGACTGGCGTGCAGGCCGGACGCCATGCCCCCGGTCCGACGCATGACCCTACCCCGCCGGTGCCGTTGGCGGGCGATGGCCGCCGAGGGGTGCATCAGGCCCGTCTGGCGGCAGCGTGATGGCCTGCCCCATGTCCGGCAACCACCGGCCGCCGCAACCACTGCGAGGGTCGAATCCACGGGCGTGCGGAATTCGTCGATGGCGGGCATGTCCCCGCTGTCCTGCGCGCTGGCGGGTCGGCCTGCATGTCGGCCCGATGTTCGCATCCGGTTAACCGGATTCGGTGGCGGTCGCGAACACGAGGTTCGACCCACAGAACGCTGTGTACGTCGGTTGTCGTGGCCGGATTCATCACAACGGCACCGTGCGCTCGCACTGCCATCTCCATGCGAAAGTGGGATTCGTCGTAGCGGGTCTGTCGTGATGCCGCCGCCCGGTTGGCCGAAATGCCCAACATTCCGGGCGTTTCACCCGGTTGATGGCGGTCGGGATGAATCGCAATGTCTTCCCGCATCACCGGTTCCGGCGCGGTCCGTGCGATGATTGCGGGCAGGACGGCAGGAGGTTCGATCCCCACCCACGAGAGGAACGCCACACATGACCCACGAGACCCCCACCGGCAGCGACCTGCTCGCGACCGGGCACTGGCCGGCCAGCGACAAGGCGATCACCCTCGGCCTGATGGTGCCGATCAGCGAGAAGGCCGCCTTCGGCGAGACGCCCCGCTTCGAGGACATCGTCGCCATCGGCCTTGCCGCCCGTGAGGCCGGATTCGACGCGCTCTGGTTCGCGGACCACTTCGCGATGGGCCACGGTACCGAGGACGATCCGTTCCGCGGCGTCTGGGAATGCTGGACGCTGATGGCCGCCGTCGCCGCGCGGGTGCCGGACCTCCAGATCGGCTCCCTCGTCGCCTGCACCGGCTATCGTAACCCCGGCGTGATCGCCAAGATGACCGAGATGATCGACGAGATCAGCGGCGGGCGCTTCATCCTTGGCCTCGGCGCCGGGTGGCACAAGCCCGAGTACGACCAGTACGGCTTCCCGTTCGATCATCGCGTCTCCCGCTTCGAGGACGCGATCGCCATCATCCATCCCCTCCTGCGCCAGGGGATGGCGAACTACCAGGGCGAGTTCTTCCAGGCCAACGAGGCGCTGAATGTCCCGCGTGGGCCGCGCCCGGCTGGCGCGCCGATCCTCGTGGGGTCGAGCGGGCCGCGCATGCTGGACCTGATCGCGCGTTACGCCGATGCCTGGAACAACGGCTGGCACAGCGACACCGCCAGGACGAAGGAGCAGCTGGTGGCGCTGGATGCCGCCTGCGAGGCCGCCGGGCGCGATCCGAAGACGCTCGTGCGCACGGCCGGGGCGAATCTCGCGCGGGAGGACTACCTCGGCGCGCGGCCGAATCCGGTCCCCTTCGACGACGCGGCGCAGGTCGCCCTCATCCACGAGTTCCGGGACCTCGGGTTCGCGCATTTCATCTGCGGGCTCGATCCGGCCACGCCGGAGAGCGTCGCCGCCTTCGCCCCGGTCATCGAGCAGGTCCACGCCGGTTGACGTGGATCGTGTGTCCTACCTCATACCCCGCTTGGTTCGATCGTCACATGGAACAGGAACGCGAATGGCAGACAACGGCGCTACGGCAACGATCGCGGATGGGCGGGCCTGGCCCGCGAGCGACAAGGCGGTCACGTTCGGCCTGATGATGCCCTTGTTCGAGGACCCGGAAACCCGCACGGCGCCGTCGTTCGAGGAGATGGCCGCGCTCGGGCTGGAGGCGCGGAGCAGCGGGTTCGATGCGCTCTGGATCGCCGACCACTTCGTGATGGGCAACGGCAGTGAGGAGCAGCCCTTCCTCGGGGTCTGGGAGAGCTTCACGCTCATGGCCGGCCTCGCCGCCCGGGTGCCGGATCTGCAGATCGGTTCGATGGTCGTCTGCACTGGGTTTCGCAACCCAGGTGTGGTCGCCAAGATGGCGGAGATGATCGACGAGATCAGTGGCGGGCGCTTCATCCTCGGGTTGGGAGCGGGCTGGCACAAACCCGAGTACGACTTGTTCGGCCTGCCCTTCGACCACCGCTATTCCCGCTTCGAGGACGCGATCCGGATCATCCATCCGCTGCTGCGCACCGGCAAGGCCGACTACCAGGGCGAGTTCTATCAGGCGAACGACGCACTGAACGTCCCACGGGGGCCGCGTGAAACGGGTGTGCCGATCATCGTCGGGTCCAACGGGGAGCGGATGCTGGGTCTGATCGCCCAGCACGCGGACGCCTGGAACACCGCCTGGCACCGCGACACATCGAAGGTCGGTCCCCAGCTCGCGGCCTTGGAGGCGGCCTGCGCGGAGGTGGGGCGCGATCCGGCGTCCGTCGTGAAGACCGGCGGCCTCTACTTCGACGACAGCTTCGGCAGCGGACCTGACGATGCGGCCAATGCCGCCCGCCTGATCGGCGAATTCCGCGATCTCGGTTTTTCGCACCTGATCCTCCAGTCCTTCCCGCTCACGCCGGTGAAGCTGGAGGCGTTCGCGGCGGCGATCGAGATGGTTCACGCTGGCGATGCGGGGTAGGATGTCCGCGAGCGAACATGGCTGGCGCCGCACTCGGGCGGACGCGGCAAGGCGCGCGAAGCGGCGCGAACAGGAGCGACGATGGCTGACGTGGCGATCGGGGTGGATTTCGGCGGAACGAAGGTGCTGGCCTGCGCGGTCGATGTCTCGACCGGGAAGGTGCTGGGCGAGGGCAAGACCACCACGAGTTCCGCCGACGGTCCGGATGAGCTGATGAAGCGCATCTACAAGGTCTGCAAGGCGGCAGGGAAGGACGCCGGGATCGCCGTCGGCGATACGGTCGGCATCGGGGTCGGCATCGCGGGCCAGGTCGATGCGAAGCGCGGCCTGCTGGTGGGAACGGCGAACCTCAGCCGGGCCGTGGTCGACCTGCCGATGGCCGACCTCCTGACGAAGGAATTCGGCGTGCCGGCGGCGATCCGGAACGACGTGCAGATCGCGGCGATCGGCGAGGCCAGGTTTGGGGCGGGCCGGAACGTGGAGCAGTTCGTCTGCATCTTCGTCGGCACCGGCATCGGGGGCGCCATCGTCCACAATGGCGAGCTGATCCCGGGCTTCTCCGGCAACGCCGGCGAGATCGGCCATACGATGGTCCAGGTCGGCGGCCGGATCTGCGGCTGCGGCGGTCGCGGCCACCTGGAGGCGTATGCCTCGCGGACGGCGATCACGGCGGCCCTGATGGGGGAGATGCGCCGGGGGCGGAAGACCATCCTCCGCGAACTGCTGCCGGATGTCGATCCGGTGCATCCGGCGGGGTCCGGCGCGATCCGCTCGGGCATCCTGAAGAAGGCGGTTGCCTCGGGCGACGCGGTCACGATCGGGGTGATCGAGGAGGCTGGGCACTATCTCGGCTGTGGCCTCGCCTCGATCGTGAATTTCGTGAATCCCCAGCGAATCATCCTGGGCGGCGGCGTGATCGAATCGGTCGACCTGCTCTTCGATGTGGCCGAGAAGACGACACGGCTGGAGGCGCTGGCCCATGCTGGCGACGCGGTCGAGATCGTGCGCGCCAAGCTGGGAGATTACTCCGGCGCGGTCGGCGCGGCGGTGATCGTCGCGGAGCAGCAGGGGATCGCTGCCTGATGCCGGCTGGCAGGCGACACCACGGGTAGATGGGCGAGCGGTCTCCGGATTTCCGGAGACCGCTCGCGGTCATGTGGCGTAGTCGGGCGACATTGCGCGGAGGAAACGCAGGAATGGTACACTCGTTCGTGTCTTGCAAAGGGTGGAAGTCGTCGTTTCGGGAAAAGGTTGGTTCCGGGTGCGCGGGCACCGCGGTCGGATCTGGATAGCGGCGACACCCTTCTGGGGAGTCGCCTTGTCGATGGGGCTTGGATGCCTCGGCATACTGGGCGGGAACGGAATTGATGCACCGCGCTGGGTCGGGTCTTCTTTGGCAATCGATTCCATGAATCGCGACACATCTGGTGCACCGCTCGCGGGAAGGCGAGAGTGTTTCTAATGGTTGGAGGAAACAGGCATGCCTGATCAGGGTTTGGCATCGCGTTCGTTTGGCAATGGCGCTCATCCGGCCGAAGTGGCAGCATTCGTCGATTTCGAGAATATCCGTTATTCGACCATCAATTCGTTCGGGCGGGAACCCGATCCCCTGGCATGGCGGGACAAGGCGCTGAAGTACGGGTTGATGTCCGTGGCGAAGGCCTATGCCGATTTCGACCAGCATCCGGCCCAGGCCCGCACCCGGCTGGATGTGGCCGGGTTCGAATCCCAGCACTATCCAGCGAAACGCACCACCGATTCCCACGGGCGGGAGAAGATCGCGTCCCGGTCCGACCTGAACCTGGTGGTGGACATCATCAATACCGCGCTGGTGCGACCGGATATCGAGACCTTCCTCATCTTCTCCGGCGACAAGGACTTCATCCGGCTGGTGACGACGCTGCGCAACCGGCTCGGCAAGCGGGTGATCATCTGCGGCGTGCCGGGCTCGGTCAGCCCGGACCTCGTGGCCGCCGCCGGTGAAGAGGACCCGATCGAGATGTCGCAGTCGGCCGATGTCGATATCGCGGTCATCCAGGCGATCGACGCCTATATCAAGCAGCTCCACGAGGGCTTCGTGCCCACGCAGAGCCACATGAGCCGCACGCTCTGGCGCTTCCTCGACCGCGACCTGCTCCATTCCGAGCACATCGAGGCGAAGGTGATGGAGTTCCTGCGCAAGGGTGTACTCACCAAGCGGCAGACGATCAACGGGCAGGGCCAGGAGCTGGTCACGACCGAGCTGAACGTCACGCATCCGCTGGTCCTGAAGGCCCTTCCCGATCTGGCGAACGGGAGTTCCGATGGGTACGACGACGATTGGGACGATGACGAGGACGGAGAGGTCGTGATCGCGGCAAACGGCCATCGCCCGATCCGTGGCGAGCAGGCCAGCGGGCTCGGGAACTATCGGCGCCGTTTCTCGAACGGGGCGGGATCGTTGCGCGGGCGGGCGAACTACACGCCGCCAGCCAAGGTGGCCGCCGCCGTCGCCGACGAGTAGGGCAGCGGGCGGCATTCCAGGGATCACGAAAACGGCGGCCGGATCGATCCGGCCGCCGTTTTCGTGCGAGCGATCTTCGTGGGCTCGTCCGCCCTACCGCATGATGATCCAGGCGGAGAGCGCGCCGCCGACGATCAGCACGAAGAGGAAGGGGAAGAGCTGGCCGGCAACGGACGCCGGGTTGAATCCAATCGAGTAGATACCGGATTCCTGGCGAAACCGGTCGAGCAGCTTGTGCATCCTGTCGGCTCCTGGATCATCGTCGTGGAGGGCGATACGCCCCTTGGCGGTCGTCTGGTCGTTGTCCCGTAGTGTACCCGAGCGCGCCCGGAATCAGGAGGCCGGTTCCGGTTCCAGATTCGCGTCCGCGTCCATCTCGCCGGCGTTGGCCGGGCCATCGCCCCGGTGCGGCAGGCGGCGCATGGCCGGGAAGAGGATCACATCGCGGACGGTGGACTGGTCGGCGAGGAGCATGGTGAGGCGGTCGATGCCCATGCCGACGCCGCCGGTGGGTGGCATCCCGTACATGAGGGCATTGACGAAGTCCTCGTCGATCGGCATCGCCTCCTCGTCGCCGGCCTCGCGGTCCGCCTGCTGCTCCAGGAAGCGGGCGAGTTGGTCCATCGGGTCGTTCAGCTCGGTGAAGGCGTTGCCGATCTCGCCGCCGCCGATGTAGGGCTGGAAGCGCTCGACGTGGGTGGGATCGTCCAGCTTGCGCTTGGCGAGCGGGGAAAGCTCCACCGGATAGTCGGTGAGGAAGATCGGCTGGATCTGGTAGGGGCGGACGAACTGCTTGAGGAGCTCGTCGACGATGCGCGGCCAGACGGTTCCCGTCTCGATGTCGGCGCCCTTCTCGCGAGCCACCTTCAGCAGGCTCTCCTGGTCGGGATACTGCGTATAGTCGATGCCGCTGCCCTCGATGATCGCCTGGCGGAGCGTCTTGCGCGGCCAGGGCGGGGTGACATCGATCTCGTTGCCCTGGAACGTGAAGGTGCTGCCGCCGTGAACGGCCTTCACGACGTAGGCGACCATCTCCTCCACGAAGGTCATCATCTGCTCGTAGTCGGAGTAGGCCTCGTAGAACTCGAGCATCGTGAATTCCGGCGAGTGATTCTTGTCGATCCCCTCGTTGCGGAAGTCCTTGGCGATCTCGTAGACGCGCTCGAACCCGCCGACCAGCAGCCGCTTCAGGTAGAGCTCGTCGGCGATGCGGAGGTAGAAGGTCTGGTCGAGCGCGTTGTGGTGCGTGGTGAAGGGGCGCGCCGCCGCGCCCCCGTAGAGGGGTTGCAGCGTCGGCGTCTCGACCTCGATGTAGCCGTGGCTGTCCAGGAAACTGCGCAGCGCGGTGACGGCCTTCGACCGGATCTCGAAGACGCGGCGGACCTCGGCGTTCGCGATCAGGTCGACGTAACGCTGGCGATAGCGGAGCTCGACATCCTGGACGCCGTGCCACTTCTCGGGCGGCGCATTCAGGGCCTTGGCGAGCATCGTGAGGCTGGTGACGCGCAGGGAGACCTCGCCCGTGCGCGTGCGGAAGAGCTGGCCGGTGGCCTGGACGAAGTCGCCGAGATCGTAGAGCTTCAGGACATCGGCGTAGACATCGTCCCCGACGAGGTCCTTGCGGATGTAGAGCTGGATCTGTCCTGCGCCATCGCGGATATGGGCGAAGACGGTCTTGCCCATGTGCCGGAAGCTGACGATGCGCCCGACGAGCGTCACGGTCTCGACGGTGGCGTCATCCGCGAGCGTGCCGTTCGCCTCGGCCTCGTCGTGGAGGGCCAGCGCCTGCACGGTGGTGTGGGTACGCGAGGCGCGGGTCGGATAGGGTTCGATGCCGCGTTCGCGGAAGGTGTCCACCTTCTGCCGGCGTATTTCCTGGAGGTCGCTCAAGTCCATGCTGGTGGTTTCTCCGGCGGCGTGATGCTGGCGCGAGGTGCGCGTGGGCGATGGATGGGCGGCAGGCGAGGGCGATCCCGGACGGTGGGACGCCCGGCATGCGAACGCGGCAGCCTGGTCGAACCGGGCTGCCGCGCCTCCGCTCGTCCGGTGTCGCTCGGGGCGGCCCAGACGTGTTCGATACGCCTAGTTTACCGCGAGCACCGTGTAGGCGACGTCCCCGGATGGGGTGGTCACGGCGATGGAATCGCCGGCTTTCGTGCCGATGAGCTTGCTGCCGACCGGGGAATCGGCGGAGATGCGATCCTCGGAGACGAAGACCTCGATCGGGTTCACCACGATCCAGGTGATCTCCTCGCCATCGGCCGCGCGCACGGTGACGGTGGAGCCGATATCGACCGTCTCGCCGTCCGGCCGCTCGACCACATCGTAGGTGTCGAGTACGACCCGGATCTCCTCGATCCGGTGCTCGGCGCGGGCGAGTTCGTCCTTGCTCTCCTCCCACTCGCTGTTATCGGTGAGATCGCCATCCTCGGCGGAGGCCTGGACGATCTGCTGGAGTTCGGGCAGCCGCTCGTCGGTAAGCTCGCGAAGCTCCTCGCGTAACTGGGCGGCGCCTTCGGCGGTGATCCTCATGCTCGAACTGGTGGCCACAGGCTCCTCCTCTGCGAACAAATGGCGGTCCCACACGGATGGTTGCGATGCTTTCGCACGGGTTGTTCCAACCGGTCCCGACAGGTGAAGGTCATTGTAGCGGCCCATGCAAGCGCCCGCCGAAATTGTATCTCCGAAGATGGGATTTGGGCGATTCGGTGACTGGCAGGAACGATCGGCGCTCGTTCTACTTCTTGTAATGCATTGCCTGCCCTCATTCAGTGTCTCGCGTTACGTGGCATCCGTCACGCTCACCGATCAGCACCGATTGCATGTCAAGTTGAGCGCCGCGAAACTCCCCGCGTTAAGCGCAATCGACCAAACCGCCAGGTCGATCGTCGAGCGGCTGGCTCGCCCATCGCAACGCCGCCAGACGAGGCGGACCTCCGCGCGTCTTCGTCGCCGGCACCGAGTTCCGGCTGGTGGCTCGCCGGAAGGTGGATCGCTTCGCGCGGGGGGTCTTCGCTCCACTCGGAACGACGTGCCCGGGATGCGCTGCCGATGGCCGGATGCATGCCAGGTCAGGCGAGATAGCGTCCTCAGCCTGCCGGTCGCGCTGGGTCCGAAGGTCCCCAGAGGGCCGGTCCGGCGCACGAGTGGAGCAGGTGGCGGTCGGCCATTCGCGCTCGACGCCTGGGGTCGGCAGCCCGATCGGGACTGACGCCCAACCCTGAAACATTGACAATTCGTCACATATGGATCTGAGCCTTGCTTTGGAAGGTGGATAGGTATCTTTACTTCATCGTGATGTGTACGTACACTCTGCGCATGCCGTCTGGCTGACCGGCACCTGCGCTCCTTCCCCGCATCTGGAGCCCCCCGCATTTGCAACGTCCAGGACCTTGGGGGTCCAGAGGAGGGGACATGACGTTCCGACATACCGACGCTGAGACTGAAGGAATCGACACGGCCGGGAAGCCGGCAACACCCCGCATCATGGGGATCGCGGCCCGCGTGGTGGCGGCGTTCGCGATCGTGCTCATGATGAGCGCGGGCCTGTTCCACGGCGGCGCGAAGCCGGCCGCGGCCGGGCAGGCCGGGACGATCGTCACCGATGGCGCGCCGCTCTACGTGCATCTCACCGATCACACCGTGATCGACTGGATTCCCTCCGGCGCCCGGGTCGACATCATGTGGCAGCAGGATGGGATGACCGAGATCCTCTACAACGGCCAGGATGGCTGGGTGTGGGATGCGGACATCGTCCTCGACGGCGCGGGTGGCGGCGTCGGTGGCTCCTCCGGTGGGGTGAACGCGACTTCCGCGTCGAGTGGAGGCCAGCACTGGATCGATGTGAACCGGTCCAACGGGCTGGTGACGCTGTACGTCGGCGACACCGTCTACGCCCAGTACTGGGCGTCGCTCAGCTACGACTCCTCCGATGGTGGGTTCTACACCACCGCCTCGGGAACCTACTACGTCTACAGCATGTACGAGCCGCTCTCCTACACGCCCTTTGCCGACAACTACATCACCGACTGGGTGGGATTCGACCCGGATCGGCGCAACGGCTTCCATTCCTGGACGCGCGATGCGAGCGGGTCGGTGATCCCGAACGGGTCCGGAGCGACGGCGGGCTGCGTCGCGCTTGAGCCCTCGGCGGCGCAGGCGGTCTACGACTTCTCGTACATCGGCATGATGGTCGTCGTTCACAACTGATGACAGCGGTCGAGGCGTCCGGGGGGATCGATCCCGGGCGCCTCGTTCCGGCGGGATGCGGCGAGGGGAGGCGGAATCATGGAAACTCAGCGATTGCCGGGGATCGCCCCGACGCGCCCACGTTCCGGCGCGCGTCCTTCCTCCCGGTCCCGCCGGCCGCACCGCGCA
>Ga0182740_1002105_pt1 | contig 12566 bp, 14 predicted proteins | sample eDN5th37CKraftBY_FD_128872 | JGI IMG/M metagenome (GOLD analysis project Ga0182740, IMG submission 128872) | Enriched backyard soil microbial communities from Emeryville, California, USA - eDNA 5th pass 37_C Kraft BY (version 2) (version 2) | ecosystem: Environmental > Terrestrial > Soil >...
GCCAGCACCAATACCATCGAAGCCTACGCGCGCGATTGGCGCCAGCTCTCGGCCTGGCTGGCGCATCGCCTTGGGCGGCCACCGGCGCTCGCCGACATCAGGGCACTGAGCCCGCCGACATTTCGCGCTTTCCTCGCGCATCGCCGGCGCCTCGGCGTGGAGAACCGCTCGCTCGCGCGCACCATGTCCTCCTTCCGCCAGTTCTTCCGCTGGCTCGAAGCGAGCCAGGAACTGAAGAACCACGCCATCCTCAAGGTCGCGACGCCGCGCGTCGCGCGTGGCCTGCCGCGGCCGCTGACCGTCACCAAGGCTGCCGATCTCGTCGAGGCGGACATGGCCGCCGATCTCGACTGGATCCGCGCGCGTGATCTTGCGGTGCTGCTGCTGCTCTACGGCGCGGGCCTGCGCATTTCCGAGGCGCTCGGCCTCACGCTTGGCCATGCGCCGACAGCGGGCCGCGATGTCCTGCACATCAAGGGCAAGGGCGGCAAGGAGCGACTGGTGCCGATCCTGCCGGCCATTCAGCAAGCCGTCGCACGTTACATCGAGCTCTGTCCCTTCCCGCTCGAGAACAACGAGCCGATGTTCCGCGGCGCCAAGGGCGGCCCGCTCTCGCCGCGCATCATCCAGTTGCTCATGGAACGTCTGCGCGGCGCGCTCGGTCTTCCGGAGACGGCGACGCCGCACGCGCTCCGCCATTCCTTCGCGACACACCTTCTGTCGGCAGGCGCCGACCTCCGGCAAATCCAGGAATTGCTCGGCCACGCGTCGCTCTCGACCACGCAGGTCTACACCGAGGTCGACCGCGAGCGGCTGCTCAAGGTCTATGACCTGGCCCACCCGCGGGCGCAAAAAGCAACCTAATCGGGATTTTCATTTCACGCACGATCAACGATGAAAGCCCGGCGCTCGCCGGGCTTTCTCATGCCATTTCAGTATTCTCCGATATAACCTTCAGAAGCGGTAATTGAAGCCGACCTTCCCAGTATGCAGTACCGTGTCCGCCCGTACGCGAAGGTTATTATCGACCGTGTAAGTATCATCGCCGAGATCGTAGTAGAGATACTCGGCTTTTATGGTCCAGTTGCGGTCGACCAGAAACTCGACGCCGCCGCCGGCTGTCCAGCCGGTCGCCGTGCGCTCGCTGCTGTTCGTGCCGAGCGCAAGCGACGTGGTGCCGATCTCGATCCGCCCGAAGCCAAATCCGCCCGTGCCATACACAAGAAGCGGGCCGGTCGTGAACCCTGCCCGCAGACGAACCGAGCCCAACCACCGGATATCCGAATGACATGAAAAGTCGTCGTTAGGGCAGGCAGTGCTACCTGAAATGCCCGCAGCCGAGATGTCCCCCTCGATGCCGTAGACGAGACTGCCCGTGCGGAAGTTATAGCCGGCCTGCACGCCGCCGAAGGCGCCGTCACCGTCGTGATCCGCGGTACCCGGACCCGGGGTGTAAGCCCAATCCACAGAACTCCACGCCCCGCCGGCATGAACACCAACGTATGGCCCGTACCATTCCGGGGCCGCCACCGGCAGGGGCTCCGTGTCCTTCAGACTTCCAGCCATGCTTGGGAAAACGCTTACACAGAGAACGACTGCGGATAGAAGTAACCTCCTCATCGTCGACCTCCAGGATCAGATGCAGCGCATTTTTCTTTATTTATTTCTGCTTTTGCGGGACGCTGCTCCCGTGAATGCCCGTCGGTCAATTCACGCTTTTGAATTGAATGATGTGCTGAAATGATCTCGATAAAAATGTGGCTGGTGAGACGCGTTAAATTTGGCCTTGCGCAATCCTGGATTGCGCCGTCGATTGCGACGCCATCGGAAATGGCCGAATTGAACGACTGCCTCTATCTGGCGCCCTTGGCTTCTCGCAGAGACTCGATCTCCGCAGCCGTAAAGCCGAACTCGGCGAGAACCTTCGCCGTATGCTCGCCGGTCATGGGCGCGCGTTTGTGGACGCCGCCGGGCGTTTCCGAAAGCTTCACCGCCGTTCCCGCCACTTTGAACGTGCGGTCGCTCACGCCAGGCAACTCGACCTCGGCAAGCATCCCGCGCGCCGCGATGTGCGGATCGTCGAAGATCTCATCGAAGCTGCGGACGGGGCCGAACGGAATCTTGCCGCCGAGAACGTCGGTGATCTCGGCCTTCGTGCGCACCGACGTCCAGTCGGTCACCAGTCCCTCGACTTCGGCGCGGCGGTCGAGGCGATCGCGCGTCAGACGGTAGCGCGGATCATCGGCCAGTTCGGGCCGGTCGATCGTCTTCACCAAGAGCCGCCAGAATTCGTCGTGCGGGCAGCCGATCGCCACCCAGCCATCCTTTGCGGGAAACAACCCGTAGGGGCAGAGGAGCGGATGGCTGTTGCCTTCGGGGCCGGGCGGCACGCCGTCGTAGGAATACTGAAAGACCGGCCGCTCGCAGGCGGCGAGCACGCCATCCACCATGGCGACATCGACAAACTGGCCGCGCCCCGTGGCGCGCGCGTGATGCAGCGCCGCGAGGATGCCGAATGCGCATTGCATGGCCGGGATGAGATCGCCGACCCCGGGGCCTATTTTTGTCGGCGGACCGCCCGGTGTGGGAGAGGTGATCGCGATGATCCCGCCCATGGCCTGAGCGACGATGTCATAGGCCGGCCACTCGGCGTAGGGACTGCGCCCCGAGCGCGGATCGCCAAAGCCGCGGATGGTGCCGTAAACAAGGCGCGGATTGATCTGGCTGAGCGTCTCGTAGCTGAGCCCGAGGCGCTCCATGACGCCGGCGCGGAAATTCTCAACGAGGATGTCGGCCTTGGCGACGAGGCGCTTCAGGATGCCCCGCCCGGTCTCCGACTTGAGGTCGAGTACGATCGACTCCTTGTTACGGTTCGTCGAGCCGAAATAGCCGCCATAACCGCCGTCCGGCACGCCGATCTGTCCCGGCGCGAACGGGCCGAAAAGGCGTGTCGTATCTCCGCCCGGCGGCTCGATTTTGATAACCCGCGCGCCCTGGTCGGCCAGCATCATGGTGACGAAAGGACCTGCCAGCATCTGCGTCAGGTCGAGCACGAGGACGTCGCCGAGGGCCCCCCTACCGAACGTTGGCGTGGTGTCATGATCTGCCGCCGACGCGCCGGCCATGTGATGCTCCTCGAGACTTTGGTGAATGGGTTTTTCACGTAACGATAGGAGCGGCCAGCCCCGGCACGCAATGATTACGGCGCCACCCATGGCGCGGCACGCCGCCCGCGGAGCGCATGGCAGGTCGCGCCCGATTCAAGGGCAAACTGTCGCACGATTGACTTGCAAATTGACACAGCCTAGTCTTATTTCGCATCTGCGAGAGGCCGATATCACGGCATCGTGCGGAGGTCCGCTGGCTGCTCGGCCGGGGAGCGAGACCACTGATTATCAACGCGCAATCGGTTCAGCGCGCCAAGGCGGGTGCCATCTTCCACGTTGCCGTTTCGGAGCCGATTTTCCTGAGGTCTGGGGAGCGTCGTATCAATGAAAGTGCTGGTGCCCGTCAAGCGGGTCGTCGACTACAACGTCAAGATCAGGGTGAAGGCTGACGGCTCTGGCGTCGAACTCGCCAACGTCAAGATGTCCATGAACCCGTTCGACGAAATCGCGGTCGAAGAAGCGATCCGTCTCAAGGAGAAGGGCGCCGTCACCGAGATCATCGCGGTCTCGATCGGCCCGGCCAAGGCCCAGGAGACGATCCGCACCGCGCTCGCCATGGGTGCCGACCGCGGCATCCTCGTCGAGACCGGTGAGGACCCCGTCGAGCCGCTTGCCGTTGCGAAGCTGCTCAAGGGCATCGTGGAAGCCGAGCAGCCCGGCCTCGTCATTCTCGGCAAGCAGGCCATCGACGACGACAGCAACCAGACGGGTCAGATGCTCGCTGCGCTGCTCGGGTGGCCGCAGGGGACGTTCGCCTCGAAGATCGTCATCGACGGCGGCGCGCTCATGGTCACGCGCGAGGTCGACGGTGGTCTCGAAACCGTGAAGCTCAACATGCCGGCGATCGTGACGACGGACCTTCGCCTCAACGAGCCGCGCTACGCCTCACTCCCGAACATCATGAAGGCGAAGAAGAAGCCGCTCGATACCAAGAAGCCGGCCGATTTCGGCGTCGACGTCGCGCCGCGCCTCAAAGTGCTGAAAACGACAGAGCCCCCTGGCCGTAAGGCCGGCGTCAAGGTCGGCAGCGTCGCCGAGTTGGTGGCGAAGCTCAAGGATGAGGCGGGGGTGCTCTGATGGCTGTTCTACTTGTTGCCGATCATAACAACAGCGCGCTCGGCAGCGCGACCGCCAAGGCTATGAGTGCTGCAAAGGCACTGGGCGGCGATGTTCACGTGCTCGTCGCGGGCAGCAACTGCGGCGCGGTTGCCGAAGCTGCCGCCAAGCTCGATGGCGCGTCGAAGGTGCTCGTCGCGGATGCCCCACAGTTCGCCAACCAGCTCGCCGAGGAAATGGCGGCGCTGATCGTGCCGCTCATGGCCAACTACGACGCCGTGCTCGCGCCGGCGACGGCCTCGGGCAAGAACGTGCTGCCGCGCGTCGCCGCCATGCTCGACGTGATGCAGCTCTCGGACGTCACCAAGGTCGTCTCGCCCGATACCTTCGAGCGGCCGATCTACGCCGGCAACGCCATCCAGACCGTGCAGTCGGGCGAGGCCAAAAAGGTCATCACCGTGCGCACGGCCTCCTTCCAGGCCGTTGGAACGGGCGGCTCCGCCGCAATCGAGAAGATCGCAGCCCCCGCCGCGGTCGGCATCTCGGCCTTCGACAAGGCGGAGCTCTCGAAGTCGGATCGGCCGGAGCTCACCTCGGCCCGCATCGTCATCTCGGGCGGCCGCGGCATGCAGTCGGGCGAGAACTTCAAGAAGTACATCGAGCCCGTCGCCGACAAGCTCGGCGCCGCCATGGGTGCCTCGCGCGCAGCCGTCGATGCCGGCTTCGTGCCGAACGACTTCCAAGTCGGCCAGACTGGCAAAGTTGTTGCACCGGAGCTCTACATCGCCGTCGGCATCTCGGGTGCCATCCAGCATCTGGCCGGCATGAAGGACAGCAAGATCATCGTGGCGATCAACAAGGACGCGGAAGCACCGATCTTCCAGGTCGCCGACTACGGCCTCGTCGGCGACCTCTTCCAGGTACTGCCCGAGCTTGAGGCCGAACTCGCTAAAATCGGCCGATGATTGGATACGTGAAGGAACGGGCGACATGGACACTGCCGTGAAGACGAAAAAAGTCACCGCTGCGCCGCCCGTCACCTTCGTCAAGAAGGTCGGCGTGATCGGCGCCGGCCAGATGGGCAACGGGATCGCCCACGTCGTGGCGCTTGCGGGCTACGAGGTCATCATCAACGATCTCAAGAAGGAAGCGCTCGAGAAGGCCGTCGGCACGATCGAGCGCAATCTCGCCCGGCAGGTTAGCCGCGGCCTCGTCACCGAGGCCGACATGAAGGCGGCCTTGAAGCGCCTCAGCTTCGCGTCGAGCTTCAAAGAACTCAGCGACGCCGATCTCGTCGTCGAGGCTGCCACTGAAGACGAGAGCGTCAAACGCAAGATCTTTGCCGAGCTCTGTCCCTTCCTCAAGAAGGAAGCAATGCTCGCGAGCAATACGTCCTCGATCTCGATCACGCGCCTCGGCGCCGCGACCGATCGCCCCGAGCGCTTCATCGGCATGCACTTCATGAACCCGGTGCCCGTGATGCAGCTCGTCGAGCTCATCCGCGGCATCGCGACCGAGGACGAGACGTTCTCGCGCGCCCGGCAGTTCGTCGAGAGCCTCGGGAAGACGATCGCGGTCTCGGAGGATTTCCCGGCCTTCATCGTCAACCGCATCCTGTTGCCGATGATCAACGAGGCCATCTACACGCTTTACGAAGGCGTCGGCGGCGTCGAGGCCATCGACAAGGCGCTGCGGCTCGGCGCGAACCATCCCATGGGCCCGCTCGAACTCGCCGACTTCATCGGCCTCGATACGTGCCTCTCGGTCATGCAGGTGCTCTACGAGGGCCTCGCCGACACGAAGTACCGCCCCTGCCCGCTGCTCGTGAAGTACGTGGAAGCAGGCTGGCTCGGCCGCAAGACCCAACGCGGCTTCTACGACTACCGCGGCGAGCATCCGGTGCCAACGCGCTGAGGCTCGAGCAGCCCGACCACGAGGCCGCCGCCGATGACTGACTGGATCGTCCGCCCCGTCCGGCCGGAGGATTACGAACCATGGCTGCCGCTATGGGATGGCTACAACGCCTTCTACGGCCGCTCGGGACCGACGGCCCTCGCCCCTGAGATCACGCGCACGACCTGGCAGCGCTTTTTCGATGCGAGCGAGCCCGTGCACGCAATGGTCGCCGAACAGAATGGCCGCCTCCTCGGGCTGGTGCACTATCTCTACCACCGCACGACGACCACCGAAGGGCTCGTCTGCTACCTGAATGACCTCTTCACGAGTGAAGAGGCACGCGGACGCGGCGTCGGTCGCGCGCTCATCGAGGCCGTCTACGACGAAGCCCGCAAGGCCGGCAGCCCGCGCGTCTACTGGCACACGCACGAGACGAACGCGACCGCCCGTCTCCTTTACGATAAGGTTGCCGATAACACCGGCTTCATCTTCTACCGCAAGCAATTCTGACTGCAGCTCCGGGCGTCGGCGCTTCAAAGTGACCGGTCAGCTTTAAGTTGACAGTTCAGGCGCCCTCCAACATAAGACGGCATCGCGCGGAGCCAGCCGGCTGCCGCGCTCATGCGCTGTTCGAGGCCTGCCCGCTTGTCCCCGCCGGGACGAATGCCGGGCTCCAAAGTGATCCGGTCCTCGGCCGGGTCCGCCGAAGGACGCGGATAACACAAGGAAGTCAACGATGTACGCAGTCATCAAGACCGGCGGCAAGCAGTACCGCGTGGCAGCCGACGACGTCCTGACCGTCGAGAAGCTGGAAGGCGAGCCCGGCGCCAAGATCGAATTCGGCGAAGTTCTCATGGTCGGTGGCGATAGCGTCAAGATCGGCGCGCCTCTCGTCTCGGGTGCGCTCGTCAAGGCCGAGGTCGTCGAGCAGAGCCGCGGTCCGAAGGTCATCGCCTTCAAGAAGCGCCGCCGCAAGAATTCGCGCCGCAAGCGCGGTCACCGTCAGGACCTGACGATCGTCAAGATCACCGAGATCATCGGCGCCTGAGCGCGCGGCCTCCGCCTCGGCGGAGCGCTCAATCGCGATCGGCGCAGCACAGCGAGGAGACCTAAGTCATGGCACAGAAAAAGGCAGGCGGTTCGTCCCGCAACGGCCGCGATACCGCCGGCCGGCGGCTCGGCGTCAAGAAGTTCGGCGGCGAGCGCGTGATTTCGGGTAACATCATCTGCCGTCAGCGCGGCACGAAGTGGCACCCGGGCACCGGCGTCGGCATGGGCACGGACCACACGATTTTCGCCGTCGTCGATGGCACCGTCGAGTTCGCGACCAAGCGCAACAAGCGCGTCTACATCTCGGTCCGACCCGAGAAGGTCGAGGCGGCGGAGTAAGGATCCTCGCAAGCGGTTCGGTCATGGCGCAGACGCCCGTGCTCAACACCGCTCGACTGACACTCCGGCCCTTCCGGCTCGGTGATGCGAGCCGCTTTGTCTCTCTCGCGGGCGATCTCGCCGTCGCCCGCATGACGAGCGACATCCCGCATCCCTTGTACATCTGGCAGTGCCGGCGCTGGCTGCGCCAGGCGCGCGGTGAGGTGCGCTTCGCTATCGACTATCAGGATCAGCTCATCGGCGGCGTCGGCTACTTCTGCCAGCGCCCGCGCGTCGGGGAACTCGGCTTCTGGTTCGGCCAGGACTACTGGGGCCAGGGCTTCGCGACCGAGGCCTCCCGCGCGGTGGTGACCTACGCCTTCACGGCCGGCAACCTCGAGGCCCTCACCTCGGCGAACTTCATCGACAATCCGGCCTCGGCCCGCATCCTGACCAAGCTCGGCTTCACGGCCAATGGGCGGATGCGCGCGCAGAGCATTGCCCGCGGCCACGATATCGACTGCACGATTTGGCGGCTCGAGCGTGAGGCCGCGCAGGTCATTTACCGCCTGCCGCCGGCTGCGACTTCTGATGTGGGCGGCTGGATGCGGCTCTTCGCGCGGATTTCCGGGCGCTAGAGCGAGTGTCGCTGCCCGAGAGGGGCTGCCGCTTCCCACCGCTAAGAGACACCCCCGAAACCCCGTCCTTTATTGACTTGGAGTCTGGGCCAAAGGCATTCGTCATAAAGACGGGTGGGTCCGGGAGGGTGTCCCTCCCGGCGGGAGCGCGAGGGCTAGCCCTCGCTCGAGCCGACAGCGCGACTACGCCCGTGCTTGATTTCGCCGGTGTGCCGTGACCATGGTGTGCGGGAAACGCGGATTCTCCTGACGATGGCGACGACGAAATCAGGGCTCTTCTCATTACTCGGCGGCACACTCGCTCCCCAGCGCGAGACGCTGCGGCGCCAGCGCGCGCGCAACAAGCCGCAGGGGCGGCGCGCGGAGCTGAGGCCGCGCCTCGTGCTCGCGAGCGCGAGCCCGCGCCGGCTCATGCTGCTCTCGCAGGTAGGGATCGAGCCCGATGCGCTGCGCCCGGCCTCGATCGACGAGACGCCGCGCAAGGGCGAGATGCCGCGCACGCTGGTCACTCGGCTTGCGCGCACCAAGGCGGAAGCTGCACGCGACCTCATTGCCAATGACGCCGATCTTGCCGACGCGCATATCCTGGCCGCAGACACCGTCGTCGCCGTCGGCCGGCGCATTCTCGTCAAGCCCAAAGATATCGACGAAGCGCTGGCCTGCCTCAAACTGCTATCGGGGCGCGCCCACCGCGTGCTCACAGGCCTCTGCCTGATCACGCCTGACGATCACGTGCGGCTCAAGGTCGTCGATACGCGCGTACGCTTCCGACGGCTCTCGACGGAGGACATCCAGAGCTACATCGCTTCACGCGAGTGGCGCGGCAAGGCCGGCGGGTACGCCATCCAGGGTCTCGCCGGCTGCTTCGTGCAGAAGATCGTCGGCTCGTACACGAATGTCGTCGGGCTGCCGCTGACCGAGGTGACGGCACTGCTGTCGGGTGAGGGCTTCCCGCTCCATTTCAACTGGCTGAAGGCAGGTGAGCGCGAGATCGAATGAGTGAGCGTGCGCCCAAAGGCGGCCGCTGTCCGATCTGCGGTTCGCCCATCGACCCTGCGTTTCGGCCTTTCTGCTCGAAGCGGTGTGCCGACATCGACCTCGCGCGCTGGATGTCGGAGACCTATGTCGTGCCGGGTGGCGACAGCGATGCCGACGAGGACGGCGACGAGGCCGAGGTGACGCGCGCCGACCGCGAGAGCGGCACGCCACCGGATAAGTTGCATTAGTAGTAGTCCGCCGGCTGCTGGAAAGAGGTGCTCCGCCTCTGCCGTGATGCTATGCCGGCGGAGCCTAGCGAGACGAACCCACCATGCTCAAGACCCGCATCATCCCCTGCCTCGACGTCAAAGACGGCCGCGTCGTCAAGGGCGTGAACTTCGTCGACCTGATCGACGCGGGAGACCCGGTCGAAGCCGCCGCCGCTTATGACGCAGCCGGCGCCGACGAGCTCTGCTTCCTCGACATCACGGCAAGTTCGGACAACCGCGAGACCATCTTCGACATTGTCGAGCGCACGGCCGAGCGCTGCTTCATGCCGCTAACCGTCGGCGGCGGCGTGCGCACCGTCGAAGATATCCGCCGCCTCCTCACGGCCGGTGCCGACAAGGTGTCGATCAACACGGCGGCCGTGAACCGTCGCGCCTTCGTCGGTGAAGGCGCAGACAAATTCGGCGCACAATGCATCGTGGTCGCCATTGACGCGAAGAAGGTGTCGGCTGCGGGCGAAGCGGATCGCTGGGAGATCTTCACGCACGGCGGACGCAAGCCGACGGGCATCGACGCCATCGACTACGCGCGCGAGGTGGTGGAACTCGGCGCCGGCGAGATCCTGCTGACCTCCATGGACCGCGACGGCACGAAGGCGGGCTTCGACATCGCGCTCACGCGTGCGATTGCCGATGCCGTCACGGTGCCGGTCATCGCCTCGGGCGGCGTCGGCAATCTCGATCATCTCGTCGATGGCGTGAAGGAAGGCCACGCGAGCGCCGTGCTCGCCGCCTCGATCTTCCACTTCGGCACATACACGATCGGCGAGGCCAAGCGCCACATGGCCGCTGCCGGTATCAGCGTGCGCCTCGACGGTTAGCTCTAACAACGCCCCCGGCAATCCCGCGGATGACCTGATAGCGCCGATCCTGCGCGACGACCGTGGCTTCCTTGAAGGCGGCCTCGAACCAGGGTAGCGCGCGAATGCGGCTCTGGATGACCACCTGCAGCACACCATCGTTCTTCAGCCGCGCAGGCGCCTGGGCAATGAGCCGCTGCAGAAAGGCGAGGCTTTCGGCGACACCATCATGGATCGGCGGATTCGAGAGGATGACGTCGTAACGGGCCCGCGGCGCCGCGTGTAGACCATCGCCGCAGATGACCGTCGCATCCGGCACGTTCTCGCGTGCTGCCTCGACCGCGACCACATCGCTATCCACGAGATCGACGACCGCTTCCGAGAACTGTGCGCGCACCGCAGCGCCGATGATGCCACTGCCACACGCCATATCCAGCACGGCCGAGCCGGGCGCGAGCGGCGGCAAGTGCGCGAGCAGCATCGCCGTGCCGTCATCGAGCCCGCCGCCTGCAAACACGCCGGGATAGCTGACCCAGGGCCGCGCGCGCCCATCCAGCGTGATCTGCCGCACCTCGCGCCACGCTTCGAGCGTCGCACGCAAGCCCGGAATGTCCGCGCGCCGCCGGCCGGCGAGCACACGCGAATGCTTGCGCGTATCGATTGTCACAACACTTTCGGCAACCTCATCCAGCGCCTTCCCTGCCGATTTCACACCCTCCGCATTCGCACCGAACAGCACCATCGCGCCGCCTGACGGAACCACGCTCGCAGCGGCATGGAGCGCCATGGCGAGCGCGCGCCTGTCCTTCCCGAGGCGCACGAAGGCAGCCGTGCACGCCGGCGCCTGCGGCCATGCGGACGCCGTTTCATCGCGCACCGCAAACCGGCGCCAGGTCTGCGGCTCGGCACCGCGCGCGTGCAGAGCGGCCGCGAGCTGGCCGGAGCTTTCGTCGACCACGAGCGGCCGCGCGCCGGCTCCCACAGTCTCGAGCGCCTGCATCACCACGGATGTCGGCGCATCGGCAGGTCCACGAACGGCGGGACGTCCCGCTGATGCCATGATCACACCTCGACCGGCGGCGACACAGGCAGAATGCGGTCCGGCGCCGTGCAGAGATCGCTGACGATGCACACCTCGCAGCGCGGACGCTGTGCCTTGCAGACGTAGCGTCCGTGCAGGATGAGCCAGTGGTGCGCGTGCTGGAGATACTCAGACGGAATGCGCTTCATGAGCCCTTCTTCCACCGCGAGCGGCGTCTTGCCGGGCGCAATGCCGAGCCGGTTCGAGACGCGAAACACGTGCGTGTCGACCGCCATGGTCGGCTCGCCGAAGGCGATGTTGAGCACGACGTTCGCCGTCTTGCGGCCAACACCCGGCAGGCTTTCGAGTGCCTCACGATCATGCGGCACCTCGCCGCCGTGCGAAGCAATGAGCTGTTCGCTCAGGGCGATCACGTTCTTCGCCTTGTTGCGATAAAGCCCGATGGTCTTGATGTACTCGCGCACGCGTTCCTCACCAAGGGCGACCATCTTCTGCGGCGTGTCGGCCGCTTTGAAAAGCGCGCGCGTCGCCTTGTTCACGCCCGCATCCGTCGCCTGCGCCGAGAGCACGACAGCGACTAGCAGCGTATAGGCGTTGGTGTGCTCGAGCTCGCCTTCAGGATGGGGATTGGCGGCCGCAAAGCGCCGGAATATCTCGGCAATTGTCGCCGCATCGACCCGCCCATTGCGCCGGCGCGGCAGGGAACGCGTCCCGTCGCCCTTACGTTGCGCAACTGAGCGCCGTTTTCCCACAGCGGTCTTGGGCGCCGATGGCTTTGCAGGGCGGTCCATGCTGGATTAGTGTCCTGATCGCAAGGTTGCCGAGTTTGTCGCGAGCGTAACCGAGTGGTGATGGACGAAAATCCCCCCTTGAGGCAAGAGGCGTCGCCGAACGAGGGCGAGGCGGCCGACAGCGTGCAAGACACGCGCGCGTTCCGCGCCGTGCTGACGCCGCATCGCTCGCTTTCCCCGCGCGGCTTCCTGATCCTCATGATCTTCGTCGGCGTGGTGAGCTTCTGCGCCGGCATGAGCTTCCTCGCCATGGGCGCCTGGCCGGTCATGGGCTTTTTCGGACTGGATGCTTTCCTGATCTACGGCGCCTTCAAGCTGAACTACCGCGCCGGCCGCCGCCTCGAGGTGGTCGAGATCACGCCGGAGGATCTGAAGCTCGTCCGGGTGCATCCGAACGGGCAGCGCGAAGAGATCGCGCTCAATCCCTACTGGGCGCGCACGCACCTTGCCGAGCGCGAGGACGGCGCCAACCGGCTCTATCTGCGCTCGCATGGCCAGCACTACTCGGTCGGCAGCTTCCTCACGGATGACGAGCGTCGCGAC
>Ga0182740_1002106_pt1 | contig 12564 bp, 9 predicted proteins | sample eDN5th37CKraftBY_FD_128872 | JGI IMG/M metagenome (GOLD analysis project Ga0182740, IMG submission 128872) | Enriched backyard soil microbial communities from Emeryville, California, USA - eDNA 5th pass 37_C Kraft BY (version 2) (version 2) | ecosystem: Environmental > Terrestrial > Soil >...
CCCGAGTAGGGCCTCTGCACGCCGATGTCGTTGCAGCATCGCGATACGCCGCACACCCCGTCCCGGACGATGCCCCTGCATGCAAGGCCGAGCGATCTCGCCCCCGATTAGCCCCGGTTCCGGCTTCCCGCTAGCCTGAAATCCAGGCCGTGAACCCGTGCCCGACCTTGACACGGGCCGCTCAACCCTGCTATCCTCATCGTGTTAGCACTCGATACGAGAGAGTGCTAACCACGCAGGAGCGAGGCCCGTGGAGCGAGCGTCCGAAACGGCAGCACAACCCACACCCAGGAGCATCACCCCGAAGCTCACCGAGCGGCAACAGGCGATCCTCAAGCTGATCGTCCAGGAGTACGTCGCGTCCGGACGTCCGGTCGGGTCCAAGACCCTCACCGAGCGGTATCCGGTCGGCGTGTCCTCCGCCACGATCCGCAACGAGATGGCCGCGCTCGACGAGGCCGGCATGGTGGTGCAGCCGCACACCTCTGGCGGTCGCGTGCCGACCGACCAGGGCTATCGCTACTACGTGCATCACCTGATGGGGGCGCCGGAGCTTTCGTCCGGCGACCAGATCATGATCCGGCACCAGTTCCGCCAGGTGGAGTTCCAGCTGGACCAGTGGGTCGATTTCGCGGCGGCGGTGCTCGCCGAGACGGCGGGGAATGTCTCCATCGTCTCCGCACCGCGCACGATCACGGCCCGGCTACGCCACTTCGAACTCATCTCCCTGCAGCCCCGGCTGGCGATGCTCATCCTCGTGACACAGGAGAGCGCCGTCCGCCAGATGATGCTGCACCTGCCGGAGGATACGGAACAGCCGATCCTGCGCCAGCTCTCGGACGAACTGGTCCCCAACCTGCGGGGCAAGAGCGCCCGCGAGATCGCCGACCTCGCCGAGATCGTCGGCGCCTCACCGCTGTCGCGGCTGGTGCTCGACCAGATCGCGACCGGCCTGGAAGGGCTCGACTCGGTGGAGCGGACGCAGATCCGCCATTCCGGGATCGAGAACATCCTCGGCCAGCCGGAGTTCTCCGGCAACGCGGTCCACAACGTGCTCGACCTCCTGCGAGGCGGGACGTTGCTGGGGGCGGTGCTGCCGCAGCTCTCCGCTGGCGGGGACGTGCAGGTCTTCATCGGGGACGAGAATCCCCACGGAGCCCTGCAGCAGTTCGGCATCGTCGTCGCCACCTACGGAATCGACGGCGAAGCCACCGGCATCCTCGGGGTGCTGGGACCAACGCGCATGTCCTATTCCCGCTCCATCTCGTCGGTCCGCTACATGGCCCGGCTGATGAGCGACCTGATGGAAGACCTCTACTCGTCGGCCTGAGGCCGGTGAGCTGCACGATCGGGCGGCGAGGGCGCCGATGCGCCCCAGCCGCGAGCAGGAGTGAGCCGTGACCGAACCAGACAACGACACCAGTCACAACAAGGGTCCCTACACGACCTGGCCGAACGCGTCTGCTGACGGCGAGGCCGGGGATCTCCCGGTCGATGAGACCGAGGCGACGGACGACGATCCTGCCTTCGCGCAGCTTGCCGCCGTCTCCGCCGAGCGGGACGAGTATCTCGACCAGTTGCAGCGCAGCCGGGCGGAATTCGCCAACTACCGGCGGCGCGTGGAGCAGGAGCGCCAGATCATCGGCGACCTTGCCAAGCGCGATGCGCTGATCCAGTTCCTGCCGGTGGTGGACGACTTCGAACGCGCCCTCGCGGCGGTTCCGGAATCGGAGCGCAGCAACAGCTGGCTCTCCGGCATCACGCTGATCCAGCAGAAGCTGGCCGGCATCCTGGAGCGGGCGGGGGTCTCCCCGATCGACGCGCTGGGTGAGCCCTTCGATCCCAGCCTGCACGAGGCCGTGGCAAGCGAGCCGGGCACGGCTGGCAGCCACGTCGTCGAGGTCTACCAGAAGGGCTACCGCGTGGGCGACCAGCTCGCCCGCCCGGCGATGGTGAAGACGGGCAATCCGCCCGCCGGCGCTACCGATGCAGACGAATCCGCGAAGGACGCGCCAGCCTTCGACGCATGACCGCCAGGGCCGGACGATTGGCGTCCGGCCCCCATACCGAACGACACGGCGATTGCTGGCGCGGTTGCCGGATGACAGAGGAGACCAGAGCACATGGGACGAACCATTGGCATTGACCTTGGCACCACGAACTCCGTCGTCGCTACCATCGAGGGTGGCGAACCGGTCGTGATCCCGAACGCCGAGGGTGAGCGCATCACCCCGTCCGTCGTCGCCGTCACCAACAGCGGCGAGCGCCTTGTCGGCCGCTTCGCGCGCCGCCAGGCCGTGACGAACCCGGAGAACACCATCTTCTCGATCAAGCGCTTCGTGGGCCGCAAGTTCAACGATCCCGCCGTGGCGCGCGACCTGAAGCTGGTGCCCTACAAGCTGCAGGCCGCCCCGAACGGCGACGTGCAGGTAAAGCTGGGCGACCGCTGGTACTCGCCGGAAGAGGTTTCGGCGATGATCCTCCAGAAGCTGAAGACCGACGCCGAGGCCTATCTCGGTGAGAAGGTCGACAAGGCCGTGATCACGGTCCCGGCCTACTTCGACAACGCCCAGCGCGACGCGACGAAGGTCGCGGGCCAGATCGCCGGCCTCGAGGTGCTCCGCATCATCAACGAGCCGACCGCCTCCGCCCTCGCCTACGGCCTCGACAAGAAGGGCGACGAGAAGCTCGCCGTCTACGACCTCGGTGGCGGCACCTACGACATCTCCGTGCTCGATCTCTCCGATGGCGTCTTCCAGGTGATGGCGACCAACGGCGACACCCACCTCGGTGGTGACGATTTCGACCAGGTGCTGATCGACTGGCTGGCCGACGAGTTCAAGAAGCAGGAAGGCATCGACCTCCGGCAGGACCGGATGGCCCTCCAGCGCCTGAAGGAAGCGGCGGAGAAGGCCAAGATCGAGCTCTCCAGCACGCAGCAGACCGATATCAACCTGCCGTTCATCACGGCGGACGCCAGCGGTCCGAAGCACCTCAACATCCCCCTCAGCCGCGCGAAGTTCGAGCAGCTGGTGAGCCCGCTGATCAGCCGCACGATCCCGCCGATGGATGCCGCGCTGAAGGACGCCGGCGTCTCCAAGGGCGAGATCGACGAGGCGCTGCTGGTGGGCGGCATGACCCGCATGCCGGCCGTGCAGAAGGAGGTCCAGACCTTCTTCGGCAAGGAACCGCACAAGGGCATCAACCCGGATGAGGTCGTCGCGATCGGCGCCGCGATCCAGGGTGGCGTGCTCGGCGGCGAGGTGAAGGACATCCTGCTCCTCGATGTGACGCCGCTGACGCTCTCCATCGAGACCCTCGGTGGGGTGGCGACGCCGCTGATCGAGCGCAACACGACGATCCCGGCCCGCAAGAGCCAGATCTTCTCGACGGCGAGCGACAACCAGCCGCAGGTGGAGATCAACGTCCTGCAGGGCGAGCGCCCGATGGCGAGCGACAACAAGAGCCTCGGCCGCTTCATCCTGGACGGGATTCCGCCCGCCCCGCGCGGGGTGCCGAAGGTGGAAGTGACCTTCGACATCGACGCGAACGGCATCCTGAACGTCACCGCGAAGGACCAGGCGACGAACAAGGAGCAGAAGATCACGATCACCGGATCGTCCGGGCTCTCGGACGACGAGGTGCAGCGCATGGTCAAGGAGGCGGAGGCGAACGCCGCCGCCGACGAGAAGCGGCGCGAGGCGATCCTGGCCAAGAACGAGGCGGAGAGCCTGGTCTTCCAGTCCGAGAAGACGCTGACCGAGCTGGGCGACAAGGTCCCCTCGGAGCTGAAGGCGGACGTGGAGACGAAGATCCAGGCGCTGCGCGGCATCCTCGACAGCGATCCGGAGAACGTCGAGCGCATCAAGCCGGCGCATGAGGAACTGGTGCAGGCGCTGTCCAAGGTGGGTGAGGCTGTCTACGCGGCGGCTGGCGCCCAGGGCGGCGACGGAGCGGGCTTCCCCGGTGGGGACTTCGGGGGCGAGCAGCCGGGCTTCGGCGGCACAGCGCCGGAGGACGACTCCACCGTCGAGGGCGAGTTCCGCGAAGTGAACAACGACAAGAACTAGGATATCGCCAGCCGTCGTCGACATCGACGGTGACGCGAGAGCCAATGCACGACGGCGGAAGGGAGCAATCCCTTCCGCCGTCGTTGCGTTTCCGGAGGGATCAGCTGCCGAGCTGGCCGAAGAACGCGCGGAGGTCACCGCTCAGCAGGTCCGGAACCTCGATCGCGGGGAAGTGCCCGCCCCGTGGGAACTCGGTCCAGTGGACGACATCGTAGGTGCGTTCCGCGACCGTGCGCGAAGGCAGGATGATGTCGTGGGGCGAGACGGCCACGCCCACCGGGACGGGGCATGGCTGCGGCCCTCCCCGGACGCCAGCCGTGGTGAAGTGCAGCCGCGACGACGAGTCCGCCGTGTTCGCGAGCCAGAAGATCGAGGCCGTCGTCAGCAATCGGTCCTGGTCCAGGGCGGAACTCGGGTCCATCCATGCCTGGATACGGTCGGCGATCCAGGCGAACTGCCCGACCGGTGAGTCCGCGAGGGCGTAGGCGAGCGTGAGCGGGCGGGTGGACTGCAGCACCCAGTACCCGGCGGGGTTGGAGACGTAGTCGGCCGTGCGTCCGAGGCGATCCCGGTCGACCTGGTTCAGTGTGGGATCGTCGAGTGGCGCGCGGGTACCAAGGTAACTGAGATGGACGCCGATGACGCGATCCGGCGCGAGCTGGCCGATGGCCAGCGAGACAGGCGTTCCCCAGTCCCCTCCGTGGACCCCGAACCGCTCGTATCCGAAGGCATCCATCACGGCGATCCAGGCTCGGGCGACGCGAACGGCGTCCCAGCCATGCCCCTCCAGGGGGCCGGAGAAGCCGAAGCCGGGGATGGTGGGAATGACGAGATGGAAGGCCTGGGCCGGATCGAGTCCATGAGCGCGGGGATCGGAGAGGGGGCCGATGACGCTCGTGAAGTCGAATCCGGTGCCAGGCCAGCCGTGCGTCAGGATGAGCGGCATGGCATCCGGTTCAGGCGAGCGGACATGAATGACGTGAATCGGGGTGCCCTCGACCGTGGCGATCAACTGGGGCCATGCATTCAGGCCCGCCTCCTCGGCACGCCAGTCCCAGCGATCGAGCCAGTGGCCGGCCAGGCGCTGCAGGAAATCGGGCGCGGTGCCGGACTCGCGGTCGGCAGGCGCAGGCACGGCATGGGGCCATCGTGTGGACGCGACTCGGCGGAGAAGATCGTCGATCGCTGCCTGGGGGACGGCAACGCGATAGGGGGCAAGCGTGACGGCGGACGACCTGGATGACTGGGTCTGCATGGTGGGTCTCACAGGGCGAGGTGACGATTGGCCATTCCAACGTTGGTGTGTCCAACATTATCGTCAATCGTTGGCCTTGTCAACGATCTCTGCTAGACTTCGATCATGCACGACGACCATGCCTCCAACCAGCCAACCTGGATACGGGATACGCCGAGTTGGCTGATCTCCCAGACAGCGTTGATTGCCCAGCGGATCGTCAACGATGCGTTGGCCGCTGAAGGGGCCCGTCGCTATCACGTCGCGGTGCTTTCGGCGCTGGCGGAGTTCGGCCCATCCAGCCAGGCTGAGATCGGTCGCCGGTGCGGCATCGACCGCAGCGATATCGCCGCCGTGATGAACGAGCTCGAAGGGCAGGGATTGATCGAGCGCCGTCGTGACCCGAACGAGCGTCGCCGGAACATCGTGAGCCTGACCGAGGCAGGCCAGGCCCGGCACGCCCAGCTCGATCGGATCGTGGTTGCTGCCCAGGAGGCATTGCTGGCGCCACTGGCACGCGACGAGCGGAGCGACCTGGCGGAGATGCTGGGCCGGATTGTCGTTCATCACCATCAGCCGGAGCTGGAGTCACGTCAGGAGTGAACAGGTGGCCGACGTAAGGATCGTGATCGAGGAGACACCGAAGAAGGCGTTTGCGTCAGCGTTGGACTGGCCCGGCTGGAGCCGGTCCGGCAAAACCGGGGATGCGGCTGTGGAGGCGCTCCTCGCCTACGCGGCGCGATACCGTCCGGTTGCGGAACGGGCTGGATGTGCGTGGAACGAACCGGAAGGCCCGGAGTTGGTCGACCGGCTGCCGGGTGATGCCTCGACGGAGTTCGGCGTGCCGGGCCAGGTCCACGCTCCCGACCAGGCCCCGCTTGAGGGGGATGAGCTGCAACGGCACATCGCGCTACTAACCGCCTGCTGGGAGATCTTCTTCGAGGTGGCGGGCCGCGTGACGCCGGAGTTGCGGAAGGGGCCGCGCGGTGGTGGGCGCGACCGGGACAAGATCGTGGCGCATGTCGTGGAGTCGGACCGGAGCTACGCGCGCCAGCTTGGCGTCACCACCAAGCCCTTCCCGCTGGAGCCGCTCGACCGCGAGGCCTTCGAGGCGCATTGGCAGGCGGTGCTGGCGGCGATCCCGGCCTATGCGGACGGGCACACCCGGACGGGGAAGGGGTGGCCGCTGCGCTACACGATCCGGCGGATGGCCTGGCACATCCTCGACCATGCGTGGGAGATGGAGGACAAGACCCTCGCCTGATGCAACCGGGGCCTGAATGCGGACACCGTCTGAGATGGTGTCATTCCGCGCCCTTCGGCTGCGTTCAGTACACCGTCTTGCATGAACTGTTCCGTTCACGCTTGGTCGGGCCGCTTTCATGGCGGCCCGCCAGGCCAGCACGGGACACCCTGGGCGAGACGGCTCCCTCAGGGTGAACTCTCTACGGTCTATCCGGCGTGATGGCAGGCAGGGTGGAGTGGAAGGATCGTGACGCATTCGCCATGTACGTGCTCCCTCGACTCCGCTGCCTCCTGAATGCCTCGGCAGTGACGCCGCCGCTTCGCTCGGGATGACATACTCCCGCGCCTTCCCCGCCAACGAACGCTCCTACACTGCGGAGTCTGCCGACCATCGCGAGCGGTGCGGCGCGCCTCGATTGCCTATGCGTTCATGGCGGCCGTTCCGGATACGGCTGTGGCCAGGCAGAGAGACGCCCCGGCGTGCACTCGCACGCCGGGGCGTCTTTCTGCCGGAAATTACTTCGCGAGTTCGGCGTCGATCGCGGAGACGAGCGCCGGGTCGTCGGGGGTGATCGCCGGGGCGAAGCGGCCAACGACCGTGCCGTCCTTCGCGATGAGGAACTTCTCGAAGTTCCAGAGCACGTCCGGGTCCTCGTTCGGCTCCATGCCGCGGGAGCGGAACCCCTCGCGCTGGGCATCCTTGCCGGTGCCGGTCGGCTGCGCCTGGGTCAGCGCCGCGTAGAGCGGGTGCTGCTCCTCGCCGACCACGCTGATCTTGGACAGCACCGGGAAGGTGACGTTGTAGGTGAGCGAGCAGAACTGGGCGATCTCCTCGTCGGTGCCGGGTTCCTGGCCCCTGAAGTCGTTGGCCGGGAAGCCGAGGATGGTCAGCCCCTCGTCGCCCTTCTCCGTGTAGAGCTGCTGCAGGCCCTCGTACTGGGGCGTGAGGCCGCACTTCGAGGCGACGTTGACGACGAGCAGCACGTCCCCCGCGTAATCGCCGAGCGTGGCGGTCGTGCCGTCCATCTTCTGGAACGGGATGTCGGTAAGGGTCACAGGGCAGGTCCTTTCGTGGCGCGGCGGTGGAGGAGGGGATCGCCCCTCCGGTCATGCGGGCAGTATCGGCGATCCGGCGCAGGTGTCGTATCGCCGGAACGGTCAGGTCCGACCGTCAGGCGTCGATCACGGCCATCGTCTGGCGGGCGATCTCCAGTTCCTCGTTCGTCGGCACCACCAGCACCGCGACCGGCGAATCGGCGGTCGAGATGCGACGGACGCCGCGCTCGTGCGCCCCGTTTCGCTCGCGGTCGAGCACGATGCCGAAGCGGTCCATTCCTGCCAGCGCCCGTTCGCGGACCACGGCGGAGTTCTCGCCCACACCGGCGGTGAAGACGATGGCGTGCAGGGGATCGAGATCGGTCTGGTACGCACCTACGTAATGACGGATGCGATGGCAATAGACATCGAGGGCAAGGTCGGCCCGGCGGTCGCCCCGTTCGGCTGCCTCCTGCACATCGCGGAGGTCGGCGCTCCCGGTGAGGCCGAGCATCCCGGAGCGCCGGTTCAGGAGGTCGTCCATCTGGTCGACGGTCATGCCGGCCTGGCGGGCGAGGTGGAAGATGATGCCCGGATCGAGGTCGCCGGACCGGGTGCCCATCACCAGGCCCTCGAGCGGGGTCATTCCCATCGACGTGTCGATCGACGTGCCGCCCCGGATCGCGCAGGCGGAGACCCCGTTGCCGATGTGGAGGGTGATCGCGTTCAACTGCTCGTGCGGGATATCCAGGGCCTTCGCGGCCAGTTCGGAAACGTACTTGTGCGAGGTGCCGTGAAATCCGTACTTCCGTATCCGGTACTGGTTCGCCAGCGCCGCGTCGATGGCGTAGGTGTAGGCGACCGGCGGCATCGTCTGGTGGAAGGCGGTATCGAAGACGGCGATCTGCGGCAGGTCGGGGAATGCCGTCCGCGCCGCCCGGATGCCCAGCAGGTTGGGCGGATTGTGAAGCGGGGCGAGCGAGCTGATCTCCTCCAGGATGCGGATGGCGGCGTCGTCGATCGGCGTCGGCTGGATGAAGCGGGCGCCGCCCTGCACGACCCGGTGCCCGACCGCGACGATCGGTTCCTCGTCCAGGTGCGGCCCCCACGTGTTGCAGGCGTCCATCATGGCGCGGAACCCGGCGACATGGTCGAGGACCGGGCGTTCGGCATGGTGCTCGCCGTCCGGGCCGGCGTGGGTGATCGCGCCGTAGTCGGTGCCGATCCGCTCGATCAGCCCCTTGGCGAGCACCTGCTCTCCGGACATCTCGATCAGCTGGTACTTGATCGAGGACGACCCCGAGTTGATGACGAGGACGACGCTCATGCGGGGATTCCTTCCGGCTCGGCCTGCGCCTGGGCGTCGGGGGTGCCGATGCCCTGCGCCTGGATGGCCGTGATTGCGACCGTGTTGACGATATCCTTCACCAGCGCCCCGCGCGAGAGGTCGTTGACGGGTTTCCGTAATCCCTGAAGGACCGGGCCGATCGCGACCGCGCCGGCGCTGCGCTGCACGGCCTTGTAGGTGTTGTTGCCGGTGTTCAGGTCCGGGAAGATGAAGACGGTCGCGCGGCCCGCGATCTCCGAGGTGGGCAGCTTCGCCTTGGCGACGGTCGCGTCGGCGGCGGCGTCGTACTGGATCGGGCCTTCGATCGGCAGATCCGGGCGCCGCTCGCGCACCAGCGCGGTTGCCGTCCGCACCTTCTCGACCTCCTCGCCCGCGCCGGATTCGCCGGTGGAGTAGGAGAGCATGGCGATGCGCGGTTCGATCGAGAACTGGCGCGCCGTCTCGGCGGAGGAGATGGCGATGTCGGCCAGTTGCTCCGCCGTCGGGTTCGGGTTCACCGCGCAATCGCCGTAGACGAGCACGCGGTCTTCCAGGCACATGAGGAAGACGCTGGAGACGACGGAGACACCGGGGACCGTCTTGATGATCTCGAAGGCCGGGCGGATCGTGTGCGCGGTGGTGTGGGCCGCGCCGGAGACCATGCCGTCCGCCAGCCCGAGCTGGACCATCATCGTGCCGAAGTAGGAGACGTCCGTCACGGTGTCGCGCGCCATGTCGATAGTGACGCCCTTGTGGGCGCGCAGGCGGGCGTATTCCTCGGCGAAGCGGGTGCGCAGCTCCTCGTCGGTCGGGCTGAGGATCGTGGCGGCGTCGAGGTTGAGGCCGAGCTTGTTGCCCCGGTCGCGCACCTCCGCCTCGTCGCCGAGGATGGTCAGGTCCGCCACGCCGCGCTGGAGGAGCGTGCTGGCCGCGCGCAGGATGCGGTCGTCGTTGCCCTCGGGCAGGACGATGTGCTGGCGGTCCGCGCGGGCGCGTTCGATCAGGTCGTATTCGAACATCAGCGGGGTGACGACATCGGTCCTGGTGATCTCCAGCCGGTCGAGCAGCTGCGGGACGTCGACCGTGCGCTCGAAGAGGGAGATCGCGATGTCCAGCTTGCGCTGCGAATCGGCGGCCAGGCGACCGCGGGTCTGCATCACGCGGTAGGCGGTCTCCCAGGTGCCGAAGCGGGTCTGGATGATCGGAAGTTCGGTATCGAGCCCGGCGATCAGCTGCTCGATCTGGGGCGGGAGGTCGAAGCCGCCGTTGAGGATGATGCCGGAGAGCGTGGGGAAGGTCTCCGCGTTCTGTGCCATCAGGAGGGCGATCAGGACCTCCGTGCGGTCGCCGGGCACGATGACGGCGGCGCTCTCCGCGAGCCGGGTGAGCACGTTCTCCATCGACATCCCGGCCACCACGACGCCGAGGACCTCGCGGCTCATGAAGGCGGGATCGCCCTTGAAGAGCGTGCCCTCGACCGATTCCATCAGGCGGTCCAGGGTCGGCGCGACGAGGATACGATCTTCCGGAATTGCGGAGACGAGCGGTTTCGGGTCCGGCAGGAGGCTGGACACAGCCTCCACGATCGCGTCCATCGCGTCCGGCTCCGCCCGGTTGACGATCACGCCCAGCAGCGTGGCGTGGGCGTGGTGGAGTTCGTTCAGGGTTAGCTCGGCCAGCTGGCGGATCTCCTCCGGGGTGCGGGCTCCCCAGGAGAGCCCCGCCACCGGGGCGGAAGGCCGGCGCTCCGGGTTGCGGCCATTGAGTACCAGCAGCATCGGCGCGGCGAGGTTGGCGGCGATGCGGGCGTTGTAGCCCAGCTCGGTGGGGGAGGAGACATCGGTGTAGTCGGTGCCGACGATCACGACGGTGTCGCAGCGGGTCTCCAGGTCGCGGAAACGGGCGACGATCGTGTCCAGCGCGGCATCGGGATCGGCGTGGACATCCTCGTAGGTGACGCCGATGCAGTCGGCGGCATCGAGCTGGAGGGGGATCTGCCGGAGCAGGAGGTCGAGGATGTAGTCCGGCTCGGTGCTGGAGCGGGAGATCGGCCGGAAGACGCCCACGCGCCCGGTGCTGCGGCTGAGGGCCGCGATCAGGCCGAGCGCGACCGTGGACTTGCCGGTGTTGCCCTCGACCGAGGTGATGTAGACGCTCCTGGCCATCCCGTCCCTCCTGCGTTGCGTGATTGGTGACGCCAACCGGTGTCCGGCGACCGGGCGCCGGCACGGCGACGTGCTGCTGGGTCCATTCTAGGCCGGTGAGGATGTCAGGACCGTGTCGAAACGTCATCGGGTCGCAACAGGGGCGACCGGATGACGTGCGGATGGGCGGCCAGTCGGTACAATCACGCGGACGACGAACGAATGCCACGACCACGACCATTACCACTACCGACAGGGAAGGCGACTGGGTGTGACTGACGAAACGACGACGGCGCGAGACGGGTCCGGCCATCGCGCCCGGCATCTGGCGGAATTCCGGGCCGAGATCGCGGCGCAGCACGCGGCGGCGGCGGAGAAGCAGGCCGCGAAGGGCAAGCGCGGCGCGCTGGAACGCGTGCTGGCGCTGCTCGACCCGGACACCTTCGTGGAGCTGGATTCGCTGGTGCGGCATCGGGCGACGCAGTTCGGGATGGACCGCACGCATCCGTTCGGCGATGGGCTGATTACCGGGTTCGGCGAGATCGACGGCCGGAAGGTGGCCGTCTTCTCGCAGGATTTCACCATTTTCGGCGGGTCGCTGGGCGAAGCCTACGCCGAGAAGATGGTGAAGCTGATGGACCTCGCCGAACGCTACGGCTGCCCGGTGATCGGCATCAACGATGCCGCCGGCGCCCGCATCCAGGAGGGGGTGGAGGGACTGGCCGGGTATGGCGAGGTCTTCTTCCGGAACGTGCGCGCTTCGGGCGTGATCCCGCAGATCTCGATCATCGCCGGGCCGTGCGCGGGCGGGGCCGTCTACTCCCCGGTGATGACGGACTTCATCTTCATGGTCGATCACATCGGCCAGATGTTCATCACAGGTCCGGATGTGATCAAGACCGTCACCGGTGAGGATGTCACTCGCGAGGAACTGGGCGGGGCGCAGACCCACATGCGCACGAGCGGCGTGGCCCACTTCGCGGCGACGGACGAGGACGACCTGAACGAGCAGGTGCGGCTCCTGCTATCGTTTCTGCCGTCGAACAACCTGGACGATCCTCCGTACTTTCCGCCGGACGACGATCCGGGGCGGGACGTACCGGAGCTGGACGCCATCGTGCCGGAGCAGAGCACGAAGCCGTACGACATGCACGCGGTGATTGCCGCGACGCTGGACGAGGATTCCTTCTTCGAGGTGCAGGCCGAATACGCCCGGAACCTGATCGTCGGGTTCGGGCGGCTCGATGGGCACGCGGTCGGGATCGTGGCGAACCAGCCCGCCGTGCTGGCGGGGACGCTCGACATCGACGCGAGCACGAAGGGCGCGCGCTTCGTCCGCACCTGCGATGCCTACAACATCCCGCTCATCACGTTCGTGGATGTGCCCGGCTTCCTGCCAGGGATCGAGCAGGAGTATCGCGGCATCATTCGCCACGGCTCGAAGCTGCTCTACGCGTTCGCGGAGGCGACGGTGCCGAAGGTGACGGTGATCACGCGCAAGGCCTACGG
>Ga0182740_1002107_pt1 | contig 12563 bp, 13 predicted proteins | sample eDN5th37CKraftBY_FD_128872 | JGI IMG/M metagenome (GOLD analysis project Ga0182740, IMG submission 128872) | Enriched backyard soil microbial communities from Emeryville, California, USA - eDNA 5th pass 37_C Kraft BY (version 2) (version 2) | ecosystem: Environmental > Terrestrial > Soil >...
CGGCGAGCTGCTCGCTCCAGAGCATCATCACCGGATGGAAGCTCTCCGAGCCCTCTTCCGCAGCGAGAGCTGCAAGAAACTCCGTATGGCCCGGATGCCGGAAACCGGCTTCATACAGCACGTGCTTGGCGATGGGATTGGTCACGATGGCGGCCGCCGAGCCCTCCTGGACAAGGCGAACGGCCGTCTCGATGGAGTTGATGACGGATGGAGCATTGGCCGGGTCGGGTTTTCCCGGCTCGGCGGAAACCGGAGTATTGAGCGGCACGACGGGAAGAGCCCGAGGGAAGGTCGCCCCAATCCGGGCTGGCTCCACAGGAACGATAGGCACGTCCCAGCCATAGCTCTGCGCGACGTGAGCCAGATGCCCGGGATCGCCGACGATTCCGAAAGCCGGAAGGGACGCCTCATCTCGTTCGAGCCAAGCTCGTAGGCTCAGTTCAGGGCCGATCCCGGCCGGATCACCCTGTGTCAGGAGGAGAGGAGGGTGCTGTTGGAGCCCAGTCACTGGGCGGCTACACCTTCATCAGAGGAAAGGCCGCTGAGGTTCTGAGTATAGCCCACTTCGCCGAGAGAGCGTAACTCGAGAGTGAAGGCAATGGTGTGATTCTGGTTCTTCTCACCCGAGTTCCGAACCACTTCCCGCGGGGTCACGCTGTAGCTGAGCGAGAAGGTGGTGCATTCGTCCATATAGCCGAGCCCAAGCGACATGCCGCTGACATAGGCGACATTTTCGCGGTTGTAGACGGCCGTTTCAGGATTGATGGCGTACTGGGTCAGATAGGTTTCACGCGCCAGAAGGTAGCGGTCGAGGTCGAGGAGAACCGAGCCGGACACGTACCAGTTCGGCGTGATGTCCCACCGGGCCGTTCCGAGCAGACCTTCGCGGCGCATTGGGAACCCGATAGCGGGCTGGGCCGCGTAATTGGCATAGGTCAGCGAGGTCGATACCGGCAGGTAGGGGTTGAAGTTCGCCCTGAAGCCGGCTTCGAGTCGGTTGAGGCCGAAGTCTTCCTGGTCGAAGCGCGCGCGGGTCACGAACGCGAAATTCGTATTCGGGGAGATCTGGAAGCGGCCGACATAATCCGACGCACGGGAATCAAGCCCCGAGTCCAACCCGACATTGGCGAGATCGCCCTGACGGAACGAGTTGCGCCCGGCGATCTGATAGGACTGCCCGAAGAGCACGTTGGCGTAGAAGTCGTCGGCGCCCGTCACGGTGTACTGGATGCCGACATTGGCGCGGACGCCGCCCTCGACCCGGTCGTAACCGGAGAACTTGTCCCAATCGAACAGGGACGTATCGTCGAACACCAAGCTCTGGGCATCCTCGTTGGGGAGGCTGCCGATCCGGGTCTCGTTCGGTCGGGCGATCACCTGCGCGATCGGCTCGAGGATTTGCTTGCCCGAGGTTCCCAGGCTGGCGATGAAGGGATAGCGATACTCGACGCCGACCGCCGGCATGGCCCGGAAGAGATAATCGTCGCCCGTATCGAGGAAGTTGGTGAGCTGCGGGTTCTGGTACCCGGCGAAATCCGGCGAAATCCAGAAATTGTCGGCCCGAACATAGGCGAATGGCGTCCAGACCTGGCCGATCGGATCGACGAACTCACGGCGCCAGGAGGCAGTGACGGATGCCCGGGAGGTCGAGCCGCTGATGCCGCGGACGAGGCAGGACGCGGGATCGAAGACGATGCAGGTCTGAGCCACGCCGAAATAGGTCGTATTGGCGACCGAGAGCGGATCGTACTGAGCGGCCTGGCGCGAGAGGTGCGTCACGTTCACGTCGAGGGCGAACTCGCCGCCGATGGTCGAGGGCGTGAAGCGCTTGTTGTAGTCCAGAACGGGGGCAACGACGGGCTGCTGCTTCTGCCAGTCGGCGCTCGACAGGGTCTGGAAGTAATAGCCCCGCATGTCGAAGAAGGAACGGTCTCCCTGTCCCTGGAGATACAGGGTCGAGATCGATTCCTTGATGTAGTACGAGCTGAGGCTTTCGCTGCGGATCTTATAATTCGACAGGAACCACTTGTCGGAGAGCAGGGCGATATCCCAGCCCCAACGCCAGTTCTGATTGATGTAGAAAAGGCCGTTCGTCTCCAGCGAACCGCGGAAGTCGCGATCTCCGGCCCCGTACGGAGGCTGGAGAAAGGCGTCGGGCTCCTGCTGCGAGATGCCGGCGGCCCGCACGGAGTAGACGCCATTCTCGAGCCGGTGACGCCACTCGGCCTGGGCGAGCAGGCCCTGGCGGGTCAGGAAGGTCGGGCTGATCGTCAAGTCGTAGTTCTGGGCGATGGCCCAGAAAAATGGGACCGAGACGCCATAGCCGAGGGAGCTGGAATAGATATAGCGCGGCGACAGGAACCCCGTCTTGCGCTTGACCGTCGGATCAGGCGTCCAGAAATAGGGCATGTAGGCGACCGGAATGCCGAGGAGCTCAAGGGTCGCATCCTCGTAATAGATCGTCCGTTCGCTGTTGTTGTGGATGATCTTGGCGGCCTTGACCTGCCAGAGAGGCGGCCGCTCCGGATTGTCCTTACACGGTTCGCAGGCAGTATAGGTGCCGCGCTCGAAAACCGTCGTCTCGCCCTCGGCGCGCTCGGCCCGGGGGGCGGAGAAGCGGGTCGTGAGGGGGCGGCCCTGCTCGACGGTGGTCTGGACCACCCTCAGGGAATCGATGAAGCCGTTCTTGAAGTCATCCGTCAGCTCGAAGCGGTCGCCCGTGGCGACGGTGCCGCTGGCATCGGTCAGGCGGGCATTGCCTTCGGCGAAGACGCGGCCGGTGTTCCGATCGTAGGTGACCCGGTCGGCCTGGAGCGTCTTGCCCTGGTAATTCATCTGCACGTCGCCGGAGGCGGCGATCGTGTTCTTGTCGTTGTCGTAAACGATTTCCTTAGCGTCAACGAGAAGGCGGTCCTGGCCCGACCCGGACTGGGCGCGTCCGGCGATGGCCTCGTTCAGGGTGCCCTGGGCAAGCGCAGGCACAGACCCAGCAGCTAACAGAGCTGCTGCGATCGCAGACATCGCGATCGTTGTCTTAAGCCGCTGCCGCATCCCCACTCCTTAACAAACCTTTTTTATTGAGGCCGGTCAGCCGTCCTCTTGGTGCAATAACGCCAAGGTCCCTAACAGACTGCCTACTACAGCCGGGAACCATGCTGCAACAAGGGAACTGATGATTCCGGCAGCGCCAAGCTCCGCCATAAGCTCCGTGGCGACATAAAGCATGAAGCCGGCCGCGACGCCACCCAGAACCATCATCGCTACACCGCCAAATCGAAAGAATCTTAACGAGACGGATGCGGCCACGAAGACCATGGCGATGAACAGAAGGGGGCGGGCCAAGAGCAGGTCGTAATGGAGCTGGTAGGCGGTGACGTTGATATCCGCCTGCTCCATGCGCTCGATGGTTCCCTTGAGGTCCCAGAACGGAACCGCGTCGGGCTCGATGAAGCTCTGTCGAACCTGCGAGGGCTGGAGGCTCGATGCGATCAGATACCGCTCATGGGACTGCGGCTCCTCGGTGGCCGAGAGGATGCGGGCATCCTTCAGCTCCCAGAAGCCCTCGTGCAGGGTCGCTTCCTTGGCCTCGACCCGGTGGGTGAAGGCGCCTGCCGGGTCGAAGGCATAGACCGTGACTCCATAGAGGGTCGGGCTGTCGGTGGCTGAACCGTCACCCCGAAGGATGGCTTGCCCATCCTGGCTCCGCTGGCGGATCCAGATCGGCTTCTCCCGGGTCTGGGTTGCCCGGGAGAACGTCTGCGTTTCCAGGGCGGAAGCCTGCTGCTTCAGGATGGCCGAGACCGGGTTGTAGACGGTTACGGACAGGATGCCGATCAGCAGGGCGATCAGAAGTCCGGGCTGCAGGAATTGCCATGCGGAGATACCGGCCGCCCGCGCCACCACCAGCTCAAGCTTGCGGCTGAGCTGGAGGAGGGCGGCCATGCTGCCGAACAGCACGGCGAAGGGCATGACCTGCTCGGCAATGGCGGGCGTCCGGAACAGGGCAAGCTGCGCAATGACCGCAGGCGTCGCGGCCGGAGCATCGCCCGCCCGGCGCATGAGTTCGACGAAGTCTAGAGTGTAGACGAGGGCGAAGACAGTCGCGAAAACAAGGAAAATAGTCTTGATGAACTGTCGCGAGAAGTAGAATCCGAGGGTGCGGCCGATCAGCATGGTCAGGCCTTTTGATCTGCGGGGGAGCGCGATGGGAGCAGATTGCGGATCGCCGCGTGGAGTTTCGCCTGCGCGGATCGCATGGCCGGTCCCTTGAAGACGAGCAGCAGGCTGATGAGAATGCCTGCCAGAGGGACGCCATAGATGGCGATCACGGCGACCGGTGTCCGCGCAACCGCGCTCGATGCGGCAAAGCCGAGGATCCTCAGCAGCACGATGGCGACGACCGCGCCGGCGATGGCGAGACCACGCCCCTGGCGGGTCGTCCTCGCTTCGCCCAGGGCCGCGAAGGCGATGACCATCATGGCGAGCGGGTAGAGCCAGGAGGACAGGCGGTCGTGCAGCTCGGCCCGAAAGCGCCCGCGCTGCTCCTGATAGAGGAACTCATTCTTGTCGGGGAAGAGGAGCTGGGTCGTGCTTCGCTCGCGCGGCTTGTAAATGATCTCTCCGCCCTCCTTGTTGAAGGCGGAGAGATCGACCGCATAGCGCTCGAAGGCGACGATCGACGAATCGCGGCTGTTGGGCTCCTTGCGCTGGACGCTGCCCTTCTGCAGCACGAGGTAGGCGTTGCCGTCCTGTTCGACGGTTTGCCCGCGCTCGGCGAGGTAGACGATGGCTTTGTCCTTCTCCCGCAGATCTTCCATGAAGATCCCGAGAAGGGCATCCCCGGAGCGCTCCCGGTAATGGAACGTGAAGCCGCTCTCCAGGGTGATGAACTGTCCTTCCTTGGCCATGGTGCCGACGAAATCGGCCCTGATCTTCGTGAACAGCTGGCGCAGCTCCTGGAAGCTCGCAGGCATGAGATAGATCGAGATGATGGCCACAACGGCACACACGAAGGTGGCCAGGGCCAGGAAGGGCCGCAGGAGGCGTTGCGGCGGCATGCCGCCGGCACTCATGACGATCAGCTCGGAATCGCTGTTCAGCTTGTTCAGGGTGTAGATCGTCGCCAGAAACAGCGCCACGGGAGCGATCACACTGATCAGGGCGGGCAGGGACAGGCCCGTCACTGTCAGGAAGATCACCAGGGTCTGGCCCTTGCCGGTCAGCAGGTCGAGTTCACGCAACGCCTGCGTGATCCAGATCACGCCCGTCAGGGCGACGAGGCATGCGAGAAACGCATTGAAAGTGTTTTTCAGGATATAGCGTTCGAGAAGTGTCATAAAGCCCTTCGCCCCCGGGCGGCGGAGCCCTGGGTATCGTGTCGCGTCATCTCAGGCAAGATCGCCGTTTTTCAACAGCCTGGGATTGAGCCGATTTCACGGCAGCTTCCCCGTGCCTTAGCCCGCCATATGATATATGTCCTCATCGTCAGCGTCGCAGCCGGCCCGAAGACCGGTGATGTGCATCAGAACAACGAGGATTTCATGGCCGACAGCTTCAAGATCGACTTCCAGGCCCACGGCAATGTCGAGACCGGCGATCTCGTCGTCTTCGTCGGGGACGACCTCAAGCCTTCCGCCGCCGTTGCCGCGCAGCTGGGTCCGCAGGCCGTCGATCTCATCGCCAAGGCCGCGGCCGCCGAGGCTTTCAAGGGGAAGGCGAAGTCCGCCATGTCCATCGTCGTTCCCGCAGGCCTGACGGTCGATCGGCTGATCGTGATCGGGCTCGGCGGCGAGAAGGACCGGGCGGGCGTCGATTTCGTTCAGCTGGGTGGCCTGATCGCCGGGAAGCTGAACGGGAAGCTCGCGACGGCGGTGCTGGACCTGCCTGGGATCGAGGTTACGCCGGAGGCGGTGGCGGACATGGCGCTCGGTGCCCAGCTGCGGCGCTACAGCTTCGACCGCTACAAGACCAAAAAGGACGACAGCGACGCCAAGAAGGGCGGCAGCCTCGTCTTCAGCGTGGCGGATCCCACCGCGGCCAAGAAGGTCTACAAAGCCCGGGAAGGTATCGAGCAGGGCGTCGTCATCGCCCGCGACCTCGTCAACGAGCCGCCGAACGTGCTCGGACCGCAGGAATTCGCCGCCCGCGCCCAGGAATTGAGCAAGCTCGGGGTCGAAGTCGAGATTCTCGACGAAAATGCCATGAAGGAGCTCGGCATGAATGCGCTTCTCGGCGTTGCGCAGGGCTCCGTGCGCGGCGGCCGGGTCGTCGTCATGCGCTGGAACGGCGGCAAGGCCGACGACAAGCCCATTGCCTTCGTCGGCAAGGGCGTGGTGTTCGATTCGGGCGGCATCTCGATCAAGCCGGGCGCCGGTATGGAGGACATGAAGGGCGACATGGCGGGCGCGGCCTGCGTGGTCGGCCTCATGCATGCGCTCGCGAGCCGCAAGGCGAAGGCCAATGTGGTGGGGGCCATCGGGCTCGTCGAGAACATGCCGGACGGCAATGCCCAGCGTCCCGGCGACATCGTCACCACCATGTCGGGCCAGACCATCGAGATCATCAACACGGACGCCGAGGGCCGCCTCGTGCTGGCGGATGTGCTCTGGTACGTGCAGGATCGCTTCAAGCCGAAGTTCATGATCGATCTCGCGACCCTGACCGGTGCGATTCTCGTGGCCCTGGCGCAGGAATATGCGGGCCTCTTCTCGAACGATGACGAGCTGTCCGAGCGTCTGGCGGCGGCCGGAAAGGCGACCGGCGAGCGGGTGTGGCGCATGCCCCTGGGACCGGAATTCGACAAGATGATCGAGTCCAAGTTCGCCGACATGAAGAATTCCGCCGGCCGCTTCGGCGGATCGAGCACGGCGGCGGCCTTGCTCCAGCGCTTCGTCAACGATGTGCCCTGGGCCCATCTCGACATCGCCGGCACGGCCATGGGCTCTCCGGCGACCGAGATCAACAAAGGCTGGAGTTCCGGCTGGGGCGTACGCCTCCTCGACCGACTCGTCCGTGACCATTACGAGGCCTGAGGGCGATGGCGGGAAGAGGGCTCCGGCGCGCCGCGGCCGTTGCGGCCGCATGGAATTGTGAGCAGCGATGACCGAGGTCCTTTTCTACCACCTCCAGCATCAGCCCCTCGAGGCCGTGCTGCCCACGCTCCTGCAGAAGACGCTGGAGCGGGGCTGGCGCGCGGTGGTGCAGGCGGTGACCGAGGAGCGCATGTCCGCGCTCGACGATCACCTGTGGACTTTCACCGATGAAAGCTTTCTGCCGCACGGCACGGACCGTGAGGCCCATGCGGCGGACCAGCCCATCCTCATCACCCTGTCGGGGGAGAATCCTAACGGCGCCTCGATCCGCTTCCTCTTGGAAGGGGCTGACCTGCCGGGCGACATCGCCGCCTACGAGCGGTTGGCGATCCTGTTCGACGGCAACGACGTCCAGGCCCTCGCCGTCGCCCGCGACCAATGGCGCGCGGTGAAGGAGGGGGGGCATGCGGCGACCTACTGGCAACAGGACGAGCACGGACGCTGGCAGCGGAAGGCGTGAGGCCCGTTACAAGGATGAGGGCTGAGATTGTGTCAGTGGGTTGAACACAAACTCGTCATCCGCCCGGTGCTTGCAACAGGTGGGATGCCCTCCAGTTTCACCGCGGCCATGCAAGGATTTCCCGATGACCCGAGCGACGCGTCTTCCTCTCTATGCAGCCCTCGTCCTGTCCCTGGCGATGCCCCTCGCGGCGGGCGCGCAGGAGCAGGCGGATCATCGGGAGCAGCAGGCGCAGGGCCAGCAGCAGGAGGCGCGCCGGCCCCAGGCCCCGGCGAGAAACACGCAGGCCCTGCCGCCGGAATCGGTGACCCGCCATAGCTTGGAGCTTCCGGGCCGGACCCTGTCCTTCACGGCCACCGCGGGACACCTGACCCTGACGGACCAGCAGGGCGCCCCCCAGGCCGAGATCGGCTTCGTGGCCTATACGCGGGACGATGCCGATCCCGCGAATAGGCCGGTGACGTTCGCCGTAAACGGTGGGCCGGGCGCGTCATCCGCCTATCTGCATCTTCTTGCCATCGGCCCCTGGCTGTTGCCGATGAACCAAACGGCGATCAGCCCCTCGGCTCCAACGGCCCTTGCTCCCAACGCCGAGACCTGGCTCGACTTCACGGATCTCGTCTTCATCGATCCGCCCGGCACCGGCTACAGCCGTGTGGTCGGCGGCGATCAGGTGCGCGAACGGTTCTATTCGGTGGGAGGAGACATCGAAGGCCTCGCCGCCTTCGTGATGCGCTGGCTCAAGGAGAAGAACCGGCTCACCTCGCCGAAATTCTTCGTCGGCGAGAGCTATGGCGGCTTTCGTGGGCCGCTCCTGGCCCAGAAGCTGCAGAGCGATCAGGGCATCGGCTTCAGCGGGCTCGTTCTCGTCTCGCCGGTCTTCGATTTCGACTGGCTCGAGCAGGGAACCGCGGGGGCTCCATGGACGAACGCGGCCCTCCTGCCGTCCCTTGCCGCAACGAAGCTTTCTCACGCGGGACCGGTGTCGCGGGATGCGCTGAAGGAGGCGGAGACCTACGCGTCGGGTGACTATCTCGTCGATCTCATGCGAGGCCTGCAGGACAAGGAGGCCGTGGACCGGATCAGCCGCCGCGTGGCGGAGCTCAGCGGGCTCGATCCCGAACTGACGCGCCGCCTTGCCGGACGCATCGACATGCGCACGGTTCAACGCGAATTGCGGCGCGGATCCGCCGAGATCGTCAGCGCCTACGACACCAATATCGCCGCCGCCGATCCCAATCCGACCTCCCAGTCTTCGCGCTTCGAGGATCCCGTTCTCGACGCGATGACCGCGCCCTTGACGAGTGCGATCATCCGGCACCTGACGCAGACCCTGAACTACAAGGCCGAGGGGCGCTACAACCTGCTGAACGGATCTGTCACCGGCGCATGGCGCTGGGGCAACGGCCGCAGCGGTCCTGAAAACCTCGACGAACTGCGCCAGGCTCTCTCCCTCGACGGCAAGCTGCGCGTCCTCGTCACCCACGGCTTCACCGATCTGGTGACGCCCTACTATGCCTCTCAGCTGCTTCTCAATCAGCTTCCCGATCTTGGGCCTGAGAAGCGCGTGGCTTTGAGTGTTTACGACGGCGGTCACATGTTTTATTCGCGGGAGGCGTCGCGGAAAGCCTTCAGGGGCGACGTGCAGCGGCTTTTCGAACAGGCCTTGCAGGCGAGGGCGGCCGACAACGGGGATTGATGGTGATGCGTGTAAAGGTTCTCTCGGGCGTCGCTTTCGCGGCGTTGGTTCTGGCGGGCTGCACCAGCACGGGCTCTGCGCCGCGCGCTCCGGTCGTGGCACCGGCTCCTGCGCCTTCGGCAGCCCTGGGTCCCGTGGTCGACGGACCGGTGCTCGGACCTGACGGCCAATGCACCGTGCGGGCTTGGGGGACGGCCACCGCCATCGAGCCTGGCATCACCGAATGCGATCTCGTGCGCCTGAAGGGCAAGCCCGCGACCGACGTGCTCGTCGGCGAGAGCGGCAAGGGACAGCGCGAGGTGCAGGTGCTCTATTCCGAGCCCGGCGGACGCGAGCTGTACTTCTTCGTGAACAACAGGCTCGACCGGGTGGTGAAGCCGTAAGGGTGAGGCATGGCCGGATATGCTGGTTCCATTCTGGTTGCCGCCGGCCTGATCCTTCTGCCTGCGTCGGGCTTAGGCCAGGACCTGACGCGCATCGATGATGCCTGGGGCCGCTATCGCAACGCGCGCTTCGGAACATCCGCCGACGTGCCGGGGATTTTTGCGCGTGCCGAACCTGCGCCGGCGAATGGGGATGGGCGCACCTTCAAAGCTGTCGACGGCGCGGAGCTGCGTATCTTCGCAAGCCATGGCGCCGCGACGGTCACGGAGAACTTCACCGCTTATCGGAACTGGCTGCTCGACGAGCTGCGGAAGGAGGGCGTGGCCATCGCCTACAAGGCGCAGGGCAAGGAATGGCTTGTCGCCTCCGGCACAAGAGGCCGCGATATCGTCTACGTGAAAGCCATCGAGGGCTGCGGTGCCACCCATGAGATTCGGGTAACGTATCCGATCGCCGGTAGGCAGGCTTACGATCCCTTGATGGGGCGTCTCGCGCGCTCGCTTGGATGCGCGCCGTAGAAGGATCGAGGCGAGGGCGCTCTCTCTTGGAATCGATCAGCCGAGGAGGATGGCGGTCCATCCGAGCATCGCGAGGCCGCAGAACAGCCCGACCCACCGGAAGGCTCGCGCCCAAACGTCGTTGGCCGGATGGCTGAGGGCCAGTTCGGGAAAGTCGTCTTCGTCCTCATCCATGGCAGATTTTCGTTTCCTCCAAGTTTTGCGGGAACAAAATCTCAACCTTGAAGAGGAGTCGAGCGCTATTCAGTCGCGGGCGCAAAAACCAATGCATAACTCCGACGGAGACGCGAGCACCCGCGTGTGAGGCGAGTGTCATGCATCGGTCCTTGTTCGCCATTCGCGACCTCCGATGCCGGCGCGCGTGCGATCGTAGAGATGCCTGATGTCGTCGAGACTGCGGATGGCGGGGCCCGCCTGCCTTTGGATCACGGCGCTCAACTGCCTGAACTTGTCGTCGGACCAGTCCTCGATCACCATGGCGACCGCCTTCTTGAGCGGAAGAGTCGCGACCTTCACCGGCATGAAATCGGCATTCCGCAGCGGTCTGCGGATGGCAAACAGATCGACGATCTCTTCAAGGTCATGAGCGGCGTTCAATATCCTCTCCCTCGGGAGCCGAGTCGGTGGTTCGACGGCAGGTGAATGTCGCAGCCGAGGACACGCAGGCTCAAATGTCCAAAGGAGTTAAGCGGCAGCCATCATGGGCGAGGGGGGATCGCCGGATCGCGCCGGGAGGAACACTTCATCGCCAGACGGACGGGAACGAGACCGGCGGTTCGTTGTCGTTGCCGGGTTCGATCGCTTTGGCCCGGAGCGGGGCGAGCGGCACGAGAGCCCGTGAGAAGAGCCGCACCGTGCAGTAGGACATGACCTGGTTCATCGCAGCCTCCATCAAAGGCAGCAGAACGCTAACTCATGGGAGATCGGGCGGATGTGCTGTTCCGCACCCGATACTTACCTAGAGGCATGCTGCGCGAGGCAAGGCGTGCGTCTCAAGTGCAGGCGGATTTTCGGTTTGTTTTGCGAACGCAGCGCATTGTCGTTGACGGCAAGCGCGGAACTCTCCGTCAGATGGGCCAGCGGCAGGAGGCCCTCGGCGAACACGCTGTCGGTGCAGGCGGAAATCCGGATTCTCATGTGTCAGCCTCCCCAAAGGCGTCCTGCAAGAATACGTTCCTGCGTCGATTCTGCATGAGCCCCGAGTAGGTAACCCGAGGCCCCGGGGGAGTAGATACGATGGAGTAGGACGCGGACGGCGCATGCGCCGCGGTGCGCGGCCGACAATTCACCGGCTCCGGCCGTTCGTCAGTAGACGTAACGGCGGACAGGGCGATCGTAACCTGCGTCGTATTCCCTGAAATCGCGGTCATAACCGCGCGGCGGCCTGCGGTGGCCGTCGCCGCGCCACCGATCGTTCCTGTCGTACCCGCGGGCGACATAGGCGCAGCGCTTGGGCGTGCCCGGAGCCGGATCGCCGAAGACGCTGTTCGAGCAGGAGATGCCGCCCCGTCCGACGAAGATCTCCGCACTCCGGCCCGGCACGCCGTAAACGGCCCGCGTGGGGTAGGGGACGCGGCAGAATCCTCCCTCCCGCGAGCAGGGCACCAAACCTTGCGCCTGAGCGTCCGCCGGGGCTCCAAGGAATGCACCGGTCGCAATCATCGCTGTCGCCAATACCGCACGAAGCATGTCTCGTTCTCCATTGTGGGGAGACGACCATAGGGCGGTGTTTGTTAAATATAGTATAACGTGTCGAATGCTTTGCCTCGCCCGCGCCACGTCGACAAAAGGCTTGCGGCAGGTCTGCGGCGCCTGGTTTCCGATCTTGTCATTCCTGCACAAGAGGGGATCCGCAATCGCTGCCGTTGCCGCGTGTGCTCGGCAATGTTGCACTGCGTTCGGCGCCGTCGCGGCTCTGGATCCTGGATCTGCGCTGACGCTTCGTCCGGGATGACGGAGTGGGACCTCTCCGCCGTCATGCCCGGCCTTGTGCCGGGCATCCACGCCTTCGGGGCGCCGCGGGGCAAAGACGTGGATGGCCGGGACAGGCCCGGCCATGACGGCCGTAGGGCGGATGCCGGGCATGTGTTCTGCTGTGAGATGTCAAAGAGCCAGCACCTTGGGGCCCGCAGCTTGCGCTGCGAGCCTTGCGGTGGATCGAGGGTGGCGCGAGTGGCAGCCCGGCTCGATTGCTATGAGAGATGGAAGAGCCGGACGGCCGCTTCGCGCACGGTTCTTTTAGGCGTTTCGACTTGGACCAGCGCATGGCTGCCAAGGGCCTCCTGGCGCCGGCTGCGTGACCGGCGGACAGGACCGTGCCTGCTCCCACAACTTGCGACGCCTCGCGAGCGCGCCCCTCGTCAGAGCAGATCTAGGCAATGTTATAGCCAAGGTTGTCGCTGCTGTCAAGA
>Ga0182740_1002110_pt1 | contig 12554 bp, 10 predicted proteins | sample eDN5th37CKraftBY_FD_128872 | JGI IMG/M metagenome (GOLD analysis project Ga0182740, IMG submission 128872) | Enriched backyard soil microbial communities from Emeryville, California, USA - eDNA 5th pass 37_C Kraft BY (version 2) (version 2) | ecosystem: Environmental > Terrestrial > Soil >...
CCATCTCAACACAAGCACATGGTGAAGAGCCATCGGGCATTCATCCGAGGCCGATGCTCTTGGATGCCCCCAGGTCCGCGCGGCGGACGTGTGGTCATTTTCGAGCCCGACGGTGACTTTTCTCGGTTTTCTCAGGTGTTCACCTGATAGCCGTTTGCCGCGGCCCGTCTAAGCTTCCCCTGAAACAGAACGGCCCCACCAAGAGAGCCCGCAGGAGCCTGAGCGCTCGCCAGAGGGAGACCCGCCATGAAGGTGGACATGCTGCTTGCTGCCGTCGGGTGCATCTTTCCGCCCCTTGCCGCAGCCGCTGGAGCCGACATCGGCCAGCCACATGCCTGCGGCTCCTGTTAGCACGACACTAACCGCCAATGCCCCCAAGGCTTCTGGAGCGTCTGCCCCTGCTGACGGACGCGTCTCTGATCTGGATCGGGAGGAGGACACATGGACCTGCACAACAGTCAGAACATCCACCGCTGCGTCGCCGAGGGCATCGGCACCTTCTGGCTCACGTTCGCCGGCTGCGGCAGCGCCGTCATCGCGGCAGGCTTTCCCGATGTGGGCATCGGCCTGCTCGGCGTCTCGCTCGCCTTCGGCCTGACGGTGCTGACCATGGCCTACGCCATCGGCCACATCTCCGGCTGCCACCTCAACCCCGCGGTGACCGTCGGCCTGGCGGCCGGCGGGCGCTTTCCCAAGCAGGACATCCTGCCCTACGTGATCTCGCAGGCCATAGGCGCGGTGATCGCTTCGGCCGCCCTCTACGCAATCGCCGTCGGATCTCCCACTTTCGACCTCGCCAAGGGTTTCGCCGCCAACGGCTACGGCGCCCACTCGCCCGGTCAGTACAGCATGATCTCCGGGTTCATCGCCGAGGTGGTGCTGACCATGATGTTCCTGTTCATCATCATGGGCGCCACCCACGGCAAGGCGCCGGTCGGCTTCGCCCCCATCGCCATCGGCCTGGGCCTGACCCTGATCCACCTCGTCGGCATCCCGATCACCAACACGTCCGTGAACCCCGCCCGTAGCACCGGCCCGGCGCTGTTCGCCGGCGGCTGGGCGCTGGCACAGCTCTGGATGTTCTGGGTCGCGCCCCTGCTCGGCGGGGCGCTGGGCGGCATCCTCTACCGCTGGCTCAGCGAGGAACCCTCCGCTCAGGTCACCGGCGTCACGCCTCCGGCCCCAGCCGAATGACATCAGCATGATCCTGAGGAGTGACATCCATGGCCAGACCGTTCAAGGGCAAGATCAACCTCGACATCCGCGACTCGCAGCCTGACTGGGACGCCTTCCTCGCCGGCCGGGCGCCCAAGGACGCGCCCAACGTGCTCGTCATCCTCTACGACGATACGGGGCAAGCCGCTTGGTCGCCGTATGGCGGACGCGTCGAGATGCCGACCCTCGACCGTCTGGCGCGGAACGGCCTCACCTACACCCAGTGGCACACGACGGCGGTGTGCTCCGCCACCCGGTCTTGCTTCCTAACCGGGCGCAACCATCACCAGAACGGTTTCGGCACCATCGCCGAATCCGCCTCGGGCTTCCCGGGCTACAGCGGCCACATTCCGGCGGACATCGCCACCATGGCGACGGTGCTGCGGGACGCGGGCTGGAGCACGTTCTGGGTCGGCAAGAACCACAACGTGCCGGTCGACGCCTTCGACATGGCGTCCTCGCGCAAGTTCTGGCCGCTGGGCCTGGGCTACGACCGCTTCTACGGCTTCATCGGCGGCGAGACGAACCAATGGTTCCCCGAGTTGATCGAGGACAATCACTACATCGAGCAGCCCTATCGGCCGGACGAGGGCTACCACTTCTCCAAGGATATCGCCGACAAGGCGATCAGCTTCATCCGCGACTCCAAGCAGGCGCAGGCCGACAAGCCCTGGTATCTCTGGTTCTGCCCCGGCGCCAACCATGCGCCCCACCACGCGCCCCAGGACTACATCGACAAGTACAGGGGCAAGTTCGACGACGGCTACGAGGCCTATCGTGAATGGGTGCTGGCCCGCATGATCGAGCGAGGCATCCTGCCCAAGGGCACGGAACTTACCCCCATCAACCCGATGAGCGAGGGCACCGTCATCGAGGCCGATGGCGTGCGCCCCTGGGGCACGCTCTCCGCCGACGAGAAGAAGCTGTTCAGCCGCATGGCCGAGGTCTACGCCGCTCTCTCCGAATACACCGACGTCCAGATCGGCCGGATCATCGACTACCTGGAGGAATCGGGCCAGCTCGACAACACCTTGATCATCTACTGCGCCGACAACGGCGCATCAGGCGAGGGCAGCCCGAACGGCTCGGTGAACGAGAACCGCTTCTTCAATGGCTACCCGGACGACCTCCAGCAGAACATGGCGATGATCGACAAGCTGGGATCGCCCGATACCTACAACCATTATCCGACCGGCTGGGCGGTCGCCTTTTCGACGCCTTACCGCATGTTCAAGCGCTATTCGCAATATGCGGGCGGCACCTGCGATCCGCTCGTCATCCACTGGCCGAAGGGCATCAAGGCCAAAGGTGAGGTGCGTCACCAGTATCACCACTGCACCGACATCGTGCCGACGATCCTCGACTGCTGCGGAGTGCCGTTCCCTGAGGCTGTTGACGGCGTGAAGCAGGTCCCGCTTCCCGGCGTCTCGATGCGCTACTCCTTCGACGAAGCGGAGGCGCCGACGCGCAAGGAGACGCAGTACTACGAGCTGCTCAGCACGCGCGGCATCTGGCACCGGGGCTGGAAGGCGGCGGCCGAGCACGGTCCGATGATCGACCAGGGCGGGTTCGACAAGGATCGGTGGCAGCTCTTCCACACCGACGAAGACCGTGCCGAGGCGAGGGATCTCGCCGATCAGCATCCCGAAAAGGTGAAGGAGCTCACAGAGCTCTGGCTTGCCGAGGCGAAGAAGTACAACGTGCTGCCGCTCAACGACCTTGGCGTCCACGGTATCCATGAGCTGGAGTTCAAAGCTGCGACGCCGCTGACCGGCCGCTACGTCTACTATCCCAGCACGACCGAGATCCCCGAGGCCTCCGCCGCGCGGACGCTGGGCGTGTCGTTCAAGATTCTCGCGGAGGTCGAGTTCACCGGCGACTCCCAGGGAGTGGTCTTCGCACAGGGCTCCCGCTTCGGCGGCTACACGATGTTCGTGAAGGGCGGCAAGCTCACCTACGTCTACAACTTCCTCGGCATCTCGCCTGAGCAGCGCCTGACCTGCGACGCGCCAGCCCTCGGCCGGCACGTCGTCGGCGTGGAGTTCGTGAAGGAGCGCATCGGCGAGCATGGCGAGGCGCACGGGCAGATGACGCTCTACGTCGACGAGGAGGCGATGGCCACGCAGCCGTTCCGGACGCAGAGCGGGCACTACGCCCTCTGCGGCGAGGGCCTCTGCATCGGCTACGACAGCGGCGATGCCGTGAGCAGCGAGTACAAGCCGAAGTTCCCGTTCACGGGCGGACGTGTCGTCAAGGTGGTCTACGACGTGGCCGAGGACGTCTACATCGACCTGGAGCGCCAGCTGGCGGCCGTGATGGCGCGCGATTGATCGGGAGGCTGACGGGCTCTTCCCCGTCGGCAGCATCATGGAGAGAGCCGGGATGGAAGCCAACCGAACGGGACCACGGCTACGCCGACGAGGAGCCACCGCCCTTGTGGCAGGGGCGGCCTCAGTCATCGCGATGGTCACCACGCCCGGCGGGCTGCGCCCGGCCAACGCCCAGCAGCAGAGGCCCAACATCGTCTTCATCCTAATGGATAACCTCGGCTACGGCGAGGTGGGTGCGTACGGCGGTGGCATTACCCGTGGCGCACCCACGCCCCGCATCGACCGCCTGGCGTCTGAGGGCACGCGCCTGACCAACTTCAACGTCGAGGCCCAGTGCACCCCGAGCCGCTCGGCCATCCTGACCGGGCGCTTCTCGATCCGCTCCGGCACGCACTCGATCCCCATCGGCGGCGGGCTCGAAGGACTGACGCAGTGGGAGCAGACCATCGCCGAGTCCCTGTCGGATGCCGGCTACGCCACGGCGGCCTTCGGCAAGTGGCACCTCGGCAGTGAACAGGGCCGGCTGCCGAACGACCAAGGCTTCGACGAGTGGTACGGCATCCCGCGCACCACCGACGAGGCCTTCTGGCCGTCGCAGCCGCAGGCGAAAGCAGCGGGCGTGGAGTTCGAGCACGTGATGGAGGGGCGCAAGGGCGAGAAGAGCCGCGAGCTGCAAGTCTACGACCTGGAGCAGCGCCGCCTGATCGACGCCGAGCTCACCCGCCGGACCATCGACTTCATGAAGCGCAGCCGGGACGCCGGCAAGCCGTTCTATGCTTACGTGCCGTACACGCTCGTGCACTTCCCGACGCTGCCGAACCCGGCCTTTGCTGGAAAGACGGGCCACGGCGATTTCCCCGACGCTCTGGCCGAGATGGACGCCAATGTCGGCCAGGTCCTCGATGCCGTAGATAGCCTTGGCATCCGCGACGACACCATCGTGGTGTTCACCAGCGACAACGGCCCCGAGGCGACCTGGCCGTGGCAGGGTTCGTCGGGGCCATGGCGCGGCTACTACTTCACGCACATGGAAGGCTCGCTGCGGACACCCTTCATCGTCCGCTGGCCAGGCCGCGTGCCGGCCGGGCGGGTCAGCAACGAGATCGTGCACGAGGTCGACACCTTCACCACCTTTGCCGCTCTCGCGGGGGCGGCGGTCCCTACGGGCCGCCCCATCGACGGTGTCGACCAGACCGATTTCCTCCTCGGCAAGTCCGAGACGTCCGCACGAGAGGGATTTCCGGTGTTCGTGGCTGACCGGTTGGAGGCGGTGAAGTGGAAGAACTGGAAGGTCGTCTTCTACGACGAGCAGCGCGACTGGTGGACGCCCCCGACAAAGCTGGGCTCGCCCAAAGCCTTCGACCTGATCACGGATCCGAAGGAGGAGTACCCGCAGACAGCTCTCCGGAACTCCTGGAACGCAGGTCCGGCCATGCGGATCGTCACCGAGTTCGAGAGAAGCCTGAAGATGCACCCGCCGGTAGCCCCCGGCACGCCCGATCCTTACAGGCCACCGAGCTGATGCCGGTCCGTGCCGTAGGAGAAGCACCATGGACGAGCTCACGAAGTGGCCAGCACCGCCCCCTGACCGAAGCTACGGATTCAAGGGCAGCTATCCCACGCCCGAGACGGTGAGGCAGGCCCATGATGCCCTCGACCAGCCATCTCTTGGAGCAGTTTGATGAACATCCAGAGCATGCCCGCGGGGCCACGGTCGCAAGTCAGCTCACCCGATCCGGACATGATCTGGATCGCCGGCGGCACGTTCCGCATGGGCTCGGACCGCCACTATCCCGAGGAGGCGCCCGTCCACCGCGTCACCGTCGCCGGCTTCTGGATGGACCGCACGCCGGTCACCAACCGGCAGTTCCGGGAGTTCGTGCGCGCGACAGGCCATGTGACCATGGCCGAGCGGAAGCCTGATCCCAAGGACTATCCCGGCGCCCTCCCCCACATGCTCAAGGCCGGGTCGCTGGTGTTCAAGCCCCCGAAGGGACCTGTCTCCCTGAGCGACTGGAGCCAGTGGTGGAAGTTCCGGTTCGGGGCGACTTGGCGGCATCCCACAGGCCCCGGCTCCTCCATCGCTGGCCTCGACGATCATCCCGTCGTGCATGTGGCCTACGAGGATGCCATGGCCTACGCCAAATGGGCGGGCAAGGACCTGCCGACCGAGGCCGAGTGGGAGTTCGCCGCCCGCGGCGGACTCGACGGGGCCGAGTATGCCTGGGGCGACGAGTTCACGCCGGGCGGCCGTCACATGGCCAACACTTGGCAGGGTGCCTTCCCGGCGCAGAACCTCTCAACCGACGGCTACGAGCGGACCTCGCCTGTCACTGCCTTCCCGCCGAACGGCTACGGCCTGCACGACATGATCGGCAACGTTTGGGAGTGGACCTCGGACTGGTTCACACCCAAGCACCCGTCCGACGCGCCAAAAGCCTGCTGCATCCCGGAGAACCCGCGCGGCGGGCGTGAGGACCAGAGCTACGATCCCTGCCAGCCGCAGATCAGGATCCCGCGCAAGGTACTCAAGGGCGGCTCGCACCTGTGCGCGCCGAACTACTGCCGCCGCTATCGGCCCGCCGCGCGTCATGCGCAGCCCGTCGACACATCGACGAGCCACATCGGCTTCCGGTGCGTTGTGCGCAGTGACGGGAGGCCATGATGGCGGGAACGGCGACATCCAGCCAACTCCTCGTGGCGCGGGTGGTGGCCGTCGTGGCTGTCGTTCTCGTCGTGCTGGGCCTGTTCTGGTATGGGCTGTCGGCCGAGGTGCTGGGGCGGATCGGGCGGGACATCGCGGAGCGCCCCGGCGGCCCGATGACCTTCCGCTTCATCCTCCAGCCCTGCATGGCGGCCCTCGCGGCCTATCATGATGGAGCCAAGGACGCCCGCCTCGGGCGGTCCCCTTATCTATGGTCGATGCTCACCCACCCTCAAGGCGGCAGCCGCCTGCGCGAGGGCGGGCTCGCGACGGCGCGCATCATCCTCCTGGGCTTCGTCATGGACGGGATCTACCAGGCGGTCGTGCTCAAGACCTTCTATCCAGGCGAGATGGTCCTCGTGGCGATCCTGCTCGCCTTCGTTCCCTACCTCCTGCTGCGCGGGCCGTTCTGCCGTCTCGCGCGCCGGCGGTCCCGTTCGATGTGACCTGGGCCGACCTCGGGAGCCTGCTGCTCCGAGGGAGGCGCGGATGCGTAAGAGGACTGGAAACAACCAGGGAGAGGAAGATGACCAAGAAACCGTTCAAGGGCGATATCAAGCTCGATGTCCGCGACTCCACGCCGGACTGGGAGCCGTTCACGCCAAAGAGGGCGCCGGCGGGCTCGCCGAACGTGCTCGTCATCCTTTACGACGACACCGGGCTTGCGGCCTGGTCGCCGTTCGGCGGCGGCATCAACATGCCGACCTTGCAGAGGCTGGCCGATAATGGCCTGATGTATGGGCAATGGCACACGACGGCCCTGTGCTCACCGACGCGCTCCACCTTCCTGACCGGCCGTAACCACCACCTCAATGGCTTCTCGTGCCTGACTGAAGCCGCGCAAGGGTACCCAGGCTGGAGCGGCCGCCTCCCGGATGAATGCGCCACCGTCGGGCAGGTGCTTCAGGATGCCGGCTGGAGCACCTTCTGGCTCGGCAAGAACCACAACGTCCCCGAGACGGATGTCGCGCCAGGTGCGAGCCGCTCGGAATGGCCCCTCCGGAAGGGGTTCGACCGCTACTATGGCTTCCTCGGCGGCGAGACCAACCAGTGGTTCCCCGACCTCGTCGAGGACAACAGGTTCATCGAACAGCCCTACGGCCCTGACGAAGGCTACCACCTCTCGAAGGACCTGGCCGACCAGGCCCTCCAGATGATCCGCGACCAGAAGGCCAGCAACCCCTCGAAGCCGTGGTACATGTGGTTCTGCCCCGGCGCGAACCACGCCCCGCACCATGCCCCCAAGGAGTACATCGAGAAGTACAGGGGCAAGTTCGACGACGGCTACGAAGCGTATCGCGAGTGGGTGCTGCCGCGCATGATCGAGAAGGGGCTGCTGCCGAAGGACACCAAGCTTACCCCGATCAACCCGCTGCCGCAGGAGGTCGCGAACCCAATCGACGCGGTCCGCCCCTGGGACACGCTGAACGCTGACGAAAAGAAGCTGTTCTCCCGCATGGCCGAAGTGTGGGCCGGATTGTCGGAATACACGGATGCCCAGATCGGCCGCATCATCGACTACCTCCAGCAGAGCGGCCAGCTCGACAACACGCTCATCATGTACTGCGCCGACAACGGCACCTCGGGCGAGGGCAGCCCCAACGGATCGGTGAACGAGAACAAGTTCTTCAACAACTACCCGGACGAGCTGTCTGAGAACATCAAGTATCTCGACGTCCTGGGCAGCCCTGAAACCTACAACCACTTCCCAACCGGCTGGGCGGTGGCATTCTCGACGCCGTTCCAGATGTTCAAGCGCTACGCGGAATATGCGGGTGGCACCTGCTGCCCGCTGGTCATCTCCTGGCCGAAGGGCATCAAGGCCAAGGGCGAGGTGCGCAACCAGTACCACCACTCGGTCGACATCGTGCCGACCATCCTCGACTGCTGCGGCGTCGAGATGCCGAAAGTGTACCGAGGCATCGAGCAGCATCCGATGTCAGGCATTTCCATGCGCTACACCTTCGAGGCGCAACCCGACGCACCGACCCAGAAGAAGCGGCAGTACTATGCCATGCTCGGCACGCGCGGCATCTGGGAGGACGGCTGGAAGGCCTCGGCGGTGCATGCCGCCCTGAGCGACAAGGGACATTTCGACCAGGACCAATGGGAGCTCTACCACGTCGACGTCGACCGCTCGGAGTCCACGGATCTCGCCCAACAGCAACCGGACAAGCTCCAGGCGCTGATCAAGGCGTGGTTCGAGGAGGCGGAGAGGAACAACGTGCTGCCCCTCGACGACAGGACGCCGATGGAGATCCTGGGCGTGGAACGGCCGACCGAGGAGGCGCCGCGCGAGCGCTACATCTACTACCCCGGCACGTCGCCGGTGCCCGAGGGCGTCGCGGTCAACGTGCGCGGACGCTCCTACAAGATCCTGGCCGATGTCGAGATTACCGATCCCGACTGCTCGGGCGTGATCTTCGCCCATGGCTCGCGCTTCGGCGGTCACACGCTCTTCATCAAGGATCGCAAGCTGCACTACGTCTACAACTTCCTCGGCATCAAGCCGGAGCAGAAGCTCGTCTCGGGCGAGCTCAAGCCCGGGAAGTACACGCTGGGCATGGAGTTCATCCGTGAGAAGGCCGGTCCGAATGGGGAGTCGCTCGGCAAGGCGACCCTGTACGTGAACGAGGACATCGCCGCGCAGGGCGAGATGCGGACGCAGCTCGGCAAGTTCACGCTGAGCGGCGACGGCCTCTGCGTCGGGCGCGACAGCGGCGACGCCGTCAGCGAGGAGTACAAGACGCCGGGCACCTTCACAGGCGGGACGATCCTCTTCGTCGCCGTCACGGTCGAGGCGGCGCAGTACCTCGATCTGGAGAAGCTCGCCGCGGCGGCCCTCGCCGTCGATTGAGTCCATGCAACCCAACCGCCGGGCGGTGCCTCAGCCGGTACCGTCCGGTGTCATCGGGAGACCAGGCGAGATGAAATCCGTCACAGCAAAGTCCGATTCCGACAAGATCTCCGTCGAGCTGTCGGCGCGCCGCACCGGCATGTCGTTCCAGCGCACGCGCATGAGCGCCGACCGGACCCTGATGTCGGTGATCCGCACCTCGCTGTCGCTGATCAGCTTCGGCTTCACGATCTATCAGGTCTTCGAGAAACTTCGGGAGGCCGGAACCATCGCTCATGCCGCCGCTCCCCGCAACTTCGGGGTCGCGCTGGTGCTCCTCGGGATTGCGATGCTCGTCACCGGCATCGTCTACCACGTGCAGTTCATGCTCGGGCTCCGTCAGGAACGTAAGGCGATGACCGAGGATGGCCTCATCCACGGCGAGAGCCATTTTCCGGTTTCGCTGACGCTGATCACCGCCGTCCTCCTGCTCATCATCGGTGTGGCAGCCGTCATCAGCATGCTTTTCCAGGTCGGGCCATTCGGTTGAGGAGATGCCAGCCCGTCCCTTCAAACCATCTCCACATCCAGGGAGCCGATCATGGCGCAGCAGCCTAAGAAGCAGAACGGCAAGCCGAACATCCTCGTCATCTGGGGCGACGACATCGGCATCTCGAACCTGAGTTGCTACAGCCAGGGGCTGATGGGCTACCGCACGCCCAACATCGACCGCCTGGCGAAGGAAGGCATGCTGTTTACCGACTCCTACGGCGAGCAGTCCTGCACCGCCGGCCGCTCGGCCTTCATTACCGGCCAGAGCGTCTACCGCACGGGGCTGTCGAAGGTCGGCATCCCCGCCGCCCCCATCGGCATGAACGAGAAGATCGTCACCATCGCAGCCGTACTGAAGGAACAGGGCTACGCCACCGGCCAGTTCGGCAAGAACCACCTCGGCGACCTCAACCACATGCTGCCCACGAACCATGGCTTCGACGAGTTCTTCGGCAACCTCTACCACCTCAACGCCGAGGAGGAGCCGGAGATGGAGGACTACCCGTCGCAGGAGGACTTCCCGAACTTCCGCAAGACCTTCGGTCCGCGCGGCGTCATCCACTCCTGGGCGACGGACAAGGACGACCCGACCGAGATGCCGCGCTGGGGCAAGATTGGGAAACAGAAGATCGAGGACACCGGCCCGCTCACCAAGAAGCGCATGGAGACCTGCGACGACGAGTTCGTGGCGGCTGCCAAGGACTTCATGAAGCGCCAGAGCGATGCGGGCAAGCCATGGTTCGTGTGGCTCAACACCACCCACATGCACCTGTTCACCCATCCCAAGCCGGAGAGCAAGGGACAGGCCGGGCGTTGGCAGTCGAACTACCACGACACCATGGTCGATCACGACAAGCTCGTCGGTCAGGTCCTCGACTACCTTGACGAGCTCGGCATTGCCGACGACACCTTCGTGCAGTACTCGACCGACAACGGGCCGCACCGCAACTCCTGGCCGGACGGCGGCATGACGCCGTTCCGCAGCGAGAAGAACACCAACTGGGAAGGCGCCTTCCGCGTGCCGCTGCTGGTGCGCTGGCCGGGCAAGATCGAGGCCGGTTCCATCAGCAACGAGATCGTGCAGCACCACGACTGGCTGCCGACCTTCCTGGCCATGGCAGGGGCGCCGGATGTCGTCGAGAAGCTCAAGGGCGGCTATCAGGCCATCGGACGCACGTACAAGAATCACATCGACGGCTTCAACCTGCTGCCGTACCTGACCGGAGAGCAGAAGAAGAGCCCGCGCAACTTCTACTTCTACTTCAGCGACGACGGCGACGTGCTGGCCATGCGCTTCGACAACTGGAAGATCGTGTTCATGGAGCAGCGCGTGAAGGGCACCATGCAGGTCTGGGCCGAGCCGTTCGTGCGGCTGCGGCTGCCCAAGATCTTCAATCTGCGCACGGATCCCTACGAGTTCGCCGACATCACGTCGAACAGCTACTACGATTGGTTCCTCCACAACGCCTACTTCATCTACGTGGCCCAAGCCGCCGCGGCGAAGTTCGCCGAAACCTTTAAGGAGTTCCCAGCGATCCAGAGGCCGAACAGCTTCACCATCGATGACGCCATGGCGAAGATGTCGGAGGCCGCCAGCGCCGACTGATAACCATCGGCCGGGCGGCACCCGTGCCGCCCGGCGCTCCCACAACCGAGAGCGAACGGCATGGCGGATGAACCTCTCCCATCCTGGAACGACGGCCCGGTCAAATCCACCATCCTCGACTTCGTCGCGCGGGTGACGCCGGAGGGTGGCCGGAGGCGCCGATGAAGGAATGGCTGATCACCGTCACGGAATACACCATCGTCGTCATCGATGCGATGGCCCTCGTCATCGTCCTGTTTGGCACGGTCGAGGCCTTCGTCTCCGGCCTTCGCATGATGCTGGCTGGGACCGCCACGAACATCGAGCGGCGGGAACTCTGGCTGCGCTACGCCCGGGTGCTGGTCGCCGGGCTGACCTTCCAGCTCGGCGCGGACATCATCGAGACGTCGATCACCAACGATTGGGAAGCCGTCGGCCGTCTCGGAGCCATCGCGGTCATCCGCACCTTCCTCAACTTCTTCTTGGAGCGCGACGTGGTCGAGGTCCGCGAACGCCAACACGAACGAACCGCCGAGCGGTCGAAGGAAACGAGAGGAACCTAGGATGAACCGCCGGCAAGTACTCTCCCTGCTCGCAGCAGGCCTCCTGGCCCTCTGGCTGCCGCTCGCATCCCCTCACGCGCAGGCCCCGGCATCCGACCCGCTCCCGTCCTGGAACGAGGGCGCGCCGAAACGGGCGATCATCGACTTCGTCGGCCGCGTGACCCGGGAGGGCGACATCGACTTCGTCCCGCCGGACAAGCGCATCGCCACCTTCGACAACGACGGAACCCTGTGGGCCGAGCAGCCGATCTACTTCCAGGTCGCCTTCGCCCTCGACGAGGTCCGGCGCCTCGCGCCGCAATTTCCCGAATGGAAGGACAAGGAGCCATTCCGCTCCGTCGTCGCAGGGGACCTGCGGGCTCTCCTGACCGCAGGCGAGAAGGACCTGCTGGAGATCATGGCCGTCACCCACTCGGGGATCACCACGGCCGAATTTGAAAAGGCCGTGAGGGATTGGCTCGCGACGGCGCGCCATCCGACCAAGGACCGACCCTACACCGATCTCGTCTACCAGCCCATGCTGGAAGTGCTCGCCTACCTGAGGGCGAATGGCTTCAAGACCTTCATCGTCTCGGGTGGCGGCGTCGAATTCATGCGCGTCTTCGCCGAGAAGGTCTACGGCATCCCGCCCGAGCAGGTGGTCGGGTCATCCGGCGTGGTGAAGTTCGAGATTGGATCAGACGGCAAGCCCGTGCTCCTGAAGGAACCCGAGGTGGAGTTCATCGACGATGGCCCTGGCAAGCCGGTCGGCATCAACCGCTTCATCGGC
>Ga0182740_1002111_pt1 | contig 12551 bp, 8 predicted proteins | sample eDN5th37CKraftBY_FD_128872 | JGI IMG/M metagenome (GOLD analysis project Ga0182740, IMG submission 128872) | Enriched backyard soil microbial communities from Emeryville, California, USA - eDNA 5th pass 37_C Kraft BY (version 2) (version 2) | ecosystem: Environmental > Terrestrial > Soil >...
GATTCGGGTGTTGCATACCCGCCATGAACAGGGCTGCGCCTATATGGCCCTCGGCGCGGCGCTGGCGACCGGGGCGCCGCAGGCCTATTGCGTGGTTCCCGGGCCCGGGCTCCTCAATTCCGCCGCGGCCCTCCTGACCGCCTATTCGATGAACGCCCCGGTCCTCGGCCTGATCGGGCAAATCCCGCAAAGCGCGATCGGCCGCGATCTCGGCCATTTGCACGAAATCCGGGACCAGGCCGGCATCGTGTCGCGGCTCGTCGACCACTCCGCCCGCATCCCGCGCGCCGCCGATGCGCCCCGGGTGGTCGCCCAGGCGATCCAGTCCATGTTCGTGGGCCGCCCCGGACCTGCCGTCCTTGAATGCGCGATGGATGTTTGGGGGCGCGCCGAACCCGTGGCGGACTTCGCGCCGCTCCCGGTTTTCGAGCCGCCGATCGACGACGAGGCGGTCGAGGCCGCGGCGAAGCTGCTCGGGGCCGCCAGGAATCCGATGATCGTCTGCGGCGGCGGCGCCCAGGACGCCTCCGAAGAGGTCACGCAGCTCTCTGCGATGCTCCAGGCGCCCGTGCTGGGCTATCGGCGCGGCCGCGGGGTCCTGGACAGCCGGGACCCGCTCTCGATCACCTTGCCGCTGGCGCATGAGATGTGGCCCGAAGTCGATGTCGTCATCGGCGTCGGCAGCCGGATGCTCCAGCAGCTCACCGTCTGGGGCACAGACAAGAACCTCAAGGTGATCCGCGTCGAGGCCGATCCGGATGAGCCCGAGCGCGCCGGCAAGCCCGATGTCGCTCTCATTGGAAATGCGGCCCCCGTGCTGCGCAAGCTGATCGCCGCCCTGCCCGCGCATAATGCCAAGCGGAATTCGCGCAAGGCCGAGATGCAGGAGCGGCAGGCGAAGCTCGCGAAGCGGCTCGCGAAGCTCGTGCCGCAGATGGCGATTCTCGACGCGATCCGCGCCGAATTGCCGGAAGACGGAATCTTCGTCGACGAGGTGACGCAGATCGGCTTTGCGGCGCGGCTGGCGCTGCCGGTCTACAAGCCGCGGACCTTCATCTCACCGGGATATCAGGACAATCTCGGCTGGGGCTTTGCGACCGCACTCGGCGTCCAGGACGCGCGGCGCGACGTTCCGGTGCTCTCGATCACCGGCGATGGCGGCTTTCTCTACACCGCGAGCGAACTCGCTTCCGCCGTCCACCACAAGATCCCGCTGGTCACGGTGGTGTTCAACAACAACGCATTCGGCAACGTGAAGCTGATCCAGCAGGAATGGTATGGCGGACGCACCATCGCGAGCGACCTCACCAATCCGGATTTCGTGAAATTCGCCGAAAGTTTCGGCGCCGCCGCCGAGCGCGTGGAAAACCCCGCGCAGTTACGGGCGGCACTCAAGCGCGGGTTCAAGCGCAAGGACGGGCCGACCCTGATCGACATGCCGGTCGCGGCGATGCCCTCGCCGTGGGAGTTCATCATGATGCCGCGTGTCCGCGGGTGATCGATCCGGCATGGACCTGATCACCACCACCAACGAACTTCGCGAGGCCTGCGAACGGCTGGCGGCGCATCCATTCGTGACCGTCGACACCGAATTCCTGCGCGAGTCGACCTATTATCCGCAGCTCTGCGTCGCCCAGTTGGCAAGCCCCGACGAAGCCGTCGTGGTCGACGCGCTCGCGCCTGACATCGACCTGCAGCCGTTCTTCGACCTGATGGGCAATGAAACCGTCATCAAGGTCTTCCACGCCGCCCGTCAGGACATCGAGATCGTCTGGCATCGCGCGAACCTGATCCCGCATCCGGTGTTCGACACCCAGATCGCGGCGATGGTGCTCGGGCACGGAGACTCTGTGTCGTACGACCAGCTTGTCCAGCGCATCACCGGCGACACCCTCGACAAGTCGTCGCGCTTCACCGACTGGACGCGCCGGCCCTTGAGCAAGGCGCAGATCGAATATGCGGTGTCCGATGTCACGCATTTGCGCGACGTCTATCGCAAGCTCAAGGCCGATCTCGAAAAGCGCAATCGCATCGAGTGGATGAGCGAGGAAATGGATGTCCTCACCTCGCCCGAAACCTACCGGATGGACCCCGACAATGCGTGGCAAAGGCTGCGATCGCGGGTCCGCAAGCCGAAAGAGCTCGCCGTGCTCATGGAAATCGCGGCCTGGCGCGAACGCGAGGCCAAGGCACGCGACATCCCGCGCGGACGTGTTCTGAAAGACGAAGTCGTCGCCGACATTGCGATCCAGGCGCCGACGACGATCGAGCGGCTGTCGTCATTACGTTCTCTGCCGAAAGGCTTCGAGCGCTCCCGCTGGGGCCTCGAAATCCCGGACCTCGTCAAGCGCGGTCTGGCGCGCGATCCCAAGACGTTGCCGGCGATCGAGCGCACCAAGCCGTTGCAGAACGGCACCGCCATCGTCGAGCTTCTGAAAGTTTTGCTGCGCATGACTGCGGAGAAACATGCTGTCGCAGCCAAGGTGATTGCGACGGTCGACGATCTGGAACGGATCGCGGCCGACGACCGCGCCGACGTGCCGGCCTTGAAAGGCTGGCGCCGGGAATTGTTCGGCGAGAAGGCGCTGGCGCTGAAATCCGGCAAGCTCGCACTCGCGATCGAAAAGGGACGGGTTACGGCGATCGAGCGGAGCTAGACAGTTCGCGCGGTTGACGCTCGTATCCGCAGACACGAGACCTGGACTGAAGCGCTGACTTCGCGCTGGTGGGCGGCCCTAAGCACGAGTCTTCGAAAGCGATGCATCGAATGTCGAACGATCCCAAGAACAAGCCTCCCATTGCCAAGCGCGTGCCGCACAGCTTCACCCGGCACGGGATCACGATCGAAGACCCTTATGCCTGGCTGCGCGATCCCGGTTATCCGGAGGTCAAGGACCCCGACATTCTCGCCTATCTCGACGCCGAGAACGCGTATTTCGAGTCGGTGATGGCCCCGCATCGCGATCTCGTGGACAGCGTCGTCGCGGAGATGAAGGGGCGCATAAAGGACGATGACGCCAGCGTGCCGCAGAAGGATGGCGCCTACGTCTATTGGTACGCCTTCGATGCGGGCGCGGAATATCCGAAATGGTTCCGGCGCAAGTTTGTCGGCGGTGCCGATGAAATCATCATCGACGAGCCGGCCTTGGCCGAAGGCCACGATTATTTCCGGCTCGGCGGCCACGCGGTCAGTCCGGACGGGCGCCTTCTCGCATACGCAATCGATACCAACGGCTCGGAACGCTACGTGCTGAAGGTCCGCGACCTTGCAACCGGACAGGACCTGCCCGACACCATCGAAAACTGGCGCTATGGCCTGATCTGGGCCGCGGATTCGAAAAGCTTCCTCTATACCGACGCGGACGAACACTGGCGTTCGAAGGTGGTCTGGCATCACCGCCTCGGCGATCCGCAAAGCGCCGACCGGGAGATCTACCGCGAGCCCGACCCGATGTTCACGGTCAGCCTCGGCCGCACCCAGTCGCGCCGCTTTGCGACTTTCTCCACGGGCGATCACACGACCAACGAAATCCGGCTGATCCCGCTCGCCGATTTTACCGCGGAGCCGATCCTCGTCTCGCCCCGCGTCGCCGGCCGCCTCTACGACCTCGATGAGCGCGAAGGCACGCTCTACATCCGCAGCAACGACACGCATCTGAATTTCCGTGTCGTCACGGCGTCGATCGATGCGCCGGGGCAATGGAAAGAGATCATCCCCGGCAGCGAACGCCACTACATCCTCGGGCTGACGACGTTCGAAAACCTGATGGTGATCGAGGAGCGGATCGACGGCCTGTCGCAAATCCGCCTGCGGGATTATGCGACCGGCGCCGAGCGCTATATCGCGTTCCCCGAAGCAAGCTATGTCGCGAGCCTCGGCAGCAATCCGGAATACAAGGTCGAGCGGCTGCGGCTGAACTACCAGTCGATGGTCACGCCCAACACGGTCTACGACTATCATCTCACCGATGGCCGGCTCGAAGTGCTGAAAGTACGTGACATCCCGAGCGGCTACGACGCCTCGCAATATGTCACCGAGCGGCTGCTCGCGCCGGCGCGCGACGGTGTGATGGTGCCGGTCTCGGTGGTTTACCGCCGCGATTTCGCGAAGGACGGGAAAGGTCTTCTGCATATCTATGGCTATGGCGCCTACGGCCATGCCATTCCGCCCGGCTTCTCGACCAACCGGCTGTCCCTGCTCGACCGCGGATTTGCCTGCGCCATCGCGCATATTCGCGGCGGCGACGATCTCGGCTTCGGCTGGTATCTCGACGGCAAGCTCGACAAGCGCACGAACAGCTTCAACGATTTCGTCGACGTCACGCGCCATCTGATTGCGCAGGGCTTTGCCGCGCCCGGGCGGGTCGCGGCGGCGGGCGGCTCGGCCGGCGGCGAACTCATGGGTGCGATCGTCAACCAGGCGCCCGAACTCTACGGCGCCATCGCCGCTCATGTGCCCTTCGTCGATGTGCTGAACACGATGCTGGACGAAACCTTGCCGCTCACACCCGGCGAATGGTCCGAATGGGGCAACCCGATCACCGACAAGGCCGCGTTCGAATATATTCTCAGCTACAGCCCCTACGACAACGTGTCGGCACAGGCCTATCCCGCGATGCTGGTCACCGCCGGCCTGAACGATCCGCGCGTGACCTATTGGGAGCCGGCCAAGTGGGTCGCGAAGCTGCGCGCCACCAAGACGGACAGCAACACGCTTCTCCTCAAGACCAACATGGGTGCGGGCCATGGCGGCAAGTCGGGCCGCTATACGGCGCTCGAGGAAGCGGCTGAAGAATACGTGTTCTTTCTCACCCAGCTTGGCGCTTCGCGGGCAAGCAGCTGACGCGGCGGTATCGCCCCGGTCGTTCGGATCGTCCCCGCGATCACTCTTCCACGACCACGGCCTCGCGTCCGATCAGCCGCGCCAGAGTGCGCATACGGTTCATCACCCGCTCGCCATTGAGCGCCCTGTTCGAGCCCGACAGCGTCAGCACGAGACGCCCACGCTCGACACGCAGCGGCGTTTTCGGCAACACGCCCGGCATCGAGGCCGACACCATATAGGCGACCCGCATCGTCGCACCGAGGATGCGCGCCCGGTCCAGCATCCGCGTCGAAGCCAGCTCGCGCAGCCGCGGCGACAATTCGTCGTCATGGGTGATGCCGACATGCCGGAAATAGACAGCGAGCGCGAGATAGGCACGGCCGGCATGGTCGAGCGAGACGAAATCCGCGTGCGCGATCAGGTTGAGCGATTGCTCGCCGCGATAATCCGGGTGCGTGCGCCAGCTGACATCGGCGACAAGACAGGCGGCGTGGCGCAGCCTGCGCTCCTCTGCGGTTTCATCGATGCCGCTCGAATCCATGAAGCGATCGGTCCAGCGCACGAGTTCCTCGCCATGCTGCGGCGAACGCGAGCGCAACAGGTTGAGATTGCGGGCCGCGGCGATCAGAGCATCCTTCTTCTTCTCGCTCTCGCTGAGGAGCGAATAGAGCAAGCCTTCGCGAACGCCGAGCGCGGACAAAACGATATTGTCGGGACGGATCTTGCGGATCAGCCGCGACAGAACCACCGCCGCATAGCCGAGCAGCGGCCGGCGCGCCGCCGAGATCACTTCGATATTGGACAGCGTTTCCGGATCGACGCGCTGCACCAGTTCGCAAAACTCCAGCGCCTCGCGCGCACGCAACGTATACCCATGCATGACGTGCAACGGATAACCGGTCTGTGCCATGTGCAGTCCGGCGAGCGCGCGCCAGGCGCCGCCCACGGCGTAGAAATTGCGGGCTTTGCCGGATTTCAGGAATGGGACATCGGCCAGTGCGCGCTCGACGATTTTTTCGGCGCGCTTCAACGATTGACCGGCGGCGTCCTTCAGCGCGAGACCACCGAGCGGCAGCGTGACCCCGCGGCGGACCTTGTGGCCGCGCACGTCGATCAGTTCGAGCGAACCGCCGCCGAGGTCGCCGGTGATGCCATCGGGATCATGGATGCCGGAGACGACGCCGAGCGCGGCAAGTTCCGCTTCACGCTTGCCGGACAGCACATCGATTTTGACGCGGCAGATGCGTTCGGCCTCGGCGATGAAGGGCGGCCCGTTCTCGGCATCGCGGCAGGCTGCGGTGGCAATGCCGTAGACCTTGGCGACCTGAAGATTGTCACACAGCGCGCGGAACCGTCGGAGCGCCGCGAGCGCTTCGGCCACGGCATCCGGCGCCAAGAGCCCCGTCGACTGCACCTGCCGCCCGAGGCCGGCCAGCACCTTCTCGTTAAAGATCGGCGACGGGCTGCGCGTCAGACCTTCATAGACCACGAGCCGTACGGAGTTCGACCCGATGTCGATCACCGCCACCGGCGGGCCGTGATCGAGGCGCCCCTGCGCCATTTCAACGGACGCAGGCGCACCGGCCGGCAGCGCAGCCGTCCCGCGCTTCTGCCGCTTCTTGCCGCCAGCCTTATCGGCATCGCGGTCCTTACCGCCGGTCCTGACGGCGGCTGAGACGGCGCGGCGTTGATTCTTTGAGCGATTTCCCACGACCCGACAGGCTCGGATTGGTCATGAAATATTTCTGGGCGTTGAAAGGCTCCTCGCCTTTCGCGGGCCTTATGCGGGTTGCGGTGCCGTCAGGCAAGACCTTCCAGCTCTGCTCGTTGTCGTTGAAATTAACCACCATGATCTGGTCGAGCACCTGTTCATGGACGGTCGGATTGGTGATCGGGCACAGCGCCTCGACACGGCGGTCGAGATTGCGGGGCATCATGTCCGCCGATGAAATATAAACAACGGCCTTCGGATGAGGCAGGCCGTGCCCGGCGCCGAAACAATAGATCCGGGAATGTTCGAGGAAGCGTCCGACGATGGACTTGACCCGGATATTGTCCGACAGCCCGGGGACTTCGGGCCTCAGACAGCATATGCCGCGCACCACGATGTCGACTGACACCCCGGCCTGCGAGGCCTGATAAAGCTTGTCGATGATGTCCGGATCGACGAGCGAATTCATCTTCAGCCAGATCGCTGCGGGGCGACCGGCCTTGGCGTGCGAAATCTCGGCGTCGATGTGTTCGACCAGCCGGCGGCGCAGCGTCACTGGCGATACCGCCATCACTTCGAGCTCGGCCGGCTCTGCGTAACCGGTGATGAAATTGAAGATGCGTCCGACATCGCGCGCGATGACCGGATCGTCGGTGAAATAGGACAGGTCGGTATAGATGCGCGCGGTGATCGGATGATAGTTCCCGGTGCCGACATGCACATAGGTCGCAAGCTTGCCGGCCTCGCGCCGCACCACGAGCGATAGCTTTGCGTGCGTCTTCAACTCGATGAAGCCGAACACGACCTGCACACCGGCGCGTTCGAGATCGCGCGCCCAGCGAATATTGGCTTCTTCGTCGAACCGTGCCTTCAGCTCGACGAGGGCGGTGACCGACTTGCCCGCTTCGGCGGCTTCCGCCAGCGCCTTCACGATCGGCGATTCCGCGGATGTCCGGTACAGGGTCTGCTTGATTGCAATCACGTCCGGATCACGTGCCGCCTGCTGCAGGAACTGCACCACCACGTCGAACGATTCATACGGATGCTGGACGATGAAATCCTTCTGGCGGATCGCCGCGAAACAATCGCCGCCGTGATCGCGGATACGCTCGGGGAAACGCGGATTATACGGCGCGAACAGAAGGTCGGGACGGCCGATGGCCACGACTTCCTTGAGATCGTTGAGCGCGAGCATGCCTTCGACCAGAAATGTCTCATCGTTGCTGACGCCCATGGCGCGCTGCACGAAGCGCCGCAAATCCTCCGGCATGGATTTTTCGAGCTCGAGCCTGATCACCGAACCGCGTCGGCGGCGCTTGAGCACGCTCTCGAATGAGCGGACCAGATCCTCGGCCTCTTCCTCGATCTCGATTTCGGAATCGCGGATCACCCGGAAGGAGCCGACACCGTTCATCACGTAACCGGGAAACAGCTGACCGACGAACAGGCAAGCGACCTGCTCCAGCATGATCAGACGCTGCGCAGAGCCGTCCGCTCCGCGCGGCAATTGCACGAAGCGCTCGATCTTGTGCGGAACGCGGATCAGGGCGTTCATCGCCTTGCCGTCGCTGATGCGCGACAGCTGCAGCGCGAGGGTGAAGCCGAGATTGGGGATGAACGGGAATGGATGCGCCGGATCGATGGCGAGCGGCGTGAGAACCGGGAAGATGGAGGTGAGGAATTGCTCCTCCAGCCAGTCCTGTTCCTCTGCCGTCACCCCCTTCGCGTCTGCGATCAGCATGCCGTTGGCGGCCAACTCCTCACGCAGATTACGCCAGCAAGCCTGCTGATCGCTGGCGAGGACCGAGACCACATCGGCAATCTTGATCAGTTGCTCGGTGGGTGTGAGGCCATCCGGGGAGCGGTCGGCGACACCTTCGCGGACCTGGCCCTTCAACGCGGCCACGCGCACCATGAAGAATTCGTCGAGATTGTTGGCGGAAATCGACAGGAAGCGCAGCTTTTCGAGCAGCGGGTGGTCGGGATTGGCGGCTTCGTCGAGAACGCGTCGGTTGAAATGCAGCCACGACAATTCACGGTTGATGAAGCGTTCGGGGCTGTCCATCAGCGACACGGGCACGTCCTGAGCGGGTCCGCCGGCGGCGGATTCCTGTTTCAGAACAAAGGCTTCAGCCCGGTCATGCATGTCGTTCATCCTTCGGACCCCGACCATAAGACGGATTCGTGACCACGCGGTGACTGCGCCCCGCAAAGATTGACCGTCATGGTCGGGAGGACAAGTCCGAAGCGGGGCTTTAAGTCCCCTCGCGCAGGTCCCGCAGCACTTCGGCGGCCAGCGCGCGATTGACCGGCCTCTTGCGCTGAAGCGCCTCGCGGTCGAGCGTCTGCACCGCCGACTGGATGGCGGCAAAGGAGCGCGGAATCCGCGTCAGGAGATAGGCGATCAGCGGCTCGTCGACGCTGAGCTGGCGGTCGGCAAACAGCTTGACCGTCACCGCCCGCAGCAGGGCGTCATCCGGGGTCGCCATCGCGATCGCAGGCATGGCTCGCAGCCGTGACGCAAGATCGGGTAAGCCCACTTTCCATGACGCCGGCAAGGTACGCGCGGTCACGAGCAGATAGCCGTCATGCTCCTTCACGAGGTTGAGGAGATGAAACAGCGCCCGCTCGTCGAAATTACCGGTTTCGCAATCCTCGAGAACCAGTGCCCCGGTGGCGAGCGCATCGAGGAGAGTCGGCGTGTGCATCGCGTGCGCCGACAGCATGCGCGCGCCCGACAACGAAGCCCAGATCGAGGCAAGATGGCTCTTGCCGCTGCCTTGCGGTCCCGCGATGGCGAGCGCACGCGCCGGCCAGTCGGGCCAGCGCTCGATCATTGCGAGCGCGGCTTCGTTCGAGGGCCCCGGCAGAAAGTCTTCGCGTGACAGCCGCTCGGCGTGATTGAGGGCGAGCGCAAGCTGTCGCGGCGGCGATACCATCCTCAGCCCAGCTGACCGCCCGTGTAATACGAACTCGCCAGATATTGCCGCAGCAGGAAGCGGACCAGTACGCCGATCGCGGCGGCGACCGGGACGGCAACCAGAAGTCCGACAAAGCCGAACAGATAGGCGAAGGCGATCAGCGAAAACATCAGCCACACCGGATGCAGCCCGATCTCCTTGCCGACCAGTTGCGGCTGGAGAATGTTGCCTTCGACGAATTGCCCGATCAGGAAAATGCCGGCCGCCATCGCGGGCATGGTCCAGTCCGGCCAGAACTGCGCGGTCGCGACGCCCACCGCGAGCAGGAAGCCGGTGATCGTGCCGACATAGGGCGCAAATCCGAGAATGCCGGCAGTCAGCCCGATCAGCAAACCAAAGTGCACGCCGATCGACATCAGCGCGATGGCGTAGAAGGTCCCCAGAATCGTGCACACGATCGCCTGGCCGCGGACAAAGCCGGCGATCGCCCGGTCCATGTCGCGCGCAAGACCGCGAACGGTTTCGCGATGCGGGACCGGCGTCCAGGAATCGACCGTCTCAAGCATGCGCGGCCAGTCGAGCAGAAGATAAAAGGCGACGATCGGCGTGATGACGACGAGCGAGAGGACCGACACCAGCGCCTGTCCGCCGCTCCAGAGCGACCCGAGAAGCGCGCCCGCCCAGCCCGCCGCGGTCGCCGCGACCGTGCCGGCGGAGTTCTGAGCCTCCGGCAATTTGTCACCGATATATTTGCCAAGCTTTCCCTGGCTGGCTTCATTCACCAGCTGTCGCAGACGCTCCACATATTGCGGTACACGCGCGACGAAATCGGAGACCTGTTCGGCCAGCACGGGCAGCAGCAGGATCAGGACAACGGCGATCAGGCAGACAAAGACCAGGACGACCACGATCGAGGCGACGGCTCGCCCCAACCCGATACGCTGAAGCTGGCGCACCAGCGGATCGAGCAGATAGGCGAGCGCCATGCCGGCCACGAACGGCATCATGACGTCGCCGAGCAGCCACAAGAGGAAGATGAAGACCAGCACCGCGCCGGTCCAGAAGATAAGCTGACGGCGCAAGGTCAGCGGGCTGCCGGCGAGCTGCGGCGGCGGACCACCGGCCGGTCCTGTCATCATGGTGTTCATGCGTGACGTCCCCTCACCGTCCTAGCGTCCGGCTCCGTTGGTACCGAAATGGCGGATCCACTCGGCGACATAGAAGCCGATCGAGAGCAACGTCAACATCGTGACAAGCCCCATCAGCACGGGCAAGGCGGCGCCGACCTCGAAATTCAGGCCGAGTGAGCCCAGAATCGTTCCCGCAAGCACGATCTGGGCAACCGTATTGAGCTTCGACACTGGGTGCGGTCTTACCGGCATCGGCCGGTCGATCAGCATGGCGACCAGAAAGCCGCCGATGATCAGGATGTCGCGCGAGACCACGAGAATCACCACCCAGCGCGGCAACGCTTCCGTGAATCCGAGCGCCACGTAGATCGATACGATGAGCGCCTTGTCCGCCAGCGGATCCAGCATGGCGCCCAGCTCGGTCGACATGTTGAAGCGTTTGGCGAGGAAGCCGTCCACGGCATCGCTGATGCCTGCCGCCAGAAACAGCAGAAAGGCCGGCAGCGTCTGACCCGCTGTGATAGCCCATACGATCAGCGGCACGCAGAGGATGCGCGCCATGGTGATAAGATTGGGTAGACTCAACGCTAAGGCCCCGGCAGGAATCGGACCGACACTGCGGCCCGCGCAATTATAACCGCCGTCAAGGCATTGCGCCTAATACGATTTCCGCGCTACCACGCGGCGAATTTGCCGCAAGGCCAGAAACCTTTGCACGATGGGGCTTAAACACATGTCCGGCAAGACGACCGGTCCGGGACGCGGCCTCACGTATGGCGAAGCCGGTGTCGATATCGACGCCGGCAACCGGATGGTGGATCTGATCAAGCCGCTGGTACGGGCCACGGCGCGGCCGGGGGCGGATGCGGAGATCGGCGGCTTCGGTGGCCTGTTCGATCTGGCCCGCACCGGCTTCAAGGACCCGGTGCTGGTGGCGGCCACCGACGGCGTCGGCACCAAGGTCAAGATTGCCATCGAGACCGGCCGGCACGACACCATCGGCATCGACCTCGTCGCCATGTCGGTCAATGACCTCGTGGTCCAGGGCGCCGAGCCGCTGTTCTTCCTGGACTATTTTGCCTGCTCGAAACTCGACCCGGACACCGGCGCCAAGGTGGTGGCCGGCATCGCGCAAGGCTGCCGGGAATCCGGCTGTGCCCTGATCGGCGGCGAGACCGCGGAAATGCCCGGCCTCTATCAGCCCGGCGATTACGACCTCGCGGGGTTCGCCGTCGGCGCGGTCGAGCGCGGCAGCATTCTCCCGCGCGGCGATGTCCGCGTCGGCGACGTGGTGATCGGGCTCGCATCGTCCGGCATCCACTCCAACGGCTTCTCGCTGGTGCGGAAGATCGTGGAGCGGTCGGGCCTTGCCTTCGAGGCTCCGGCGCCGTTCGCCCCTGGTCATACCCTTGGCGAAGCGCTGCTCGTGCCAACGCGGCTCTACGTCAAATCCTGCCTCGCGGCGATCCGGAAGACCGGCGCGGTCAAGGCGCTCGCGCATATCACCGGCGGCGGCTTCCCGGACAATATCCCCCGCGCTCTGCCCGACGGGATCGGCGTGTCGATCGATCTGTCAGCCGTCCATGTGCTCCCGGTTTTTCGCTGGCTCGCGCAAGAGGGTGGCGTCGCCGTGCCGGAAATGCTGCGCACCTTCAATTGCGGGATCGGCATGGTGGCGATCGTGGCGCCGGAGCACGCAGACGGCGTACTTGCGGTGCTGCGCGACCATGGCGAGACCGCCAGCGTCATCGGCGAGACGACAGCCGCCACGAGCGCGGAGCGCGTGACCTATCGCGGCTCGCTCGAGCTGTCGCTGTAGCGTGCCGCTGTAACCCCATGAACCGCAAACGGACCGCCATCTTGATTTCGGGGCGCGGCTCCAACATGACCGCGCTGATCGAGGCGGCGCGGGATGCGCGTTATCCGGCGGAGATTGCGCTCGTGCTCTCCAACCGCCCCGACGC
>Ga0182740_1002113_pt1 | contig 12550 bp, 8 predicted proteins | sample eDN5th37CKraftBY_FD_128872 | JGI IMG/M metagenome (GOLD analysis project Ga0182740, IMG submission 128872) | Enriched backyard soil microbial communities from Emeryville, California, USA - eDNA 5th pass 37_C Kraft BY (version 2) (version 2) | ecosystem: Environmental > Terrestrial > Soil >...
CGAGCAGCGACTCGGCGTGCTGCTGGAGCCACGCGCGGTGCGTGGGGAGGTCGGTCCAACGGGTCATGCGGTCACTCCTTGCGGTTCATGTCCTGACAACGCTGTCGAAACCCTAGCGGACCCAGCGCGCTACCAGGTCGTTCGTCGACCGCAGAACTCGCGGCCCGGTGAGCTCCGTCGGGTCCATCACGACGGCCGCCCGACCCCGCGTCGTCGTCCTCGGCAGCGCCGCCCCGGGGACGAACCCCGCGTCGCGGACGCGCACCTCGAAGGTCGCCGTCTCGCCCGGCAGCAGCGTGACCAGCGCATTCGTCGCCTCGAGCGACGGATCGACGATGTCGGCGAGGAGGGTGAGGTCCCGGACGAGGTTCTCCGCCGTGACCGACACGCGCCAGCCGTCGCCGTCCGCGGCGGCCGTCGTCCGGAGCCGGGGCGCCTCGAGAGCAGAATCACGCGCCTCGGCGAAGAACCACAGCCCGCGGACGTCGTCGAGCGTCGCGACGAGCAGCTCGGCGCGCTCGTCCGCGGGCGTCGCGAGCTCGACCGGCACGGGCACGGTGACCGTCGCGCGTGCCGCGACCTCGACCGCGACCTTCGTCGCATCGGACTCCACGCCGTCGAACGTGAGCCGCTGCACCAGCACGTCGCCACGCCACCGCTCGGCCGTGTCGTTCACCACGACGACTGCGAGGCCCCCGTCTCGGGGCTGGACCGTGACGAGACGGTCGGCGTGCGCGTGCGCGAGCGCGTGCAGCAACGGCTTCGCGTGACCGTCGCCGTCCACCGCGGCCCACGACGTCACGGGCCAGCAGTCGTTGAGCTGCCAGACCACCGAGCCCATGTTTCGCGGCGACCACGAGCGCAGGTGCTCGACGGCGACCTGAACCGCGTTCGCCTGGTTGAGCTGCATCGCCCAGTGCCAGTCGGCCATGTCGTCGGGCAGAGGCAGGTGCGCCACCAGCCCGTCCGTGAGCTTGTCGTTCCCACTCATGGCCTTCTGGTGGACGAGCATCCCCGGCGACTCGGGAGTCAGCGGCTCGTCGTGGATCGCACGCCGGAGCGTCGACCAGGCCGGGGGGCCCTGCCACCCGAACTCCGCCATGAAACGAGGCACCTCGTCACGGTAGTGCGGGTAGTCCTCGCGGTTCCACAGCTCCCACGAGTGCATCGAGCCGTGGTCCGGGTGATTCTGGTCGTCGGCCAGGTCGATCGGCGCTCCCGACCACGGGCTGGACGGCGTATAGGCGCGTCCGGGGTCGAGCTCCGTCACGACCGATGGCAGCAAGTCCTCGTAGTACCCGAGGCCCCAGTCCTTGCCGTCGAGCCGCTTGAGGAAGCCCCAGACCTTGACGCCCCAGATGTTCTCGTTGCTGCCGTTCCACAGCGCGAGGCTCGGGTGGATCATGAGGCGCGTGACGTTGTCGCGAGCCTCCGCCTCGACCTCCGCGCGCAGCGGCTCGGCCTCCGAGTAGGCGGCGCACGCGAACAGGAAGTCCTGCCACGTGAGGATCCCGCGCTCGTCGCACAGGTCGTAGAAGTCGTCGGCCTCGTAGATGCCGCCGCCCCACACACGGAGGAGGTTGATGTTCGCGGCTTCCGCCTGCGCGATCCGGGCCGCGTACCGGTCGCGCGTCACGCGGTGAGGGAACGCGTCGTCGGGGATCCAGTTCGCTCCCTTGATCCACACGGGCTGGTCGTTGACCACGAACGTGAACGACGTCCCGAGGTCGTCCGGCAGTGTGTCCAGGCGCACGGTCCGGAAGCCGACGCGACCGTCCCAGCGGTCGAGCGCCCCGTCCTCGCCCCGCAGCTCCACCGCGACGGGGTACAGCGGCTGGTCGCCGTACCCGCGCGGCCACCACAGCGCCACGTCCGCGACGTCCACGGGCACGACGACGTCCCTCGCCCCCGCGGGCACCGGCACCGACACGGTGGTCGCCTCGCCCGGGGCGCCGACGGCCACCGAGAGCTCGAGCCCGGCCTCGGCCGACGCGCCGTCGAGCGCGACGTGGACCTCGAGGTGGCCTGTGCGGGCGCCGTCGGGCCCGTGGGCGACCGTGGCCACCGGGCGCACGGACGCGAGCCGCGCCGTGCGCCACGACTCGAGCCGCACCGGACGCCAGATGCCCGACGACGCGGTGTCGATCCCCCAGTCCCAGCCGAAGCTGCACGCCATCTTGCGGATCGCGTTGAACGGGTGGTGGTTGACCTGGGGGCGGTAGCCGAGCTCGAGGCTCTGCGCGTCGGCGTGGCGGACGGGCGACGCGAACGTCACGACGAGCTCGTTGTCGCCGCGCCGCAGCAGGTGCGCGACGTCGAAGCGGTAGGTCCGGTGCATGTTCGCCGTGCGCGCGACCTCGGTGCCGTTGAGGACGACGGTGGCGACCGTGTCGAGGCCGTCGAAGACCAGCTCGTGGTGGTCGGCGTCGTCGGGGGCCCAGGCGAACGTCGTCCGGTACTCCCAGTCGCACACGCCGATCCACTTCAGCAGCGCCTCGTTGTCGTCGAGGTACGGGTCCGGGATCGCGCCGGCGGCCAGGAGGTCGGTGTGCACCGAGCCCGGGACCGTCGCGGGGAAGCTGCGACCGGCGGCCCCCCGCGCGACCGGGCCGCCGACGGCCCGCAGCGACCAGCCGTCGTGAAGGTCGCGACGGGCGAGCACGGTCGCCGGGGGCACGGAGGGCGCGGGGGTGGTCACTTGGTGGCTCCAGACGTCAGGCCGTTGTAGATGAACCGCTGCAGGAACAGGAACGCGATCACGGTCGGGATGATCACGAGGATGGTCGCCGCGGAGATGACCTCCCAGTGGGACCCGTGCGGGCCCATGAAGGCGAAGAGGGAGGTAGAGATCACGCCCAGGTTCGGGTCGGGCATGTAGAGGAACGGGATGTAGAACTCGTTGTAGACCGCGATTCCCTTGATGATGATGACCGTCGCGATCGCGGGCTTCAGCAGCGGGAAGACGATCCGGGTGAAGATCGTGACGCGGTTCGCGCCGTCGAGCATCGCCGCCTCGTCGAGTGACTCGGGGATGGACTTCATGAACTGCAGGAAGATGTAGATCGACACGATGTCCGTGCCCATGAACAGCAGCATGGCCGACAGCCGGGTGTTGTAGACGCCGAGCGCGCCGACGATCTGGAAGGTCGCTACCTGCGTGGTCACGGCAGGAACGAGGGTCGCGAGGAGGAACGCGAACATCACGAGCCTCTTGCCGCGGAAGTCGAAGCGATCGATCGCGTAGGCCGTCATCGCGCCGATCAAGACGGTCCCCGTGACGGACACCACCAGGATGAGGACCGTGTTGAGGAACCCTCGCACCATGTGGCCGTCGTTGAACGCGGTGACGAAGTTGTCGAAGTTGAACCACGACTTCGGTGGCGTCAGGGCGTCGGTGGTCTGGTACTCGTGGCTGCTCTTGAACGACGCCATGAAGATCGTGACCAGCGGCGTCAGCGCGACGAGGCACCCGATGACGAGCGACAGGTACTTGAGGATCTTCGCGACCGGCCCCAGGAACGGGGCCGTGGTCTCGCTGAAGAGGGCGACGGCCCGGCGTCCACGGTCGGCGACGGTCACTCTGACCGTCCGGTCCGCGGGCGCACGAAGGGCGTCCTCGGCGGGGGTGCGGGTGGGTGTCGTGGTCATGATGTCGCGTCCTTCTTCTCGCGGAACACCAACCGCTGGATGCCCGAGACGACGAGCACGATGAGCAGCAGGACGACCGCCATCGCGCTGGCGAGACCGACCTTCTGGTAGTGGAAGGCGGTGTTGATGGTCTGGATGACGAACGTGTTCGAGCCGTTTGCGCCGCCGGTCATGATGTACGGGATCTCGAACACGGAGAGCGCCCCGGAGATCGCGAGGATGACCGTGAGCCCGACGATCTGGCGGATGCCGGGAAGGATGATGTACCGGAACTTCTGCCACGAGTTCGCACCGTCGAGCCCCGACGCCTCGTAGAGCTCGCCCGGGATCGACTGGATCGCACCGAGGAACAACACGAAGTTCAGGCCCATGTAGCGCCACACTGACGTGCCGGCGAGCGACCAGTTGACCAGGTCCGGGTCACCCAGCCACTGCGGCGGGTTGTGCATGCCCACGAGGGCGAGCACCGAGTCGAGCGTGCCTCCAGGCCGGAAGAAGAAGAGGAAGACGAGCCCGATCGCGACGCCGTTGATCAGATAGGGGAAGAACAGGATCCCCTTGAAGAAGTTCCGGAAGCGCGTGTTGAAGCTCAGGACGGTCGCGAAGTAGAGCGCGAGGACCGTCTGGACGAGCGCGCCGGCCAGGTAGTACAGGCTCACGAAGAAGACCTGGAACAGGTCCGGGTTCGTGAAGATCTGCTTGTAGTTGTCGAACCCCACCTGCGTCATGGGGCCGTAGCCGCGCCATGAGGTGAAGCTGTACCCGAACATGTTGAACACGGGCACGTAGGTGAAGACGATCAAGAACGCGAGCGGGACGAGGAGGAACAGCCACGGCGTGATGCGCCAGCCGTGTCGCTTCACACGGTTGCTGCTGCTCCTCCGGACCTTGCGCGGGCTGGTCCGCGGCGTGTCGGCCGCGGTGAGCTCGGGAGCCACTGCCATGGGGGAACCTCTCGGGACGACGTCGATGCGACGCCGGGTAGGGGTGGGCCGCGATGCGGCGGGCGGCAATGTGCCGCCCGCCGCGTGCGACCTGGGAAGTGCGAGCGAACGTCAGCCCGCGGACGGCAGCGACGCGCGCGCCGCGGCCCATCGCTTGTTCAGGCTCGCGAAGTACGACTCCTTGTCGCCCTTCGCGGCGCCGCGCGCGATGTCGATCATCTTCTTGCGGTAGTCCGGCCCGAACAGATCGATCTCCGCGGTGTTGGAGATGTCGGAGTCGAGCGACTCCTGACCCTTCGGGGCGGGGGCCACCTCGACGCTCTTCACGTCGAACTTCGTGAAGTCGGCGAGGGCGTCGGGGGTCGGCCCGTCGAGGCGCGGCGAGAGCCCGCCCTGCTCGGCGGCAAAGCCCGAGTCGTTGAGGAACCAGTCGAGGAATGCCTTCGAGGTCGGCAGGTTCTTCGAGTACTTGCTGATGCCCATCTTGTAGTCGCCACCGGTAGTGGTGTGGAACGCACCGTCGGTCTGGAACGGCAGCGGCCAGAACCCGATGGTGTCGGCCGACTTGCCGGCCTTCTTCGCGGCGTCCTGCATCTGCGGGACCGCCCACGAACCGAGGACCATGGTCGCGATCTTGCCGTTGGCGAGGTCCGTCTTCGACTGCTCCCAGTTGGTCGTCGTCGGGTCGGCCTCGGACAGCTTGTCGTGGACGATGTCGTAGAGCAGCCCGTCGAGCTGGCCCTGCTCGTTGGTCGCGGACCAGGGGTCGTCCTGCTTCACGCGGACGTTCACGGCCTCCGGGCCGGCGATGGTGCCCTGGCTGTTCTGCCACTGGGCGAGCGGCCAGCCGTCCTTGTAGTTCGTGTAGTACGGGGTTGCGCCGGTCTTGTCCTTGACGGCCTGGAGGTCCTTCAGGAACTCCTCCGTCGTCTTCGGCGGCGTCGTGATGCCGGCCTTCGTCCACAGGTCGCGGTTGAAGACGTACCCGTTGGCCGTGCCGAACGTCGCGAGACCGTAGACGTTGCCGCCGTACGCCTTCTCGTTGACGAAGCGGTACGTCTTGCCGAGCTCGTCGGTGGTGCCGAGCGGCTCGAAGTACTGCCCGAGCTGGTCGGTGGCGACCTTGTTCGGGACGAGGAGGACGTCGCCGTACTTGGTCGAGTTCAGGCGCGTGGTGACGTCGTCCTCGTAGTTGGTGATGGCCTCCCACTTGACCGTGGTGCCGGGGTACTTCGCCTCGAAGTCCTTCGAGTACTGCTTGAGCGTCGTGTCGACGAGGTCCGTGCGGTTCGTGAGAACCGTGATGGTGCCCTTGACGTCGCCCTTGAACAGGTCCGCCGAGGCGGTGGTGTCATCGGTCGCGCCGCTGCCGCCGCCCACGCAGGCGCTCAGGGTGAGCGCCGCGACGCCGGCGACCGCGGCGGACGCGAGGATCCGTCGTGTCTTCATCGCGTGTCCTACTTCCTCTGTCGTCGTTGACCGGTCCAGGTTCCGGACCCGGTAGTTGAGCGCTTCAGTCGACGATGACGAGCGTCCGAAGCGGTGCGCATCCTCATTGCTCAGCCAGCTTTCCCGGGTGCGGGCTAGGGCATCGATGCGTGACTAGTGAAGCGCTTAAGTTCATATGCGTCAAGGCGCGCTGGTCACGGTCGGATCACGATCGCGCGAAGCAGACGGCCGCCCGTCAACCTCACGACGCAGTACGGCCGCCCGCCTACCTCACGGGGACCGGCGCGGTCGTCCCCCGCGGACGCAGGGTCGGGGTGGAGTCGAGAAAGCTCCCGACGGGGCGGTCGTCGAGCCGGTCGAACAGGCGCCGCGCGACGTGCGCGCCGAACCTCGTGACGTCGTGGCTCAGCGCGGACAGGCGGGGGAACGTCGCGACGCAGAGTGGCGAGTCGTCCCACGCGATGATCGACAGCTCCGACGGGACCTTAACGCCCAGCTCGGCCGCGACCCCCAGGCCGGCGAGCGCCATCACGTCGTTGTCGTAGATGAAGGCCGTGGGGCGTGCGTCGCCCGCGGTGAGGAGCGACCGGGTAGCCGCAGCACCCTGGTCGGGCGTGTAGTCCGTCCGCGCGACGACTCCCTCGACGCCGAGACGCTCGGTCTCCTCGCGGAACGCGACGTCGCGGATGAGCGTGTGCCCGTACCCCTCGGTGCCCGCGACCCGCACTATCCGCCGGTGGCCAACCGCGTGCAGGTAGCGCACCGACTCCCGGATGGCGGTGGCGTCGTCCGTCCAGACGTTCATCAGCCCGCGCGCGAGCGTCGGGTCCCCGACGACCACCGCCGGGAGCGCGTCCGGCTCCGCGAGGAGGCTGACGCGAGGATCGTCGACGCGCGGGTCGACGAGCACGACGCCGTCCACCCGCCGGGCGGCACGCCAGGTCCGGTAGGTCGTGAGCTCGACCTCGAGCGTGGGGACCACCTGGAGGAGGAGGCCGTACGAACGCTTCTCGAGCTCGGACTCGATGCCCGCGATGAACTGCATGTAGAACGACTCCACGCCGAGCGTGCTCGGGTCGCGGGCGAGCACCAGCCCGACGGTCTCAGTCCGCGCCCCGGACAGCGAGCGGGCCGCTGACGACGGCTGCCAGCCCAGCTCCGCGGCCACACCCAGGATGCGGTCGCGCGTCTCACGCGACACGCCCGGGCGGTTGTTGAGCGCGTACGAAACGGCCCCCGTCGACACTCCCGCACGGCGCGCGATGTCGGCGATCGTGATCCTCGGGGCCACGCGGTGCGCTCCTTCGTCGGCAGACTCGGACGAGGGCTCGTCCGGCCGTCAGCGTATCCCGGGTGGCCCGGCCGCCGGGGCTCCGCGGCGCCGTGAGCCCGGCGCCGCGGAGCCCATCACCGCCGCAGCGGCGCGGCTCTCACGAAGCAGTCACCACGCAGTCGCTCCCGTTGAGCACTGCGCCCGTGATGGTGCCGTTCGTACCCGTCGACGACCCGTTGAGCCCGAAGCTCACCGACCCACCCGCGGGGATCGTCGAGTTCCATACGGGCGCGATCGCGGTCACCTGCGCGCCGGTCTGCGTGACGGTCGCGTTCCAGGCCGAGTTGACCGTTTGCGCACCGGGGAACGTGAAGACGAGCGTCCAACCGTTCGTCGCAGTGGTCGAGTCGTCGGAGATCGTCACGTTCGCGTTGAACGAGCTGCCCCAGTCGTCCAGGTGATAGCTCACCCGGCACACCGCCGGGTCCTGCGTCGGCGTGCCCGTCGGGTCCGGCGTCGGCGTGCCCGTCGGGTCCGGCGTCGGCTCGACGTCCGCTCCGCTCTTCGCCTGCATGGCCGCGGCGTGATCGCGGAAGATAGACAGGATCGGGTCGCCCTTGACGATGCCGTAGGTGCCGTCCTTCTCGCGGTTCTCGTACCACCAGAACGCGCTCGCGTCGCCGCCCCCGGACTCGATGGTCGAGTAGATCGCGGGCCAGTACGTCGCCCTGTCTGCGGAGTCGGTGTTGAACTCCCCGAGGAACATGGGCTTGCCGACGACGTCGTGGGCGTCGGAGATGTACTTCGCGACGAGCGCCTTGGTCTCCTCGGTGCTCAGGTCGGCCCAGTACTCGGTCGGGTAGATGTGGGCAGAGCAGAAGTCGATGTACTGGTTCTCGCACGTGGCGACGAACGGCACGCCGTTGTCGGAGCCGTAGCCGTACTCAGAGCCCTGGCCCTCGACGCCGGTCGTGATCATGTGGTTCGGGTCGATCGACCTGATGTGGGCTCCGACGGTGTCGACCCAGGCGTTGAACACGGTCCCGGTCGTGTTGTCGTTCGGTGTCTGGTCCTGGTGCCGCGGCTCGTTCATGAGCTCCCACGCGAAGACCGTCGAGTCGTCCTTGTACGCGACACCGGTGTAGTGGTTGACGCGGTTGAGCGCGTAGTCGACCTCGTACTCGTAGTCCGCGAGGCAGCCCGGGCACTTGTCCCGGTCGAAGAAGGCGCCGTTGGCCGTCGTCCCCGACGAGAGGCCGTTCCACGACAGGATCGTCCCGATCCCGCCGTACGCGGACCAGTAGTTCTCGAACGTGGGGATCACGCGGATCCCGTGCTGGTGGGCCGAGTACAAGATGTAGTCGAACTCGTCCCACTGCTGCTCATTCATGACCCCTTGGGCCGTCTCGAACCCGTGCCAGCTCTCGTGGGAGAACATCCAGGTCCGCACGAGCGAGACGCCGTCGGCCGCCATGTCAGCGAACTGCTGGTCGATGCCCGCCTTGTCCATGTACTGCGTCTCGGTGTCCCCGGAGCCGGCGCCGTAGGTGAACAGGTCGTACGAGTTGGCGCCTGCGAAGTAGGCGACCTTCCCGTCGAGACAGAAGTGGGTCCCGCAGCGTTCGACAAACCCGGGCGACGCGGCGCTCGCCCCGGCTGGAGCGACCGTCAGCCCGGCGACGAGGGCGGCCGCAGCGGCCGCCACCACACCGAGGACGGTCCTCGGGCGCAGACGGCTGCACCTACGTTGTGCTCTCATTCCTCTACTCCTTCGTAGAAAAGATGCGAAGCGTCGGGCCCTGGGCGTCACTGCACCGGCTACTTAAACGCTTCACCTGACTGCGGCAAACTATCGAGACGGCCAGATCCGGTCAAGGGTCTCCGGCGCCGTGCCACGTACCCGGGCGCATGGCCCGCAGAGGGAGCCGGGCACGACGGTGAGGGCATCCGTCCTGCTACCCCGAGACGACCAGGACCGCAGAACGGATGCCCACAGCGGGAAGGGGTCAGCTCACCGTGACGTCATCGATGCGGTGCGTGCCGCCGTTGAGGTAGAGCTCGACCGAGTGCACCTGCCCCAGGCCCGCCGTGCAGGCGGCGTCGAGCGTCGTGAGGTCGAACGCCAGGGTGCCGGTCGCCGTCGTCCAGGACAGCGGGCTGGCCTGGCACCACGTCCAGGCGTCACCGACCTGGAGCGCCAGGATCGGCGAGAAGCCCGTGGTCGCGACTGACGTGAAAGTCAAGGTCGTTCGGGCCGACAGGTCGACGGGCGCGCTGAACGACGTCCCGAACCAGTCACCGAGGCTCTTCACGTCGAGCGCGCCGTCCGACGTGGCCACGGTGCCCCCGTCCGCACCGTGCATGGGCGCCCACCCCTGCGGACCGTCCGAGAAGTCGAACAGCACCTGCGGGGCGGTCGGCGACGGCGCGACCTTGACGGTGATCGTCGCCGTGCCCGACGTGCGACCGCGGCTGTCGAGGACGCGGTACGTCGCCGTGGCGCGTCCCGAGAACCCGTCGGCGGGCGCGAACGTGACCGTTCCGTCGTCGGCGGCCGTGAACGTCCCGCCGGTGGCGGCGAGGCTCGTCTGCCGGCCGGGTGCTGCGGGATCGAGGTCGAGCGTCCGGTCGAGGACGCGCGCACGGTAGGCGATGTCGTTCGCGGTCGCGTCCACCGAGACGGGTGTGGCGAACGCGGTCGAGACGGTGTCGTCGTCGGCGACAGGGGCGAACGACGTACGGCCCGTGCGCATGCTCGTCGCAAAGTTCGCGAGCGTCGTCAGCGACGGCGAGGAGGCGTACTCGGTGAAGCCGTCATAGTCGGGGTAGAGGGTCGTACCGTCGGCCTGCACGCCGGACAGGATCCAGAACAGCCCGCCGGCGCCGCCCGACGTGCGTACCGCGTCGGTCCAGTCGCGGTACACGGTGTTACGGGTCGCCGGGTCCTTGGAGCCGAACTCGCCGAGGATCGCGGGCTTGCCGATCTTCTTCGCGGACTTCGAGTGCGCTCGGATGTAGGCGGTACCCCACTCGGCTGTCTTGCCCCAGCTGTCGGGGTACAGGTGGTAGCTCATGTAGTCGACCGACCGGTGCTCCGCGAACAGCGTCGAGTCGACACCCTGGCTGCCGTCGGTGGTCCAGTCGCCGCCCGTGGGGTCGGTCGCGGTGAAGCCTTCGTCACCGGTGCCGACCAGGTGCCGGCGATCGATCGACTTCACGTAGGACGACATCTCCCCGACCCACGAGTCGAGCGTCCTGACCGTGCACGACGGGTCGGTTGCCTTGCCGCCCGAGCCGCCGCAGCGCGGCTCGTTCGCGAGCTCCCACGCCATGATCGTCGGGTCGTCCTTGTACTTCACGCCCGTGATCGTGTTCGTGCGGTTGAGCAGGTGGGAGATCCAGGACTTGAACCAGGTGCGCTCGCGCGCGTCGGTGTAGAAGTCGGAGTGGTAGGCGTTGCCGGCCCATGAGGTGTACTGATCCATTCCGCCGAAGTCGGACCAGTTGTTCGTGAGCGGTAGGACGAGCCGCAGGCCTTCCTGGGCGGCCTTCGCTATGACGTAGTCGAGGCGCTCGAGCCCGTCGGCGCCGTCGTTGAACGCAGGCTTGCCAGCAGCGGCGTCCCAGTACTGGAAGTACGCCCCCTTGTCGCCATGGTCGGTCGCGGACGGGACGTCGAGGAACGCCCAGGCGCGCACGACGTCGAGCCCGCGGTCGGCGGCGGTCTCCAGGACGTCGTCGGTCATCACCGGGTCGGAGTACTCGAGGTAGTAGTTGTTGGTGCCGCCGAACCGGTAGGTTCGGCCCTGGAGCGTGAGGCGGTTCCCGGCGCGCTGGACGAACGCGTCGTGCGGGTCCGCGTGGTGGCTGCCGGGCTTGCCGTGACGTGCGAACCAGGAGCGCAGGGCGGTGGCCTGGTGGGCCCAGGCGGCTGCCGTGGCCTGGGAGGCCCGGCCGGGCGCTTGGTGGCCTGACGGGTGACGCTCGGCCTGGGCGCCGGCGGCGCCGGTCAGCACGAGCGCCGCCGACGACGCGAGCACGGTGAGGGCGCGCGCAGTTCTGGATGACATCGTCGTCTCCTCGGAAAAGGGATGCGTCGGGCCGTGGCACCCACCGACGCGACGCCACCGGGCACCACGGCTGAGAGAACTAAAGCGCTTAAGTCCGCGGTGGTCAAGCCTTGTTCAGGCACCCAGGGAGGCGGTGAACGCGGCCCGCAGGTGGAACGACGCCCACGTGCGCCACGGACGCCAGGCCTCGGCGACGTCGTCGAGGTCACGTCCTTGGTAGCGCTCGGCGACGATCGCCCGCAGCCGCCGCTCCGAGGCCGGCACGGCGTCCGGCACGTTCGCGCCGCGCAGCACGACGAGGTCCGCCGCGAAGGGCCCGAGACCATGGATCTCGGCCACCTCGCGTCGGGCCTCGTCGGGGTCGAGGGCACGCAGGGCGAGCGTGTCGAGGCGGCCGTCGAGCGCGGCGTCGGCGACCGCGCCCAGGTACTCCGCCTTCCGGCCCGGCAGGTCGAGACCGCCCGACGACGCCAGCTCGCGCAGCCTCGTAGGCGCGGGGAACGCGCCGTCGTCGCCGAACCGCTCGACGAGTCCGGCGCGCAGCCGCGCGGCCTGAACCACGGCGACGCGCTGGGACAGCACCGCCCACGCAGCCGCCTCGTACGGCGAGTGGAAGCCGCAGGGTCGCAGGCCCGGGAACCGCTCCTGGACCGCTCCGACCACCGGGTCCCGCCGCCCGACGTCGGGCCAGGTCGTCGCATCGAGGTCGAGCGCGAGGAAGCGCGCCACCTGTGCCGCGGCCGCGTCGAGGTCGCCGTCCCCGCGCACGACGACCCGTGCGACGGCTCCGTCCTGGGCGACGTCGGCCTCGGCGCGCGACCAGTCGGCCTCGACGCGGAACACCGTGCGAAGGTGCCCGTCGTCGGCCTGTCCCGACAGGGTGGCCGGGGCGAACCCCTCCCAGAACCGGCGGCTCGTCGCGAGCGACCACGGGCCGCGCACGTCGAGCTCGACGTCGTGGCCGGCCGTCACCGTGCCGCGTCCGCGTCCGCGGGTGCGGGCGCGGGCGCGGGTGCGGGGGAGGGCTCCTTGAGCTCGTAGAGCTTGAACAGGACGGCGTTCGCGACGCCCAGCGCCTGGCCCTGCGCGGCGGTCGCACCGGTGAGCATGTCGCGCGGCGCGGGGTGCCAGGGCAGGGCCGCGAGGTACTGCTCGTGCGCCTCGAG
>Ga0182740_1002114_pt1 | contig 12546 bp, 10 predicted proteins | sample eDN5th37CKraftBY_FD_128872 | JGI IMG/M metagenome (GOLD analysis project Ga0182740, IMG submission 128872) | Enriched backyard soil microbial communities from Emeryville, California, USA - eDNA 5th pass 37_C Kraft BY (version 2) (version 2) | ecosystem: Environmental > Terrestrial > Soil >...
CTCCAACGGCGCGGTCGCCGACCTGGTGATCGTCGTCGCCCGCACCGGCGCCGGTCGCGGTCGCGACGGCCTCAGCCTGCTCGTGGTCGAGGACGGCATGGACGGCTTCACCCGCGGGCGCAAGCTGGAGAAGCTCGGGCTGCGCGGCCAGGACCTGACCGAGCTGTTCTTCGACGACGTCGCGGTGCCGGGCGAGAACCTGCTCGGCGAGGAAGGACAGGCGTTCTCCTACCTGACCGCCAACCTGGCCCAGGAGCGCCTGTCGATCGCCATCAACAGCCAGGCGGCGGCCGCGGCGGCCGTGCAGCGCACGGTCCAGTACACCAAGGAGCGCAACGCCTTCGGCCAGCCGATCGCCTCCTTCCAGAACACGAAGTTCGAGCTCGCGTCCTGCGCCACGGACGTCGCCGCCGGCCAGGCGCTGATCGACGCGGCGCTGGAGGCCCACGACCGCGGCGAGCTCACCGGCGCCGACGCGGCGACGGTCAAGCTCTTCTGCACCGAGATGCAGGGCCGCGTCGTCGATCGCTGCCTGCAACTGCACGGCGGCTACGGCTACATGACCGAGTACCCGATCGCGCGCGCCTACGCCGACGCGCGCGTGTCGCGCATCTACGGCGGCTCCAGCGAGGTGATGCGGATCATCATCGCCAAGGACCTCGGGCTGTGAGCGACGGCCAGGTCCGCGGGCCCGCGAACTATGCTCGTGCGAAACCGATGAAAGGCCAGCCGGCACCACAATGCCGATAGAACGCGAGGGCGGTCCGGCGAGCAGCACCCGGGCCCGGACCAACGGCCGGGCTCCGCGGCGCCAGAAGACGTCCGTGCTGCTCGCCCAGCAGATCGTGCAGGAGATCAGCGACCGCAGACTCCCGCCGGGCACGATGCTGCCCTCCGAGAAGCAGATGCTGGAGAACTACGGCGTCGCCCGCGGCACGCTGCGCGAGGCGCTGCGCTATCTCGAGGTCCAGGGCGTGATCACGATCCGCCCCGGCCCGGGCGGCGGCCCGTCGGTCAACGACGTCGAGCCGCGCGCGCTGGCCAGCGTGCTGGCGATGATGCTGCACCTCTCCGACGCGCCCTTCAGCACGATCCTCGAGGCGCGCCGCCTGATCGAGCCCGCCAGCGCCGCGGCCGCGGCCCAGCGCGTCGACGACGCGTTGCTGGGCGAGCTGCGCTCCTCGATCGAGGTGATGGACGCGGTCATCGACGATCCTCAGGCCTTCCTGGCCGAGAACGCCCACTTCCACGTCCTGATGGCGCGGGCCTCGGGCAACAAGCTGTTCGAGATGCTGACCGGCGCGCTGAGCTGGATCATCGACGCGACGGCGCTGGGCGCCGAGTACGACCTGCGCCGGCGCAAGGTCGTCGTCAAGGCGCACCGGGCCATCTACGACGCGCTCGAGCAGCGCGACCCCGACGCCGCGCGCGACGCGATGGCCGACCACATGGCGAACTTCTCCACCTACATGGAGCGCAACTTCCGCCACGTGCTCAAACAGCCGATCCGCTGGGACGCGCGCGTCCTCTGACGCGCGCGCCCGAGCGGGGCATCCCTCAGAACAGCTTCGTCGCGTCCGGCGTCACCTCCGGCTCGAACTCACCGGCCATCGAGCGCTGGTGCAGGTCGGCCAGCGTGGCGCCGTTGCGATGCTCGGCCAGGAGCTTGGCGGGATCCACGTAGCGTCCCATCGGGTTGGTCACCATCCGGGGGTCCTCCATCTGGCGCAGCGACTCGGCGTGATCGCCGTAGGCATCGCATAGGAGCTCGACCGTGTTGTTGTCGGGATCCTTGTAGTAGAAGGCGAAGCTCACGCCGTGGTCGACGCAGCCCGCGGGCTCGATCCCGTGCTCCTCCTTGATGCGCTCCCAGCTGAGCAGCAGGTCCTCGAGGCTGTCGTACTCCCAGGCGTAGTGCCCGATGCGCGCGTAGCGGCGCACCGCCTCGGGATCGCTCTCCAAGCCGCCAGGCGGGCACTGGAAGCCGTGGCGATGGTGGGCGTCGTCGTTGGTCACGTAGACCGAGTTGACGCCGACCCCGCCCGAGTTGCCCGAGCGCAGCACGACCCGCATGCCCAGGACGTTGCCGTACCACTCGGCCATCTCGTCGACGCGGTTGGTCAGCGCCCCGGTGTGATGCAGCGTCGGGCAGATGATGGGCCGCCCGGCCGGCGACGTGGCCGCCGCGGACGTCTCGGTGTTGGACATGTCTCCTCCTCTTGTCGCGTCAGATGACGATGGTCTGCGGCTCCATGCCCCACGTCACGCGCGAGTACTGGATCGCCGCCTCTTCCCAGAACAACGTGAACTGCAGGCCCGCGCCGCGCAGATCTCGGCCGAGCCGATGGAGCTGGTGCACCTCGTACAGGGCGCTGGAGTCGGCACCATCGATGAGGCTGTTGCCGACCTCGATCGCCAGCTTGCGGGCATAGGTCAGGTTGCGCCGGATGTAGGCGCGCTGCTCCACGGTCAGCTGCGCGCGCTCGGTGCCCCAGCGCCGTAGATCGGCGAAGTTGCGCTCGTACAGCAGCTGGGCAGTCAGCAGCTTGACCGTCGCCTCGGCGTAGCGCAGCTGGTTGGCCTCGCGCTCGATCGCGGGCAGCATCGTCTGCGGGTCGCGGCGCTCGCGGATGCGCTCGTCGAACAGATCGACGATGCCCTGCGCGATGCCCAGGATCGGGGCCAGGATGAAGTGGCCGAGCACCATGAACTGTGGCCGCGACACGTGGTACCAGGGCGAGTCGTACAGCTGGGCGCCCGGATAGCTGCCGGCGGCCAGGTCCTCATGCGACAGAAGCCGGTGGTGAGGCACGACGGTGCCTTCGATGACGATCGACTTGCTGCCGCTGCCGCGCAGGCCCGACACGTACCAGTCGTCCTCGATGACGAACTCCGAGCGTGGGATCAGGCAGTTGCCGGCGGGCGCGAGGAGCAGGATCCACTGGGCCTCGTCGATGCCGCTGGAGAACTTCCAGCGCCCGGAGATGTGCAAGCCGTCAGGCTCCATCTCGGCGTTGCACGTGACGATCGCGCTGACGGTCGACGACAGCTGCTGGGGGCCGTCGGCGAAGTATTCGGCCTGAGCCTCCTCGCTCCACCAGCCGACCATGTAGTTGTGCGTGGCCCAGAAGCTGGTCAGCCAGCCGGTCGAGCCGCAACCGCGGGCGATCTCCCCCGCGACCCTGGCCACGACCTCGAGGTCATAGCCCAGGCCGCCCCAGCGCCGCGGCGTCGCGATGCGCAGCAGGTCATTGGCCTTGAGCTCGTCGATCGTCTCCTGCGGCACCCGGCGGTTGGCCTCGGTGTCGGCGCTGCGCGCGCGCAGCGCCGGGATCATCGCCCGGGCACGGGCGATCAGCTCGTCGGGCGTGGGCTCGTCGATGGTCGCGACGTCTGCCGCGCCGGTCTGTGTCTCGGTCATGAATCCTCCTGGGCGGCGAGGGCCCGGACGTGTTGCAGGTCGACCTTGCCCGACGGTCCATGTGGGATGCGGTCGGTGTAGATGACGCGCTTGGGCGCCTTGTAGCCCGCGAGACGCGACTTGACGTGGCGGATGAGCGCCTCGGGATCGGGCGGCGGCGACAAGGGCTCGACCACCGCCACGACCATCTGCCCGAGGCGCGGGTCAGGCACCCCGACGACGACCGCGTCGGCAACGCCCTCGTGCTCGCGCACGACCGTCTGGACCTCCTCGGCGAAGACCTTCTCGCCGCCGGTGTTGATGCAGGCGGCGCCGCGCCCGAGCAACTGGAGGGTGCCGTCGGGCGACAGCGTGGCCCAGTCGCCGGGGATCGAGTAGCGCCGGCCGTCGTGCTCGGTGAACGTCTCCGCCGTCTTGGCGGGGTCGGCGTGGTAGCCCAGGGGCAGGTAGCCCGACACGGCCACCAGTCCCGGCGTGGCGCCGTCGGCGGGGACGGACGCACCCCGCTCGTCGAGCAGCACGGTCGCCGGCCCGGCGTGGAAGACGCCGGTCCGCACGCGCTCTCCGCCGCGGGTGATCGCGCTCGCCATGCCCGGGGCCTCCGAGGACGCCAGCGAGTCGATCAGCAGCATGTCCGGATTGCGCGCGAGCAGCGCCTCCTTCACATCGGCACTCCACATTGCGCCCGACGAGACGATCCAGCGCAGGCCGCCCAGCGACCAGCGATCGGGCTCGGCGTCCATCGCGGCGATCAACGGCCGGCAGAACGCGTCGCCCACGAGCGCGACGGTCTGGACGCCGCTGCCGTTGACGAGGTCCAACAGCTCGGCGGGATCGAATGACGTTCCCGCGAGTGTGGCCACCGTCCCCCCCACGCCAAGCGCCTGGAACGCGGTGAACGAGCCGGTGCCGTGCATCAGCGGGCTGGCTGACAGGTGCGTCCAGGCGCTGCCGGGCTCCACGTCCTGCTCGGGATAGCGGCCCCGCGCGGTCGGCGACGACGTCCTCAGGTAGCCGAGCAGGTCGCCCTGGCGCCACATCACGCCGCGAGGCATGCCGGTGGTCCCGCCCGTGTACAGCAGGTAAAGGTCGTCGGCGCTGCGGGTTTCGAACGCCGGCGGGGCAGTCGCGGCCGCCTGCTCGAAGTCGACCGCCCAGTCGGGGCACGCGCCGTCCCCGCCGAAGCGCACCCAGCAGCGCACCTCGGGCACCGCCACGCGCAGCCGTTCCACGACGTCGGTGAAGGCCGCGTCGAACACGACCGCGGCCACCTCGGCGTTGGTCCACAGGTAGACGAGCTCGTCGTCGCGGTAGCGGTAGTTGGTGTTGACCGGTACCAGGCGCGCCTTGAACGCGGCGAAGACCGTCTCCAGGTACTCGGGCCCGCTGTAGAGGTACTGGGCTACCCGCGCGCCCGGCTGCAGCCCGGCGGCCAGCAGCGTGGCCGCCAGCCCGCCGGCGCGCGCGTCGAAGCTCGCCCACGACGTGCGCCGCCCGCCGTGAAGGATCGCGGTGGCCTGCGGCTGCCGCGCGGCGACGCCCTCCCACAGGTCGGCGAAGTTGCCGGTCATATCAGCGCAGCGGGGCGGGCTCGGCCGCGAAGGAGACGCGGTTCTCCAGCCGCCCCAACCCCTCGACCTCGAGCACGACCTCGTCGCCGTCGCGGAGGTAGGGATAGGCGTCGGCGCCGAAGCGCAGGGACAGCTCCAGGATGCACCCCGAGCCGCACGTCCCCGAGCCGAGCAGGTCGCCGGGCACGAGGTCGGCCGCGCGCGACGCGTAGGCCAGCATCTCGCCAAAGCTCCAGTAGATGTCCGACCAGTTGCCGCGGCTGAGGACCGTGCCGTTGACCGTGGCCGTCATCGCCAGGTCGTAGCCCTTGGCCTTGCGGTAGGGCTCGAGCTCGTCGGGCGTGACCAGGCACGGGCCGAAGCCGTTGGCGAAGTCCTTGCCCTTGGCCGGCCCGATCGGCACGGTGGCCTGCTCCTTGGTCTGCAGGTCGCGCGCGCTCCAGTCGTTGAACAGGCAGAAGCCCGCGATGTGCTGCTCGGCGGTGGCGGGGTCGAGGTCGCGCCCCGGCCGCCCGATCACCGCCGCGACCTCTAGCTCGTAGTCCAGGCGCTGCGTGTTGCCCGGCGCGACGATCGTCGCGCCGGTGCCGTGCACGGCGGCGGGGTTGCTGAAGTAGAAGACCGGCAGCTCGAACCAGTCGTCGCCCATCTTCTGGCCGATCGCCTCCAGCCCGTTGCGGATGTGCTCCTCGAAGGCCGAGAAGTCGCGCACCGACGGCGGCCGGGGGATCGGCGCCAGCAGGCGCACGCCGTCCAGTTCCTGGCGCTCGGCGGGCGCGCGCCGTGCGCGATCGGCCGCCTCGCGCAGGCGCGTCCCGTCGTCGCCCAGGAGGTCGATCAGCTGGACGCCGGCATCGAGGCCGTGCACGACGCCGTCCTCGACCAGCCCCGCCCGGGGCTGGTCGTCGGGCGCGGCGTCAGCGCTCAGGTAGGTGACCCAACGCATGTCGGCCTCACAGACCCAGCAGCTGCTTGGCGTTGCCGCTGCGGATGCGCTCGCGGTCCTCGTCGGACAGCCCCAGCCCCTCGGTGAGATCGAAGTCGATGCTGTCGGCCCCGCCGAAGTTGTCGCCGTACAGCAGCCGGTCGACCCCGACGTCGGTGACGATCGCCTGCCGCATCGCGGCGCTGTGCACGAGCGGGTCGAAGTAGAAGTTCTCGCGGTACTCGGAGACCTTGCGCTGGTTCTTGGAGTCCGGCGCCATCGTGAGGTTGGTCTCCTCCATGCGCCGCAGCTGGTAGGGCGCGAACCCGCCGCCGTGGGTGATGTAGACCTGCAGCTCCGGGAACCGGTCCAGCACGCCGCCGTTGACCAGGTACCAGAAGCACCGGGTCTCGTCGTAGCACATGCCGACGATCGAGGTGGTGTCGTAGGGATCGTCGTTGGCCTGCTTGCCCCAGGTGACCGACTGGTTGTAGCCGTGCACGAAGACCGGCACGCCGAGCTCGCAGACCTTCGCCCACAGCGGGTCGTAGGCCTCGTCAAACACCTCGAGCCCACCGAAGTTCGCGCCGCCGATGCCCATGCCGACCGCGCCCAGCTCGGTCACCGCCCGCTCGAGCTCGGTCACCGCGGCCGACGGGTCGGCCATGGGCACGTGGGCCCAGAACTTCAGGCGATCGGGGTTGGCGGAGGCGAAGGAGGCGAACTCGTCGTTCGTGATGCGCGCGAACTCGGTGCCGTAGTCGCCGGCCCAGTACATGTACATGTGCGACGGCACCGAGACGACGAGCACGTCGATGCCCTGGGCGTCCATCTTCTGCAGGCGCGCGTCCGGAGCCATCCAGTCCAGGATGGCGCTGGCATCACGGGCGAAGTCGCGCTTCTTGGTGCCCAGCTCCCAGTCGCCGACGAAGATCGTCCCGTCCTTCCACTTCGGCCCCCAGAACTCGTGACGGTCCAGCATTCCGGGACAGATCTGGTGGCCGTGAAGGTCGATGATCATGCTCCGCTCCTCTCCTCTAGCTCGCGGGTCAGTGCGAGACGTTCGTCGTCCACACACACCAAACTAGTATCAGCAATCTACGAAAAGGACAATACTGTCCGCAACCCTGGGTCGTCTTCGGGCGCGATGCGCAGACCGTCGAGCAACCCGGCCAGGAAGCGGTAGAAGCCGACGAGCGCCAGCAACTCCATGCGCTGCGGCTCGTCGTAGAACGGAGCCAGCGCCTCCCATGCGGGATCGCCAAGTGCGTTGGTCGCCAGCAGCTCGTCGGCGCAGGCGACCACGACGCGCTGGCGCTCGTCGGCCCAGTCCAGCGAGCCACGGACAATAACGGCCTCGACGTGGGCGGGGTCGATGCCCGCCTCGACGGCCAGGACGCGGTGGTGGCCGAGCTCGTAGGCGCAGCCGAGCGTCGCCGCCGTGCGCAGGATGGCCAGCTCGCGATCGGCGACGGGCAGCCCGCTGCGCGTGGTCACCGCGGCGCCCAGCACCCCGACGCCGCGCAGCAGCTGCGGGGCGTGAGCCAGCGTTGCGAACAGGTTCATCGGGGTCCCCGAGGGGGTCACGGGCATCCGCGCCAGCAGCCCGTCGGCGGCATCAGGTGCGCGTAGCGGGGCGATGCGCGGTTCGAGATCGCTCATCGGTCAGGCCAGCGTCGGGCGCCGCCGCGCCACGAACGCCTCGAGGTTCTCGCGCGCCTCGTCGGTCGCGAAGGCCATGGAGAAGGCCCGGCGCTCGATGCCGATCCCCGCCTCCAGCCCGACCTCGAACGCGGCCCCGACGGCCTCCTTGGCCAGCGCTTGGGCCACCGCCGGGCGGGCGGCGATCTGCTCGGCGACGGCGTGCGCGACCCCGCGCAGCTCGGCGACCGGCACGACGCGCGAGACGAGGCCCGCGCGCTCGGCCTCTGCGGCGTCCAGCGTGCGGCCGGTGAGGATCATGTCCATGGCCAGCGCCTTGCCGACGGCGCGCGGCAGCAGCTGCGTCCCGCCGGCCCCGGGGATCAGCCCCAGGCCGGTCTCGGGCAGGCCGAACCGCGCGGTCTGCGCGGCGACCACGACATCGGCGTACAGGGCGAGCTCGAACCCACCCCCCAGGCACGCGCCGGACACGGCGGCGACGACCGGGGTGGCGATGCGGCGCAGCGCCGCCCAGCAGCGCGCGCGCTCGCCGGCGTAGACCGACAGGTGGTCGCGGCGCAGCAGCGCCTCGATGTCCGCCCCGGAGGCGAAGACCCGATCCGACCCGGCGACGACAATGCAGCGGACGTCGGCGTCGACGTCCAGCTGCGCCATCGCGGCGGCCAGCCCGGACAGCATCTCGTCGCTGAGCGCATTGCGCCGCTGCGGCCGATCGAGGACCACGGTGGCGACGCCCGCGGAGCGATCGACCTTAATGTCTCCCATGGCCGCATTCTAGCCAATCCATGCAAATCATGCTCATGATCTGTACGCTGCGGCGACGATGGCTGTGACCCCTGACCTCGAGCAGATGACCGAGATGGTCCGCGACTTCGCCCGCCGCGAGGCGGCGCCCGGAGTGATCGAGCGCGACCGCACCGAAACATACGGACGGGACCTCGTCCGTGCGATGGGCGGGCTGGGCCTGCTCGGCGGCGTGGTGCCTGAGCAGTACGGCGGCGCCGGCCTGACCCACCACGCGTTCTCGACCATCGTGACCGAGATGTCGCGCGTCGACCACCTGCTCGCGCTGGCCATGACGTTCCCCAGCGGCCTGGCCGGCGCCGGGCTGCTGGCCTACGGCACCGACGCCCAGCGCGAGGCGCTGCTGCCGCCGCTTTGCGCCGGCGAGACGATGGCCGCGGCGGCGATCACCGAGCCGAGCTCCGGCACCAACGTCGCCGACATGCACACGGTCTGCCGCCGCGATGGCGACGCCTACGTGGTCGACGGGCAGAAGACCTGGATCTCGTTCCTGGACACGTGCGACTGGCTGGTCACCTTCGCGAAGCTCGACCGCGCGGCCGGACGCGAGGGCGTGTGCGCGTTCGTCGTGCCGCGCGACACCCCCGGCCTCACGCTGCGGCCGTTCAAGAACAAGCTCGGCTTCCGCGCCATCGCCACCGGCGAGGTGTTCTTCGACGCCGTCCGCGTGCCCGTCGAGAACCGGATCGGCGCCGAAGGCCAGGGGCTGCGGGTGGCCATGGCCGCGGTCGAGACCGGCCGACTGGGCGTCGCCTCGCGCGCGCTGGGCCTCGCCCAGGACTGCCTGGACCGCTCCACCGCCTACGCCAACGAGCGCCAGGTCTTCGGCCGGCCGATCGCCCGCTTCCAGCTCGTGCAGTCGATGATCACCGACATGGTCGTGGGCATCGAAAGCGCCCGCGCGATGATCCGCCAGCTCGCCGATGCCCGCGACGCCGGGCAGCGCGCCCGGCGCGAGGCCTCGCTGGCCAAGATGCACGCGGCGGACGTGGCCATGCAGTCCGCGACGCACGCGGTGCAGATCCACGGCGCCTATGGGACGCACGAGGACTACCACGTCGGCCGCCACTTCCGCGACGCCAAGGTCTTCCAGATCATCGAGGGCCAGAACCAGCTGCATCGCGAGATGGTCGCCGAGTACGCGCTCGGGCTGCGCGGCCCGGACGCCTGAGAGATGGAGCGCACGATGCAGACCGACGGAGCCGGCGTCCTCGTCGCCGGGGGCGCCTCCGGCCTCGGGGAGGCGACGGCGCGCCGCCTCGCGCGCGCGGGCGCGCGGGTGACGATCGCCGACATCGACGAGGAACGCGGCCGCGTGCTGGCGGCCCGCGAGGACTGGCGCTTCGTGCGCTGCGACGTGCGTGCGACCGAGGACGTCGAGGCCGCGGTCGCCGTGGCCGCCGAGTTCGGCGGCGAGCGCGGGATGCGCGTCGCCGTCGTCTGCGCGGGGCGCGGGTCGCGCAGCAAGCTCGCCTCCAGCCGCGGGCCGCATCCCATCGAGGAGTTCCGCGAGGTCGTGGAGCTGAACCTGATCGGGACCTTCGCCGTGATGCGCCTGGCCGCCCACCGGATGCTCGACAACGCCCCCGACGCGGACGGCGCGCGCGGCGTGATCGTCACCACGTCGTCGGTCGCGGCCTTCGAGGGCCAGTCCGGCCAGCTCGCCTACTCGGCGACCAAGGCCGCGATCGCCGGGATGACGCTCACCGCCGCGCGCGACATGGCCGACAAGGGCATCCGCGTGATGACGATCGCCCCGGGGGTGTTCGACACGCCGCTGCTCGGGCGCCTGCCCCAAAGCACGCGCGACGCGCTCGGGCAGGGCGTGCCGTTTCCCAAGCGCCTCGGCGAGCCCGACGAGTTCGGCCGCCTGGTGGAGGCGATCGTCACCAACCCGATGCTCAACGGGTCGGTGATCCGCCTCGACGGCGCGTTGCGCATGCCGCCGCGCTGAATATTGATGATAATGTTCATCCCGCTGAACCGGCCGTCGGGGGCCGAGAGGAGAGGACGAGGGTGCACACGAGAGCAGGATCGCTGAGCCGTGTCTGAGGTGCTCCGCTTCGCGCTGCTCGGCCTGGGCGTGGGCGCCGCCTACGCACTGGCCGCCCAGGGCATCGTGCTGATCTACCGCGGGTCCGGCGTCCTCAACCTCGCCCACGGCGCGGTCGGGATGGTCGGCGCCTACGTCTACTACGAGCTGCACGTCCGCCACGGCTGGGAGTTCCTCGTCGCGCTGGTCGTCGGCGTGCTCGTGTGCGCCGCGCTGGGTGCGCTGATCCACCTGCTGATCATGCGCCGGCTGCGGACCGCGTCGCCGCTCGTGCGCCTCGTCGGGACGCTGGGCATCATGCTCTCGCTGCAGTCCGCCGCGGTGCTGCGCTACGGCGCCGACACGCTGTCGGTCCCCAGCGTCCTGCCCGCCCACAACGTCTTCTTCAGCCACGGCTCCTCGCCGATCGTCGTCTCCTCCGACCGCCTGTACCTCGTGCTCGTGGCGGTGGTGCTGACCGCGGTGCTGTCGTGGGTCTACCGGTCCACGCGGTTCGGCCTGGCCACCACCGCGGTGGCCGAGAACGAGCGCAGCGCCGCGGCGCTGGGCCACTCCCCCGACATCATCGCCGCGGCCAACTGGGCGCTGGGCTCGGCCCTGGCCGGGCTCGCGGCGATCCTCATCGTGGGCATCGTCAGCCTGCAGGTCACGATCTTCACCACGCTCGTGCTCACCGCGCTGGCCGCGGCGCTGGTGGGCGGCTTCCGCTCCTTCCCGCTGACGCTGATCGCCGGCCTGGCGATCGGAATCGGGCAGTCGGAGATCAGCCGCTACGCCTCCGGGGTCACCGGGCTGGCCGACGCGCTGCCCGTGCTCGTGATCGTCGTCGTGATCGTCATCAGCGGGCGCGCGCTGCCGCTGCGCGGCTACGCCGCCGACCGGCTGCCCAGCGTCGGCTCCGGCCGGGTGCGGCTGCTGCTGCTCGTGCCCGCCGTCGTCGTGGCGGCCATCGTCCTGGGCGCCCTGCCGCTGGACTGGCTGGCGGCGGCGACGACCTCACTGATCGTCGCGATGGTGCTGCTGTCGCTCGTCGTGGTCGTCGGGTACGCGGGCCAGCTGTCGCTGGCGCAGTTCACGCTCGCCGGCCTGGGCGCCTACATCTGCGGCCGCCTGGACGGCGTCGCCGGCGTGCCGCTGCCGATTGCGTTCGTCACCGGCATCGTCGGCGCCGGCCTGATCGGCGGTGTCTTCGCCGTCCCCGCGCTGCGTACGCGCGGGGTCAACCTCGCCGTGGTCACCCTCGGGCTCGCCACCGCCGTGGGCGCGATGCTGTTCAACGACGTCGGCGCCACGGGCGGCGACGCCGGGACGGTCGTCTCCTCCCCCAGCCTGTTCGGGTTCGACCTGTCCGCCCTGCTGCATCCCGAGCGCTACGCCCTGGCTGTGCTGTTCTGGTATGTGCTCGTCGCGCTGGCCGTGGCCAACCTGCGCCGAGGGCGCGTCGGCCGGCGGCTGCTGGCGATCCGCACCAACGAGCGCGCCGCCGCCTCGCTGGGGGTCAGCGTGTGGCAGGGCAAGGTCTACGCGTTCGCGCTGGCCTCGGCCATCGCCGGCCTGGGTGGCATCCTGCTCGCCTACCAGTCGGCCACGGTGGTCTACAGCAACTTCGTCGGCACCCAGTCCATCCAGGACGTCTCCTACGCGGTGATCGGCGGCATCGGCGCGCTGCTCGGCCCGCTCTTCGGCAGCGTGCTGGCCAACGGCGGCCTCGGCGCGCAGGCCGGCAACACGATCTTCTCCCAGGACTTCCAGACCTACCTGCCGCTGATCTCGGGTCTGAGCCTGCTGCTGCTGGTGATGACCAACCCCGACGGGCTCGTCCAGGCCCACGTCAACGCGGGCAAGAAGGCGTACGCCCGCCTGCGCGGCCGCGCCGGCACACCCGCGCCGCCGCGGCGCGACCGCCGCGACGCGGAGCTGGACGCCGTGACCGAGGCGCCCGTGGTGGCCCAGACCACGCTGGAGGCCCAGGACCTGACCGTGCGCTTCGGCGGGGTGGTCGCGGTCAACGGCGTGTCGCTGCGGGTGCCCACGGGCAAGATCGTCGGCCTGATCGGGCCCAACGGCTCGGGCAAGACGACCACGATCGACGCGCTGACCGGCTTCGTGC
>Ga0182740_1002115_pt1 | contig 12545 bp, 13 predicted proteins | sample eDN5th37CKraftBY_FD_128872 | JGI IMG/M metagenome (GOLD analysis project Ga0182740, IMG submission 128872) | Enriched backyard soil microbial communities from Emeryville, California, USA - eDNA 5th pass 37_C Kraft BY (version 2) (version 2) | ecosystem: Environmental > Terrestrial > Soil >...
GTCCGCCGCCGTGCTTCTGACGGGCATCCGAGAACACGTCTACGTCTGCCGGGCATGTGCTGAAATTTGCCGGGCCTGCGCCACGAGCTGCGAAAAAGTCGGCGATATGCAGGAGTGCGTAGACGCCTGCCGTGCCTGCGCTGAAACTTGCGACAAGATGAGCGCAAACTTGCAAAAAGCGGCCTAGCCCGCAGCGAAGGAATAGGAACTTAACGCCATCGAAATTCGTTACGACGCCGACTTTGGCGAGGGTGAGCGAATGAAATCGTTAGTGGCAGGGCTTTCGTTACTGATCTTTTCCTTCATGGCGTTGAGCGCCTATTCACTGACAGAGCTGGAATTGGCGGCGCGCAATCCGATTACCGCTTCGGTAACCGCCGACGCGGCCATGACACCGGACTCTGGCACATCCGGCGTTGGCTACGCGCCCTGAGCCTCAGCCTTGCGCCATCGGATGATTTAGATCACCGGCGGTAGACTGGCGTCATCGCTGGCTACCGCCGGAACCAATCCCTTCCCGTCCGCGTCTGCAGTATCAAGCCGGTGGAGGCAGTGATGAGTGAGAGTACCAGTCGTCCGACGCGCGGCGACATCGCGTGGCTTGAGTATTGCTGCGAAGAAGCGCTCGACGCCTATACCCTTGAAGATGCGTTAATGTGGCAGAACGAAATCGTGCGCGAGCTGACACGCCGCGTAACGTTTGTCGCTGAATCGGATTGGCCCACGGATATCAAAACACGGACGATGTTCGATTTGATGCACCGCCGCGCGATACACAACGCCTGCATTCATCATGCAAAAGCTGCCATTCGCCGGAATGAAAGCGTCGTGTGGAAGGCTTGAAGCCATCCCGCGTCAAGCGTTGAATTGCGGTCTAAGCGATACCTGCGCATAGCCGACGGTATTCCCCGCCCGCATCTTGCGAACCCCAAGGGTCGCCGCCGCATCGTCGAACTTCTCCAGGAAATCCTCGACCGGAAGCGGCGTCACTTCCCTGCGCCGGCACCACAGCGAATAGTCGGCCCAGAGCACATTGGGCGTAAGCCAACTTTGAGGATCAGGGCGAAGCCGCTCGAGAGCGAAGATTCCCACCCGCCACGATATGTCGTCCGTATCGCCATCCGTCTCTGATCGGGTTGTGCGCGCGGTTACCCGCTGCAGTGCTTGCCGGAGCATCTAGGGCCCTCCTTCTTTTCCGGTACTCTGCTTCCTGCAGGAACCGGTCTGCAAAAGGGCACGATGCCGTTCCGCCGGTTTTTGACGTGGATCACACGTTAATAACGGCCACCCCGCAGCTCCCCTTGTGGATAAACAGCCCTCGATTTGCGGCGTCGAGTCCGCCCGGCCGCATGCAACCCGTTCCACTGTCTTAAAAAAAATATGGAACCGGGATTCAGCATCTACGTTCTTCAACAGGGGCTCTGGGGGCAGGAGCTCACCGCTGAGGGACGCCGATGAAAACACATGGATACACGGCTGAGGAACTTGCCGGCTTTTACGCCGTGCTGGACCGCGCAGTTTGCGAAGCCGCCGAGTGTGAGTTGAAGATCTCTATCCCCACAATGGTCCGCCGGCTGTTTGCTGCCGTCGATACCGGCGAACGCGATCCGGACCGGCTTGCCGACATCCTGATAGGCCGCACGCCCCGGCAAGCACAGGCGGCTTAACAAAAAAGAATAGGTGCTGAGATGGCCGATAACAAAGCAAAGAAAGGCAAACAGGACCGTACGCGTATTGCCATGAACGAACCCTACGAAGTTCAGTACTGGAAGAAAAAGTTCGGCGTGACCGGGCAAGGTTTGGCAGGAGCAATCCGCGCCGTTGGATCCAATAACGTCGAGAAGGTTGGAGCCTACCTCAAGGCAAAGCGGAAGTAGCGCAAGGCCAACAGCTTCTTCGCCACCTCTCAGCCGCCGCCTGACCAAGATCCTGGCGGCCAGCGGACCAAAAATTAAGAGCCCCGGATGGATCCGAGGCTCCTCACACGCGGGGTCTCCTCCGGTGCGATACGGCGTTTCGCCCAGAGGGCTCCGCCGTTTATTTGTCCTCGCGCGGCATTGAGGACATTGCGTGATGTTGCTCTTCTCTCACGTACGCATGCATTACGCCGCGCCGAAGCAAGCGTTCCCGAGGGCCGCAGAACTAGCCGTGCAGTGCAGCACGCACCAAAAAAGAGAGCCCCGGCCGAAAACGGGCGGGGCTCCGCTGAATTTCTTCAGCTCGCCGGTCCCGTCTGCAAGCTCTACGAGACCGCTGGCTAAGATACCGGAAAGCAGGGCGCAGGTTTCAATTCTTAACGACGTTATTTGTCGCTAAAACTTTTTCTCAATTTGAATGGAACGATATCGCCCTGCCGCGCATTAACACATCTCGGCGAGCGGCGGGGCTCGCCGGCCCTGTGCCGGCCTTCGCAACCTGACGCTGCTCAGATTACCGTCGTTATGCGGCGGTATCTGGCAGGCGCCGCATCCGTTGGCAATTCTCCAACGGTTTCGCCCTATGCTCGGTAACCAAACTCTCGGCACGCTGGGTCCTGCCCGATGTGCCGACTGCGCAGAAATGCTAATTTGCTGCGCTTACGACTAATCAGGCGAATAGCCTCCCGGGGGTTCAATGGCGTTGGTTAAAACTTCGGCTCTCTCTTCGAAGCAGGCTGCTCCCGCAGCCAAACCGGAAGAGCCGGCTTCGGGTTCCACCTATCGGCAGCGCATGGAAACCGCCGACCGGCGTGCGCGTGCCAGGACGCGCGCGCGGCATGAGCAAGCGGCCGAACGCATAGGAACCGCGACGGAGGAACTTGCAGCCGGGATCACCGAAGCGGCCGCCGCAGCTGAAGAACTCCGGCGCTCGCTCGAGCAGATTGCCGCCGCGGCGGAGCAGGCCGCGGGCGCATCGCAGGAATCGAACGCTGCGGTGAACAGTCTGAGTGCGATTTTTACGCAAGCGCGGGCCCGCGCCGACAAATCGAGCAGCAAGGCCGAAGCGCTGCAAGCTCTGCTGACGGAATCTGGCGCCCAGATCGAGCAGCTGGTTGAGGCGGTGCAGGAGAATTCCGATCGCCAGCTCCGCTCGGTCGACGTCGTCGCCACACTTGAAACGCAGGCGGCAAACATTGGAGAGATCACCCGCACGGTCGCGGACGTCTCCGATCAGACCAACCTTCTGGCACTGAACGCAGCAATCGAAGCAGCACGAGCCGGTGATCACGGCCGCGGCTTTTCGGTAGTTGCCGACGAAGTCCGCGCTTTCGCCGAATCCTCCGAGAAACATGCCCGCGACGTGCAGGAACTGGCCGAATCCATTTCCTCACAAGTGCGAACCGTCGTCGCCCGCATCAAAGCCGGAGCGGAAAAAGCGCAGCTGGATTCCCAGGCCGGCCGCGACGTCATTGGCGCGCTTAACGTCATTCGCCAGGATATCCAGGCTTTCGTTGACGGCAGCCGCTCGATCTTGGGCGCAACCGAACTGGCGGAGGCCGCCGCGATAGAAGCTCAGCGCGGCGCCGAATCCGTCTCGAGCGCTGCTGAGGAGCAGGCTGCCGCAACTGCCCAGGCACAGCGTGCGATCGAACAGCAGACCAAGGCGCTGGACCAAAGTCAGGCGACGGCGCACGACCTGGCCCGCCTCGCGGATGGTCTGCGCAATGCAACGGGGGGAGCCGCAACAAGCGCCGAACAGCTCGCAGCGGCCGCCGAGGAATTGTCCGCAACCGTGCAGGAGCTGTCCGCGGCCGCCGGCGAAATTCTCGTGGCGACCGATCAGATCAGCCTTGGCGCGCAAGCTCAGGCCGCTGCTGCTCAGCAATCGAGCGCCGCGATGAACCAGATCGAAAGCAGCGCCGCGGCGCTCCGGAAATCGGCGTCCGACGCGTCTGACCAGGCCGCGGCCTTGGCGCCAATCGTCAAGGCCAATCGCGAAGCCGTCGTTGCGCTGAGCCAGGGAATATCGGCAGCTCTCGATGAAACGCTCGAAGTCGGCAAGGTACTGAGCGCGCTCGAGGTCTCCGGCCGCCGGATCGAGAAGATCGTCGATGCCATCACGCTCGTTGCCGTCCAAACGAACATGCTGGCGGTCAGCGGCTCGGTGGAAGCTGCAAGAGCCAAGGAATATGGCCGCGGCTTCGCCGTCGTCTCATCCGATATCCGCAACTTGTCGCGTCAATCAGCCGACAGCGCCGCCCGCGCGAAGGACGTTGCCGTCGCCATCCAAAGCCAGATATCGGCCGTTCGCCGCGATCTGGAACAGATGTCGGCCGCATCGCAAGCCGCGATCCGGAAGAACAGGACCGTGCTGGACCGGCTTGCGCTCGTCGAGTCCGACCTCGCAGATCTCGGCGAGGGATCGCTCGAACTCCTCACCGCGTCGGAAGCCATCCTCAATTCGGCAAAGCAGGTATCGGCCGGTACGCAACAGATCGCGGCCGCCAGTGAGGAAGCAGGCAATTCCGCTACCCAATCCGCTGCTGCTGCGCGCCAGCAAGCCAAGGGCGCGGAGGAACTTGCCGCCGCCATCGAAGAGATCGCTGCACTCGCGGACGAGCTCGAAGGCGTGAAATCCTGATCGATGAGCGAGACATCCGACCACGAGCACGGCGATGCAAACGTCCTTGTTTTCGAAGCAGCGGGCGAACGCTTCGCCTTGCCCCTTAACAGCATCGTCGAAATCGTCCGCCCAGGTGCCATAACCCGCGTTCCGCACAGCCCTCCTGAGTTGCTGGGCGTTGCAAACTTTCGCGGCACCGTCGCGCCTGTGGTGTCCGCCAACGTTTTGCTCGGCAAGGAGCGGTCAGCAACGTCTGCCGCCTCCAGGATCATCATGATCCGGCGCAAGTCCATGGTCGGACTGCTGGTCGACAAAGTTGCAACGGCATCGAGGTCGTCAGACGTCAGCTTGCTGGATGTCGATGCCCTGCTCGCCGCAAATTTCCAGCTTCACGCGCCGCGCGACCGCCAGTTCGTGGCGCGGGGCACGTCTCCCGCCCAGGCCGAAGATGAGGCTCAGAACGAACTGGTGTTCGTTTCCTTCACGATCGCCCGGCAGGAATTTGCCCTCGGCATCGACCGGATAGCAGGAGTGACTCTGCTACCCTCAGCCATCGCGCGCTTGCCGCGTACGGATCAGGCCATGCTGGGCGCCGCCGAAGTCGATGGCGCCCTCGTGCCACTCGTGTCACTGCACTTTCTTCTTGGCTTTCCACCGTCCGAACTCGATCAGAAGACGTCCCGCGTCATCCTAGTTCAGTTGGGCGAAGCGCTCGTAGGCGTCGTCGTTGATGGCGTGAGAGAGATCGTGCGCATTGCGCCCGATGCGCTCGACCCCGTGCCTCCTGTCCTCACGCGTGCTAAGGGCGAGGCGCAAATCGAGGCGATCTGCCGATTGGGTAGAGGACGCAGGCTGATTTCCATTCTAAATCCGGCAAAGCTTTTTGATTCTGAGACCGTAGACCGGGTACTGGCCGCCGCCGAACGAGGATCCACGCCCATGAAGAGCGGCGAAGAGAAACTGGCTGTAGGCGAACAGTTCGTCGTTTTTCAGCTTAGCGACGAGTACTACGGGTTGCCCATCGAAGCGGTAGACGAGGTCGTCCGCTGCCCGGAGAATCTGACACGCGTTCCCGTCGCGCCGCCCTTTGTCAAAGGGCTGATGAACTTGCGCGGCAAAGCCGTACCGGTGATTGACCAACGCCAACGCTTCGCAGTGGAAACGTCTTCCCAAAACGGAAGCTACCGCCGCGTCATTGTGGTGACTGTCGATGGTCTGAAAGCCGGATTCCTCGTCGACAAGGTCTCGGAAGTGCTGACGGTACCCGCCGATGAACTGGAACCGGCCCCGGAGCTTGCGACGCAGACCGGCAACGCCATCGACCGGGTGGCGATGATCGAGCGCGAAGGACACATGATCCTTCTCGTTGATCCCAAAGCGTTGCTCGACCGGGCGGAGCGCGAGTTCTTGGAAAGCATCACCAATGTTTCCGAGGCCGCGCCCAACCAGTGATCAAAGTTCTGGTCGTCGACGACTCGGCGCTCATGCGCCGCCTGCTCGGCAATATTTTCGAAGCAGAAGAAGGTTTTCAAGTTGCCTTCGCGCGTGACGGCGTCGAGGGCCTCGCGATGGTGCACGAATTTCGCCCTGACGTGGTGACGCTCGATGTGCACATGCCCAACATGGATGGCCTGACGTGCCTCGACCGCATCATGTTGGAACGGCCCACACGCGTTATCATGGTCTCTTCGCTGACGGGCAACGGCGCAGACAAAACCTTCGAAGCCATGAATTTGGGCGCCGTGGACTTTGTCACCAAACCGGAAGGCGCGATTTCGCTCGCGATCGGCGAATTGCGAGACGTTCTGCTCGAAAAGGTGCGCTCAGCAGTCAAAACACGCCTTCGCGCGAGCCACCGTTTGACAGAGCGCGTTCGTCTCCGGGCCGCAGCTCTCGCTGCGAAACAGCCGGCCCCGCCCGTACCCTCCATCGAAAGGCCGCAGCCCAAGCCCGCTAAGCCATTCAAGACCGCTGGTCCTCAAACGGAATGCGTCGTCGTCGTCGGAGCTTCAACGGGAGGCCCTCCCGCGCTCGACGTACTGCTATCGGCGCTTCCCGCAAACTTTCCCTGGCCGGTCCTTATCGCGCAGCATATGCCGGCAACTTTCACCGGCCCACTTGCCCGCCGCCTTGATCGTCTGTGTGCGTTACATGTGCAGGAGGTGGCGAGCGCGCTGCCGCTTGAACCGGGCAATGTGTATATCGGACGAGGCGACGCTGATATCGTGATGATGGCGCGCGGAGAGTCCCTGTACGTAACCTCCGCACCGCCCCTTCCGGAACACCGCTGGCACCCGAGCGTTGATCGCCTTGTGGAGACGACTGTCCACCTCATCGGGGCAGAACGAACGATAGGCGTTTTGATGACGGGTATGGGGGATGACGGCGCAGCGGCCATGGCGCAACTCCGAGCCGAAGGCGGCCGCACGATTGCTGAATCCGAAGAAACCGCAGTCGTCTGGGGAATGCCCGGCGAATTGGTCAAGCGCGGCGGCGCGGCCGTCGTGACCCCGCTCGACAAGATCGCAGCCCATTTGAAGGAATGGGCGGCATGAGCGGAGCTTCCATTCCGGCGCTGAGCCCGGACGACCTCAACAGGCTATGCCAGTTCGTCTATAAGCGCAGCGGCCTCATATATGGCGAAAGCAAGCGATTTTACATCGAACGCAGGTTGGCCGACCGCATGAGCAGCGTCGGCCTGAAAACGTTTGGCGAATACTTCAACCTGCTCCTCAATGGAGGCGCCGAGGCCGAACAGCTCATCAATTCTTTCACGGTCAATGAGACCTATTTCTATAGGGAAGAAAACCAGCTTCGCTGTCTCAGCAAAGCCCTGCTTCCCGAAATCGTTCAAACGCGCGGACCCGGTGACCTCGTTCGCATCTGGTCGATGCCCTGCTCAACCGGTGAAGAACCCTATTCGATCGCCATTTGGCTCCTTGAGAACTGGCGCCTCGTCGATGCTTACAATATCGAAATCGTCGGCTCCGATATCGATACCCGAGCGCTGGCGGAAGCCGCAGTCGGGATCTACAGCGAGCGCGCCTTGGCACGTTTGCCGAAAGAGTTGGTTCAGCGTTATTTCCAGGCCATCGCACCCGGAACGGACCAGATCATCCAGGACCTGCGCGAGTCGGTGAAATTTACAGAGACGAACCTCGTCGACGCCGGATCGATGCGAATGCAGGGAAAATTCGACGTTATCTTCTGTCGCAACGTGCTCATCTATTTCGATGATGCCGCGCGCCGCGCCGCTGTCGAAAACATCTATGAAGCCACCAATCCCGGCGGTTTCATATGCCTCGGGCACAGCGAATCGATGGCCCGTATTTCCGATCGCTTCCGAACTCGGCGATTTGAAGACGCCATCGTTTATCAGCGGGCGCCCAAATGATGGATGAGGAGCTACTCGAACAATTTTTGATCGAAGGGCGCGAACTCGTTGCGCAAGCGTCCGATGATTTGCTGGCGCTCGAGCGGTCGCCTTCCGACGCGGCACGCCTGGACAGCCTCTTTCGCGCCGTCCACACCCTTAAAGGTTCGGTCGCGCTTTTTGACCTCGAGCCCATGAGCGCCGTCCTTCACGCCGCTGAGGATCTTCTGGGGTCCTTCAGATCAAAACAAACGCAGATCGACCGCGCCGCCATCGACGCGTTGCTGGGATGCATCGATGCAAGCGGACGCTGGATCGAAGCAATCGCGCAAACCGGACAGCTTCCACCCAGTGCAGAGCGCGAGGGACGCAGTCTGAGCCGCATGTTGTCGGCCGATTTTGCGGGCGCCGGCGAGCCGGATGAAGGAGCGCCAACGGCTCCTGATGAAGCGCCGGTAGCCGCCAGCGCGAGCGCTGAGAGCGGCGCTAGAACCGTCAGAGTGGATGCCGCCCGCATCGATGCCCTGGTTGACCTTGTCGGCGAACTCATCGTTGCCAAAAACAGCTTGGCGCACCTGGCCGCCCAAGCCAGCGATGCAGAATCCCCGTTCGCGGGCGCGCTTGCGGCGAACGCCTCGGGCGTCGAGCGCCTGGCAAATGACATCAACAGGGCAGTCATGGCGCTTCGCATGACACCCCTTTCGCGCATTTTCGGGCGCTTTCCCCGGTGGATGCGGGACACTGCTTCGAAGCTCGACAAGCCGATCGATTTTCAAATTCGTGACGGCGGCGTCGAAGCCGACAAGTCGATTGTCGACGGCCTTTTCGAACCGCTGCTGCATATCCTGCGCAACGCTGTGGACCACGGTATCGAGCCCGCTCAAATCCGCAGGCAATCGGGGAAGCCGCTGAGCGGGCGCATTACGCTGGAAGCGCGCCCGGAGGGCGATCAGATCGTGATTTCCGTTTCCGACGATGGGGCGGGCCTCGATCCCTCGCGCTTGCGCGCGGCAGCGAAGCGTAAAAACCTCCTGAGCCCCGCAATCATTGACAGCCTCGATGACGCTGCAGCGGCTGAACTCATCTTCCTCCCCGGCTTCTCGTCGTCAGAGACCGTGACGGACATGTCCGGCCGCGGCGTCGGAATGGATGCGGTGAGGACGGCCATTGCCGGCCTCGGCGGGCGCGTCTCGGTTACGAGCACCTTGGGCGCGGGCACGACCGTTCAGATGCTGCTGCCGCAGGCGGTACTTTCCACCACCGTCATCCTCACCCAAGCAGGAGAGGAGCTTTTTGGTGTGCCGATCGGTGTCATTGCCGAGACGGCCCGCATTGCCCGTGAGGGGATCGTGCCGATTAGGGATGGGCAGGCATTCGTGCTCCGCGACCGCACCTTGCCTCTTCTCGCGCTCTCGGACCTGTTGCGGCTGCCCCAATCCGGCCGAACAGGGGCCGAAGCACGGATCCTCGTAGTGAGTGCAGGAGACCAGCGCGTCGGCATCGAAGTCGATGCATTTGGCGAACGCCTGGACATTGTGCTCCGCCCTCTGACGGGCTTGCTATCGGGTACGCCCGGGATCATGGGCACTGCGCTGCTTGGCGACGGCAGGGTACTCCTCGTCCTCGACCTTCCAGCGCTCATTGGATAGGCAATCACTCTATGGACCCCCAATAACGAGATGCCTTAGCCCTGAAAAATGGATAGATCTGCGGCAGTTACCTTGCTTCAGAAGATGATCTCTAGACCGCCCTCTCACGCGTGACACGGTCGTGAAGACGTGGTTGATACTTACAATAGACACACGAATTCAAGGAAACGGGCCCATATGCAGCATTCGAGCGGCAGCCCCAAGTTGGAGTTCCAATGACGACCACAGTCTTGATTGTAGATGACAGTAAACTGGCGCGGATTGTGGCCGCGAAAGCGGTTACTGCGCTAAAGCCTTCTTGGCAGCGCATCGAAGCAAGCAATGCCGATGAAGCGCTGGAGATGATCGCGAAACATCCTGTCGATGTCGCGCTGATCGATTTCAATATGCCGGGAAAAAACGGCGTGGAACTTGCCGAAGAAATGCGGAAAGTAAGACCGGCGATGCCTATTGCCCTTATCACCGCCAATATCCAGCACGAAGTTGTCGCCGCAGCAAAGGCGATCAACGCCGTATTCGTCGCCAAGCCCCTGACTCAGGAAGGCCTGCAGGATTTTCTCGAAGCCGCTGCCGTTTCCTTACCCGCTGAAGACAATAGCTAATGGTGTCCACACTCCCCAATCAGGACCACGCGCAATTGACCTTGAACGACCTCGAGCGCGATGCGTTGGCCGAGCTTGCCAACATCGGCGTCAGCCGCGCCGCATCGAGCCTGCGCAAAATGATCGGCCAGCAAGTTCTGCTGTCTGTCCCCTCGGTTGAGGTTATGGACGGGAAAGCTGCCGCAGCTCTGGTCGGAGAGCGCGAAGGCGACAACCTCGTCGCGGTCCAGCAGGCCTTCTCGGGACCGTTTTCGGGCAGAGCGCTGCTTATTTTTCCGCAGGCAAAGAGCTTGGAGCTGATCAAGGCGATCGTCGGCCCCGATGTGGCAGCTGCCGAAGCGACAGACATTGAGGAAGAAGCGCTGGCCGAGACCGGCAACATCATTCTCAACGGCTGCCTTGCGACGATGGCCAACATCCTCAAACAATCGCTGACGGTTTCACTTCCCGTAGTTATGCGCGGAACGGGCCCTACGCTTTTCAATGCGAACGAACCCGCGCCAGTAGGCGACGACGGACTGGTCCTCTTTCTCTACATTAATTTCTCGATCCTGGACCTCGACATCAGAGGCTACATCGCCATGCTGATGGACCTGCCGTCGCTGTCAAACCTCAGGATCCTTCTCGATGAATTCATTAGTTCGGTCATGAACGACAGCGCCGAGGGCGCCGCGCGTATCTAGGAGCCCGTCTCGGTTACAAGCGATGCAAAACGATACGACTGAAGCCAGCGCCGAGGCTTTGCAAGCCTTGGCACGGCGCGATTTCAGAACCATCGCCGGCCCCATGTTCGAGGTGCTGGAGCGATCGCGCATACCCGTTGCTGTGACCGATCCGAAACTTCCCGACAATCCCGTGATCTTGGCCAACGAGGCCTTCACACGTCTGAGCGGCTACAGCACACAAGATATTCTCGGCCGCAATCTACGCATTCTTCAGGGCACCGAAACGGACAAAAAGACGATCGCGGAAATTTCCCAGGCGATCAAATCCGCCCGCCCGATCGATGTGCAGATTCTCAACTATCGCAAAGACCGTTCGCTTTTCCTGAACGGCATGTCCATCGTACCGATCATCATTGATGACGATGTCCGATTTTTTGTATCGACGCACGCCGACGTCGCCTCCAGACGCGAAGTCGAACGCGTCGATGCTGAGCTGAAAGAGAGCCAAAGGCAGCTCGACCATGCAAATGAGCGCCTGCGGATGACATTGTCGCTGACGGGAGCAGCGGCGGCATGGGAATGGCAGATCGACAAGAACAAGATCCTTGGCGATCCGCGTTTTGCCGCGCTTTATGGCCTGAAGCCCGAGGATGCCGCAAACGGTGTTAGCCCAGGCCTGTTCTTCTCCATCATCCATCCCGAAGATCAAACGCGCATTCGCCTTGCGATCGGCGGCATTCTCCGCGGAGCGGAAGTCTTCTCGAAAGAATATCGCATCCTGCTTCCCAATCGCCGGATGCGGTGGGTTCATGCTCGCGGACGCTGCCACTATGACGAGAACGACCGGCCGGTCCGCTTCAACGGCGTGCTCGTCGATATCACCGAACGCAAGATTGCCGAAGAACGTCTTCGCATTGCTCAGTCTGCAGGGGGCATCGGCACATACGAGCATATTCAGGGCTTCGGAACGGCCAGCGTCTCGGATCAATTCTGCAGGCTCCTCGGGCTGCAATCCGCCCAGGATCTCCCCGTTCGGACGATCAACGGCGTCGTTCATCCGGACGATCCGCCCCTGGTTGACGAAAGCGATCGATTGAGGGCTGCCGGCCCCGCGAGCTGCGAGTTGCGCGTCATCAGAGCCGACACCGGCGAAATCCGCTGGCTCGCCAAGCGCGGCGAATACGTGCGCGACGCCGAGACCGCGGGACCTCGCTTCAGCGGCGTCATCTACGATATCACGCAGTCGAAGCTCGCAGAACAGCAGCTCCTGACGCTCAATGAAACGCTGGAGACACGCGTCCAAGAGCGCACGCGCGAGCGCGATGGCATTTGGCAACTCTCGCAGGATTTGCTGGGCGTCGCGGACGCAAACGGCGTTTGGCAGAGCGTTAACCCCGCATGGACTCGCGTGCTCGGTTGGTCGGCCAACGAAATCATCGGCCGGACATCTGACTGGCTGGAGCACCCCGACGACCAAGCTGGCAAGCGCTCGCCATTCGGCACCGACGCGAGCTTCGCATTGAACTTCAAGAATCGCTTGCGCACGAAGCAAGGCGACTACCGCTCGTTCGCGTGGACGGCCGCTCGCCAGGCAGGCCTCTTCTACTGCGTCGCCCGCGACATGACCGAACAGCTGCAGCGCGAAGAAACGCTTGCCCGCGCCGAAGAACAGTTGCGTCAGGCTCACAAAATGGAAGCCGTCGGCCAGCTCACA
>Ga0182740_1002118_pt1 | contig 12530 bp, 11 predicted proteins | sample eDN5th37CKraftBY_FD_128872 | JGI IMG/M metagenome (GOLD analysis project Ga0182740, IMG submission 128872) | Enriched backyard soil microbial communities from Emeryville, California, USA - eDNA 5th pass 37_C Kraft BY (version 2) (version 2) | ecosystem: Environmental > Terrestrial > Soil >...
CTGCGCTACGCGTCGATCCAGGCAAGCTACCGGTTTCTGAAAATCTATCGCATTTGGCGTTCTGCCAAGAGCAGGGCGGCCGGTACGAGAGACCAGATGGCCTGAGCCCGGCGGGCAAGGCCGAACAGAGGCCCAAGTGCGCTAAACGGCGCTGATGGACGACTGATCGCAGGTCCGCCGCTCCTGCGTTGAAGAGAGACCTTTCACAGTAGCCGTAATTACGAGTATAGACTGCGGCAACGATCCCGTAGCTCAGTTGGATAGAGCATCTGCCTTCTAAGCAGAGGGTCGCAGGTTCGAATCCTGCCGGGATCGCCAATTAAATCAACGACTGAAGCGTCTGCTGGGGTGGACCGAGCCTGGCGTGCTGGGTCTCAATGATCGACCGCCCGCTCCTTGAAGCGGAGAGCATTCGGCAGGTCGCAGACAGCCCTCCCAAAAGAACGTCAGGCATCCTGACGATTGCCGCCAGGCATACCCAGAGCCGGTACGAGTTGCCGAAGTTCATCTCGCAGTTCCCGTATGGGTTCCCGGATGTCGGGCTCATGCTGCTTCAGGCCATCCCTTCGAGATTCCGACGCTGCAGCTGAGTGGGCAGACGGACATTTTGATTTGCAACCGATATGGCTTGCCGACATTTCGGATCTCCTCACATTCCCGTTCTATTCCTGGGCCCATGATGTCATCGTGCCGGCCGGACATCCGCTGCTCAAGCCCGAGAAGGCAACGCATCCGGATGTCGCCGAGTACCCGCTCGTGACTGAGACAGGGGCCTCGCGGGCCGCAGGCAAATCGAACCCGCTTTCGAGAAGCTGAAGCTCTCGCCACGCTTCGCCCTGGTGGCTATCGAATCCGACGTGATCAAAACGTACGTTGGGCTGGGCCTCGGCGTCGGGATCATCGCGACGAAGGCTTACGACCCGGACGCGGATGTCGGGCTGCATCGGGTAAAGCTGAAGACCCGCTTCGATCCTGTCCCGCAAATCGCCGTGCGTCGCGGACGATTCATCAAGGACTATGTGTACCGGTTCATCGAGATGTCGCGCGCCGACGGTGACGAAGGATGTCGTCTGTGTCGCAGATTCGGCCGCGAGCGAGCAGGACGAAATGGCAAAACCTCGCGGCACCAAGCCCGACCCGAGCAGAGACGATTGGTTACATATCGGCTTTACGGCGCTTTAAAAGCCGCCCTCATGGGCTCTGCTTTGGCCTCCGGCATCGTGTCATCGCCTGCGCGAATATCTATAGCGCAAACAAATATTTCACTCCCTAGCGAGACTCCCCGAAGGCAGCACGGGTGAACACGGAATTCTGGTCCCTCAGTGGGGCGTAGCCCTGGAGGCTGAGACAAGGGCCGGGAATCCGAGCGTGTAATTCGACATGGCCGAGCAATGCCCGGCTTTCGCATGGGGAATGGAATGAAGTGGTACGGACCGGGAGTAGCACTCTCGGTAACACTCGGAGTTACGGCGGCCGGTATGGCGCCCGTTGCAGGAGCAGATCTCGGCGGCAATTGCTGCTCCGATCTCGAAGAGCGCATCGCAGAGCTTGAAAGCACGACGGCGCGCAAGGGCAACCGTAAGGTCTCCCTGGTGGTCTCAGGCTGGATCGTCGAGCAGATCGTCCATTGGGATGATGGCGTAGAATCCAACACCTACTTCACAGGCCTCGGCACCGCGTTCGCAAGCAATGTGAACTTCACGGGCACGGCTCAGATCAACAAGGACTGGTCCGCAGGTTACGTGCTGCACATAGAGGCGATCGGAAGCGACGTCTACACGACGAACGCGAACACGCCGAGCGGCGGCGCTGCGGAGGCGGGCTCAACTCGCTGCAGGTCCTGCATTCGCATTGGTCCGTCAAGAATGAGCAGTTGGGCCGCGTCGCCCTGGGCGTAACCTCTCCGGCTGATGACAGCGCGGTCGTTGCGATCGATAGCTCAGGAACGTTGGCTGCTGCCTACTGGGTCGCCTACGATGTATCCGGCTTCAGCGTGAGGGGCAATTTCGCAGCCGGCGAATCTCTCACCTGGGGCAACGCAGGCTCGTGCCGTGGCTACGGCGGCGGCCCGGGCGACTGCAACGGCGTGCCGCACAACGTGGTTCGCTACGACACGCCTGTGATCGGAGGCTTCTCCGGCACCGCATCGTGGGGCGAAGACGATAACTGGGCTCTTGCTGCGCGTTACATCAATACCACGGAGATTGGACGCTGAAGGGTGTTGTCACCTATTCGGAAAACGTCGGATTCGGCGCAAGGCGCACCCGTCGGCGGAAACCTCGAATACATGCAGGCGAGCATCTATCTGCAGCACAATCCCTCGGGTTGGTTTGCGCACGGCGCGTATGGTCATCTCGACCAGGACGTCAACCCGCTGAACAATCCGGCGACCGACACGTACTATATCAAGAGCGGTGTTCGCCTCGGCCTGACGCCGCTCGGCAAGACCATCCCATTCGGCGAATTCCTGCGCTCGACCGACAGCGCGCTCGTTGTGAACGACAACGGTACGGCTGCAACAAACGACGACATCGCTCGCGTCGTTGCCGGTTCGGAAGTAACTTTCTGGGGCCTCGGCGTTGTGCAGGAAATAGATGCAGCAGCATTGTCAGTTTGGCTGCGCTATCGCGAGCATGAGGTTGACGTGCCGGGCGTGAACACGAAGGACATGTCGACCATCGTGTTCGGCGGAATGATCGGCTTCTAATTTAAAAGTTCAGCAGATCGAAATAGCGCGGAGCATTGCTCCGCGCATCTTCGGCGGGAACGGCGCGGGCAAGATGACAACCCACAAAGCAATTTCGAATATTCTGTCAGCCGAGCGTGGTAGATCACCGCGGGAAAAATCACGTTCGGCGGGCTGGGACGGGCGCAGACCCGTCCTTCGCGTGTAATTACGAGCGCGTCGGCTCGTTGAGGAGCTTCACGAAGGTGTCCGAAGAGATCACCGGCGCGAAGAAGCTGTTGATGCGTTCGAACGCGGCAGCTTCCTGCTCGGGCTTCTGCGCGGCAGTTGCGTCGCCGATGACGATCGGCAGGTAGCCGTTGTCGCGAGCTGCGCGTGCATTGCCCTCGATGCACCAGTCGAGATGGATGCCGGTGATGACGATTGTCTTGATGCCCTTGCGAGCCAGATCGAGCGGCAGCCGCGTGCCGACGAAGGCGGTCTGCAGCGCCTGCTCGTTGAACTCGAGATCGCCCGGCTGAACGAGGGCGCGCAGCTCAGCGACGAGATCGTTGTCGGCCTTCTTCTTCTCAGGCGACCAATCTTCCTTGCCCTTGATCCACGATGCGTACTGAGCCGCGTCGAATTCGCTCTGCGGATAGGCCTCGCGGAACACTTCATAACCGATCCAGGCGAACGTCTTGAAGTTGCCGGCAGCGCGCGCCGCCTGTGCAACCTTCACGGTTGCAGGAAGGCTGCCGCGTTCCCACTGGCGTTCTGCGGCCTGCGCACCGGTCGGCAGATAGAGGCTGTTGTTCTGGCTGACCGACAGGAATGCTGCAGGGTACTTGAGGATCTTCGCGAGATCCAACGACTGCCACTGCGTCGCCAGTTCAGGAATGGCATGAACGCCGCCGAGCTTCTTCTTGTCGTCGGCACGCGCGGGAGCGGCAACGGATGCGACGGTGGCTGCAGCCGTCACGGCGCCGGCGACACCGCTCACAAACTGCCGTCTTGTTGCGATGTTGTTATCGGTAGTGCTCATTGTTGCCTCTCGGTACTGCCATCACGGCGCGTTTGTGAATGGAGGCTGAGCACTGGCACTGGGATCTGCGCTTCAGACGCGGCGGCATCTCAGCCTTCCAAAGCAGCGGTTAGCATGCGCCCGACGCTCATCTAACGATGAAAAAACGATGTCGATTGCAGGGTATGATTTGTAAGTGAACCACGGTTTTTAAAAAGGACTTATGCCGTCCGACCGCTGTGTAAAACGCCATGCATCCACGAGCGCGACTTAAGCGAGCCTAACTCCATCGCATCCTCAACCTCGATGCCGAGATAGTGAACCGTGCTTTCGATCTTAGAGTATCCGGGGAAACGGTCCTCTAGAGCTTCAACCGAGGTTAGGTTAGCCGCTCCCGGCCAAATACAAACTTCGAAAAAGAAAAGCAGAATGTCTTATTTGCGCTCTTCGGAGTGAGCCTTCACATGCGGACCTTCCAATATAGTTCGCAGAGAAGATCTACATGACGAGCAAGTCCGCCGATCGCGGCAACGAGAATGAGACCTTTCACCTCTGGGTATTTTCAGATGCACATGTGGCCACCGATCGGGCGGTGTCCGCAGCTATCCGCAATGGCATGGGCTTCATCCCACCCGCGGGATATCCGGAGAGCTTAGCCAACGCATTGCGCCAGTCGGAGGACGGCGGCGATCTTGGCGGGCCTGCATTCCGATGGGATATCGCGTTAGATCTCGGCGACAATGCCGGTCTTTGGGATCTTCCCGATGACGAGCAGGGCAAAGAAGTCGTGCGGCAGATCGGGGTGCTCAAGCACCATCGCCGAGAGCAGGTCTACCCTGTGGCGGGCAACCACGACGCCTCACCCGGTGATGCCCCATCCAGCAAAGGCAAGCCCGATAATTGGTGGTTCCGCAAATGGATCGATCCGGTCGGCGAGAGCCAGAAGACGTCCGGTGTCGATGCGAGCCGCCGGCCCTATCCCGTTGAAGGCACGTGGGAGCGCTATTCCTTCAAGGTCGGCAATCTCAATTTCCTGATGATGAGCGATCGCAACGATCTGCCCTATCCGGTTGGACGGCAGGAATTCGGGGGCGGCTCGCCCGCGGGTGCTGTTACGAGCGAGACGTGGGACTGGTGGAAACAGAAGTCGAAGCCGCTAAGGACGAGATCGTAATCAGCTGTCACCATCACATGCTGCGCGAGACGACCGTTGCATCTGGGGACTTCGAAGGCGTTTCACGTTATCCCGACGGCCGTTTCCGGCACGGCCGCTATCACGGTGTCGATGGCGTTCCGGAAGGCGCGTCCTACCTCTATTTCGTCGACGAAGAGCCAAAGGCGCAAAAATTCGAGCGCTATTTGGCAGAGCATCCTGGTTCGGTCGACGTTTGGCTCGGCGGCCACACGCATACTCATCCTGATGATATCGTCAGTGGGCGGAGCCACATCGAGCAGCGGTGGGGGACGAACTTCGTCAATTGCGCACAGCTGTCGAAGTACCATTCCTTCGTAACCTGCCCGCCAATGAGCAGGCATTTCACCTTCACGGCCGGTTCGCGGCTCGTGCGTGTGCGCTGCTATTTGCACGACGACAGTCATGCGCCGCAGGGATGGTATGGTCCGGCCGAGCGCGTGATTGAACTCAGCAAACCGTTCATTCCAGCGTAAGCGATCTGGAAGCTTCCAACATCACGGCCGTTGCGGCGGAAATCGCAGCCGCAACGGCTGCCAAATGCAGAGCGGCTGCTAAGCATCAAAGGAATTCTTCGTTCCGACTTTCGCCGGTGAAACGTAGTGATCCATTCGAACACATAAACTTCACTAACGACCAATTCGGGTGACGCTTGGGCGCGCATCGACATTCACTCCAAGCCGCACCACACGCAGCTCCATCGGGGACACCGCCGTCGCCGATGCTGCACGTGGTCGAGGGCCGTCAGCAGCCTGACCCCACCGAAAGCCAAGACGTCACTCCTCGTCTTCGCGTTGAAGGAGTCACTGTTAGCTTCGACGGGCGGCAGCAGGCGGCAGTCGATGATGTTTCACTCTCCATCGCACCGGGTGAGTTCGTCGCTTTGCTCGGACCCAGCGGCTGCGGGAAATCTACGCTTCTGAATGTCTTCGCCGGCTTCCGGGCGCCCTCCAGCGGCAAAGCTTTTCTCGATGGGCAGCCACTGACTGGCCCTTCAGCCAAGTGCGGCGTCGTCTTTCAAAAACATTCGCTATTCCCCTGGATGACGGTTCTTGAGAACGTGGCCTTCGGCCCGCGACGCCTTGGATTGCAAGATCCGCGCGGCATAGCCCGTGAATTGTTGGACACTGTGGGACTGAGCGATGTCGCGAACGCGTGGCCGTCGAGCCTGTCGGGTGGCATGCAGCAGCGTGTCGGCATTGCCCGCGCGCTGGCAACACGGCCTCCGGTTCTGCTGATGGACGAGCCGTTTGGCGCGCTTGACGCGCAAACACGCGCGCTGATGCAGGAAGAGCTTCTGTCCATCTGGGACAAGTTGCGTCCCACTGTCGTGTTCGTGACGCATGACATAGAGGAGGCGATCTTCCTTGCGGATCGCGTCGTCGTCATGCAGGCGCTTCCCGGCCGCATCGCCCGCGAGTTCCAGATCCCATTCGACCGGCCGCGATCTCCCGAGGTCATGGACGAGCCCGCGTTCATCGAGCACCGCCGCGAGATCGCAGACATCATTCGCGTTGAAGCGCGGAAATCGTTCCTATGACACCGACACGCAAACTCATTGCAAAGATTGGGTCCGTTGGAACAGCGCTCGCGCTTGGCACAGCCGGACTCGCTATCTTTCTCATCATTTGGACCCTGGCCTCTGCGAGGCTCGGCAACGCCGTTCTGCTCCCATCTCCGCTTTCGGTGTTCGAAACCTATGGCGAACTGATTTCAGACGGCTCTCTGGCTGGCGACGTGCGAGCGAGCCTCGTGCGGGTCATCGCCGGCTTTCTGATGGCTGCAAGCGTGGCCGTACCGCTCGCGCTCATCCTCGCCTATTCGCGCATCCTGCGCGGCCTCGTGATGCCGCTCATCGCTCTCATTCGCCCGATACCGCCCATCGCATGGATTCCTCTGGCGATCCTCTGGATGGGACTTGGTGATCCGCCAAGCTATTTCATCACCTCGGTAGCGGCCTTCTTCCCGATCTTCCTCAACGCCTTTGCCGGCGGCACCTCGCTGCAGCAGGAGCACGTCAATGCCGCCCGATCGCTCGGCGCAGGGCCCGGCGCGCTGCTCGTCAAGGTCATGCTGCCATCGGCGCTGCCGATGATTGTCACGGGGTCGAGGATCGGTCTCGGCCAAGCCTGGATGGCTGTGGTGACGGCGGAGCTGATCGCGGCGCAATCCGGCCTCGGCTACATGATCCAGGTTAGCCGCCTCTCACTCGAAACCTCACGCGTCCTCGTCGGCATGACTGTGATCGGCCTGCTTGGTGCACTGATGATCGGCACCCTCAGCATCATCGAGCGACGCGTGATCGTTCCGTGGAATTACCCTCGCTAGAAAGGACTCTCGAATGCCACTATCATTGCGCGGCGTCGCGCGAACGCTTGCTACCGGCCTTATCGCCGCGGTCGCGATCCACGGAACCGCGCTCGCCGAAAACGCAAAGATCCGTATCGGCTATCCTTCAGGCATGAACGGCCAGGTGCCGGTGGTGCTGGACAAGGCCGGAATTGCCGCTAAACATCACCTCGCCGCCGAATTCACCGGATTTCAGTACGGTCCTCCGATGATGGAAGGGCTCGCCTCCGGGCAGCTCGACGCCGTTGTCACGAGCTTCCTTCCGCCATTCAATCTGTCGGCCAAGCTTCCAGGTTCCGTCAAGTTTGTCGCCACGCTAGGTCAGTCGAGCCATTCGATCCTGGTGCCGAAGGACAGCACGGCAAAATCACTCGCCGATCTCAAGGGTCGCAAAATCGGCCTCTCCTTCAATTCGGAGTCGCATCTCGACTTGATCGTCTCGATCAAAGAACTCGGCCTCGACGATAAATCCGAATTTCAGCTCGTCAATCTGCAGCCGAACGAACTTCCAGCCGCTCTGGAGAAGGGGCTCGTAGATGCGGCCCTCATCCGCCAGCCGCAGACATTGCGCCTTGTGGAGAGCCTCGGGGCCAGGGAAATTCAGAAGTGGCCGTTCCGCTTCACCTCCATCGTCCGCACCGAGTATCTTACCGCCAATCCGGAAGCCGTGAAGAACTACGTCGAGGCCTTGAAGGATGCAGTTCTCTTCATTGCCACCAATCCCGATCAGGCAGCCACATGGTTCGCAGAATCGCAGCGGCTCGATCCGTCCGTCGTGAAGAAGCTGTCGGGCGAAAATCCGCTTTTCGCCGCGACGAAGCGCGAGGACATCAAGATCGAAGTGGACGACGCGTTCAAAAAACTCATCGCTGAGCGACTGGAGGCGGCAACCAAATACGGCTTGATCAAGGGAACGATCGACTCGTCTGTTCTCACGCAGTAAAGGCGGGACGTTGGCCGCTGCCTTCAGCTGGCGGCCAAGGTCCAACTTCAGTCTTTGAAGCGGATGAAGAGTGGCGACGTCCAGACTTTCTCGTCGTCGATCTGTCGCGCCGAGATGTAAACGGGCCGGAAGCCGTGCGGGCCGTTTCTCGCTTCCACCTCGATCTCACCTGAAAGCTCTAGCGGCAGTGGCGCGTCAGTCAGGCGCTCGAGCGCCAGGAACAGGCCCTCACCGCCGAGATCCCGCCGTAGCTCTCCCTTCTCGAACAGCTCGGCCCCGGTGACATCCCACTTGAACGTCGGGCGATGAACAAATGCGGCGTGCGCCCGCGGATCGCCGATCTTCTGGTATTCGCCAATGGTGCCTTCGATGGCGATCGACGCGCCCTCCAATCCGCTGGCGTCGATCTCGATAATATCGGCGTCGCCATACGTTTCGGAGTTGAAGAAAATCTCCGTCGCGCCATTGCGCCAAGCCGCTTCCTCAGGGTGCTCGAAGCCATACGATTTTACCGAGTGAATGACGGCGTTGGAGATCGTGAGAACACCCGACCATTTCGAACGAGCGCGTTGAGTTGCCGGCTCGGTCGAAGGGAAACTCAGGCTTGTTGCCGTGCAGGAAGATAACGTTGTGGTCGCCACCCGCGCAGGAATTTCCGCACCATTCAGTGCCAGGAAAGCAAACAAATTCGCCGTCGGTATGCAGGCAGTGAATCAAATCGACAGCGGCGTTCCAATTCTTTTCCGTGATGTTGAAGTCGTTGGCGGTGTAGCCCAGCACGTCGAGCCCGGCGACGTCGCGTCCATAAGTCAGGTTGTATTCGGTATTATTGATGCCGACCGTATCCTCAGAGTGGACGTGAAGGTCGGCGAACCATAAGCGCGGTGTCGCGGGCGTGTGATCGATGCGCAGCGTTGCGCGCGCCTCGGTCATGTTGGGAAGAGCTGGAATACGCGCCGTGATCTGGAGTTCTCCCTCACGGCCAGAAGTCTCGACGTCGAACTTGACAACAGCCCACGCCGCTTTTGGAAACTGATACGTTTGCGTTTCCTCTGCTTCTCCACCGGAATTGGTCAAGCTGACTTCGAGATCTTCATTCAAGCCGAGACAAACGTTGCCCCAGCGATCGAAAGCACGGATGCGAACCGGAGCTATTTCTACGGCTCCAGCAAGGCGGCGTGTCACGATAGAGAGAGCCGCGGGCGGGCCTGAGACAATATCGATTCTGACGTCACCCGGCACGGGAGCGAATTTTGAGGTGCCGAGCGGATCGACGAACGCGCGGAATGCAAAGCCCTTCTCCTCGAACGTCTGCACACGCGTTCCCGATCCGCCACCGCGCCGGTCGCCGAGGCGGATCGTGATCCGGTCTCCCGGATTGAGGTATCCATCAACGATGTCGATCAAGAGCGCTTTTTGGAACGGACGCTCATGCCCCTTCTGGTCAAAACTGACCTTCAGAGCCTGGACAGTCGCCGGGCCTTGTCCTGGAACGAGTGAGCCTGCCGAATATTCCGCCGAGACGTAATTCGCGGCCGTCGGGTCGCTGGTCTGAAACAGGGCCCAGTCCGTGTAGAATTTGAAGGCAATCTTGAGCCTGGCGCCGTCGGCAATGCCGCTCTCGCCAACTGTATAGTCGAGCACGATCTCGTCCCAGACGCCGGCCACAAGCCTGTCGTGAGAGGAACGAAGTACCCCGAGAAATGGATAGGCCCTGTTTTTATCTCTGAGCCCCTGAGGAACGGTGCGGACTTGAGAAGAAGATGAAGCTGCGTCTCTCTGATCGTGTTCGTCTCGCAAGCGCGTTTCCTCGGATGTCGTCGCGGCCGGACATCAGAGGCGTACAGAAGGCCGCGGGAGTGTTGGGTAAGTTCTGGCGCAAGCTGCCTATAGGCCGGGGTGACCGGCGAACTAATCATCAAATTCAGAAATGCATATTCCAAACGAGAGAAAGCCACTGTCGCTGAACGTGGCGAAGACAGGGTTGATCGCGTCAAAGCAATTCACCTCATATCAAACAGCTCCTGATGGAACTGAGAGGGAGGCAAGCCCTGGGCTACCATCGGATCGCGCATTGCGCGACCGAACTCGAGCGGACCGCAGAACAGGATGTCCGCATCTTTCCAATAAGGCGCCAAAGCTTCGAGGCGATCCAAAGTCAATCTGCCGTGCGCGGATTCCACGAGCACATGAAACCGGACACCGGCTTTCTCGGCAAGTTCGCGGAGATACTTGATGAAGTCCTCTTCTTGCGTGGAGGTGGCATAAAAGAGGTCGACCTGCCGCCGGATGCTGCCCTGCTGCGCCAGAGCTTTCAAGCGCGCGATAAAGGGTGTGATGCCAACGCCACCGCCGATCCAGATTTGGCGGCGATGGTCATCAGGGAAATTGAAGCGGCCGTAAGGTCCTTCGACGACGACGCCCTGGCCCACGTAAAGAGTGCTGGCCAACGTTCGTGTGTAATCTCCAAGCCCCTTGATCGTGAATGTCAGAAGCCCGTCATCGCGCCAAGGAGATGAAATAGTGAAAGGATGCGCATCCTCCGGATCGTCGAAGTTCACGAATGCAAACTGTCCAGCTTCATGCCCTCGCCAAGCTGTTTCAAGCTTCACCGTGACTTCCAGCAAGTTATTTTCATAAAGGCGCACGTTCATGACCCGCCCCGAGGCTTTGCGCAAATAGCCAATCTTCTGAGAAAGAGAAACGAGTGCCGCCACAGAGCCGGCGCTCAAGAGTACCGCTAGCGCTGGACCAATCGGCTTCGTCCAGTATGAAAGGTCCATCAGAATGAAGGTATGGAACACAAGTACGAGATACACAGCTGGCATGAGCTTGTGCGTCTTGAAAAAGTACTTGTAAGGAAAGCGTTTCCACAATGCGAGCAGCACGAGGATAGCCAGCAGGTAGAAAGTCCATTCTCCGACATGCGCCGCAGGCTCACGAAGATCGCGAAAGACGTCGAATCCTGGAGGGGCTTGAACGGGTGGGGCTCCGCGGGCTGGCCGTGGAGGCAATTCGAACAAGCTTAGCTTCGTAATCCAGGACGGCCCCATCCTGATGAGCCAATGAGCGATCGCGAAAGCGAAAGCCCCAATTCCCAGCCACTTATGCAAGCGATAGAACTTATCCAGCCCCCCGAGCGGAGTCTCGAACCAGACGGGACGGGCCGCCAGGATCACTCCGACGGACATTAGGCCGATCGCTAGTACGCCCGAGCCGTACACCAGCGTCCTGCGTGTAAGCCAAAACCCTCCCGTGAAGGCACCGGGCGCCAAGCTGAGCAACCACAGCACGGCGAGTGCTACGACACACGCCATGAACACAGTCCACAGCCTGGCTAGCTGCATTGCCGCCTCCGCATGTGGTGATCGGCCCCACGGCCGATGGCTCCCGCCATTGGCGCGGGTTCCTGATCACATAAGATGGGGAGTGCCGAAATAAAGGTGATCGTCAGCTCCGCGAGCTGACTGTGCGCGCCCTATTTCCCTGACGGCCGAGCAGACTTTGGTCAAGTTTCTAACCCTGCCTGCAAACAACGCGGAAAACCGAAGTCAGTGCCATGAGCCAGCGATGAGCGTCGGGCCGGCAAGCGCAGCTGAGCGCATGTGTCAGAGCAGCAATCTCGGCAAATGCGGACAAGATTGGTTTCGACTTCTTGAATCGAACTTCAAAAAATCTGACTGAGCTTCTGCGTGCGTGTTGCCATTGAGAGGGCAGCGCCTGCCCAGGTGCTTCACCAGCGCTTTGCCTGTGAACCAGTCACGCCCGCAGTCGTGTTGCAACCGGCGCAAAAACTTCGGGCCCAAGCTGGAGGTCCAGCGTTGAGCCCGAAATCAGAGGAGGTGGGTTCTTATAGGATCAGCCGTCGAACTTCAGAGTGAAGCCGCCCATGATGGTCCGTCCGAGGCCCGGCTTGATGCCGTCCGAGCGATCCGTGATGTAGAGCTCGTCCGTCAAGTTCTGGCCGGAGACGAACAGCGTGAGCTGGTCGGTAACCTTGAGGTTGGAGCGGGCCGACAGCAGCCACACATCCGGGATCTCGCCTCCGTCTTCAAAGGACATGTTCATCGCGTCGGTATGGAAGGCGCCGCGATAGGTCCAGGTCAGGCTAGCGTCCCATCCGATGCGATGCTCTACGCCGACAGTCAGGTTGGCGAAGTGCCGGATCGATTCCGGTACGCTGTTTCCGGAGACGTTCTGCAGGTTATCGTCGTCGTCCGGCGCTAGGCCCTTTTTGATTTCTGCGTCGGCGAAGGTATAGGCAGCCTCACCGAACACATTCCACGGACCGCCCGTGAACGCCTTGCTGTCGAGCCTGGAGTAGAGTTCGAAGCCCTGGATCGCAACCCTGTCGAGC
>Ga0182740_1002119_pt1 | contig 12529 bp, 10 predicted proteins | sample eDN5th37CKraftBY_FD_128872 | JGI IMG/M metagenome (GOLD analysis project Ga0182740, IMG submission 128872) | Enriched backyard soil microbial communities from Emeryville, California, USA - eDNA 5th pass 37_C Kraft BY (version 2) (version 2) | ecosystem: Environmental > Terrestrial > Soil >...
GCGAACGCCCCCGCCTACGGCTGGGACAACCCCGACTGGGCCCGGCCCGGCGGCTCGAAGTACGAGCCGTGGCACTGGGAGTACACCGCGGGCGTCACGCAGATGGGCGGCTACTGACCGGTCCGGCTCCTGCTCGTGCCCGCCGGCCCCCCGGGAGCCGGCCTCAGACGACGGCCAGAGCCCGGTCGAGGTCGTCGAGCTGGACGCGCGCCCCCTCGAGGCCCACCGAAAGCCGGACGAGCCCGGGCGGCAGGCCGTCGGCCGCGAGCCGGTCGGCGTTGTCGGCACGGACCGGCGAGCTGACGAGGCTCTCGTAGCCGCCCCAGCTCACCCCGATCCGGAAGACACGCAGGGCGTCGACGAAGCGGGACACGGCCTCGAAGGAGCTGTCACGCAGCTCGAGGCTGAGCAGCCCCGAGAACCCGGTGAGCTGTGAGCGCACCAGGGCGGCGTCCGGGCCCGGGGCGGCGTACGGATGGTGCACTGCCGCCACCGACGGGTGCTCGACCAGGTGGTCGATCACCCGCAACGCGTTCGCCTCGTGCTGCTCCATCCGCACCGGCAGGGTGCGCAGGCCCCGGAGCACGAGCGAGGCCTCCATGGCGGACATGACCGAGCCGAGGAGCTGGTGCCCGCGGAAGAAGACCTCGCGGACCAGTTCGGCGGAACCGACCACGGCGCCGCCGACGACGTCGCTGTGCCCGCCGACGTACTTGGTGAGCGAGTGGATGACCAGGTCCACGCCGAGCTCCAGCGGTTTCTGGAACAGCGGCGTGGCCCACGTGTTGTCGATCGCAGTACGGACGCCGCGCCGTCGCGCCGCCGCCGTCAGCGCCCGCAGGTCCACCAGGCGCATGAGCATCGTCCCGGGGCTCTCCACGTACACCAGCGCCGTGTTCTCCCGCAGGTGGCTCTCGACGTCGGCGGCCGGGTCCGTGACGACCGAGTGCTCGACGCCGAAGCGCTCCAGGTGCCGGGCCAGCTCGAGGGTCGGCCCGTACACCGTGTTCACGAAGAGCACGTGGTCGCCGCCGCGCAGGAGGGCGCCGAGGACCGCGGCGATCGCCCCCATGCCCGAGCCGAAGCACTTGGCCGCCTCGCCACGCTCCAGCAGGGCGAGCTGCCGTTCCAGGAACGCGACGGTCGGGTTGGTGCCCCGGCTGTAGACGAAGTTCTCGTGCTCGGCCGCCTGCTGGCGGGCGAGCTCGGCGAACGAGGACTTCGCGAACAGGCTGGTCTGGAAGACCGGCGGCGCGATGGCGCCCGGCTCGTGGCCGGGCCCGACCCACGCCGCCGCGCAGATCTCCCGGTCGTCGTCGCTGACCGTCACCGCTCCCCCGTGACTGCCCGCCGGATCCGCTCGATCGCGACCTTGGGCTCGCGCGCCGCGGTGAGCAGGCCGTTCGTCTCCTGCATCGTGTCGGTGAGCTGGGTCCAGCAGGACCCGGCGAGAAAGCCGCTCGCGCGCACCGCGTCGTACAGGGCGGTCACGCGCGCCACCCAGTCGTCGCCGTCGTCGGCGCTCGTGTACCCCCAGCCGTCCGCGCGCGCCGCGCCCGGCTGGTAGTTCACGCCGCCGAACTCCGTGAGCATGACCGGCTGCCCGGCGTCGCCCCAGCCCCCGACGAGCTGTCGGCGGCCCGCCGGCGCGAACCTCGTGAGGAGCTGCTCCCGGGCGTCGTCGTCGGCGTAGCTGCGCGCGAGCACCGCCCCGTCGCCCTCGTAGTCGTGCACGGTGAGGATGTCGGTGTTCTGCTGCTCCCAGCCGTCGTTGGAGATCACCGGGCGCGAGGGGTCGAGCGCTCGCGTGAGGTCGGTGAGCGCCCGCGAGTACGCCTGCTGGGCCGGGTCGTCGGCGACGTGCTGGATGCCCCAGGACTCGTTGAAGGGCACCCAGGTGACGATCGACGGGTGCGAGACGTCGCGGTCGACGGCCTCCATCCACTCGCGCGTCAGCCGCTGCACCGCGGTGGCGGAGAACTCGTAGGCGCCGGGGGTCTCGCCCCACACGAGGATGCCGAGCCGGTCCGCCCAGTACAGGAAGCGCGGGTCCTCGATCTTCTGGTGGACGCGGCAGGCGGTGAAGCCGAGCTCCTTGATCAGCTCGACCTCGCGCCGAAGCGCCTGGGGGGACGGCGCAGTGAGGTGGCTGTCCGGCCAGTACCCCTGGTTGAGCACGGAGCGGACGTCGTAGGGACGGCCGTTGAGCAGGAACGCCCCGCGCGCGACGCCCACGCTGCGCACGCCCAGGTAGGAGGAGACGACGTCCAGCACCTCGCCGTCGGGCCCGTGCAGCGACACGAGCGCGTCCACGAGCCGCGGCCGTTCCGGCGACCAGGTGAGCTCGTCCTCGGCCTGCCCGTTGCGCTGCCGGGCGATGGGCACGGTGAGGTCCAGCGAGGACGTGCTGCGCACGGTCGACGCCTCGACGGTGCCGAGGTCCTCGTCCCGCTCGTCGAACCGCAGGGCCACCCGGACGCGCGAGCCGGGAACCACCGGGCCGCGGAACCTCACGGTGAGGTCGACGGCGGACGGGCCGGCGGGCAGCCAGCGCAAGTGGTCCACGCTCGTGACCGGCACGGCCTCGAGCCAGACCGTCTGCCAGATGCCGGTGGTCCGGCGGTACCAGATCGCGTGCGCGTCCTCGTGCCAGTCCTGCTTGCCGCGCGGCTGAGTGAGGTCGTGGGGGTCGTCCTCGGCGCGCACCACCAGCAGGTGCTCGGCATCGTCGCCCGCGACGTGGGCGGTGACGTCGAGCGTGAAGGGCGTGTGACCGCCCTCGTGCTCGCCGACGAGCGCGCCGTCGATCCAGACGCTGGCACGGTAGTCGACGGCGCCGAAGTGCAGCAGGACGCGCGGCGCGGTGGCGGACAGGCCGGCGTCCGCGAGATCGGCCGGCCGGATCGTGCGGGCGTACCAGACGACCGGATGGAAGCCGGGTTCAGCGACTCCCGAGGCCGCCGACTCGGGAGCGAACGGCACGGCGATCTCGCGGCTCACGTCGAAGCCGGCCGCCCAGCCGGCGGCCAGGCCGGAGTCCTCGTCGTCGTGCCGGAACGCCCACGGCCCGTCGAGCGAGGCCCACCGCCCGCGCAGCAGCTGGGGCCGGGGGTAGGTGCCGTCCTGGCGGGTGGCGACGGGTGGGTGGTCGAGTGCGGCGCCGGCGTCGGCGACGGCGGGTGTCGTCGTGGTCACGGCGCGACTATACAGCGCTGTAAAGCGCTGGGGACACGGGCGCTACGGTGATCCCCGTGAAGAGAGTGACGCTCCAGGACGTCGCGACGCACGCCGGCGTGTCGATGAAGACCGTGTCCAACGTCGTCCGGGACTACGAGCACGTCAGCCCGGCGATGCGCGCCCGCGTGCAGGCCGCGATCGACGAGCTCGGCTATCGCCCCAACCTGCGCGGGCGCAACCTCGCGACGGGTCGGTCGGGCATGCTCGCCCTCGCCTTCCCGGACCTGCGGTGGCCCTACTTCGCGGAGCTCGCGCACACGTTCGCCCGGGTGGGTGCCGAGCGCGGCTACCGCCTGCTCCTCGAGGAGACCGGCGGTACTGCGGCGGGCGAGCTGGCCGTGCTCCGCGACCGAGATGCCGGGATCGTCGACGGCATCGTGCTGCACCCCCAGGCCCTGTCGGTGGACGTGCTGGGCGAGCACGGCCAGGACACCCCGATGGTCCTGCTCGGCGAGGCGCCCCGCCCGCCCGGCCTCGACAGGGTGCTCATCGACAACGTCGCGGCCGCCGGCGAGGCGGTCGCCCACCTCGTGGCCGGTGGGCACCGGCGCATCGGGTTCCTCGGTCACGAGGTCGCCGAGCTCTCCCACACCTCACGGCTGCGTCTGGAGGGCTACCGCCGCGGCCTCGAGCGGGCCGGGCTGATGCTCGACGAGGACCTCCTGGTGCCACGCCGCGAGGGCGACGCGCAGGGCACCGAGGCCGCGATCGGCGCGGCCCTGGACCGCGGCCTGCACGTCGACGCCCTCCTGTGCCGCGACGACCACGCCGCGATCGGCGCGCTGCGGGCGCTGCACCTGCGCGGGCTCGACGTGCCGCGCGACGTCGCCATCGTGGGCTGGGACGCGACCGTGCTCACCGCGAGCACGACGCCCAGCATCACGAGCATCGCGCCTGACACGCACGAGCTCGCCTCGCGGACCCTCGGCCTGCTGCTCGAGCGCGTCGCGGGGTCCGACGTCCCCGGCCGCAACGTCACCGTGCCGCACGAGCTCCTGGTCCGCGAGAGCGCCCCCGCGCCCGGCCGGGTGCCGGCCGGGCCGGCACCCGGCTGATCACGCCGGCTCGTCCTCCACGGTGGCGAGAAGCTCGACGACCGCTCCCCTGACGTCCTCCGGCAGGTCGACGGTGTCGAGCTCGGCCACGCGGTCGACCAGGTCCCGCCCGCTGGTGACGACCTCCCACGCCGCGAGCTTCTCCGGGTTGCCCGTCTGCGCGCGCTCCAGCACCGTCCGCACCGCCTCGGCCGGGTCGACGCCGACTCGCAGCGGGGCCCCGACGCGCACCACGGCCCCCGCCCGGGAGGGAGCGGTGAACGTCACGCTCCATCGGCCGTCCTCCCCGGCCACTGGCACCGCACGACCGTCGACCGTCACCTCGGCGCCGGGCAGCAGCGCGAGGAACGTGACCGTCCACTCGCGGAGCGTCGGCACGACGTCGGCGCGCCCCTCGACGGCTCCGACGCGCAGCTCCCGAGCGTCGCGGTCCCAGGCGAGCGGCGTCGTCGCCGCTGGCCCGTCCCCGGGCGCGACGTCCTGGTCGTCGTGGTCGTCCTCGGGGTCCTCCGCGAGGTCCAGGCGACCGCTCGCTCCGGGCGCGACGAGCACCTCGAGCACGGTGGGGTTGCGGGTGGCGTCCCGCTCGTCCGGCCCGGCGAGCGGCAGGATGCCACCGTCCCGCAGCAGCACCGGCACGGACTCGAGCGGGCGGTGCAGCTCCACGTACCGGTCCCCCCGGTAGACCGCGCCCGTGACGACGTCGGTCCATCGCCCGGCGGGCAGCCACGCCCGCGTGCGGCTCAGCAGCGACACCCTGCTGCGCGGCGTCACCACCGGCGCCACCAGCAGCTCGCTGCCGAAGGCGTACTCGTTCGGCACCGCGTACGCCTCGCGGCGGTAGGGCTCCAGGTGATACATCGGCCGCACGAGCGGCGTGCCCGCGGCGGCGCGGTGGTTCATGGTGTGCAGGTAGGGCACCAGGCGGTGCCGCAGCCGCAGCGCGTCACCCATCGCCTGCCGGTGCTCGGCCGGGAAGACCCACGGCTCCTTGCGGATGAACGGGTTGTTCGCCGAGTGCAGGCGCATGATGGGCGAGAACACGCCGAACTGGACCCAGCGGGTGGCCAGCTCGTCGTCGCGGACGCCACGCGTGTGCCCACCGATGTCGTGGCTCCACCAGCAGTACCCGACGTTCGAGGCGGTCGCGGTGAACTCGGGCTGGAACGCGAGCGACTCCCACGAGACGACGGCGTCCCCGGAGAAGCCCACCGCGTACCGGTGGCTGCCCGGCCCGGCGTACCGGGAGAACGTCATGCCCGGGCCGCCGTGCCGCGCCGCGTCGAGGTGGTGGAAGTGGTTGAGCAGCCACAGCGGGTCGACGCCGCGCAGGCCCGACGTCCGCCCCTGCTGCCAGTCGATCCACCAGAAGTCGACGCCCTGCTCCTCGAGCGGGTGGTGCAGCAGCTCGAAGTAGGCCCGCAGGAACTCCGGGTCGGTGGGGTCGAAGGGCACCGGCGTCTCGGTCGCGGGGTCGACCCCCATCGCCTCGGCCATCGCCGGGTAGGCATCCTCGAAGGCGCGGACGCCGTCGGCGGGGTGCAGGTTGAGCGTCGTACGCATGCCCCGCTCGTGCAGCGCGCCGAGGAATTCCGCCGGGTCGGGGAAGAGGGTGCGCTCCCAGGAGTACCCGGTCCACCCGTTGCCGTGCTCCGGCGGCACGGAGCCGACGCGGTGCCAGTCCATGTCGATGACGGCGACCGAGAACGGCACGCCCTCGTCGTCGAAGCGGTCCATCAGCTCGAGGTACGACGCGGCCGAGTACGGGTGGTAGCGGCTCCACCAGTTGCCCAGCGCCCAGCGCGGCAGGCGCGTCGGCGCCCCGGACACGGCGTAGAGCTCGCGGACCGCGCGGGCGTAGTCGCGCCCGTGCGCGAAGACGTACAGGTCGCGCCGGCCCGGCACGCGCGTGGCGATCCACCCGTCGTCGGAGAACAGGAAAGACTCCGTGTCGTCGACCACCCCGATGCCGTCCGGGGACACGACGCCGGGCTCGAGGTCGATCCGCCCGTCGGCGTCGTCGAGCGTCCGGGCCGTGCCGCCGAGGTCGTGCGTCGGCTCGCCGTAGCGCCACCGGCCGGAGTCCCGGCCACGCAGCTCGACGACGAGGCCGTGCGCCGACGGTTCCCGGCCGTCGTACCGCAGCCGGGCGCGCGACGTCGTGATCTCGATCCCGTCGCCGACGGGCCGCGCGTCGAACTCCGCCCCGCCGAGGTCGCGCCGGACGGCGAAGGTCGAGGCGCGGTCCTCGAAGCCGCCGTCGGGTGACCACTCGATGCGGAACAGGCACTCGGTGAGGACGGTGACGCGCCACCCCCGGCCTCTGACCTCCTGCGCGGGGTCGGCCTGCGGCGCGGCGCCGGGCAGCGGGCGGACGACGGGCAGTGCGGCCGTCGTCTCGACGGTGTCGGTCACGGGGACTCCTCGGGTGGTGCGGGTACGACGGGGCTCGGGTGGGTGCTCAGCTCTTCACGGCGCCCTGGGTGATGCCGCTGATCACCCAGCGCTGGGCGAACAGGTACACGACGATCGTGGGGGCCATCGCCATGAGGTACGACGCGAACGCGACGTTGTAGTTGGTGCCGAACTGGCTCTGGAAGATGTTCTGCACGACGGGCAGCACCTGGAGCGTGGGGTCGGACACGATCATCGACGGCAGCATGAAGTCGTTCCACGACGCGAGGAACGCGAAGATCCCGACGGTCGCGATCATCGGCCCCAGCAACGGCAGGACGATGCGCCAGAAGACCTGCCACGTCGTCGCACCGTCGATGCGGGCGCTCTCCTCCAGCTCGACGGGGATCGACCGGAGGTACGCCGAGAACAGCAGCACGCTGAACGCCAGCTGGAACATGGCGTGCAGGATGGCGACGCCCAGCGGGTTGTCGAGGCCCGTGAGCGCCGTGAGCTTGATCTCCGTCAGCGCGATCACCGGGAACGGCAGGAACATCGACGCGAGCAGGTAGACGAACGACCACCGGAAGAACCGGTGCGACCAGTACCGGACGATCGCGTACGAGGCGAGCGAGCTCAGCAGCAGGGTGAGCGCGACGGTGAGGACCGCGACCCCGACGGAGATGCTGAACGACACCGGGAACCGGGTCAGCTGCCACGCCTCGGCGAAGCTGGCCGGGTTGAACGGGGCCGGAAACGCGAAGGCGTTGCCGTCCACGGACTGCTCGCTCGTCTTGAACGCCATCACGACCGTGACATACAGCGGCGCCAGGACGGTGAGCGAGCACAGGGCGAGCGCGAGGGTCAGCGGCCAGCCGGTGCGGCGGCCGCGGTCCGGGCGGCGCGGGGGGTAGCCGGAGGACCGCGGGGCACGGCTCGCGCGGGCGACGGGGGTGGCGGTGGCGGTCACAGACGGATGTTCCTTCCACGGGAGACGACGAGCTGCAGCACGGAGATCAGCACCGTGATCACGAAGAAGACCGTCGCGTTGGCCATCTGGTAGGCGTAGTCCCCACCCGTGAAGCCGCCGAAGATCGTCATCGCGACGCTGCTCGTCGCGTTGCCGGGCCCGCCGCCGGTGAGGCCGACGATGACGTCGTAGACGCCGAGATACCCCTTGATCCCCAGGATCGTGTTGATGAGCACGAAGCCGGCGATGAGCGGGAGGGTGATGGAGCGGAACTGTCGCCAGGGGCCGGCGCCGTCCAACGAGCTCGCCTCGTACAGGTCGCCCGGGATCGACGTGAGCCCGGCCGTGTAGACCAGCAGGGCGCCGGGGATGGTCTGCCAGGCCGACACCACGACGATGGCCAGCCACGCCAGGTCGGGGTTGCCGAGGATGCTCTGCGCCAGCGGGTCGAAGCCCACCGCGGAGGCGAACGCCGGGAGCGTGTTCGAGAACAGGTAGTTGAAGACGTAGGCGACGACGATCCCGGACACGACCATCGGGATCACGAAGATCGCCCGCAGCCCCGCCGCGAAGCGGATGCGCTTGGACAGCCCGATGGCGAGCACGAGGGCGGTCACCTGCGCCACGACCACCGTGACGACCGCGAAGCCGAGCGTGAACCCGTAGGCCTCGCGGATCCCCGGGTCCCCGAGGAGGGCCGCGTAGTTGCGCAGGCCGAGGAAGCTCCAGTCCCCGAACCCCACGTAGTCGGTGAAGCTGTAGAAGATGCCCACGAGCGCCGGGATCACCACGAACGCGGTGAAGACCAGCAGGGCGGGCACGACGAACAGGTAGGCGATCGGCTCAGGGCGCCCGTGGCGCCTGCGGCGCGGCGGCGCGGCGACCCGTGCGGCAGGCGCGGCGGGGGCTGTCGTCGTGGTGGTCATACCGTGGCCTCCCGGCTCGCGAGGCGGCGCCAGTCGGCGTCGAGCTGGTGGAGCATCCCCTCGAAGTTGCCCGAACGGATCGCCTCCTGCAGGTAGTTGCCCAGCGGGATCGAGGTCGGGACGAACGTGCCGGCGCCCTGGTAGAAGGCGGCGGAGTCGACGTACTCCTGCAGGCCGGCGAGCCGCTCGTCCTGCTGCGGCGGGCCGTCCGTCAGGGTGGAGTACGCGAGGTTGTCCGCGTTGTACGCGTTGATGATCTCGGGGCGCATGAGGAACTCGACGAGCTCGACGGCCTCGTCGCGGTGGGAGGTGTCCTCGGGGATGTACAGGCAGAGGTCGATGTTGACCCGGGCCTGCCGCTCGGCGGGATCCTCGCTCACCGGAAGGGCGAACGTGCCCACCTCGAGGGTCTCGTCCACCAGCGCGATCTGGCTCAGCGCCCACGGGCCCTGGAGGTACATCGCGGCCTTGCCCTGACCGAACGCCAGGTTGCCGTCGGCGTAGCCGCGCACGGCGTGGTCGGGGTTGAAGAACGTCGAGATCGTCTTGGCGCGCTCCATCGGCACCGCCAGCGTCTTGGTGAACGAGACGTCCGAGTCGGGTCCGACGTCGGTGCCGAGCTCCTTCATCCGCCCGAAGAACTCACCCGGGTCGACGAGGCTGCCGACCGAGTAGTCGAACAGGCCCTGCCACAGCGTCCAGGTGTCCCGGTCGGTCGCGTAGATCGGCGTGATACCCGCCTTCTGCAACGCGGTGCAGACGTCGACGAACTCGGTCCACGTGGTGGGGACGGGAAGGTCGTGCTCCGCGAAGATCGCCTTGTTGTAGATGACCCCGGCGGCCGCCAGCGAGTACGGCAGCACGCTGGTGCGCCCGGCGTAGGTGGCGTACTGGTCGGTGAGGTCGCTGATGTCGGTCCGCACGGTGGCCGCCGAGGGCAGCTGCGACAGGTCGCTCATCTGACCCCGCGAGATGTAGCGGGCGAGCTCCAGGTTGTCGTTGAAGCAGCCCACGTCTCCCGGCTCGCCCCGCACGAACTGCGGGGCGATCGCCGTCGTCGAGTCGTGCACGACTCGGATGTGCGGCTGCTCCCGCTCGAACTGCCGCAGGAGCTCGTCGAAGTAGGCGATCACCTCCTGCTTCTGCTCGTAGAAGGTGATCTGGGTGCGGCCCGTGCCGCCGCCCGGCGAGGCGCACCCCGCCAGCGGGACGGCCGCCAGCAGCCCGGCGGCTCCCGCGAGGAACGAGCGTCGGCTCACCCTCCGCGGTGGTCCGACCATCGACTTCGATCTCACGTGACGTCTCCTTCGACCACGATCGGCGCCGTCTCGGCGACGGGCCGGCAGCGAACGTACAGCGCTGTAAATTCAGAGTCAAGAGACCGGGCCTCCGGGGCGCCTCCAGCGGCTCAGAGCAGCTGCGGACAGAGGCGGTGACCGCCACGAGCACGGTGACGAGCCGCTCGAAGAGCACCCGGGAGTCCGCGCGCCTGCGACGGGCCCAGATCGCGACCGGGTCGCCCGTGACGAGGAGCAGCAGCAGCGCGTCGGCGGACCCCTTCGCGACGGTCCGGCGATCAGCCGGGGGCGGGCTCGAGCACCGAGGCAAACCAGTCGTCGCCGGGTCCGCGACGCGCTCTCCCGACGCCCTCCCTCGGTACGGGAGTCAGAGCGTCGTGGTGAGGACGCCTCCGTCGGCGCGCAGGGCGGCGCCGTTGGTGGCCGAGGACCCGGAGCCGGCCAGGTAGGCGACGAGGTGCGCGATCTCGACCGGCTCGATGAACCGCTGCAGCAGCGACGTCCGGTTCGACGCCTCGATCGCGCTCCGCACCTGGCCCGTGGGGACGCCGCGGGCCCGAGAGAGGTCCTCGACGGCCCGGGCGACGCCGTCGGAGTACGTCGGACCGCCGAGGACGGTGTTGACCGTGACGTCCGTCCCGCGGGTCAGCTTGGCCAGGCCGTTGGCCAGGGCCAGGGCCGCGCCCTTCGTCGTCCCGTAGTGGATCATGTCAGCAGGGACGTTCACGCCGGACTCGCTGCCCACGAACACGACCCGCCCCCAGCCACGGCTCAGCATGCCGGGCAGAACGTGGCGGGACAGGCGCACGCCGCTCATGACGTTGACGTCGACGTACCGCCGCCACTCGTCGTCGGAGACCTCCTCGAACGCCTGCACGTCGAAGACGCCCACGTTGTTCACCAGGACGTCCACCTCACCCAGCGTCTCGAGCAGCCGCCGGACCTGGTCGGGCTCGGCGAAGTCGGCCGCGACCCCGGAGACCGCAGCGCCCGGCACCGCCTCCCCCAGCCTGCGCACCGCCGCCGCGACGCCGTCCTCGGTGCGCCCGTTGACGACCACCGACGCGCCCTCGGCGAGCAACGCCTCGGCCACCGCGAAGCCGATGCCCTGCGTCGACCCGCTCACGAACGCCCTCTTGCCCACCAGCCCCAGGTCCACCTGCCGCCCTCCCGTCGTCGTCCGCCTGGATCACTTGCCCAGGCAAGCGCAGACTAGGCACGGTTGACTTTCCTGAGCAAGTCAATTCGCCTCCGGGTCGGGCTGAGAACCCGTACGCTGACGGTCATGCAGGACCCTGAGATGCGCGCCGTCGCACCCGAGGAGCTCACGGGCGAAGAGCTCGAGACCTGGGCCGCTCTGGCGACCGTGCTGGAGTGGCTGCCGCCCGCACTGGACGCCCAGCTCCAGCGCGACGCACAGCTGTCCCACTTCGAGTACGGCGTGCTGTACGCCCTGGCCCAGGAGCCCGGGGGCACTCTCCGCATGAGCACCCTCGCCGGCTACGCGAACAGCACGCTCTCGCGCCTCTCGCGGGCGGCCGTGCGGCTGGAGAGACAGGGGTGGATGCGGCGCACGCCCGACCCCACCGACGGGCGCTACACGCTGGCCGTCCTCACCGAGCCCGGCCGGGCGAAGGTCCAGGACGCGACCCCCGGCCACGTGCGTCTCGTCCACCGGCTCGTGCTCGACCGTCTGACGGCGGCGCAGACCCGGCAGCTGCGCGAGATCAGCCGACGGATCGGGCGCGCCGTCCGGGAGGACGGCGGCTGGCAGCCGCGCTGACCAGCCCCGAACCGGTCACGGCACGTGGACGAACCGCTCGTCCGAGCGCGTTCGCCGCAGGGAGCGCGGCTCGCGGGCACGATGGCGGTGGCGCTGACGCCGGCGAGGATCAGCAGCCCCAGGCGGAGCGTGCCCAGACGGCTCTCCTCGTTGAGCGCGACGGCCGCGTCCACCTGCTCGGGCGTGGCGTCGGTGGCCTCGAGCACGCCCTTCAGGTCGTCGTTGCTCACGAAGTTCACGTTGTCCAGGTTCACCTGGGCCACCAGCTCCGGCGGGAGCTCGGGGTGCTCGGCGTCGCCGGCGAGTCGCTTCGGGGCCCGGACGATCCCGCGTCCGGGCTGAGCGCGGCCGACATGCCGGACGACCTCGGCGCCGAGCTGGCTCCCCGGGACGGCCGCTCCCCTCGACGACGGCGACACGGTTCGAAGGCCCCGACAGACGGAGACGATCGACCTCGGCACGAGCCCGGTGACGCGCCCCTCGGCGCGCCGCCCGGCGAGGCGGGGTGACACCCGGACGACGTCGGCACAGGCCCGTGCGCCCGGTCCCCGTGCCGGTGCGGCGGTCCACCGCGGTGGTCGGAGCCCCGGACCGGCCCTAGGGTGGCGATCGCGATGCGGCACCCGTCGGGAGAGGGCGAGGCACGGTGACCGGAGACGGCGGCGAGGACGACGGCGACGTCCGTCCGCCGGACCCGCCGCCGCGACGGTGGCCCCGGCACCTCCACCTGCGGCGCTTCTCGCTGCGGCGCCGGTCGCTCGAGGCCGAGCCGGTGGTGGACGCCGCGTCCGAGCGGCTGCAGGAGTTCCTGGTGCTGCTCGGGGGCGCGCTGCTCACGGTCGGGACGGCGGCCACGGACATCCAGC
>Ga0182740_1002121_pt1 | contig 12528 bp, 6 predicted proteins | sample eDN5th37CKraftBY_FD_128872 | JGI IMG/M metagenome (GOLD analysis project Ga0182740, IMG submission 128872) | Enriched backyard soil microbial communities from Emeryville, California, USA - eDNA 5th pass 37_C Kraft BY (version 2) (version 2) | ecosystem: Environmental > Terrestrial > Soil >...
ATTATTATCGCCGGGTGTATCTCGGCTGTCTGCGCGCGAACGATTTCCTGACCTCGCGGGACGCGTGGGATGGGAAGAACCTGATCGTGTTCGGCGCGAGTCAGGGCGGGCAGCTGACGCTCGCCACCGCGGCGCTGGATCCGCGGGTCACGGCGGCCGCCGCGATGGTGCCGGCCTATTGCGACGTGACCGGCTATCTGCACGATCGCGCCGGCGGCTGGCCGCACATGATGCGTGGCGCCGACAGTCGTCACCGGACGCCGGAGAAAATCGCGACCACCGGTTATTACGACACTGTGAATCTCGCGCGGCGCATCCGGGTGCCGATGCTCATTGCGCTCGGCTATGTGGACGAGAACTGTCCGCCGACTTCGGTGTTCTCCACCTACAACACGCTGACGGCGCCGAAGGAATTGCTCGTGGCACCCGGGATGGGACACACGGTATTTCCGGAAGTCGACGAACGCGTCCGCGATTGGGTGCTGGCGAAGGCCGGGATCGCGCGTTGAGCGGCAAGCTCGCCTCCGTGGACGAAATCGCGGAATCTGCCTCATCATGAAGCCATCCGTGACCCTGGCCGACGTTAACGCCGCGGCCCGGCGCATCGCGCGACACGTGCTGAAATCGCCCTGTCCCGAATCGATCGCACTCGCCGAGATCACCGGCGCACGCGTCTGTTGCAAACTGGATAATCTGCAGCGCACCGGCTCGTTCAAGGAACGCGGCGCGCGGAACGCGCTGGCGCTCCTCACGCCGGCGCAACGGCGACGGGGCGTCGTCACGGCCTCCGCCGGCAATCACGCGCTCGGGCTCGCTTATCACGGACGCCTGCTGGGAGTTCCGGTCACGGTCGTCATGCCGATGCATGCGCCGCTCATCAAGCAGGCGACCTGCGCGCGGCTGGGTGCGCGCGTTGTGCTGGACGGTCAGGATTTTTCGGAGGCGCGCGTTCGTGCCGACGCGTTGGCCCTGGCGGAGGAGTTGACGTATATCAACGGCTTCGACGATCCCGCCATCATCGCGGGTCAGGGCACGATGGCGCTCGAAATTCTCGCGCAGGTGCCGGACGTCGATGCCATCGTGGCTCCCGTCGGCGGCGGTGGTCTGATCGCAGGATTGGCGGTTGCCACCAAGGCGCTGCGGCCGCGCGTGAAAATCATCGGTGTGGAATCGCGGGAAACGGCGAGTTTCACCGCTGCGCTGCGGGCCGGCCGGCCGGTGGAGATTGGACGCCGGCCGACGCTCGCGGATGGATTGGCGGTGCTCAAGGTGGGCGCGAATGCGTTTTCCCTGGCGCGTGGCCGTGTGGACCGCGTGGTGACTGTGACGGAGGATTGGATCGCGCTCGCGATCCTGCGCATGGCGGAGTTGGAAAAGAGCGTCGTAGAAGGCGCGGCGGCGGCTCCGCTGGCCGCGCTGATGGCGGGCAAACTGCCGGAATTGCGCGGGAAGAAAGTCGTGCTGACGGCCTGCGGCGGAAACATCGATCCGGCAAAGCTGAGTCGCGTGATCGAACACGGTTTGGTGGCCGACGGACGTCTCTGCCGGTTCGTCGTTTCGATCAGCGATCGGCCCGGCGGATTGGCGGCGCTGAGCCGGGTGATTGCGGAGGCCGGTGCGAGCATCCGGGACATCACGCACGATCGGGCCTTCAGTGGGCCCGATGTCAGCGCGGTGCGCGCGATCTGCACGGTAGAAACCCGCGATCGCGCCCACGCGGCCGCGCTGCAGCGGGCGTTGCGGCGGGCAAATCTGCCGGTGATCGGCGTCGACGATCCGTGGTTCAGACGATCCGGTTCTCGCGCATGACGGTGGCATACCAGTGCGCGCTCAACTTCGGCGTGCGTTGCTGCGTGGCGTAATCGACGTGCACGATGCCGAAGCGCTTGGCGTAGCCCATGGCCCATTCGAAATTATCCATAAACGACCACTGAAAGTAACCGCGACAGGGGATGCCCTCGGCGACGGCCCGGTGAACGTTGAGGAGATAATTGCGCAGATAGTCGCGACGGTGGAGGTCGGCGATTTCGCCGGCAAAGGCGGCGGGTTCGTCGTAGCCGGCGCCGTTTTCCGTGATGTAGAGCGTCTTTGGCCGGTAGAGGGCATGGCAATGGCGAAGCGCCCAATAGATCGACTGCGGAACGAGGCGCAGCCAATCCATCGCGGCCTGCGGAAATTGAGCGGGGAATGGAATCGTTTCCGGGCGTCCGCGCGACGACGCGCGCACGAAGAATCCACTGTAGATGTTGAGACCGAGGAAATCTCCCGGTTCGGCAATCAACGCGAGATCGCCACGAGCCACGCGCGGTCGATCGACGCCGCAACGACGAAGATGGGCATCCGGATAACGACCGTGAAAAATTGGGGCGAGCACGTGCGCGTGGTCGTGGGCCAGTTGCGCCTGTGCGGCCGCGATGTCGGCCGGCGTTTCGGTGACTGGCACCGGCACGGCGATATCATGCGCGAGCCCGACGCGTGAGCCGCGGGCGCCGAATTCGCGCACGGCGCGGACCGCGCGACCGTGCGCGAGCAAAGCGTGATGGAAGATCTGATTAACGACCGCCGCGGGTTCGCGGGCGCCCGGCGCATGCACGCCAAGACGATAGCCGTGTCCAACGAAGGTGGGGATTTCGTTCAGCGTGATCCAGTGGCGCACTTGGCCGCGAAACGCCTGAACGGCCGCCTCGCAATAATGCGCGAACGCATCGACCGTCGCGCGATTCCGCCAGCCGCCGGCGTCCTCGAGGGCCTGGGGAAGATCCCAGTGATAAAACGTCACCCAGGGCGTGATGTCGTGCCGGGCGAGCGAATCGAACACGCGGCGGTAAAAGTCGATGCCGTGCGCATTGACGCTGCGTCCGCCATCGGGAAACAACCGCGGCCACGCCAGCGACAAGCGGTAGTGTTTCACGCCGAGGCTTCGCATGAGGGCGAAATCCTCGTTGAAACGATGATAGTGATCGCAGGCTGTCGCGGGCGAGTCGCCGCCGGCGACGCGGTCCGGCAAGGGGGCGAAGCGGTCCCAGATGGACGGACCTTTTCCGTCTTCGGTCGCGGCACCTTCGATCTGTGGCGCGGCAGCGGCGACGCCCCAGGTGAAACCCTTGGGAAAGCGAAACGAATCCTTCATCGCGAAGGTTGAAGGCCGGGCGGACGAACGAGGCGACCAAAATCACATGCGCGTTAGGCAATCAGCCGGATTCGAATCGCATGCCTCGGCGGACGCACAATACAGATTATGTTAAGTCGATTGGTTTGCCTGTGAGAGCCGCCGCCTTTGCAGCTTCTATGGCTGACGCCGGATCACCCGCGCAATGACGGCATCGATCCGCTTCTGCGTTCGGCACCCTTACTCCGGCGCCACGTAGGCCTGCGGTCCGCCCAGTTTCATGAATCGTGCGTGCACCACCAGCCCGGTGAGCAGCGCGAGCGTCGCCAGGATGCCGCTTGCCGTGTAGGCATGGCGGTAGTCGTGACCGGAGAGATCGAGGAAGTAGCCCATCGCCGGACCGACCAGCATCATGCCGAAGCTCTGCACGATCCCTTTCGCCGAATCGATCTGGGCATAGCGCGCCTGCGGGAACAACCGCATCGTCAGCGAGGCCGCCGCGGTCTGCCATGAGCCCCCGACCACCCCATAGGCGATCAGCGCGATGCCGAAGGTTGTCGCATCTTTGATCAGCAAACCCGCCGCAAGCGTCACCACCGCGAAGATCGCCAGCAGCACCAGGCTCAGGCGCAGCGGATGCATCCGATCCGCCAGCGCGCCGATGAAATACGCCATGAAGAACGAAATCAAAAAGGTCGCCGCGAGATACTTTCCATATGTGTCCATGCTCATCCCCACGCTCTGCGCGAAAAACAGGTTGAACAGATTCACCGTCAGCATCGCCATCCACGAGAGCGAGATCGAGGCGTAGATCCACAGGAAATACGGCCGCGTGAAACACTCCCGGAAATACGTTCTCACCGCCGCCACGAGACCACCGGCCTTGCTCGGCTGCACCGGCGGAGGCGGCGGATACTGCCCTTCTTTCACCTTGAAGCACATCGTCGTGAAACCGACGCCATACAAGATCCCGATGCCGATGAAGATCGCCGTGTAGTGCGTCTCCGCTTTGCCAAACAGCCAGAAGTTGAACGCCATCGCGACGATCAATCCCATCGCCCGAAACATCCCGTAGAATCGCCCGAGCACCGCTTTCGGCACCACGTCGTTGATCAATCCGAAGAACACCGCGTTCGCCGTCACGGTCGCCACTTCGAACAGCGTCCAGAAGACGCCGAACACGATCAGGATCGATGGGTTCAGTCCGGGCGAAACGCCGCCGAGCGTGTCATGCAACAGCGTCCCGAGATCCGGGCTGAACGCCAGTCCTACCATCGACAGCGCCGCGATGGGTGTCGGTATGATCAGATACGGAATCCGCCGCCCCCACCGGCCGCGATGGCGGTCGGAGCGGTAGCTGACAATCGGCGTCAGCACGAGCGCCAGTGCCTGCGGCAGCGTGCCAATCAAAAATCCCGAGATCATGTCCGAGGCCTCGAATTTCTTGATGAGCAACTGCACCACCCACATCACCGACCGCTCCTTCATGGACCACGCGAAGTCGCCCGCGAGCAGCCAGCAGAACAGGATCACCAGCCCCCCGGTGGTGTAGGTCAGCGTCCCGACCGTCCAGAGCTTCCGCCCGTCCGGCGTGATCTGCGGCTTTTCCGAGGGCGTGAGAGCGAACGTATTCATCAAAGTGCGACAAGTTTCACGTAATCGAGCGCGAGCAGAAGACCGGTCGATTCCGTGTGTTTGCCCACCACCTCGATGCCGAGCACGTGTTCTCCGGCCTCCAGTTCGACGTCGCCCAGCGCCTCCGGTCCGCCGACCAGCGGCAGATGTCCTTTCGTCGGCGCAAACAGGTCCACCGCCTGCGCCAGCGGCCGCCCCCCGAGATCGAACCGGAAAATGCCCATCTCGTGCTCCCGAATGAAGCGTGCCAGCACGCGGTATCGTCCGGCCCGCGCCACTTTCAATCCGCCCAGTTCGAGGCGGTGTCCCACCGCGTCCACCCACCAGATCAGAAACCGATCTCCGCTCAGCACGCCGGCCGGAATGTTGCGCGCGACGGCGTCCATCGCGCCGCCAGCGTAGGTCCACTGCTCCTTCACGACCGGCAGATCCTCCGCTTCGAACACGTCCGTCTCCCGCCAGATTGCCGGCCAGGTCCAGGGGCCAATCCGCTCTTGCACCGGCACCGCGCCGAACGGATCGACGCCGCCCGGTGCCAGATACCAGTATGCCACGGCCGCCCATTCGCACGGGTTGCTGTTCGGAAAATATTTTTCGATCGCCGCCTCGAAACGGTTTTGAAACGGCACGTCGTCCGGCAGGTGCCAGCGGTTCGCGCTCACGTGGCCGCGATTGTTCTGATTCACCGGCTGGCTGTGCAACGCCTGCACGAAGGTGTTGCCGGAGCTCCACGCATATCCGAGGTAATCCTCCGTACCCGTGCCGAACGTCGAGGGAAATTTCTCCCCGTCGACGAAAAATTTTTCGTCGCCCTCGCCCCACCATCCGCCGCGCGGATTCCACACGTGCAGCTGCGTGCCGACAAACCGGCCCGCGCCTTTCGTTTCGAGCAGCGTCCAGTCTGGCCGTCGATCCTCCCGCACCGGCAGCACATCCCGATGCCATTTCGCGTGAAACCGCAGGCAGTCTTCGATCGCGTGCGGCAGCGGCGCATGCTCGATTTCCCACCTCATCTCGAGTCCCTGCGCCCCGTCGTTTTCAACATCGATCCGAGCGCGCATCGCACACGGCATCGGCCAGTGACAGTAAAACGCGCCGTCCTCCCGCAGGCCCACCGGCAAAGTCTGAAACGGCACGGCGCCGGCCGAGCATCCGAAGAAATCGCCCAGCGGCGACCAGACCGCCGGCTGCGCATCGTCGTCCCACGTGATCCGAAGCGCCAGCTCGCGCAGCACCCGGCGTTGCGCTTCAACGTCGTCCGGCAGCCGGGCCTGCACGCGCAACGACCGGATCATTCGCGGCCCGGGCAGATCCGCCACGAGCGTCGCCCGGCCCGGCAACGCGGTGAGCGCGCGCTCGAACACCTGCGTGCCCTCCGGCGGCGGGGCCGGATTCTCCCCCGCCCGACCCAGCACGCGGTCCACCTCGTCCAGCGCCGCCGCCGCTTCGGGGTCGAGCGGACACGCGAACGTCGGAATCACCGTCCCGGCGGGAAACTGAGTGTAGTTGAAATGGTAATACTTTCCCCAGTCCTTTTCGGCGACGATCCGGCAGGATTTCTGAAACGGAATGGGCGTGTAATTGTTGTAGCCCATCGCAGCGGTTTGATAGACGAGATTCCGCCGCGTGAACGGCTCCCGGGTTCCGTCGAACAACGCCCCGAACGGCAGTTCCAGCGCCGGTTCCGCCGCTCCGTCGAGATGGAAACGCACCCGCCCGCGGCCCACCGTCGCCGCCCAGATCCGCCAGATGCAGCCCGGACCTTCGATTTCCGCCAGCACCGCCTCCTCTCGCTCCATTCGCACCACGCCCGTCCCGTCGGCGTTTGCGCCCCATTCGAGATAGCGGTCCTGGGCCGCGTCGTAGCGGCTGGCCCGATCGTAGCTCGAGGCCAGCGCGGTGCGTTCGCCCGGCGGCGGACACAGCATCAGCCGTTCGAGATCCACGACGCGCGCAGCCAGGTCGCGATAGCTCAATACCAGCGGAGCAGACATCCCGACAATGACCGGTGCGAAACGGCCGGGATTCAAGGAGAACACCGCTCCGGCACGCTCAACCGCTTGAGTGGCCGCGCTCCGACAAAGCCATCCGCCATCTTCACTCCGCCTCGCTGTAGCTGTCTACGAGCGATCGCAGGCGCAGCGCGGATCGCAGCGTCGGCTCGTCGATGGGCACGCCCGTTTCGATCGTCACGCGCTTTGTTCGCCCGGGATACAAATCGAACCAGTTGTCGCTCGTCGCGACCAGTGGCACGTCCGCCAGCTCAAACGCCAGCCGATGCTGAAAACATGCAGCCGTGAGCTCCATCGTCCACTTCGTCGGCGACTGGCCGACGAGGCGCACATCCGCCGGCCTGCGCGCGAGCGACAGCATTCGCGGCGGACACAGAAACACGGTGTCTTCGCCCACGTCCCGTCCATCGACTTCCAGCGCGATCCGCACGTAGAGGGTCTCGCGTCCGTATTTCTCCACGGCGCGCTCCAGCTTCACCGTTTTCTGCCGCATGCTTTCGCCCGGACGCAGACGCACGCGCTTTTCCCCGCGCGCAAGGATGCTGCCGTCCAAATACCACAATTCCCAACGCAGCACTCCGGTCACCGTCCGCGGCTCGTCTGAAATCGTGAACAAATGCAGTTCGCGCACCGTGCTCTTCAGGCGATTGCCGATCCCGGCAGTTTCGTCGCCTGGCACGTGGGCTGACATCAGCAGGGGCGCATAAAACCGTCGCGCCGCATGATGCAACGCCTTCCACGTGCCGCCGAACTCCAGACTGCTCCACGACGCGACCGGCCAGCAGTCGTTCAACTGCCAGTAGAGCGTGCCCGCGCAGCGCGGCTGGTTTCGCCGGTAGTGCTCCACGCCGACCTGCATGCAATGGGCCTGATTGAGCTGCGAGAGATACGCCAGCGCCGCGTAGTCTTTCGGAAACCGGTAACGCCGCGCGATGTATTCCAGGATGATGCGGTTCCCCATCGGGTTCTTCTGGTGGTTCTCCATCACCGGAGAAAAGATGTTCAGCTCGTCCGGCGGGCAAAACGTCCGCGCCGTCGCCAGCGAGGGGAACGACTGCATCCCGAATTCGGATACGAAACGAAACACCTTCTGCTCGTAGCTCTTCACCGGCTTCAACAGGTGCCACACGTCCCAGAAATGCGTGTTGCCGCTCCGCTCCGGATCGCGCAATCCCGCCTGATCGGCTTGCGTGGGCGACGAGCGCCAATAGGTCGTCACGCCATCGTGCGCCCGGACTGCTTCCGGTAGGATCCGGCGGAACACGGCATCGTAGGCTTGCCGCGCCCGCGGCTTCGCCAGATCGGGTCCGTTCAACAACTCCAGTTCATTGTTTCCGCACCAGAGCGCGAGGCAGGTCCGGTTTCGCAGCCGCCGCACCTGATATTCCGCCTCGGCCCGCACCGACGCCAGAAACGTCGCGTCGCCGGGATACAAGGTGCAGGCAAACATGAAATCCTGCCAGACGAGCAGTCCGAGTTCGTCGCACCCATCGTAGAAACATTCGTGCTCGTAGATTCCGCCGCCCCAGACTCGGATCATGTTCATGTTCGCCGCCGCCGCCGACTTAAGGAGCGGTTCATAGTCCTTTCGCGTCAGGCCTCCGACGAAGCTGTGTGCCGGAATCCAGCTCGCGCCTTTCGCGAAGATGGGACGTCCGTTGACCACGAACTGGAAGGACTCGCCCCATCGATCCCGTTCCCGCCGCACTTCGATCGTCCGCAAGCCGATCCGCCGCGTCCATGCATCCAGCCTCGTTTCGCCGCACCAGAGCTCGACGCGTACCTCGTAAAGCGGCTGCGCCCCCTGCCCGTTCGGCCACCACAGTTGCGGCGCCTCGATTCGGGCCTCGTTGTTCTCGATCCGCGTCACCAGCTGCCCGCCAAAGAAAACACGCCCCTTGATCCAAAGGTCGTTTTTCCGCCCGCGCGCTTTCTTCCCGTGTTCAATCTCGGGTTCGATCGTGAGCACGACCCCGCGGCTGTCGTGTTTCTGACGAACCCGGATATCCCGCAGTCGCGCCCCGCTCCACGCTTCCACGCGCAGGTCCCGCCAAATTCCCGCCGTCACCAGCCGCGGCGCCCAATCCCATCCAAACTGGCACTGCTGCTTCCGAATCCGCGTGCAACCACCCACCGGGTCGTTCACTTCACGTGGGCGGTGATCGAGCCGCTCGCGGGCGACGAATTTCGTCGCGCTGCCTAATTGCACCGAGAGCACATTCCGCCCGGGCTTCACCACGTGAAGAATGGAGACGCGCACACCGACAAACATGTTCTCCGAGCGGGCCACCACGCGCCCGTTCACCCGCACCGTCGCGAGCGTATCGAGTCCGTCGGCCACCAAATCGATCCGCTCTTCCGCGAGCATGTCCGCCGAAACCTCGAATTCCGTCCGATACTCCCACGTGCGCTCACTCACCCACTGCAACGCCGCTTCGTTCCTGCCGTAGAACGGATCCGGAATCAGCCCGTGACGCCGCAAGTCGCGATGCACGCACCCGGGCACCACCGCCTCGCGCCAGCGCGTGGTCGACACCTCGCGAAAACTCCAAACCGCGGCTTTGTCAGTCAGGGAAACAGCGATCATCGGGAATCGAAGGCGTAAACGAACGACGGGACAAAGGAGTTGGACGTGAGCAAAGCGCCACGCTGTTTACCGCTTCGCGGCGGGTAATTGCGCCGGCGCTCAAGCGGTTGAGTTCCGGGTGCCGCGCGCCTTTCCTCCGAGCGGCCCTCCATGGCGTCGCGAGCGGGCGTTCCTTCTCGACTCGTTCCTTCTCTTGCGGCGTCCAGCCCGATCGCGTCCTCATGCTCAATGCTCTCTACGTTCTCGATCCCCGGTGGCAGCGCGTCATCTACCCGGAAGCCGTGGACGGCGAGCTTGCCGCGGAAGGCATTGCCCTCGTCGCGCCGCCCCAGAGCGCCGACTCGGTCCTCGCGCATCCCACCCTGCTTGAAAAGGTCGACGTGATTCTCGCCAGCTGGGGGATGGTCCGCCTCGACGCCGAACTTCTTTCGCATGCGCCCCGCTTGCGTGCCGTGTTTCACGCCGCTGGCAGTATCCGTTATTTCACCACGCCTGAATTCTGGGCGCGCAACCTCGTCGTTTCCACCGCCCACCAGATCAATGCCCTCCCCGTCGCCGAATACACGCTCGCCGCCGTTCTCTTCGGGCTCCGCCGCGGCTGGCATTATGCATCCACCGTTCGTCAATTCCGCGACCGCTGGTGGCAGACCGACCTGCCGGGGTCCTATCGTAGCACCGTCGCCTTGATCTCGCTCGGCGCGGTCGGACGCCTCGTGCGCGAACGCCTCCGCCCGTTCGACGTGCGCGTGATCGCCCATGACCCGTTCCTGTCGCGCGCCGAAGCCGCGGCGCTCGACGTCGAATGCGTGTCGCTAGACGACGCCTTCGCGCGGGCGGACATCGTTTCGCTTCACACGCCGCTGCTCCCCGCAACGCAAGGCCTCGTGCGCGGTCATCATTTCGCCGCGATGAAGTCGGGCGCCACGTTCATCAACACGGCGCGCGGCGCGGTTGTACGCGAATCCGAGATGATCGAGGTCCTGCGCCGTCGGCCCGACTTGCACGCCGTGCTCGATGTCACCGACCCCGAGCCGCCCGCCTCAGACTCTCCGCTTTTCGATCTGACCAACGTCACGGTGACGCCGCACATCGCCGGCACCTGCCCCGCCGAAGCTCCCCGGCTGGGGCGGGCGATGATCGACGAGCTTCGCCGGTGGCTGCGCGGGGAACCGCTCCTTCATCAAGTCACCGCGTCGCAATCCGCCCACCTTGCCTGATGCGCCGCCGGGGCGGGTGTTCGATCCGCCCCACTTCACGTTAGCGGGCCGAGCGTTCCGTTCACTTCGCGAGAGCAGCCTTCCCGCCGGCACAGCCGCCTTGGTTGCAGTCGTGAAGGTTTTTCGCCGGGCGCGTCGACTTCGCACCGTTCGAGTTGCGGTCGTGCGGTCGGGCCGCCGGAGCGGCGTGCGTGCAGGAGTTGCAGACGAGAGCCTTGCCCGCGTCGACGATCACGACTCCGCGGCCGAGGCCCGGAACCCATTTGGCTTCTTTCACCGATACTGTGCGCGCGTCGGTGCAGACCTGGGTGACGGAGGACGCGCTCGTTTGCGCCCAAGCGGAAGGAATGACCAGAGCTGTTCCAAGCGCGAGGGCCCCCGCTGCGACAATGTTCGTGAGCATGGTTTTTGTTTTCATAGGCAAATGGGTTCACCAGGCACTACACCCGGAGGCGCGCGTTCCCTCGCAATACCCTGTGCAGGTCTTGCGTGAAACTGCGCAGGTCTTGGCCCCGACTCGGGGCTACCCGCGGTTTCGCTTACGCGGTCGACGGAGAGGCCGCGATCATCGCGCGTGCTTCCGCCTCGCGGGCGAGCCGGCGCTCCCAATACCAGGTGTAGAACACCGGGACGGAAAACAGCGACACGACGTCGAAGATCATGCCGCCTACGACCGGCAACACCATCGGCACCATCAGCTCGGAGCCGCGGCCTGTGGACCACAGCACGGGGATGAGCGAAAGCAGCGCCGTCATGTTGGTCATGATGGCCGGACGCCGGCGTCGCAGACCCGCGACGAAAACGCGGCGGTTGACCTCGTCCAGCGTGCCGGGATGCGTCTTGAACTGCTCCTGAATGTAGGTGCCCAGCAGGATGCCGTCGTTGAACATCACGCCCAGGAGCACGAGGAATCCGACGACCACGGCGGTCGTCATCTCGACGCCCCAGAGCCACACAAAGAAGAATCCGCCGGCGGTCGTTACCGTGGCGTTGGCCAGGATGATGATTGCGGTGATGAGCCACGATCGGGTGCCGATGTAGATCAGCATCACCATCACCGCCATCGATACGGCGATGATCAGACGCAGGGTCTGGTCCGCCTTGATTTTCTGTTCGTAACGCCCGACCCAGCGATAGGTCGCGCCCGGCGGCAGCTCGAGTCGCCCGTCGGCGAGCGCGGTTTGCAGACGCGCCTCGGCGTCGCGCACCACCTCCACCTCGCCGCGACCGCGCGCGTTGAGCAGCACGTATTGCGTGCGCTTGCCGCCTTCGGAGCGGATCGCCATCGGGCCGATCGTGTAGGTGAGGCCGGCTTCGCTCGGACGCGTGGCGGTTACGCGGAGTTGCCCCGCGGCGAGCGCGGAAGCGACCTCCTCCGGGAGCGGTTCTCCCGCCGGCACCGTGAGCTCCGCGCGCCGCGAATCGACGATCGTGTAGTTGCGCTGGTGTGACAACGGCAGCCGCCGGCTCAGCGCCGTGGCATCGAAAGCACCTCCAAATTCCAGGACGTGCACCGTCGGAATCGCGAGCAGATGCGTCAGCGGAATCGAACCCATGCCCGAAGCAGCGGGAACTCTCAGTTGCACGAGTTCGTCCGGATCGTCGCGTCGTTCGCGCAGATAGCGGATGCGAACCGGATACCGCAGCGCGCCTTCGACGGAAGACGTGACCGGCATGCCGCCGAGCGCGGCTTCCACCGCCCGCATCACCTGTTCGTTGGTGAGTCCGAAACGTGCGAGTTTGTCCGGATCCAGGCGGATCTCCGCGTAGGGTTTGCCACCTTCACGCTGCATCTGCACGTCGGCCGCGCCGGGCGTCGGCTGGATGACTTTCTCCGCGGCCTCGGCGAAACGTTCGAGCGCGTCGCTGTCGTCGCCCAGCAGCTGGAGCGCGATCAGGCTGCGAATGCCCGTCGAGAGCATCACCACGCGCGTTTCGATCGGCTGCAGCCAGCTCGGCGCCACGCCG
>Ga0182740_1002124_pt1 | contig 12512 bp, 9 predicted proteins | sample eDN5th37CKraftBY_FD_128872 | JGI IMG/M metagenome (GOLD analysis project Ga0182740, IMG submission 128872) | Enriched backyard soil microbial communities from Emeryville, California, USA - eDNA 5th pass 37_C Kraft BY (version 2) (version 2) | ecosystem: Environmental > Terrestrial > Soil >...
CATTCTCTATGCGATGCGCGAGCTGCGCCTCAATCCGGAAGGCGGCTTCATCAAGTGCGCCAAGATCGTTGGCGAGGTCATGGGTGATTACCATCCCCACGGCAACCACGCGATCTATGATGCGCTCGCGCGTCTCGCGCAGGATTTCGCCGTGCGCTATCCGCTCGTCGATGGACAGGGCAACTTCGGCAACATCGACGGCGATAACCCGGCGGCCGAGCGCTACACCGAAGCGCGCATGACCGAGACGGCGGCCTTCATCCTCGAAGGCATCGACCAGGAGACGGTCGACTTCCGCCCGAACTACGACGGCCGCGTCGAAGAACCCGTCGTGCTGCCGGCGGCGTTTCCAAACCTGCTCGCGAACGGCTCGACCGGCATCGCGGTCGGCATGGCGACCAGCATTCCGCCCCACAACGCCGATGAGCTGTGCCAGGCGCTTCTGCACCTGATCAAGCATCCCAACGCGACGATCGACAAACTCGTCGAGATGATTCCGGGGCCTGATTTCCCAACCGGCGGCGTCATCGTCGAACCGCGCGAGCAGATCCTCGAAGCCTATAAGACCGGCCGCGGTGGTTTCCGCGTCCGCGCCAGGTGGCACAAGGAAGAGACCACGCGCGGCGGCTATCAGATCGTCGTGACCGAGGTTCCCTACGGCGTTCAGAAGGCGAAGCTCGTCGAGAAAATCGCCGATCTGATGAGCGAGAAGAAGCTGCCGCTTCTCGGCGATGTTCGCGACGAGAGCGCGGAAGAAATCCGCCTCGTGCTCGAGCCGAAAAGCCGTACGGTCGATCCTGTTCTGCTGATGGAAAGCATGTTCCGGCTGACGGAACTCGATGTTCGCATCAGCCTCAACATGAACGTGCTTTCGGCCGGCCAGATCCCGAACGTCCTCAATCTTCGGGATGTGCTCTGGCAATGGCTTGAGCACCGCATCGAAGTTCTCGTTCGCCGTTCGCGCCACCGGTTGAGCAAGATCGAGCATCGCCTCGAAGTTCTCGACGGCTATCTGATCGCCTACCTCAACATCGATGAGGTGATCCGGATCATCCGTCGCGAGGATGATCCCAAGGCCAAGCTGATTTCGAAGTTCGGCCTCAGCGAAGTCCAGGCAGAAGCCATTCTGAACCTGCGGCTGCGTTCGCTGTCGAAGCTCGAGGAAGTCGAGATCCGCGCCGAGCACGACAAGCTCTCCAAGGAGCGCCGCGACCTCAAGCAGCTTCTGAAATCGGAAGAGCTGCAGTGGGAGCGCGTGGCCTCAGAGGTCAAGTCGACGCGCGAGACCTATTCGAAGAAGACTGCGCTTGGTAAGCGCCGCTCCACGTTTGAGGATGCGCCGGCCGTCGATCTCGACCTCGCGGCAGCGCTCGTTGAGAAGGAGCCGGTCACCGTCATCCTGTCGGAGAAGGGCTGGGTCCGCGCCTTGAAGGGCCACCAGGATGACCTGTCCAAGCTCGACTTCAAACAGGGCGACGAACTCAAACGGGCGATCAAGGCCTTCACGACCGACAAGCTCGTCCTGTTCGCGACGAATGGCCGGTTCTTCACGCTCGAGACGGGTTCGCTTCCCGGTGGCCGCGGCCACGGCGAACCGTTGCGGCTCATGATCGATCTTGAAGAAAATCACGATGTCGCGGAAGTGTTCGTCCACGATCCGTCGCGAAAGCTGCTCGTCGCGTCAACCGGCGGCTATGGCTTCATGGTGCCGGAGGCCGAGGTCATCGCTGCAACGCGCAAGGGCAAGCAGATTCTCAACGTTTCCGAGCCCGAGGAGGCGCGCGTCTGCGTTCCGGTCGAGGGTGATCACGTCGCCACGATTGGCGAAAACCGCAAGCTGCTGATCTTCAAGCTCGATGAGGTCAACGAGATGACGCGCGGTAAGGGTGTCATTCTCCAGCGCTTCAAGGATGGCGCGCTGTCCGACATCCGCGTCTTCAAGAAGTCGGCCGGCTTGAGCTGGCTCGACAGCGCGGGCCGCGAATTTACCTTGTCCTGGAGCGACCTGAAGGAGTGGGTGGGCGAGCGTGCGCAAGCCGGGCGGGTAGCGCCCAAGGGTTTCCCACGATCCAATTCCTTCGGGCCGCGCTTTTAGTTTGCGATGTTGATCGCCCGCGCTTGTCGCGGTGCTTGAGCGAAGCTAGGACTGCCTGCCATGGGCGGGTTCATAGCACGGGCGGTCATCGCCGCAGGATTAGGTCTTGCAATCGCCTCGTCGTGTCCGGAAGTGCGGGCAGGCGAGGCGACGCAGTCATGCACGAAGGAAGACTTCGAGGCCGTCGTCGAGGCAGCCTCAGGCAGCCTGCGGGACCTCAACATTCAAAACCGTCCTATCTTTCAGGAAAAGCTGCGTGAGCTGAAAGCCAAACGCCACTGGACGAACGACGAGTTCATCGTGCAGGCCCGGCCGTTCGTAAAAGACGAGAAGATGGACGTCTACGACAAGACGGCCAGCGAATTGCTGGCGGCCATTGCCTCCATGGGCCAGGAGGGGGCCTCGGCGGCCTCCCCAAATTGCGACCAGCTCGTTGGGCTTCGCCAGCGCATGAAGCTGCTGGTCGATACACAGTCGGCCAAGTGGTCTTATATGTTCGAGAAGCTCGATGCCGAACTCGCGAAATAAGGACGTCCGGCGTCAGCCCTCGTCGGCCCCTGGAACGCGTTCCCACCTGTCGGGCCCCAACCGCTCCTGCGGTTTGAAGCGCGTCTTGTAGGCCATCTTCCGCGAGCCATCGATCCAGTAGCCGAGATAGACGTGCGGAAGTCCGATGCGCCGCGCGAACGCGATGTGCTCCAGGATCATGTACGTGCCGAGGCCCGCCTCCGCATCTGCAGGATCATAGAAGCTGTAGACCATCGAAATACCGTCGCTCAGCCGGTCGCACAACGCCACGGCCTTGAGCGGCCAGGAGTCGAAGTCGAGGTCGGTCGCGTCAGCTGGCTTCTGCCGGTACTCGGTGAGAAACGTCTCGATGACGGTATCTTCAACCATCATGCGATAGTCGAGGATCGTCATGTCGGCCATGCCGCCATCGCTGTGGCGCGCATCGATGTAGGAGCGGAAGAGCTTAAACTGCTCCATCGTCGGCGTGGCCGCCGTACGCTGCGCGACGAGCGAGGAGTTACGATTCCAGCTGCGCCGCATGGAGCGATCGGGCTTGAACTCGTCGACCAGTACACGCACGGAGACGCAGGCTTGGCAGCCCTCGCAGTAGGGCACATAGGCGATATTTTGACTACGGCGAAATCCGGTAGTCAGAAGCCGGTCGACCAGTTCCGGCGGCTTGTCATGGGTCAGATGCGTGAAGAGTTTACGCTCAAGCCGGCCTGCTAGGTAAGGGCAGGGCTGGGGAGCGGTCACGTAGAACTCTGGAAACTTCTTTTGCTGCTCCGTCATTCAGACGCGTCCCTCGGGCTCGAACCGATCAATGATGATTGGAGTATGGACAGACCAAATTCAAGCTATCGGAGATAACAACGCCGCACCAAGCAGAAACCGTCGGCAAATTTATCCAATTGCTTCAGAAATCGTCAGTTGTTTCAAAAACCGATGAACCGGGGCGAGCAAAACCCCCTGGTATTTTAAGAGCAAAACGAGCGGGCTGCCTGAAAGGACTTCCGAGCACCTGCGCCTCCTGACCACCGGACCAGCCGAGAAAGTCGTTCAGCGGAAAAATCGTTCCGCGGCGCAAACAAAATGCCTGTGGCAAAACCACGAGGGTCTCGCCAGGCTAAAAACTCAGTGGGCTGATATTTGTAAACGCCTCAAACCTTGAGCGCCGGCTGCTCAGGCTGGGGCATCCGGGTATCATCCGCGCCGACTTGGCTCGCGAGCGCATAGAGCGTGCAGGCGAAGACGACAGCTACCGTGAGAATGCTGATCCAGAGCGCCGAGCGCCGAACGAACCAACCGACCGTCGGGGTAGATGCACGCACGTCATCGAATGCCGCGTTTTGGGCTGCCTCAGCCCCTTGAGTAATCATATTTCGATCTGCCGCCTTACAAAGCTCGCCCCTGCGACTCACCCGGTCACATCGCTCCGACACCCCGCCTTGCACAAGTTCGGCGAGCGTCGGTTCAGCAAAAATCGAATCAATGTTGCCGGCGCGCTGCTTATCTACCGGCAGTACATATCCTGACAAGGCCTAAGTGTGGCGTAATCGGTACAACTCGGAGGTCAGCCGCGTTCTATGGGTTACATCACGGAGAGAAAATTTCCCATGACTGCAATTTGGGCAGGGGCTGCGACAGCCGTGTTCTTGTGCAATGCATTATTTCCTTCATACTTTGCCCATTCTCCCTGCGAATGAACAAAAAGCAGACTTGAGGAAACCGCCCAGGGCTTACCGGACCGCTTTAACGAGTGGTCAGCCGACCGACACCTGGAGGTCCTATGATTGAGCTTGTCCTAGCCGTTTGCATGGTTGATCAGCCGACGCGTTGCAGGAATATCACGCTGACCTTCGAAGGCGATCGAGTCAGCGCGCAGCAGTGCATGTCGAATGGCCAGATCGAAATGGCCCGGTGGGCCGGTGAGCATCCGAACTGGGTCATCCAGAAGTGGCACTGCGGAATTGCTGGGCAGTTCGCAAAGCTTTAACCTCTTAGAGGCTGCCGGCCGAGACTTTGCCAAGCGTCGTCACGGCGCGCCGGCGGCCTAGAACCGCTTGATCGAGGCATCCGTGGCGGGCCGGTGCTTTAGGCCTGCCGATGCCGCACCTTTTTCGGTGATCCGGCAACCCGATCGGCCTGCTGCGGCCGTGTGAGGGGAGGGCCAAGTTCCCCTAAAGCTCCAACCGCTCAAAAGATTGTCCAAAAGAGTTCGCCCGGTCTTCACGTCTGGCCACAAGGACAGATATGAAGCGGCACGACCCTCGTTATGGGGTTGAAGCCGTCAGGCCTTCTCGCCAACATCTGGCGGCCCGTAAAGTGCGGGAGGGCTTCCGCCCATGACGATCAACGAAGCATCTAGAAAGTGGCAATCTAGCAAGCAGCTGGCTTCTGCCCTGTTTGGAATTACGGCCGGGAAGGGATCATGAACCATCAGCTTGTCCTCCAATTTCAGGGTGACGACGACGACACTCTCGAGAGGGTCATCGCGCTTGAGGATCGCCTGATTGAAGTCCTGGGCAGCTCCACCGCGGCCGAAGTCGATGGTCATGAGCCCGGCGACGGCGTCATCAATCTCATCCTGCTCGCCAAGAACGCCGCCAAGGTCTGGGAAAAGATCGAGCCGGTCGTTGAGGATGCCTCCGACGAACTGGACATCAACGCCGTGGCTTTTCGCAATCTCGATTCCGAAGAGTTCACGGTGCTCTGGCCGGTCGACTACGAGGGCGAGTTCGAACTCGCCTGAAGCCGGCCAGCCGTCCCGCTAGCGGGCTTTCACGTAGGAGCCAGGCGCGTCCTCGATCGCGCCGAGCTTCGCCCCAGGAACGCGGGCAGGAACCCAGCCACCCGACTGCTGCGACAACCAATCGATCCAGTAGGGCCACCATGAGCCCGGATGCTCAGTCGCGGATGCTTCCCACTCCGCGACGCTCGTCATCGCCGTGCCGCCGGTCCAGTACTGATATTTGACCTTCTCCGGCGGATTGACGACGCCCGCGATATGGCCCGATCCGGCGAGCACGAACTCGACCGGCCCTCCGAACATCTGGATCCCGCGGAAGACAGACGGCGCCGGCGCAATGTGATCCTCGCGCGTTGCCACTGAGAAGATCGGCAGCGTCACCTTCTTGAGGTCGAGCTTGATGCCGCCGATCGTCATCTCGCCCTTTGCGAGCCGGTTCTCGTTGTAGAATTCGCGCAGGTAATATTTGTGGTTGGCCGCCGCCATCCGCGTCGAATCCTGGTTCCAGTACAACAGATCGAACGGAAACGGCTTTTTGCCCAGCAGGTAGTTGTTGACGACGTACGGCCAGATGAGGTCGCGCGGCCGCATCATGTTGAACACGTTTGCCATGCGCGAACCGTCGAGAAAACCGCGCTCGGTCATGAGCACCTCGAGGCTCGCCAGCTGCATGTCGTCGGTGAAGAGCAAGAGATCGCCGGCCAGCGAGAAATCGACCTGCGTCGTCAGCAGCGAGCAGCATTGAAACGGCTCTTCGCCGCGCTGGGCGAGATAGGCTAACCCGGTGGCGAGCGCGGTGCCGCCGACGCAATAGCCGAGCGCGTTGATCTTCTCGACGCCGGTTTCCTCCTGCACGGCGCGGACCGCTTCGAGAATGCCTTCGAGCACGTAGTCTTCAAAGGTCTTCTCAGCGAGCCGCTCGTCCGGATTGACCCAAGACACGACGAAGACCGTGAAGCCCTGGTCCACGACGTACTTGATGAGGCTCTTCGACGAGGTGAGATCGAGAATGTAATATTTATTGATCCACGGCGGCACCATGATCAAAGGCCGTGTGCGCACCTTCTCGGTCGTCGGTGTGTACTGAATGAGCTGCAGCAGCTCGTTCTGGAACACGACTTTGCCAGGCGTCGTAGCTAAGTTGCGGCCGAGTTCGAAGGCGTTTGCGTCCGTCTGGCTAATCTTCATGAGATCGCCGGACCGTTCCAGGTCCGCCGCCAACAGATCCGCGCCATCGAGCAGGTTCTGCGCGTTGGTCGCAATCGTCTGCCGCAGTACTTCCGGATTGGTTACGGGAAAGTTCGACGGCGAATAGGCGCTCGTCAGCTGCCGCAGATAGAACTCGGCGCGATGGCGCTCATAGGGCGCAAGATCAGGCGTCGCAGCCAACTGGTCCTCCGCCCACTTGCAGGCGAGCAGATAGGCCTGCTTGCAGAAGTCGAAGAACGGGTTCTTGTCCCAGTCCGGGTCCTTGAACCGGTTGTCGCCGGGGGCGGGTGCGATGAGCGGCGGTATGGGAACGCCCATCATCCGGATGAACACGTTGTTCCAGAGCGCGGCGAATTGCCTGACGAACTCGGCCTGGGCCTCCGAAAGCTTGACCGGGTCGGATAGCCATTTCCTCACCAGCGCCGAAACCGTCTCCGTCGCCGCGGAAAACTCGCTCGCCGGCGTGTAGGGCCCGAGCTTTGCGTCTGGACGCTCGGCAAGCTGAGCAAAAGCGGCGCTACCCCGTTCGAAGGCTTTGAGCAGGTTCGAGGCAAACGCCTCCGGGTCCGAAATGTAGTAGGCAGAAAAGAACGGCGGCAACTCGTGGCTGTCTTGCGGCATGGCGACTTTAGAAGCTTTCTGTTCTTCCCGTTGACGCACGGCTGGGGCCCGTTGTGCCGAGTGGTCCCTGACTCTGCCGTCAAGGCAAAGGTTGAATCAAGGGCGAATCGGACCAGCCGGAACGACCACTAGGTAAGCGCACGTGGCGTCATCATGACCGCGTCATGTTTACTCCCGCGCTGCAAAAAGCGGACGGCAAAAGGGGACCATTTCCGGGTATTGCGCGTTGCGGCGCCCTGCAGACTGGACGCGGCGTACAGGGCGAGCGTAAAGAGGCAACGCCGGGCCTGACAGCCACCAGTGCCCGGTCCGCGTTTGCCTCCAAAGCAGCACTTTGGAGGCATGCGGAGCCGGTACGAACGGCCGTTTTGCTGCGGCGCCGAGGGGTAAAGATCTTTGAACGAAGAGTTCCACCGCATTAAGCGCCTGCCTCCCTACGTCTTTGCGGAAGTGAACCGCCTGAAGGCGGCGGCGCGCGCCCGCGGTGCCGACATCATTGATCTTGGTATGGGCAACCCGGATATGCCCACGCCCAAGCATATCGTCGACAAGCTTGTCGAAACGATCAGCAAGCCGCGCACGCATCGCTATTCGGCATCCAAGGGCATCCCTGGATTGCGTAAGGCCCAGGCCGCCTATTACGACCGCCGGTTCGGCGTGAAGCTCGACCCCGAAACCGAGATCGTGGCGACGCTGGGCTCGAAGGAAGGTTTTGCAAATATCGCGCAGGCGATTGCAGCGCCCGGCGACGTGGTGCTGGTGCCGAACCCGACCTATCCGATCCACACCTTCGGCTTCCTGATTGCCGGCGCGTCTGTGCGCCATCTGCCGGCGAGCAACGGCGATGATTTCCTTCGCGCCATCGAGCATGCGGTGAAGCATACGATCCCCAAGCCCTTGGCGGTCGTGATGTCGTTCCCGTCCAATCCGACGGCCATGGTGGTCGGCCTCGACTTCTACAAAGAGGCGGTCGCGCTCGCCAAGAAGCTCGACATCATCATCCTGTCCGACATCGCCTATGCCGAGCTCTATTACGACAATGAGCCCCCGCCCTCGATCTTTCAGGTGCCGGGCGCAAAAGACATCGCCGTCGAATTCACCTCGCTGTCGAAGACCTACAACATGCCCGGGTGGCGCATGGGCTTCGCGGTCGGCAACGAACGCCTGATCGGCGCGCTGGCGCGTGTGAAATCGTATCTCGACTACGGCGCGTTCACGCCGATCCAGGTCGCAGCGGCTGCCGCGCTCAACGGACCGCAGGAGTGCGTCGAGGAAATTCGCGCGATGTACAAGAACCGTCGCGACGTCCTTGTCGAAAGCTTCGGCAAGGCGGGCTTCCCCGTTCCGCCGCCGCCTGCAACCATGTTTGCCTGGGCGCCGGTACCGGAGCGTTATCGCGACATGGGCTCGGTTGAGTTCTCGAAAATGCTCATCGAAAAGGCCGATGTCGCCGTTTCACCCGGTGTCGGCTTCGGCGAATATGGCGAAGGCTTCATCCGCATCGCGCTCGTCGAGAACGAGCAGCGCATTCGCCAGGCTGCGCGGTCGATCAAGAAGCTCTTCTCGGAATCCGCCGAGCCCTCGCAAAACGTTTCCAATCCTAGAAAATCCGCTAGCCGATAATCATCACAATGGAACCTCTCACACTTGGTATAGCCGGACTGGGCACGGTTGGCGGTGGCCTGCTGGGACTGCTTCAGGCCAATGGTCCGCATCTCGCCAACATCATCGGCCGCGAAATTCGCATCACCGGGATCTCCGCGCGTAACCACGCCAAGGGACGCGGCATCGCCGTTGACGGCGTTCAATGGTTTCACGATCCCGTCGCACTCGCACGCGATCCGTCGAACCAGGTCTTCGTCGAGCTGATCGGCGGCGAAGACGGCGTGGCGAAAGATGCAGTCGAAGCCGCACTCAATGCCAAAAAACACGTCGTGACGGCGAATAAGGCGCTCCTTGCCAAGCACGGCATCGAGCTTGCGCGGCTCGCGGAGAAGAACGGGGTTGCCTTGAACTTCGAGGCGGCCGTCGCCGGCGGTATTCCCGTCATCAAGACGCTGCGCGAAGCGCTCGGCGCCAACCGCGTCAAGCGCGTCTACGGCATCTTGAATGGCACCTGCAACTATATCCTGACGCAGATGCAGAGCGAGAAGCGCACGTTCGACGATGTGCTGAAGGAAGCGCAAGCGCTGGGCTATGCCGAAGCCGATCCGACGTTCGACATCGGCGGCTTCGATGCCGCGCACAAGCTCGCGCTGTTGACGAGCCTTGCCTTCGGAACGCGCGTCGCCTTCGAGCAAATCCATGTCGAAGGCATTCAGTCGATCACGCAAGCCGATATCGAGGCAGCCGATAGCCTCGGCTATCGCATCAAGCTGCTCGGCGTTGCGATGGAGACCGAAAGCGGCATCGAGGCGCGTGTCTCGCCCGTCCTGATCAACAAGGACTCGGCAATCGCAGAAGTCTCCGGCGTGACCAACGCCGTCGCGATCGACGGCGATTTCTCCGGCAACATCCTGCTCGTGGGCCCAGGCGCCGGCGCCAAGCCGACGGCATCAGCGGTCGCCGGCGATATCCTCGACATCGCGCGCGGTCTCGTCGTGCCGCCGTTCGTAACGCCTGTTGCGCAGCTGAAGGCGCATCGCCGCGCCAAGCTCGATCAGCATTACGGCTCGTACTACGTCAGGCTCGCGCTCTACGATAAGCCCGGCGCCATGGCGCACGTCGCCAAGAGCATGGGCGACCAGGACATTTCGCTGGAAAGCATCGTGCAGCATCGTCCGCAGACGTTGCACGCGCCATCCGCGGGCGCACGCGCGCCGAAGAATGCCGATCAGCCGGTCATCATCATCACGCATGAAACGACCGAAGAAGCGATGCGCCGGGCGCTCGAAACCATCGAGAAGGATGGCAACGTCACGGAACGCCCGCAGATGATCCGCATCGAAGAGCTTTGATTTTCCCCTTAGGCCCCCGCTTTGGAAGGACACCATCATGAGCAGAGCTGAGCAATCGAACGGTACGCACGGGCCGGGTCTCGATCGGATTTTAGTGCTCGAGCTCGCGCGCGTCACCGAAGCCGCAGCAATCGCCGCGGCGCACCTGCGTGGGCGCGGCAACGAGAAAGCAGCCGACAAGGCTGCCGTCGATGCCATGCGCCGTGAGCTTGGCCGCGTCGAAATCAGAGGCACGGTCGTCATCGGCGAAGGCGAGATGGACGAAGCGCCGATGCTCTACATCGGCGAGAAGGTCGGCACCGGTGATGGTCCCGAAGTCGATATCGCGGTCGATCCGCTTGAAGGTACGACCATCTGCGCAAAGTCGATGCCGAACGCGCTTGCTGTGTTGGCAATCGCAGAGAAGGGCGGTCTGCTCCACGCGCCCGACATGTACATGAACAAGATCGCCGTTGGCCCGGGATATCCAGAAGGCGTCGTCGATCTCGATGCATCGCCCGCTGAGAACTTGAACGCGCTCGCCAAGGCGAAGGGCGTGCCGATCAACGAGATCATGGCTTGCATCCTCGATCGCCCCCGCCACGCCGAATTGATCCGCGCCGTCCGCGAAGCCGGTGCCGGTGTGTCTCTCATTCCTGACGGTGACATCGCCGGAGTAATCTGGACCACGGACCCGAAGGAAACGGGCATCGATATCTACATGGGCTCTGGCGGTGCACCGGAAGGCGTGCTGGCAGCCGCAGCACTGCGCTGCATCGGCGGCCAGATCCAGGGCCGTCTCATCCCGATGAAGGACGAAGAGCGCGAGCGCGCCGAGAAGATGGGCATTTCCGACATCAATCGAAAGTTCAAGCTCGAAGACATGGCGTCCGCCGACGTCGTCTTCTCCGCGACCGGCGTGACCGACGGCTCGCTCCTGAAGGGCGTCCGCATCAGCGGCGACTACGCCGAGACCGAAACGGTCGTGATGCGCGCCAAGACGGGCACCGTCCGCCGCATCAAGTCGAGGGTCCGCAACGTCGGAACGCGCTTCGTCTAAGCCGGGCAGGTGGCCCTGCGCTCGTATTGCAGTGGATACAACGCGAGCGCGGCCGCCGGATAGACCGAATCGACCTACAAGCTGATTCAAAATTCAAATGCGCACGGCGGTCTCGGACAGTGGGGCCGCCGTGCGCACACAATGAATCGGAGTAGTCGATTGCGCACCAATCTCGCGACCATTGAGCTGGATGTCGGCGCGGAGCGTGCCTTTCTCGGCGTCGAGAAAAGCGCTCGCGGGTACGCTTGGCGCGAGCGCCTGCCCCCGCACTTGAGGCCGCTCGGCACGGCCATCAGTCAGCGCCACGGATTGCCCGACCTGATGGGCCGTGTGCTCGCGGCTCGAGGCGTCCAACTCGATGATGTTCCGACCTTCCTCGATCCGACACTCAAAGCCCTGATGCCGGACCCAAGTTCGCTGCGCGATATGGAGAAGGCAGCAGCGCGCCTCTCCGATGCGATACAGGCGAAACAGAACGTCGCGATCTTCGGCGACTACGACGTCGATGGCGCGTGCTCATCCGCGCTCATGAAGCGCTTCCTCGAACATCATGACACGCCCGCGCGCATCTACATCCCGGATCGCATTTTCGAAGGCTACGGCCCGAACGCCGCCGCCATCGAAACGCTCGTCAACGAGGGCGCCCGGCTCATCGTCACCGTTGACTGCGGAACGACAAGCCACGAGCCGCTCGCAGTCGCGCGCAGGCTCGGCGCCGATGTCGTCATTATTGACCACCATCAGGCCGACGAGCGGTTGCCCGAGGTCCAGGCCGTCGTCAATCCGAACCGCCAGGACGACATCTCGGGGCAGGGGATGCTGTGCGCGGCTGGCGTCGTGTTCCTCGTGCTCGTCGCGACAGCCCGCGAACTGCGCCGGCGCGGATATTATGCGGCCACGCGCGAACCGGATCTGCTGGCTCTGCTCGATCTCGTGGCGCTGGCGACGGTCGCCGACGTCGTGCCGCTCGTCGGTCTCAACCGCGCTTACGTGAAAAAGGGCCTCACCGTCATGCGCGCGCGGGAGAACGTGGGTCTCACCGCATTGGCCGACGCAGCCGGCCTCACGGTGCCGCCGACGCCCTATCATCTGGGTTACATCTTGGGGCCGCGCATCAACGCTGGCGGCCGCATTGGCAACGCGGCGCTCGGCGCGACGCTGCTCTCGACATCCGATCCCGTCGAAGCCCAACGCATCGCCGAGCTGCTCAACCGCCTCAACAAGGAACGCAAGGACATCGAAACGCTGGTGCTGGAGGAAGCGCTCGCGCTCGCCGATCGCCAGGTCAGCGACGATCCCACGCGCGCGCTTCTCATCGTTGCCTCGGAGACG
>Ga0182740_1002127_pt1 | contig 12504 bp, 12 predicted proteins | sample eDN5th37CKraftBY_FD_128872 | JGI IMG/M metagenome (GOLD analysis project Ga0182740, IMG submission 128872) | Enriched backyard soil microbial communities from Emeryville, California, USA - eDNA 5th pass 37_C Kraft BY (version 2) (version 2) | ecosystem: Environmental > Terrestrial > Soil >...
CATTGCGCAGCGCGGAAGCGGTGATGTGGGCCCGTTCGGGCTGCTGTCTGCGCGTCATCGGTGTGAACGGTGCAGCAGATGCCGCGGCGGGTGCGGCCGCGTGGGGTCTTGCCGTGCCGCCGGTGCTTTCGCGCGCGGGGAATTCGGCTGCGAACTCGAAGAAGGCGTGGTCAGACAGATGGGTCCAGACACTGGCCTGTGTGGGTTCCGGCTCAGTCCGCGTCTGCGGCTCAACCGCGACCGGCTGCGGCGCCGGGGCCATGTCCGGAATCGGCTCGACGATCCGCCCGGCGGCCACGGCCTGACGGGTGTTCACGGCAGGTGTCGCAGCGGCAGGTTGCGGTGCGTGCCGGGGCTCCGGCGCACGTGCTGCCGCGACGGGTGCGGGCTGCCGGGACTCCGCCGCGTGGGCTTCGGGGTGTGTGCGGTCCTCGTCATCGCGAATCTTCCGGATTTCGCGATCCGGCGTACGGGTGAAGCGCACATTGGGGGCGAGGAAGAAATAGTTCTGATAGGTGGGACGTGCGAATTCGCCATCGGCTGCGCCGAAGGTCGGGAACACCTCTCCATTGCCGCGCGCCTGAGCGTAGCTGGTGCCAGTGCCTTGCAGACTGGTCATGCGCGGCGCCTGTGGCTGGGGGGCGGCCTGCTGATATGCGGGCGCGCGCTGTTCCTGCCGAACGGGCTGCGGATCTTCATCCTGCGAAACCATGTTCGAAAAGTTAGCCCGGGATAGACGCATGGATGACATTTCAAGACTCGCCGATTGACTGCACCCCAAGCAATAGGAACCGATGGTTAACAGGTCCTTCCTGAGAGGCGTGCAGTCGCAAAATATCGACGGTCCTGATGGTCAGAGCGTCCCGATTGGGGACAAGCTGCCACAAAAGGCAGACGAGGCGGGCCAGGCAAGCCCGCCTCGCCGTCGGCAAGTTCGGAAAAGATTGACGTTGCGATGATCAGGCGGGATGCCCTTGCGGCATCCCGTCAGGGTCAGCCAAGCGCGACGCGATGGACGGTCTGGCGGTCGAAATTCGCACCGCACAGCAGCACCACGCTGGTCTGGCCGGCGCAGCGTTCCGTCACCTTGCTGAACCCTGCCAGCGCCAGTGCCGCCGAGCCTTCGACCAGCATGTTTTCTTCCTGTGCCATGACGCGCAGAGCGGCCGCGATCTCGTCCTCGGAGCAGGCTACGACCTCATCCACCACGGCTGTCGCCATAGGCAGGGTCAGCGTGTCGTCGTCGATGCCGCCCGCAACCGCGTCGGCCAGCGTGTCGAGATGCTCGCATTCGACCACGCGTCCGGCCGCCATCGACAGGGCAAGCGCCTGCGAATGCGTGGCTGCCACGCCCCACACGCGGGTGCGCGGGCTGAAGGCCTTCAGCACCGCGCCGATGCCGCTGATCAGGCCGCCGCCGCCCATGGCGATGAAGACGTTGTCGACGCCGGCGCATTGTTCGAGCAGCTCGATGCCGATCGTGCCCTGGCCGGCGATGACGTCGGCGTCATTGTAGGGTGAGATGTAGCGCCAGCCCTTTTCTGCGGCCAGCTTCTGGGCATGCAGTTCCGCAAGGCCGGTCTCGGCGCCGTGCAGGATGACCTCGACGCCGTAGGAGCGGATCTTTTCCAGCTTGGACGGCACCACCGATTCCGGCAGCACCACCACGAGATCCTGACCGAGCGAGCGGGCGGCGCGCGAAGCGCCGATGCCGTGATTGCCGGAGGAGGCGGTGACCAGCTTCTGGCCGGGTGCGGCGGCGGTCATCACCGAGGCGGCGCCACGGATCTTGAATGAGCCGGTGAGCTGGAAGTTTTCCGCCTTGAACAGAAGCTGTGTGCCTTCGGGGCCATAGCTGCCGCGTGCCGGAATCAGGGGGGTGCGGTAGACGTGGTCGCGGATGCGGGCGCGCGCCTGCATGGATCGCGCCGCCGAGGCGAAAACGATGTCGGTCATTGCAATGGTCCTTCAGTGTGTCCGCGGCCCGATCTGACGGAGAAATTCGCGGGTCCGGTTGTGTTGCGGATGGTCGAAGAAGGCATCGGGAGCCGCCTCCTCAAGGATCACGCCGCCATCCATGAACACGATGCGGTCGGCCACGTTGCGGGCGAAGCCCATTTCGTGGGTCACGACGATCATGGTCAGTCCTTCGCGCGAGAGGGCGGTCATCACGTCGAGCACCTCCTGCACCATTTCGGGGTCTAGGGCCGAGGTGGGTTCGTCGAACAGCATCACCTTCGGCTTCATGCACAGCGCGCGTGCGATGGCGACGCGCTGCTGCTGTCCGCCCGACAGTTCGCGCGGATAGGATTTCGCCTTGGCGCCGAGCTGCATGCGCTCCAGCATCGCCATGGCCTGCGTTTCGGCTTCCGCGCGCGGCGTCCTGCGCACCCGGCGCATGGCGAGGGTGAGATTGTCGAGCACGTTCATGTGCGGAAACAGGTTGAACTGCTGGAACACCATGCCGACATCGCCGCCGAGTTCCAGCACGTTGGAGCAATCCGGCTTCAGCACATGCCCGGCGATCTCGATGTCGCCGGCGCTGCGCTGTTCCAGCCCGTTGATGCAGCGCACCAGTGTCGACTTGCCCGAGCCGGACGGGCCGCACAACACGATGCGCTCGCCCTTGGCGACGTTGAGGCTGATGCCGTCCAGCACCTTTGTCTGCCCGTAATATTTGACGAGGTTGCGGACCTTGATCATGCGCTGGCCTCCGGTGCGGGGGTGCGTGTGCCGGTTATGCCGTAGCGGCGTTCGAGCAGGCGGAAGAGGAAGGTGAAGGCGAAGCCGATGGCGAGATAGAGAATGCCGGCGGTGATGAACACCTCGAACGGCGCGAAGGTGCGCGCGGTGAACGCCCGTGCCACGCCGGTGATCTCCATGATGGTGACAGCACTTGCCAGCGACGAGGACTTTAGAACCAGAATGATTTCATTGCCGATATTGGGCAGAAGTTCCCGGTAGACCTGCGGCAGCAGCACGTCGGTAAAGCGGTGCCGGCGTGAAATGCCGAGCGAAATGCAGGCCTCGGTCTGGCCTTCGGGCACGCGGCGCAGCGCACCGGCAACGACTTCGGCCATGTAGGCGGCCGAATTCAGGCTGATGGCGATGATGCCGCAATAGAGCGGCTCGCGCAGGATCGGCCACAGAATGCTGTTGCGGATCGCCGGAATCTGGCCGAGCCCGTAATAGATGATGAAGAGCTGCACCAGCAGCGGACTGCCGCGGATGAGGAAGGTGTAGATGGCTGCCGGCCAGCGCAGCAGCGGCGAGCTGGCCTGACGCGCAAGCCCCAGCGGCAGGGCGAGGAGCTGGCCGAGCAGGAACGAGGCGATCGTTATGATCAGGGTGAGCTGCAGCCCCTGCAGGACGACCGGCGCGGCCTTGATGAAAATATCCGGCGACATCATCTACCTGCCTCTCGCCGCGCGCCGGTCGGCGGCGCCGATGATCAGTGTCGAAACGCCGGTGATGGCGACATAGAGCGCGCCGACCGTCAGATAGAAGGTCATCGGCGAATGGGTTGCGCCGGCTGCGACCACGCCCTTGCGCATCAGTTCTTCCAGCCCGATGATCGACACCAGTGCGCTTTCCTTCAGGATCACCAGCCACTGGTTGCCAAGTCCCGGCACCGCGTAGGAGAGCATCTGCGGCAGCACCACATCGCGGAAGGCGGTCATGCGGCTCAGTCCAAGGCTGGTGGCGGCTTCCCACTGGCCTTGCGGCACCGTCAGCAGCGCACCGCGCAGGATTTCGGTGAGGTAGGCGCCGGATACCACCGAGAGCGCACAGATGCCGGCGGTGAGCGCATTGACCTCGACATAGGTGCCGAAGGCACCACTCAGCAGAACCGTGCCGCCGTAGAAAACCAGAAAGATGATCAGCAGCTCCGGCAGGCCACGCACGACGGTGACATAGGCGGAGATGAACCATCTGAGCGGGCGCGGGCCGAAATTCCAGCCGAACACCGCGAGAACGGCGATCAGCAGGCCGATCACGAAGCTGCCGGCGGCAACCTGCAGGGTCACCACGAGGCCCTGAAGAAGATGCGGCAGATAGGTGAGGATGACGGACATCGGCGCTCCTGTCCCGTGCCTGCGCCGCCGTGAAAGCGGCGCAGGCAGCAAGGATTACTTGGCCTTGTAGGAGAGGTCGTAACCGAACCACTTGCTGGAAAGTTCGGCGATCTTGCCGTCTGCCAGCATGGAGGTCACGGCATCGTCGACGCGCTTCTTCAGCTCGTCGCTGCCCTTACGCATGGCAATGGCGGTGCCGTTGCCGAACTCGGCGTAATCGGCGCTCGACAGCAGAGGGCCGGCGAGCGAGAGCTGGTCCTTGCGCGCTTCCATCAGCTGTTCCCAAACCGACTGCTCCAGCAGGCCGGCGTCGATGCGGCCGGCATTGAGGTCGTCGGCGATCTGCTCGTTGCGCTCGTAGAGGCGCGGCTCCGACTTCGGCAGATTGGTGCGCACAACGGCTTCGTGGGTGGAGCCGGTCTGCACGCCGATAACCTTGCCTTCCAGCGCGGCTTCAAGGTCTTCGCGCTTTTCGATCTTGGCGAGGTCGCTGCCGGCGGCAACGGCGAAGCGGTAAGGCGGCTCGGCATAGGCGCTGGAGAAATCGACCTGTTCGGCGCGCTCCTCGGTGATCGACATGCCGGAGATGACCATGTCGAACTTGCCGACCTGGAGGGCCGGCAGCAGGCCGTCGAACGCCTGGTTGGTCACCGTGCACTCGGCTTCGATGCGCTTGCACACTTCATCGATCACGTCGCGGTCGAAGCCGATGACGTCGCCGGCCTCATTGACCGATTCCCATGGCGGGAAGTCGGCGCTGGTGCCGACGCGCAGATTGTCCGCCATCGCGGTGCCGGCCAGCAGGCAGGCGAGAAGAGAAGAAAGGGCAAGCGTCTTCATGATCTGGTTCCTGTTGAAACGTCGGTCAGCTCCGACCGTGCTGCGTCGCCGTGGCTCGTTCCAGAACGGTCCGGGCCATGGCGATATCCTGTGTGGCGACGCCGGTGAGATCGGCAATGGTGATGTCTTCCGCCGTGCGGCGTCCCGCTGTCGTTCCTGCTAATACGGTGCCGAGCTCGATGCAATCGTCAGAGCCGATCAAAGCCGCTAAACAGGCATGCGAAAACTCACCATGCCCGAGGCTCTGCGTCTTCATGTCGGATGCGCGGATGTCGGCGCGCGCGACGAGCGCCGTCTCAAGCTCCTGCTTGCCGGGACCGTCGGCGCCCATGGCGGTGATGTGAGTACCCGGCCGCACCCAGTCCGACCTGACCAGCGGTTCGGTCGAAGGGGTGGTGGTGACGATGATGTCGGCCGCGCGGCAGGCGGCTTCGAGGTCGGCGGCGGGCGCGGCATCGAGCCCGTCCTGCGCCAGCTCGGCAACGATCGCAGCGGTTTTCTCAGGCGAACGGCCCCAGATGCGGAAGGAGAGCGGCCGGTCGGCAAGGGCTGCCAGCGCACGGCTCTGGTAGCGCGCCTGTATGCCTGTGCCGACGATCAGCACGTTGCCGGCATCGGCGCGCGCCAGCGCCAGCGTGGCCACCGCGCCGCCGATGCCGGTGCGCAGGTCGGTCAGGTAGCCCTCGTCGTTGAGGATGGCGCGCACTTCGCCGGTTTCGGCCGAGATGGCGAGGATGATGCCGGTGGAGGAGGGCAGGCCTTTGGCCGGATTGTCGTAGAAGCCGGCGGCGATCTTCACCGCAAAGATCGGGTCGCCGGCAATGTGACCGTACTTGATGTGACAATCGCCATTGGTGGCAGGGAAAGCGATGTGGCCGACAGGAGGAACGTTGCCGCGCCCATCGGTGATGGCGACATAGGCGTCGCGCACGGCGGCGACGGCCCCTTCATCGACCGTGACGAGTTGTTCGATTTCGGCGCGCGAAAGCTGGATCATGATGGTCCCGGATGATTGAAAAATCGGCTCTTGCAGAGCCTGTGCCTCCCTTGCACACAGTTTCTAACAAGACTTGGACTAAGTTGTCTATAATAAATTTTTTAGTCCATTACCTCGCCTGCGACAGGGCAAACTCTGCTGAGCGAGCCAGAAGCATGGCCGCGGGCAAAATGATGTCGTCATTGAAATCGTAGAGCGGCTGGTGGAGGCCGGCATCCTGTTTGAGCGGCCCGTTGCCGATCCACGCATAGGCGCCGGGCAGATGGACGAGGAAGTCGCCAAAATCGTCGCCCGCCATGCTGGGGCGCGTGTCGCCGGGCGCAAGGGTGAGGCCTGCCGCGCTGGCCGCCTGCCGCATGATGTCGCGCTCGGCCGCGGTGTTGACCACGGGCGGGCACAGGAATTCATCGAACTCGACCGCGCTGCGGCATCCGGCAATGGCGGCGGCAGCGGTGGCGACGCTTTCGACGCGTGAGCGCAGAAGCTTGAGCGTTTCGGTGCGATAGGCGCGCAGCGTCCCGGTCAGCCGCGCTTCCTGCGGGATGATGTTCTGGGCATGGCCGCCCTGAAAAGAGCCGACGGTTGCCACAGCACTCTCATGCGGATCGACGGCGCGTGCCACCGCCTGCTGGATGCCCGTCATGAAGTGACCGCCGGCAAGCAGCGGGTCGCCCGCCATGTGCGGCATCGCGCCATGCGCGCCTTCGCCCCGGAAAGTGACCGTGAATTCGCAGGTGCCGGCCATCACCGGTCCGTCATGCACCACGACTTCGCCGGCCGTCAGCCCCGGCCAGTTGTGCAGCCCGAAAATGCGCTGCACCGGGAAACGGTCGAGCATGCCGTCCGCAACCATTTCGCGCGCGCCTCCGTAACGCTCTTCGGCGGGCTGGAAGACGAGATGCACCTTGCCGGCGAAGGCGCGGCTGCGCGCAAGATGGATGCCGGCCGCCAGCAATATGGTCATGTGGCCGTCATGCCCGCAGGCATGCATCTTTCCTGCCTGTTGCGAGGCATAGGGCAGTTGCGACAGTTCGGTGATTTCCAGCGCGTCCATGTCGGCGCGCAGGGCAACTGCCTGCCCTTCGCCCTGTCCCCCGATCGTGGCGACGATGCCGTGGCCGCCGATGTTCGCCTCGAACGGAATGTCCGCTTCACGCAGCCTGTCGGCCACATAGGCGGCGGTCCATGCCTCTTCGCGCGCGATCTCCGGATGCGCGTGAAGCGCATGGCGGATGGCGACCAGCTTTTCGCGATCTTCGGCAAGCGGGTGAGACACAGGCAGATGAGACACGGGAACAACTCCGGATGTACTTTTCTGTCCAATTTGCATATACGGGTACAAAATCCAAGCCGATGCCTGCATCGTCCGCCATCCCGCTATGGCCGCATGTCATAGCGCGTTCGGGGCGGGCAAGGGCGAATTCAGGACGAGAACCATGCCGCAAGCGCCACGACCTTCTTCCGACGCGGCCGGGCATCTCGCCATCTTCCATCCTGTCTGCGACGCCTTTGCGCTGCTGCTTCAGCCGCATGCCGAAGTGGTTCTGCATGATCTGGCCACCGAGACCGTCGCCTACATCGCCAACAACTTCTCCCGCCGCGCGCTGGGCGAGCCGTCGCTGTTGCAGGAGATCGACTTTCGCCCGGAAGACCGGATGATCGGCCCCTATGAGAAGGTCAACTGGGATGGCAGGCGCATCAAGTCGATCAGCGCGGTCCTGCGGTCACCGGAAGGCAGGCCGGTCGGCGTGCTGTGCATCAACATGGACGTGTCGCACATACACGCCGCCATCGAGGTGCTGAGCACATTTTCCGGCGTGGCGACCGATCAGGGCAAGCCCACGGCGCTGTTCAAGGACGACTGGCACGAGCGCATCAACGAATATGTCAGCGGCTGGACGCGCCGCCATGGCGTCGCCATCGCGGACATGACCCGCGTGCAGAAGCAGCAGCTTGTGCGCGAATTGGCTCAGGACGGCGCCTTCAGCGGCAAGCATGCGGCCGCCTATATCTCGCGGGTGCTGCAGATGGGCCGTGCGACCGTCTACAACTATCTGCGCGACAGCGGGGACTGAAGCGCCGCTCCCGGTCTTTTCTCGGGCATGATATGCCCTATCGCGCGCCCGCTGCGGCGAGCGCCTGCTCCATCTCCCGGTAGCCTGCGTTGCGGGCATGTTGCAGCGGCGTCACGCCGTTTCCGTCCGCCAGGTTGACGTCGGCGCCCGCCTTGACCAGCAGGTCTAGGATCTGCTGGTGACGCGGGCCGCCGTCTCCGAGAATGATCGCCTCCAGCAAGGCGGTCCAGCCGAGATTGTTGACATGGTCGACGTCGACGCCGGCCTTGATCAGGGTGCGAACCGTCTCGACATGACCGCGCTCGGCCGCCGGAATAAGCGCCGTGCCGCCAAAGCGGTTGGTGCTCTTCAGGTCGGCTCCATGCACCAGCGTCATCTTGAGGATCTCCAGATGGCCACGCGCGCCGGCATAGAGATAGGGGCTGTCGTCGATCCGGTCCTTCGCGTTGACGTCGGCGCCCGCCTCGATCAGCACCTGTGCAGCCTCGATGGCGTTGGCGTGAGTGGCGGCCAGCAGCGCGGTGCGCCCTTCGCTGTCGCGCGCATCGATGTCGACGTCCTGTTCGAGCAGCCGGTCGATGGTGTCCGTGTCGTTGCCGGCGGCGGCGATGAAAAGTTCAGTTTCCTGCATGGATTGTCCAGAAGTGATAAGCGGGGAGGCCAGAAGCCCGAAGCAAAAGGCGATGCAGATGGCGAGTGTCTTGCGCATGAATCACCTCGTGGGGGAAGGATGAAGGCGGCAGCCGCCACCGGGAACGGCTTATGAGACGGAAGTCGTATTAGAGACCAGTAAAATATGAATACGCTCCGGTTATTTTGTGTCTCCGATGACAGAGGCTGTCGGCGCGGGCGTCCTCTCTTTTATCGAAGCATCCCGCGATTCTTCAGATCCGATCCTCACGCTCCCGGAAGTTGTTTCTGCTCAGATCATCGCCCGGAAGCCGGCTTCCCTTTCCGGTGACGGGCCAACTCCACAGTCACGCCCGCGCCAAACGCCGCTCCGGCAAGGACGGGTGGTGCGGGAGACCGTGCCATCCCGCCCCTTTTTCTGGCTCCAGATGGCGAAACTGATCTCACCCGCCCCCTTGATGGCGTGTGCCATTCAGCACACTATGCCGTGAAATGCCGGACGCGGAAATTTCATGAGCAACACGCCGACTGCCGCCGCCTATCTTGCCGAGCTTGCCCAGCGCATGGCACAGCTCATGCATCTCAATGCCGACGCCATAGAAGCTGCCGCCGATGCTGTGGAGCGCACCGCGATGGCCGATGGGCTCGCCTATATTTTCGGCACCGGCCACAGCCATATGCTGGCCGAGGAGGCGCATTACCGCGCGGGCGGTCTTGCCCTGACGGTGCCGATCCTGTCGTCATCGATGATGCTGCATGAGGGAGCCGTTGCCAGCACGGCGCTGGAACGTTTGCCGGGCGCGGTCGCGCCGGTTCTGAGCCGCTATCCGATCGGTGCGAAGGATGTTCTGTTCATCGTGTCGAACAGTGGCGTCAACGCGGCAACCATCGAGGCGGCCCAGATTGGCAAGGCGCTCGGGGCAACCGTCATTGCCATAACCTCGCAGGACTATTCCCGGCAGGCGGCAAACGGGCGCGTGCGCGTTGCCGACATCGCCGATGTCGTGCTCGACAATGGCGCACCGCCCGGCGATGCTGTCGTCGGTGTCCCCGGCTCGAAGCTGCGGGTCGGGCCGATCTCCACGTCCATCGGCGCGGCGCTTCTGAATGCGGTATTCGCGGAAGTTTCCGTGCGCCTGCAATCCGCGCAGGCGGCAGCACCCGTTTATCTCAGTGCCAACATGCCCGGCGCGGCGGAGGTCAACGAAAGCCTCATCGCGCGATACCGCTCGCGCAATCCCCACCTGTAAGGATGAAAGCTTGGCGATCGGGCTGAAATGCTTTTCCCCTCAAGGGCAGAAGCCTTCAGTCATCTTTCAGAACTAAAGATCGGGAGAAACCTTCAACCACTTCAAGGTGCAGTTCCGCACCTGTCGGTTGAAAAGGGAATGGTGCCCAGAAGAGGACTCGAACCTCCACGCCTCGCGGCACACGGACCTGAACCGTGCGCGTCTACCAATTCCGCCATCTGGGCTGGTGGCGCTCATGTAAGCGGGCCGGATGATCCTGTCAACGCGCTTTTTCGACCTTGGCGAGATTTAGCCGGTGACATGGATGGAAGGATGCGCAAAGTCGGCTGCGATTGTCCGGTCGGGCATCGGAAAGTGGTGCCCTGAGCATGTTCCGTCAAAAATTAACCTTTTATTTGCCCTGTACATTTAGCGTGTCTTAACCTTTGACCGGCCGCTGCGGACGGTCATGAACTGGCAAGCGCGATGAGTGACCGACTGAGCCCCGAGGACTGGAGACGCGAGCGCGCCCTGGCGGCGCTGGCACGCGCCATGCGTGGCGAGGACGAGGATCGCCCCGAGCGTTCGGCCCAGCCGAAGGGGCAGCCTCCGTCGAAGGGTTCGCTTCTGTCGATGGCTCCGCCTGCGGAGGCGGCGAAAACGGCCATGGAAGACGATGCCGAGTGGCGCGCGATGGCAGCCGAACGCCATCGTCTGGCGCGGCTGCGGCGCGAGGCCGGCCGCAGCGAAGCCGGGCAGCCGGTGGCGGATGCCGAAGAGCCGATTCGTTCTCATCATCACGAGGCGCCCGTCCCACCGTTTCGCACAGGTGCTGTTGTTCCTGAGCCGCCTTTTTCCGAAGCCTCCGTTGCCGAAGTGCAGGGCGCAGGTGTGGTTGAGCCGGAAAATCAGGATTCCGGTGGCCGCGATGTCCCTCGGGAGCGTGCCGCTCCACCGCCGCCGCAGGCCGGGAGCGCGCGGCGCATTGGCCTCAGGGAGGGTATCTTTCGCTCGAAGCCGGCAATCTATCGGCTGACGCTTCTGGGAGCCGTGCTCGGCGTGGCCTGTGCCGTGCTGCTGTGGAAGCAATATGGAGCGCTGATGGCGTTTCTGCCTCTGCTGGGCGTGATCATCGGCCTTGCCGCCGGGTTCCTGCTTGCAATCGTGCGCGGCATGCAAAAAGAGGCAGAGCCTTTGAGCGTGTCGCCCGCGCCCGCAATGCCGTTCTCCCCCGTATCTGTGCCGCCCCCGCCTCTTGGCGACGACGAATCATCCGGCCTTGCGGGCGCTTTCCGCCGTCATCCGGTCGATGACGAGCCTTACGCATCCGGCAGGGCCGCCTATGCCACGGCGCAACCGCCCTCCGTGGAAGAAATCCGTGCCAGCCTGCGCCAGTTCCGCGCAGCGACGCAGGATCTGGCCCGCCGGCGCGACCCGCGCTGATTTCCGGTCTTCCGAAACACGCCTTTCGGGTTTACGCATCCCCCGACGCATCGGCACTGCGTCGCGCCGCATCCTGGCGCGACCGGCGGCCGAACAAGTGGAGAAGGGCATGAGCACAGTCATCGATGGCAGGAAAACGGCGGCCGAGGTGGTCGAAAAGGTGAAGGCGCTGACTGCCGCTCTCGCCGCGAAAGGGGTTTCCGCGCCCGGTCTTGGCGTGGTGCCCGGACTTGCGGTGGTGATCGTCGGCGAAGACCCCGCCAGTCAGGTCTATGTCGCCAACAAGTCGCGCACCGCGAAGGAATGCGGCTTTCATTCCGTGCAGCACACGCTGGCCGCCGACACGGGCGAGGCTGATCTGCTGAAGCTGATCGGCGAGTTGAACGCCGATCCGGCCATCCACGGCATACTGGTGCAGCTTCCGCTGCCCGGCCATATCGACAGCGGCAAGGTCATTCAGGCTATCGCGCCGGAAAAGGACGTCGACGGCTTCACCTACGTCAATGTGGGCAAGCTTGGTGCCGGCGAAGCGGAAACCGCCTTCGTGCCCTGCACCCCGGCCGGCTCGATGCTGCTGATCGAGCGCGTGCGCGGCCGGGATCTGTCGGGCCTGAACGCGGTCGTCATCGGTCGCTCCAACATCGTCGGCAAGCCGATGGCCAATCTGCTGCTGGCCGCCAATTGCACGGTGACGGTCGCGCATTCGCGCACGAAGGATCTGGCAGCACTTGCCCGCACGGCCGATATTCTGGTGGCGGCGGTCGGGCGGCCGGAAATGGTGAAGGGCGACTGGGTGAAGCCCGGCGCCACGGTCATCGATGTCGGCATCAACCGCATTCCCGCGCCCGAAAAGGGCGAGGGCAGGACAAGGCTGGTCGGCGACGTCGACTATGCGCAAGCCGCCGAAGTGGCGGGCGCGATCACGCCCGTTCCGGGGGGCGTCGGCCCGATGACCATCGCCATGCTGATGGCCAACACGGTGGTGTCGGCCTGTCTCGCTGCGGGGCTTGCCCGGCCGGAGTTCTGATCCGTCCGATCAGGCCGCGTTTCCGAAGGCGCTGGCCCCCTGATCGGCGCGTCCGGCCAGATGCCGGAAGCCGGCAAACAGTTCGCGCCCGAAGCCGAATTCGTTTTCGGACAGGTCCGGATGCGGCTCTGGCCGCAGTGCCAGATCGGCGGCGGACACCAGAAGCTCCAGCGTGCCAGTGGTCGCG
>Ga0182740_1002128_pt1 | contig 12503 bp, 11 predicted proteins | sample eDN5th37CKraftBY_FD_128872 | JGI IMG/M metagenome (GOLD analysis project Ga0182740, IMG submission 128872) | Enriched backyard soil microbial communities from Emeryville, California, USA - eDNA 5th pass 37_C Kraft BY (version 2) (version 2) | ecosystem: Environmental > Terrestrial > Soil >...
GTCCTTCCACCGCGCGAAGCTGGCGATCGCCAGCGGCAGCTCACGCAGATCGCGGCCCTGCTGGCGGACGCCGCCCGCGCTGGCGCCGGAGGCGGCGGAGGCGATGCCGCGTTGCTCCAGCACGGTCACGTCGGCGCCGCGCCGCGCCAGATGCCAGGCGATCGACGTGCCGATGACGCCGCCACCGACGATCAGGATGCGGGACGAGGAACGAGCTTCGGTCATGGGGACGGGAACTCCTGTTCGGTGCTGGGACTAGGGGACCGCGACGGCGTCGGGCAGGAAGGCGTGGAACGGGATCGGCCGCACCGGCGGGCGCACGCGGACCAGCAAGCGTTCGTCGGCGATGGAACTGTCCCGCCATAGCAGCATCGTGGCGACCACCGGCAGGCTCTCGGCGCCCTGCGACTCGCCCATGCCGACCCGCGTGACGCGGCGGATGTCGTTGATGTCGTACGCCCCTGCCGCGATCGCATCCTCGATCTCGCCCAGGGTCACGCCTTCCTCGCGGTCCACGATGATCTCCCGGTCGCGCGGGGGCGGGAAGAAGGGGCGGCGCGGCGTGTTCGGATCGATCCAGATGCCGGTCGGTGGCTCGTGGGCGGGCACGCCGTTCGCGGCGGCGGCCCCGATCCGCTCGCCATGCTGGTACGCCCAGCGGGCTCCCTGGACGCCAGCGGCCTCGCCAACGACGAAGAGGCCGGGGATCGTCGTCGCGCCATCGGAGGTCAGGAACGGGGTCGGCACTGCCTCACCGACGTGCAGCGTGTTGGCAGCACCGGCCTGCACGGCGAGGGTGGGGTCGATCCGCTGGCCGAACGCCATCACCGCGGTATCGACCTCGACCGCGCCGGCGCGGTCGGCGATGCGCTCGACCCGCCCATCTCCCTCGATCCGCAGGTGGTTGATATCGACGGACTGGAAGACGAGCTGGCCGCCGGTCACGGCGATCGCGGCCTTCACCTGCTCCGTCACCTTGCCGTCGCCGATCAGGGCGTAGCGCGTGCCGATGGGCGGCAACTCCCGGTGCAGGCGCCGCAGGAGCTGCCGTTCCGTGACGAAGCCGGGCAATTCCCATCCCCGCACGGGCCAGGCGCGGTCGCGGGTGCCCGTCGCGACGACCACGGCGCGCGCCGTGATGGCGATGCCCCGGTCGTTCGCGGCGTCGTATGCGCCGATGGTGAAGCGTTCATGCCCGGTCGGGAAGATGCCCCAGACGGCGGTGTTGGGCCGGTATGCGATATCGGTGCCGACCAGTTCGCCAGCGGCCGCCTCCGCGAGGTCGGAGCGCCAGAGCGGCATCGGTGCGACGGGCAGTTCCTCGATGTCGGGAACCTCCCAGACGAGGTGCCCACCCGCCTCCGGGGCCTCATCGACGAGGATTACCTCGGCTCCGGCGGCGCGGGCAGCGAGCGCGGACGAGATCCCCGCCGGGCCGGCGCCGATGACGAGCACCTCGGTTTCGAGCGATTGCAGGGAGGGAGGCAGGAGCGGATCGGTCTGGTCGGGCAGGGCGGACACCGGGCGTTCTCCGTGGGGCGAGCCGGGGACGGTGGCTAGTAGACGACGAGGCTGTGGACCGTGATCCCGGCCGGGATGGTGTCGCGGCCCCGGAGGGCGCTCAGTTCGGCGAGGACCGAGATCCCGGCGATCTGCCCCTGCAGGCGCTCCACCAGCTTGACGGTGGCGTTCACGGTCCCGCCGGTGGCCAGCAGGTCGTCCACGATCAGGATGCGCTCGTCGGGCAGGATCGCGTCCTGGTGGATCTCCAGGGAGTTGGTGCCGTATTCGAGCGTGTAGTCCTCGTTGAAGGTAGCGGCGGGCAGGCGGCCGGGCTTGCGCACCGGTACGACCCCGGCGCCGATGGCGTAGGCGATCGGGGTGCCGAGGATGAAACCCCGGCTCTCGATCACCACGACCTTGTCGATGTCGTGGAACGGCGCCGCCATCGCGTCGACGGTCTGGCGGAAGAGCGTGGGGTCCGCCAGCAGGGTCGAGATGTCGCGGAACATGATCCCGGACTCCGGGAAATCCGGGATGTCGCGGATGTTGCGCTTCAGGAGGTCGCTGAAGGCCGTGTCGGCGGGATCGGGCGAAAGGGAGGTGGACGACGCGGTCATGGCACTTCCTGGGGTTGGGCAGGCCGTCGCTGGACGACGCTGCTCGTTGCGCGATGGGCATCCGGACGCGAGTCCGCGCCGCAAGGCGAGTCGCGAATCCGAGGGCAGTGTACCCCGCTGGCGGCGGGACGCAGCCGGCCGGGGAAGGCGATTCCCTATCGTTTCGGGCGGCCGTTGGCGAGTTCGCGCGCGGTGGGGGCCAGCAGATCCGGGGCGCGATTGATGATCGCCGCCGCCGCGCCGAGCGTGACGGCATCGACGATCGGGCGGCCTGGCCGGATGGTGACGCCGGCGAAGGCGTGGGGAGCGGTGAGCGGCTCGGCCTCCGCCTGCACCTGCGCGGCGAATCGATTGCCCCAGCGGCTGTAGGGGCCGCCGATCACGACCTCGTCCGGGTTGAAGATGGTGATCAGGTTCGCCACGGCGCGTCCCAGCCATCCGGCGGCGTGATCCATGATCAGCGCCGCGCCGGGATCGCCATTCGCCTCGGCGAGGGCGACGATCGTCGCGAAGTCACTCTCGCGGATCTCGGCGGGAAGCGCCGTGTCCAGTCCCTCCCGGCGGGCGGCGTCGAGCACGGAGAGCAGGTAGTCGTTGCTCAGGTATCCCTCCAGGCAGCCGCGGTGCCCGCAGGGGAACTCCGGGCCGTGCGGATCGAGCAGGAGTTGCCCGAACTCGCCGGCGGCATGATCCCGCCCCGGATAGAGCTCGCGGTCGGCGACGATAGCGCCGCCGACGCCGTTGCCTGCATAGATGTAGACGAGATGCTCGCGGCGCTCGCGGTCGAGCAGCCAGAGTTCGCCCAGTCCGGCGGCGTGGGCGTTGTCCATCACCTCCGCCGGGACGCGGAGACGCCGGGCGAGTTGCTGGCGCAGGGGGTAGGCGGCGAAGGACCAGCCGATACTGGAAAAGGTGTCCGTCGGTGCGTGGACCTGCCCGGTGAAGGCCAGGCCGCACCCGACGAGCGAGTCGGGATCGCGATCGGCCATCAGCGTCGTCACCGCGCGGACCGTGAGGTCGACCACCGTCTCGGGCGTGCGCGGCCCGTTGTGCTCCAGCGCGAGGCGGTCCAGCTGCTGCCCATCCAGGTTGACGAGCGAGGCGTGACAGGTATCGCCCTCGAACCCGATGCCGACGACGAGGCGGGAGGCGCCGCCGAGCCGCAGCATCACCGCCCGGCGGCCGCCGGTCGAGGCCGCGACCCCGATCTCCTGGACGACGCCTTCGGCGACCAGTTCGCTGGCCGAGAGGGAGATCGCCGCACGGCTGAGGCCGGTCAGGCGGGAGATTTCCATCCGCGACAACGTCCGGTGCTCGATCAGGAGGCTGATGATGGCGCTACGGCTCGTGCTGTACGCCCGGCGCTTCGGCATGGCACGTCACCCTTTCCGAACGATTCTCCACCAGGCATCCCGAGGGACCTGTGCCACCTGTCCGATCGACAGGGCTGCTGGCTGGGCGTGAACGCCAACCGTGCGTTGCCAAAACTCCGCATGAAGGCGGAACGGTCCCATTTGAGGATACCCGAAAGTTGCCGCGCCCATTGACGCCCAAATGGGACACGTCCTAGGATAGTTGAAATCCTTGACAAAGTCGTCCGGGACGATCGCACACCGGTCCGGGCCCCAGATTCCAGCGGTATGGCAGCTTGTAGCGACGTCGGGGGCAGATGCCCCGAAAGGCGAAGTGCATGGCGGATCGTTCTTCTGGCGCTCTCGGGCGCCTTCCCGCGCTCAGTCGTCGCGATGCGCTCCGGCTCGGGGCGGTGGCCGGGGCGGCGAGCCTGACGGCTTCCTGGCTCCGGGTTGGCAGCGACGTGCTCGCCCAATCGTCCGGCACGCCGACCGGTGGCCAGTATCACGGCTACTGGGGCTGGTCCGTGCCTCCGGTCGGGCACTTCAATTCGTTCCTGCCCGGCGCCATCACCAATGGCATCTACCAGGGCGTCGCGGAAATGGCGCTCGCCCACTACCGCTGGGACACGCAGGAGTTCATGCCCCTCCTCGCGACCGCCTGGAATCTCGCGGACGATGGCACGTTCACCGTGACGCTCCGCGAGGGGGTGACCTGGAGCGATGGCTCCCCCTTCACGGCGGACGATGTGCTGACGACCTTCACCATCAAGCGATCGCAGGGCGCCCCGATCTGGGACTACGTGGGATCGATCGACGCCACCGATGCCACCCATCTCACCTTCGTCCCGAAGAGTCCCTCGACGCTGGTCCCCTACTTCGCCCTGCGCGAACCGATTCGCGCCCACTCCGTGTACGGCGAGTGGGCCGCGAAGTTCCAGGCGGTGTATAGCGCGGCCGGCACGGCAAGCCCGGTCGCCTCGCCTGCCGCGACGCCGGCAGCGTCGCCCGTCGCCTCGCCCGTCGCCTCGCCCGCCGCTGAGGTGGACACCGCCGCGATCACCGCGATCTCCACCGAGTTCAGCAGCTATCACCCGGATGCCTTCGTGGTGACCGGCCCCTACAATATCGATCCGTCCACGCTGACCGGCTCCCAGTTGACGATGACGAAGGTCCCGTCGTCGTTCCTCGCCAATACCGCCAACTTCGATAGCCTGCTGATCTACGCCGAGACCGACGCCAGCAGCATCCCTACGCTGATCCTGGCCAAGGAACTCGACTACGCCACCAGCGGGTTCCCTCCCGCCACCGAGCAGGCGATGATCCAGGCGGGATTGCGCATCGTCCGGCCGCCGTGCTACTTCGGCCCGGCGATCTACATCAACTACGACCGGGTGAAGGCGCTCGGCGACCCGAAGGTGCGCCAGGCCCTGCTGACCGCGATCGATCGCCAGACCAACGGCCTCGTGTCGCTCGCATCGTCCGGCCTGCCATCCAAGTACATGGCGGGCGTGCCCGATCTCCTGCTCGAATCGTGGGTCGATGCCGATACGCTCGCCGAACTGAAGCCGTACGATCTCAACCTGGACGAAGCGGCCGCCGCCTTCCAGCAGCTCGGGTTCACCAAGGATGGGGATACCTGGGTCTCCCCCGATGGCGAGCGCATGGAATACGAGCTGATGGTGCCGGGCAACTGGCTCGATTTCTTCACCGCCGCCACCAACCTGGCCGAGCAGCTCACGGCCTTCGGGGTGAAGACGACGGTGCGCTCGACCTCGGAGACGCAGTATTCGGCGGACCTGCCGGCCGGGAACTTCCAGCTCGCCATCGGGTTCTGGGGAGAGGGCCAGCCTCACCCGCTCTTCTCCTACCGCACCAACCTGCTCGATACCAACACGTTGGCGGCGGGCGGCGGGATTCACTTCCCCCTCGTCCAGACCACCGAGAGCGTCGGTGAGATCGATTTCGGCGCACTCATCACCGAATCGGCGGCGGGGACGGATGTCGAGGCCCAGAAGAAGATCGTCGGCACGCTGGCCCGCGCCTTCAACGAACTGCTGCCGATCATCCCGCTCTGGGAACGCCTCGCGAACGACCCGATCCTGGACAATGTGCGCGTTACCGGGTTTCCCGACGACAGCAATCCCCTCTTCAAGAACAGCGTCTACAACGACAACTTCACGATTCAGTGGATCCTGGATGGCACGTTGATGGGCGTGGTGTAGGCGCATGGTGACGATGCGCGTTGGATCGGCCACGGTCGATGTGACGCCCGATTGGTCGCTGCCGCTGGCAGGGTTCGGCGCGCGAACCCTGCCCTCCCAGGGCGTCTCCGAACCGCTCCATGTGTGGGCGGCCCTCATCGAGTCGATCGACGAGGCGGGGGACGAGCGCCGGGCGCTGATCGTGTCGGCGGACATCCTCTGGTGGGGACCGCAGCAGGTCCCCGCCCTCCGGTCCCGGCTTGCGGGGATCGCCGGCGTGGCCGAGCACGCGATCCTGTTCTCGGCCACGCACTCGCACTCGGGACCGCAGACCTCCGAGCGGGCTGCCAGCGGGATCGGCGTCCTCGACCCACGCTTTGAAACCCTCCTGGCGGCCCAAACCGAAGCCGCCGTGCGCCAGGCCGTCTCCGACCTCGAACCGGTGACCGTCATCCGGCACGACGGTGTCCATGCGCTCGGGTTCAATCGCCGCCTGGCCTTCGATCCGGACGGACCGGAAGATCCGGCGCTGGTCGTCGTTGCCTTCGTGCGACCGGATGGCCGGCCGAAGACGCTGCTCGTGCACTACACCTGCCATCCGGTCATCACCGAGGAGCCGCTGCTCTCCGGGGAGTTCCCTGGGGTCGCGATGGGCTGTCTCGGCAAGGACCTGGGCGTGGACGCGCTCTTCCTGCAGGGGTGTTGCGGCGACATCAACCCGATCGTGCATGGCCGCCGCCAGACGGAGCGCGGGGACGCCGCCGATGTCGAGAGGATCGGTGGCGAGCTGGCTTCGGCGGTGAAGGCCCTGCTCGGGCAGCCGGGCCGCGACCTCGCGCCGGTTCCCATCGCCGCCGTCTCGGAAGTCGTGGCCCTGCGATTCGCCGCCGTTCCAACCGTGGACGACCTGCATGCGAAGGCTGGCGAGGCCGGGGTGACGGGCGAGTGGGCGCGAGCGTTGCTCGCGCATCCGGCGTGGCGGGAACCGTCGATCGCGCTGGAGGTCCAGCGGATCGACCTCGCCGCAGGGCTTTCCCTGCTCGCCATGAATGGCGAGATCGTGGTCGCCTACGGGTTGCTGGTTCGGGCGCTGAGCAACGGCGACACGCTGCCGGTGGCCTACGCGAACGGCATGACCGGGTATATCCCGACCGAACGCATCCTTGCAGAAGGTGGCTACGAAGCGGGCGACGCCGGGCCGTGGTTCCTGCTTCCGGCGCCATTCGCCACCGGAATCGAAGACCAGCTGACGACCGTGCTGAAACGACGCTCGACCCCGACGCCGCCCTGCGAGCGATCCGGGTCGGGGTCACCGATGCCGGCGGGGCGGAGCTGCCCCGCCGTGGATATCACTGAAGAGGATGCGTGACGATGACGACAACGTTGGCGCGGCGCGGCGGCACACCCGTGAGGACAAAGCCATTCCCGACCTGGCCGCAATTCGGGGATATCGAGCGTGAAAACCTGCTGGCGGTGCTCGACAGCGGCGTATGGTCGGAGCCCGCGGGCGGCTCCTTCGTCCAGCAGTTCGAGCGGGGGTTCGCCCAGGTGTCGGGGGCCACGCACGGCATCGCGGTGATGAACGGAACCGTGAGCCTCATGCTCACCCTCCGGGCGATGGGGGTAGGGTCCGGCGATGAAGTGATCGTGCCGGCCTATACCTTCCTGGCTACGGCCTCGACGGTCCTGGAAGTGAACGCCCTTCCGGTGTTCGCCGATATCGACCCCGAGACCTACTGCCTCGATCCCGATGCCGTGGAAGCGGCGATCACCCCCCGGACGAAGGCGATCATTCCCGTTCACCTTGGCGGGCATCCGGCGGACATGGACCGGCTCTGCGCGATCGCGGCCCGTCACGGCCTTCGCATCATCGAGGATGCGGCGCACGCCCACGGTGCGGTCTGGAACGGGAAGCCGGTCGGGAGCTGGGGCGATGCCGGCAGCTTCTCGATGCAGGCCTCGAAGAACGTCAACAGCGGCGAGGGCGGGATCGTGACGACCAACGACCCCGAGCTGGCCGACGTCGTGACCTCCCTGCGGAACTGTGGCCGCGTGAAGGGGGGCGTCTGGTACGAGCACTGGCGCCTGGGGGGGAACTACCGGATTACGGAATTCCAGGCAGCCGTCCTCGTAGGGCAGTTGACGCGCTTCGAGGCGCAGCGGGCGCAGCGCGACGCGAACGGGCGATTCCTGAACGCCGGGCTGGCCGAGATCGAGGGCATCCAGCCCCAGCGCCGTGACCCCCGCACGGAGATTCACGGCCATCACCTCTACGGGTTCCGGTACGACGCGTCGGCCTTTCAGGGACTGACGCGGGCGGCGTTCGTCGAGGCGCTGCGGGCGGAGGGGATTCCCTGCGGTCCGGGGTACTCGGTGCCGCTGAATCGCCAACCGCTCTTCACCGAGCGCGCGTTCGATGTGAGGGCGACCGGATGGGACCCGAACCATGCGCCGACCCGGTTCGAGTCGCTCGACCTGCCGAGCACGCAGGTCATCTGCGATGAAGTCGTGATGATGCCGCAGTCGGTCCTGCTGGGTGACGAACGGGACATGGAGGATATCGTCACCGCGGTGCAGAAGATTCGCGCGGCTGTCGATCGGGATGGATCGGACGTAACGGGACCCGTGGCCTGAACGCCGTCCGAGCGGGAAGGGAAGGTGTCATGGCGGCGGTCAATGAACCTCTTGCCGCGGTATCGCGGGACATGCGGCGGCCGTGGTGGCAGGCGGTGATGGGCAATCCTGTCGTCCGGCAGGTGCTGAGGGCGTTTGTCACCATCGTCTTCGTGGCGACGTGCTCCTTCTGGCTGGTCCACCTGATGCCGGGGAGTCCGGTGGAGGTGTACGTCAACACCCAGGTGCGCGCCGGTGTCCCCGCCGAGCAGGCGCGGGCGCAGGCATCGGCCCTCTTCTCCGTCAACCTGAACGCCCCGCTCTGGGATCAGTACCTCGAGTACATGCGGAACCTGGCGCACGGCGATCTGGGGACGTCCATCGTGCGGCAGGATACCCATGTCAGCGACATCATCCTCGAGTTCCTCCCGTGGACGCTCTTCAGCGTGGGGCTTGGCCTGGCGATCAGCTTCTCGGCGGGGGTGCTGCTGGGCATCTACGCGGCCTACAAGCGGGAGACCTGGATCGACCACCTGCTGACGACGTTCCTCGCTGCGTTGCAGGCCGTTCCGAACTACATCATCGCCATCCTGGTGCTGGTCTACCTGGGTATCCGCTGGCAGGTGATCGACATCGGCGCCATCCGGGGAACGCTCTCGCCGGGCGTCCATGCCGGGTTCTCGTGGCACTTCCTGCAGGATGCGCTCTATCACGCCACCTTGCCGGTGCTGGTGTATGTCATCACCTCGATCGGGGGCTGGATGCTGGCGATGCGGGCCAGCACGGAATCGACGATGAACGAGGACTTCGTGACGGCCGGGCTCGCGCGGGGGCTGCGCCCCGCCCGCGTGGCGATCGGCTACGTGGGAAGGAACGCCATCCTTCCCCTGTTTTCGCAACTCATGATCGCCGTCGGCTTCGCGGTCGGCGGGTCGCTGATCATCGAGCAGATCTTCACCTACCAGGGCATCGGCCTGGCGCTGGCGCAGTCCATCAACCAGCGGGATTACCCCGTCATCCAGGGCATCCTGCTGGTGATCACGGTTTCGGTCGTCCTGGTGAACCTGGTGGCGGACCTGCTCTACGTGCGGCTCGATCCGCGCCTGCGCGGGAGGTAGAGGGGCGCGATGGCTGCGATCGTCGAAGGGAACACGCGGGGCAACCCCGTGAGCGTGGTGCTCCGCCGTGCCGGTGAGCGGGTGGCCGGCCTGGGGCGCTGGCTTGGCGGGACGTTGCGGATCATGAGCCGCAACAAGGTGGGATTCATCGGGTTCCTGATCGTCGTGGCCATGACGGTCATCGCCTACCTCGGCCCGGTCTTCTGGCCGTTCGACCCGAAGGCCGATCCGACGATGATCTACAAGACACCATCGGCGGCGCACTGGCTGGGGACCGATTCGCAGGGCCGCGACGTGCTCCGCCAGATCCTGAATGGCGGCGCCTCGCTGCTGTCGGTCGGCTACCTCGCGGCGGCGATCACCACGGTGATCGGGGTGGCGATCGGCGCCCTCGCGGCGTATCTCGGCGGGACGGTCGATGCCGTACTCTCGTGGCTCTCCGATGTCTTCCTCACCATCCCCCAGTTCGCGCTGCTGGCGGTGCTGGCGGGGATCGTTCACCTGAACGGAACCTGGCCCGTGGCGCTCCTGATCGGCGCATTCGGCTGGCCGGTGCTGATGCGGTCGATCCGGGCGCAGGTGCTTTCCCTGCGGGAGCGGGAGTATGTCGAAGCCGCCAGGATGCTCGACATGCCGACGCGCTACATCGTCTTCCACGAGATCGCGCCGGGAATGGCCGGGTTCATCGCCACGAGTTTCGTGCTGAACGTCACGGCGGCGATGTACGCCTCCGTGGGCCTCATCTTCCTCGGGATCGTGCCGATCGCCGGGGTGAACTGGGGCGTGATGCTGAACCTGGCCTGGGCGCAGGGGGCGATCTTCTTCCACGACAGCATCTGGTACATCCTCTCGCCGATGATCGCCATCGTGCTCTTCCAGCTGGCGTTGCTCAGCATGTCGCGCGCGGTCTCGGAAGTGTTCGATCCGCGGCTCCGGGAGTGAGGGCGATGGCTGCACGGGGACCGGATGACGGGAACGATCCGGACGAGGGCATTGCGCAGATCGGCCGGGCAGGATTCCGGATCGCGATGGTGCTCGTATTGCCGGGGGCGGTGCTGCTGCTGCTGGAGCCGCGGGATTCCCCGGCCTTCGTGATTTCCGCGATCACCTGCGGCCTCGGCATCGTCCTGGCCGCCTGCGTGCTCCTCCTCACATGGCTCGCCCACCGCCGCCACCGGCATCGCTGATCGCGTCCGGTGGCACGCGGCTGGCGCTGGCCGAGGCACGACCGATCGACGCAGCCAAGGAGAACCCGGCATGAGTGAGGATCGAACCGACGTGCGCGCCGTCCTGGACCAGATCGAGGCATCGTGGCTGGCATTCCAGGAGACGGTGGATAGCCTCTCCGACGACGACCTGACCGGCCCGACCGATGCCGCGGGCTGGCGGGCGCAGGATCACATCGCCCACCTCGGGGCGTGGGAGCGTGGCGTGATCTTCACGATCAACGGCTACCCGTTCCACGCCGGGCTTGGTGTGGACGAGGACGTGTGGACCGCCGGCGATATCGACGCCATCAACGCGGTCATCTTCGACCTGAACCGGGAGCGCGAGCTCGAAGACGTGCGAACCGGACTCCGAGCGACGCACACCGAGCTGGTGACGACCATCGGCGGTCTCGATCCGGACCGGCTTGACGCCCCCGTCCTGCCGCGCGACACCACCACGCCGGACGATCCGCCCTCGTTGCGCGACAAGATCGCCGGCAACACCTGGGAGCACTATCCCGAGCATGCCGAGTGGATCGTCGCGTTGGTGAACGGCGAGCGGGACTGATCTCTCCGTCCCTACGGAATGCGTTTCGCCCAGATCGAATCCGGGAAACGGGGCAGCAGGTCGACATCCCAGACGGCGTGCGCGGCGCGGGAACTCTTGCCCGCCCTGAAATAGGCGGCGATTCCGCGCCAGTAGGCCGCTTCCGCCGTCAGTGGTCCCTCCGGCGACCGGCGTTCCAGGCCCTCCAGCAGGGTGATCGCATCGTCGTACCCCTGCCAGCGCATGGCGACGAGCGCCTCGCCGATGTCCAGCAGGTCGAGGAAGTCGTCCGGCGGCAGGAAGTTCGGCGAGGTGTAGCGGATCTTGCCGCTGCGGTCGCCAAAGAGGACCGTTGGCGTCCAGAAGACCTGCCATTCGCGGGTGTTCGCGCGGTCCTTCATCAGGTGGAGCTTCACCGGCACGAAGCGGTTGGCGATCGCCTCGGCCACGCGCGGGTCGGCGAAGGTGACATCCACCAGCCTGTCGCAGCCGAAGCAATCGTCCTGGTACACATCCACGAGGATCGGCCGCTTCGTGCGCCGCGATGCGGCGACGGCGGCATCCCACGAGTCGAGCCATTCGATAGCGGGCAATGCCGTGGCGGCGGTAGTGGACGAGGACATGGGGCACCTTCCTGGTTCGGACGGAGTCTCGGAGGCGGCGGGCAGGGCAAACGTGCGACGAGCGCCATGCGTATGATGCCGCGTTTCAGCGCACGTCGCCTGCCGTCATCGGCTACTGCCCACCTTGGGATGTGTCCGGTTCGTCGGTAGGTGTCCGGCACGTTTCGTGATGGCTTCATGCGGGACCGTGCCAGCAGCGCCGACCCCGGCGTAGACGTGGGATGGACGAATGCCACGGTGTGCCGGTGCACCACATGCCCCCTGTCACAGCGTCGGCACGGCGTCCTTCGTCGGCGGAGCCCTTGCCTGCGGTAAGGCGACACGCGATAGTGGACGCGTTCCCAGGGTGGCGACGGGCCAACCGATCGGCGTGGTCTCGATCCTGCTGCCCTCATCGGGACAGGCCGGTGACATTACCGGAGACATGAACCGTCGTCGATCGCGCGACCCCCGATCTGGACGCGGGGCGCGCCAGCACGAGGAGCGTGACAGATGGCAGCACGATTCGGCATTTTCGTTCCGCAGGGATGGAAGATGGACCTGACCGGGATCGCGGACCCCGTCGAACAGTTCGAGGCCATGACCCGCGTCGCCCAGGAAGCCGATCAGGGCACCTGGGACTCCATCTGGGTCTACGACCACTTCCACACCGTTCCCACCCCCACCATGAACACCGTCTTCGAGTCCTGGACCATCTCCGCCACCCTCGCCCGCGACA
>Ga0182740_1002130_pt1 | contig 12491 bp, 10 predicted proteins | sample eDN5th37CKraftBY_FD_128872 | JGI IMG/M metagenome (GOLD analysis project Ga0182740, IMG submission 128872) | Enriched backyard soil microbial communities from Emeryville, California, USA - eDNA 5th pass 37_C Kraft BY (version 2) (version 2) | ecosystem: Environmental > Terrestrial > Soil >...
CGGTGCTCGGCGTCGTCACCAGCGTGGTCGGCGCCTACTATTATCTCGCCATCGTGCGGACGATGTATTTCGACGAGCCGGCGCCCGGCTTCGACCGGATGCCGTTCGAGCTGAAGGCCGTGCTGGCCGTCACCGGCCTCTTCAACCTGCTGTTCATCGTCTATCCCGGCCCGCTGGTCGCTGCCGCGACGACGGCGGCGAAGTCCCTGTTCTGATGGCCTTCGCCCTGGGCCCGGCTGCCTGCGCCGCCGGTTTCGGGCTCGCGGCTTTCGACGCCATCGGTTCGACCAATGCCGAGGGCCTGGCGCGCGCGCGTGCCGGCGAGCGGGGGCCGCTCTGGCTGGTGACGGCGCATCAGTTCGCCGGCCACGGCCGGCGCGGCCGGCGCTGGGAGGGGCCTCCGGGCAATCTGGCGGCGACGGTCCTGCGCACGCTCGCGGTGTCGCCATCGGTCGCCGCCACGCTCGGCTTCGTGGCGGGTCTGGCGCTGGCCGATGCGCTGGAGGCCGTTGGCGCGAAAGCCGATGTCATTCTCGACGGCGGCGGGCAGGGCGTCCGCCGCTTTGCCCTGAAATGGCCGAATGACGTGCTGGCCGATGGCGCCAAGCTCGCCGGCATCCTGCTGGAGACCGTGGCGCAGCCGGACGGGTCGCTGGCCATCGCGGTCGGCATCGGCGTGAATGTCGCGGCCGCGCCCGAGGGCCTGCCTTATCCCGTCACCTCGCTGGCGCGGCTCGGCCTTGCCGTCGATGCCGAGACGCTGTTTCTGCATCTGACCGATGCGTGGCTGGCGCGGGAGAGCGAATGGGACGAGGGACGGGGCCTGCCGGCGACGCGCGAGCAATGGTTGGCGCGCTGCATGGGGATCGGCCAGCGTGTCGTCGTCAGAACCGGAGACCGCGTGACCCGCGGCATTCTCACCACGCTGGATGACGAGGGCCGTCTGGTGATCGAGGACGAGCAGGGCCGCGCCATTGCCATCTCCGCGGGCGAGGTGCATTTCGGCGTGGCGGCAACGGAAGGAGAGGGATCGGCATGAGCCAGCGCGGCGACGAGTTCGTATTCGCGCCGCTCGGCGGCGTCGGCGAGATCGGCATGAACCTGTCGATCTACGGCCTTGGCGAAGCGCGGCGGCGGCAGTGGATCGCCGTGGATGTCGGCGTGTCCTTCGCGGATGACAGCCTGCCGGGCGTCGATCTGGTGCTGCCGGACATTCGCTTTCTCGTGGAGGAGCGCAAGAACCTCAAGGGCATCATCGTCACCCATGGCCATGAGGACCATTTCGGCGCGCTGATCGACCTGTGGCCGCAACTGAAAGCGCCGGTCTATATGACGCCGTTCACGGCGGCGCTGTTCGAGGCCAAGCGGCTGAGCGAGCCCGGCGCACCGGAGATTCCCGTGACCGTCGTTCCGCTGGGGAGCCGCTTCATGCTGGGCGATTTCGACATCGAACTGGTGTCGATGGCGCATTCGATCCCTGAGTCCAACGGCCTGATCCTGCGCACGCGCCACGGAACGGCGTTCCACACCGGCGACTGGAAGATCGATCCCTATCCCGTCATCGAGCCCAGGACCGACGAGGCCAAGCTGCGCGCGCTCGGTGACGAGGGCTGCGCCGTCCTGATCGGCGATTCCACCAATGCGGTGCGGGACGGGCGCTCGCCGTCGGAGACGGACGTGGCGCGCACGCTGGCGGACCTCATCGCCAATGCGCCCCATCGCGTGGCGGTCACGACCTTCGCCTCGAATGTCGCGCGCATCCGCGCCGTGGCGGAAGCGGCCGCCGCCTGCGGCCGCGAGGTCGTGCTGGTCGGCCGCGCCATGGAGCGCGTCGCGCAGGTGGCCCGCGAGACGGGTTATCTCGACGGCATCGGGGCGTTCCGCCCGCAGAATGCCTATGGCTATCTGCCGCCGGACAAGGTCGTGGCGCTCTGTACCGGCAGCCAGGGCGAGCCCCGCGCGGCGCTGGCGCGCATCGCGGAGGACCAGCATCCGGACGTGACGCTCGCGAAGGGGGACCGCGTCATCTTCTCGTCCCGCACCATTCCCGGCAACGAGAAGGCGATCAACCGCGTCGTCAACGGCCTCATCAGCCAGGGCATCGAGGTCATCACCGACCGGACCCATCTCGTTCATGTCTCCGGCCATCCGCGCCGCGCTGAGCTGCTCGATCTGATCGGCTGGGTGCGGCCGCGGACGCTGATCCCGGTCCATGGCGAGGCGCTGCATCTGCACGAGCACGGCCAGCTCGCCCGCGGCGCCGGCGTGCCCCATGTGGTGATTTCGCGAAACGGCGACCTCATCCGGCTCGGTCCCGGCCAGCCGGAGATCGTGGACGAGGTGCCCAGCGGGAGGATCTACAAGGACGGCGCGCTGCTGGTCGGCGCCGCGGAGCGTACCGTGGCGGACCGGCGGCGCCTGAGCTTCGGCGGCGTGATTTCCGTTGCGCTGGCGATCACCGAGCGGGGCGAACTGGTGTCGGGGCCGGAGATCGAACTGTCCGGCATTCCGGAGCGGGACGCGCAGGGGCGCGACATCGGCGATCAGGTTCTGGATGCCGTGACCGAGGCGTTCAACTCCATGCCCAAGCCGCGCCGGCGCGACCCGGACAGCGTGGAGGAAGCCATCCGCCGCGCCGCACGCGCCGCCGTGTCGCAGGCATGGCGCAAGAAGCCGTTCTGCCATGCCCAGGTTCTTGTCGTATGACATCGGCGTTGCGGGGGAACGCGATGATCGGAAAGCTGAACCATGTCGCCCTTGCCGTGCCTGACGTGAAAGCGGCCGCCGCGATCTACCGTGACCTTCTGGGCACGACCGTCTCGGAACCTGTGCCGCAGCCCGAGCATGGCGTGACCACCGTGTTCGTGTCGCTGCCGAATACCAAAATTGAACTGCTTGAACCGTTGGGAGAACATTCGCCGATCGCGAATTTCCTCGCGCGCCATCCGGCTGGCGGCATGCACCATATCTGTTATGAGGTGGTGGACATTCTGGCGGCGCGGGACCGCCTGTCGGCGGCCGGCGCGCGGGTGCTGGGAAGCGGCGAGCCGAGCCTTGGCGCCCACGGAAAGCCGGTGCTGTTCCTGCACCCCAAGGATTTCAGCGGTACGCTGATCGAACTCGAACAGGTCTAGGCCATGTCGCTGACGACGTCTTTCGCCATCTATTTCCTGATCTGGTGGCTTGTGCTGTTCACGGTTCTGCCGTGGGGCGTCCGCAGTCAGGAAGAGATCGGAGACGTTTCCCACGGCAGCGATCCCGGCGCGCCGGCCGTCCCCGCGCTCGGCCGCAAGCTGCTCTGGACCACAGGCGTCGCGGCGCTGGTCTTTGCCGTGTTCTATGTTGTCTATGTGTCGAAGGTGATCTCGCTGGAAGGGCTGCTGACGCTCGGCGGCTGGCTGAACTGACGGCGCGGCTCTGACACCGAATACGGCGCGTCACGGCACCGGCGACACGGCGTCTCGGCCGCGCGCGTCCCGCGGCTGGTTTAACTCTCCATCATGCTCCGGCATAGCCGCACCCGCGCGCGACGCCGTCTATCATCGTGGGCGCTGGCCCTCGGAGAGGGCTGCGTGGTCTGCTGGAACAGGCGGGCGATCAAAGCAGACGATAAAAAAAGGGCAGGGCGACCTCGCCCTGCCCTAACTAATACAGTTTCCATCGACCCGTCATTCCCGGCGTTTTTTTATTTGCCGGGACGGCAGCAGGTGAATGCGCCTGCGGGTTCGTTCCTCTCCCAGACTTGGACCGCAAATCGACGCCTTAAATTTGACCGCCTCTGGTGATTTGCTGTCATAGGTTAGGTTGGATCAAATGCGTTGTCATCTAAAAGTGCTGAATTGGAGATGTTTTTTTTACTCCCACCGATGCTGCCCACGTTCAAGAATCTGGACGGTTATGTTTAATAAGCAGCCGATATCAATATTGAAATATCTCCATTATTTCTGATGCTGATCTTCGTCTGGAAGCCGGACTGTCCGTTTCTCGACCAAGCGTCCGGAGGAATGGAACTTTTCGTGACAAAGGTGGGATAAATAGCAAAAAATGAATGTATAATTTTCCATCGTTGAGCGACATTCGAACGATGGGGCATTGGCGCCGGCTTGTGTTTTGAACATCGATCCGGTTTCACTCGGAAACCCGGCGATCCGCCGGAATCACACGGATTTCCCATGCGTCTGAGCCGTTATTTCCTCCCCATCCTGCGGGAGACCCCCAAAGAAGCCGAGATCGTCTCCCATCGGCTGATGCTGCGCGCCGGCATGATTCGCCAGCAGGCGTCGGGCATCTATGCCTTCCTGCCGCTGGGGCACCGTGTGCTGCAAAAGATCGCTGGCCTCGTGCGCGAGGAGCAGAACCGCGCCGGCGCCGTCGAACTGCTGATGCCGACGCTGCAACCAGCCGATCTGTGGCGCGAGAGCGGCCGCTATGACGACTACGGCAAGGAAATGCTGCGCATCAAGGACCGCCACCAGCGCGATATGCTGTACGGGCCGACCAACGAGGAGATGATCACGGATATCTTCCGGTCCTATGTGCGCTCGTACAAGGACCTGCCGCTCAATCTCTACCATATCCAGTGGAAGTTCCGGGACGAGGTGCGCCCCCGTTTCGGCCTGATGCGCGGTCGCGAATTCCTCATGAAGGATGCCTATTCCTTCGATGTGGACGCGGAAGGCGCGCGCCACGCCTATAACCGCATGTTCGTGGCCTATCTGCGGACCTTCGCCCGCTGCGGCCTGAAGGCGATCCCGATGGCCGCGGATACCGGTCCCATCGGCGGCGATCTGTCCCACGAGTTCATCATTCTCGCCGACACCGGCGAGAGCGAGGTGTTCTGCCACCGCGACTATCTCGATTTCGCGACGCCCGCCGCCGATATCGATTTCGACGATACCGCCGCGCTGCGCGATGTCGTCGGCAAATGGACCTCGCTTTATGCGGCGACGTCCGAGATGCACGACGCCGCGGCTTACGAGGCCCTGCCGGAGGACAAGCGCGTCGCCGCGCGCGGCATCGAGGTCGGCCATATCTTCTATTTCGGCACCAAATATTCGGAGCCGATGAAGGCCGCCGTCGCGGGGCCGGATGGCATGGAACGGCCGGTTCACATGGGCTCCTATGGCATCGGCCTGAGCCGTCTCGCCGCGGCGCTCATCGAGGCGTCCCATGACGAGGCCGGCATCATCTGGCCGGACGCGGTGGCGCCGTTCCAGGTCGCGATCCTGAATCTCAAGCAGGGCAGCAGCGAGACCGACGCGGCCTGCGAGCAGCTTTATCGCGCGCTCGGCGCGCGCGGTGTCGACGTGCTCTATCACGACCTTGAGGAGCGGCCGGGGCCGAAATTCGCCACGACCGATCTCATCGGCATTCCGTGGCAGGTGCTGGTCGGCCCCAAGGGGCTGGCGGAAGGCAAGGTCGAGCTGAAGCGCCGCGCCACGGGCGAGCGGGAACTTCTCAGCCCCGCCGATGTGCTGGCGCGGCTGGCGCCGCAGGCGCCATCCCCGGCGTGATGTCTTCCGCGGGCAGGCCGGCGAGGGGAGCCTTTCCGGCCTGAACCGCACGAAACTGTGTGCTTTCCGGCCGTTGCTGGTCTAGGCATGGCGCGAATTCGCCCGAATCGGGTGAAAAGGGTGCGCAGGAACCGATCATGACCGAGCGAGCCGGCACCCGTCCCTTTTCCGCATTCGAATGGATGCTCTCGTTGCGCTACCTGCGGGCGCGGCGGAAGGAAGGATTCATCTCGGTCATCGCCGGGTTCTCCTTTCTCGGCATCATGCTCGGCGTCGCGACGCTCATCATCGTGATGGCGGTGATGAACGGCTTCCGCTCCGAGCTGCTCGACAAGATCCTCGGCCTCAACGGCCATCTGCTGGTGCAGCCGCTGGAATCCCCGCTCAACGACTGGCAGCAGGTGGCGGAGCGGCTCTCGGGCGTTTCCGGCATCCGCCTTGCCGCGCCGATCGTGGAGGGCCAGGCGCTGGCCTCCTCGCCCTTCAACGCCAGCGGCGTGCTGGTGCGCGGCATCCGCGCTGGCGACCTCGCGCGGCTCGGCTCCATCGCCAACAACATCAAGCAGGGTTCGCTGGACGGTTTTGACGACGGCCAGGGCGTCGCCATCGGCCGCCGGCTGGCAGACCTGCTGTCGCTGCGGGCGGGGGACAGCATCACGCTGGTGTCCCCGCGCGGCGCAGTGACGCCGATGGGAACGACCCCGCGCATCAAGCCTTACAAGATCGCGGCGGTGTTCGAGATCGGCATGTCGGAATACGATACCGCCTTCGTGTTCATGCCGCTTCAGGAGGCGCAGGCGTATTTCAACCGCGCCGGCGACGTCACCTCCATCGAGGTCTATACCGACAATCCCGATGCGGTGGACCGCTATCGCCAGCTTGTGGCCGATGCGGCCGGACGGCCGATCTTCATGGTGGACTGGCGCCAGCGCAATGCGACCTTTTTCAATGCGTTGCAGGTCGAGCGCAACGTGATGTTCCTGATCCTGACGCTCATCATCCTGGTGGCGGCGCTCAACATCGTCTCCGGCCTGACCATGCTGGTGAAGGACAAGGGCCGCGATATCGGCATCCTGCGGACCATGGGCGCGACGCAGGGCGCGATCCTGCGCGTGTTCATGATCACCGGAGCCTCCATCGGCACGCTGGGCACTATCGTCGGCTTTCTGCTGGGCACCGTGATCTGCCTCAACATCGAGACGATCCGCCAGTTCGTCTCGTGGCTGACGCGGACCGAGGTGTTCTCGCCGGAGCTTTACTTTCTCTCGCGGCTTCCGGCGCAGATGGACGCCGCCGAGACCACCGCCGTGGTGATCATGGCGCTCGCGCTGTCGCTGCTGGCGACGCTCTATCCTGCATGGCGGGCCGCCCGGCTCGATCCGGTCGAGGCGCTGCGCTATGAGTGACACCTCCGCGTCCCCGGCTCCCGTGGAGGACGCGCCGATCCTCTATTTGCAGGGCGTCAGCCGCCATTACGCGCAGGGCGACGCCACGCTGGACATCCTCCGCAATGCGGAACTGGCGGTCTGGCCGGGGCAGACCGTGGCGCTGGTCGCGCCGTCCGGCACGGGCAAATCCACGCTGCTGCATGTCGCGGGTCTGCTGGAACACGCGGACGACGGCGAGGTCTATGTCGAGCAGCAGGCGACCAGCCAGCTTTCCGACGGCGAGCGCACGCGCATCCGCCGCGAGACCATCGGTTTCGTCTATCAGTTCCACCATCTGCTGCCCGAATTCTCGGCGCTTGAGAATGTCGTGATGCCGCAGATGATCCGCGGGCTCGGCCGCAAGGAAGCGGCCCGCCGGGCCGAGGAGCTGCTGGCTTATCTCGGCCTCCGGGAGCGGCTGCACCACCGGCCGGGAGAACTCTCCGGCGGCGAGCAGCAGCGCGTGGCGATCGCCCGCGCGGTGGCCAATGCGCCGCGCATCCTGCTGGCGGACGAGCCCACCGGCAACCTCGATCCGAAGACGTCCGAGCATGTGTTCGGCGCGCTGTCGCAACTCGTGCGCGCCTCGGGGCTGGCGGTGATCGTCGCCACCCACAATATGGATATTGCCGGCCGCATGGACCGCCGCGTCACCATCCGCGACGGTCAGGTGGTCGAATTGCCGTAAGGAGTGCCTGGATGACTTATCCCCGCATATGGCGCATCTGCGCAGTCGCTCTCCCGGTTCTGGGCGCGGCCATCCTGTCCGGCGCTCCCGCCGCGGAAGCCCAGCAGCAGCGCGCCTGGTGCGCAACCTCCACCAGCGGGACCGCTGGCGGGTTCGAGAATTGCGGTTTCGACACCTTCGCCCAGTGCCGGCTCTATGTGCAGGGCCTCGGGGCGATCTGCCATCAGAATCTGAACTACCAGCCTGCGCAGGACCCCCGCGCAAGCCGCCGGCAGGCGCCGCAGCGGCGTGCGCCTGCCTATCGCTGAAGCGCGACGGCGCCGTCGTTATTGGGGCTGAAGATTCGCGGCGACCGCGAGTTCGTCCCAGGTCTTCCGGTCGCCGCGCAGCCGCTCCGTCATTTCCTTGCTATTGTCGAGCACGGGCAGGCCGGCCAGCGTATTGAGGAAGGCGGCTGCCTCCGGCGATCTGGCGATGCCGCCGATGAGACTTTCGACCTTGGCGACCACCTCCGGCGGCGTGCCGGCCGGCAGGTAGATGCCCCACCATGGGCTGAAGACGTAATCCTTGACCCCGGCCTGTTCCATCGTCGGCACCTCAGGCATCGCCGCGATGCGCTGACTGCTGGTGGCGGCGAGCACGCGGATGCGGCCGGCCTTCGCCTGCGCAACGGCGAAGGTGCCGTCCAGGATCATGTAGTCGAGTGTCCCGTTGACGAGATCGGGGATCGCATCGGCCGTCGTCTTGTAGCTGACCGGGGTGGACTGGGTGCCGGTCCGCGCCTTGAACAGTTCGGTCGAAACGAGCCCGGTCGGGTTGGTGTAGGCCGAGCGGATCCGGGTCTTGCCTTTCAGCAGGTTGACAAGTTCCTGCACGGTCTTGGCCGGCGAATCCTGTCCGACCGCCAGCACGAAGGGCGTTTCGAGAAAGGCGCCGGCCGCAATGAAGGCTTTCTCCGGGTCGAACGGGAAATCCTTCACGAGGTGCTTGCCGCCGACCATGATGGAGTTGCCCGCCCACAGCATGGTGTAGCCGTCCGGCTTGGCGGCGTTGACGACATTGGCGGCAAGGATGCCGACCGCGCCGGGGCGGTTCTCCACCACCACCGACTGCTCACTCGCCTTGGCGAATTGCGCTGCATAAAAGCGCGTCAGAATGTCCGCCCCGCTGCCGGCGGCGAAGCCGATGACCACCTTGATCGGCCGGTTCGGATAGTCGCTCTGGGCATGAGCCGGGCTGAATGCCGTCGCAACAGCCATAGAGGCGGCCGCGCAGATCAGGGTGAAGCCGGGGCGCATCGTTCTCTCCCTTATTGTTGAGGCAGTCTCGTGCTGCCGTGTCGGGAATAGTTGCGCCGGGGCGGGCCTTCGGCAAGTTCAAACCTGTTAACCCTGAAAAGAGGGGTGTATCGCGGGCCATTGACGAAAGAACAAAAAGAGAACTATGTTCCTCATATGTTCCAAAGGAGGTGAGTCATGGTTCGGGCATTTCTTCAGGAAGCGGCGGCGCTGGCGTCGTTGACGTTGTTCCTCGGCATGATCGCCATCTGGGCCCAGGTCTTCGCCACCATCTGACCCGCGTCCGCGGAATTGCGGATATGCGCTTTGATCCCCCGGCGCGTCGGCCCGGCTCTGAATGCGCAAGGAAACGTGACTGGCTGTGCGCGGGATGCGCGGCTGGAAAGCGGGGATCGCGGGTCGCGGGTGGTGGACTTGCGCGATGCCGGCCCTGACAATGGGGCACCATGGAATCGTCGTCCTTTCCCTCCGCCGCCGCTCCGGCGAATGCGCCCGTTCATGCGGGACCCGGCTTCGTCCACCTTCATGTTCATTCGTCCTATTCGTTGCTGGAGGGGGCGCTGGGGATCGGCAAGCTGGCGGAACTTGCCAAGGCGGACGGCCAGCCGGCGCTGGCGATCACCGACACCGACAATATGTTCGGTGCGTTGGAGTTTTCCGAGAAGATCGCCGGCAGCGGCATCCAGCCCATCATCGGCTGCGCGATGGCGGTCGAGTTCGGGGATGACACCGTCCAGCGGGGCGGCGGACCGGCGGTGGAGCGCCCGCGCATCGTGCTGCTCGCCATGCGGGAAGAGGGCTATCGCGCCCTCATGAGCCTGAATTCGCGCGCCTTTCTCGAAACGCCATCCAACGAGCGGCCGCATCTCAAACTGGACTGGCTGGAAGGTCAGACCGGGCATCTGATCGCGCTCACCGGCGGGCCGGCCGGTCCGCTCGATGTTGCGCTCGCCGCCGGCCAGCGCGATGTGGCGGACCGGCGCTGCGCCGCGCTGGAGCGGCTGTTCGGCGACCGGCTGTATATCGAGTTGCAGCGCCATGGCACCGCGGCCGAGCGGCGGGTCGAGCCGCAGTTGCTCGACCTTGCCTATGCGCGCGGCATCCGCATCGTCGCGACCAATGAGCCGTTCTTCGCCAAGCGCGAGGATTACGAAGCCCATGACGCGCTGATCTGCATCGCGGAAGGCCGCCTGCTGGTCGAGACCGACCGCCGCCAACTCACCGCCGAACATCGCTTCAAGACTCGCGAGGAGATGGCCGCCCTGTTCGCGGACCTGCCGGAGGCGCTGGCCGCCACGGTGGAGGTCGCGCGGCGCTGCGCGTATCGCCCGCGCGTGCAGTCGCCGATCCTGCCGCGCTTCACCGCTGGAGACGATGCCGCCGAGGAGGCGGCCGAGTTGTCCCGGCAGGCGGAGGAGGGGCTGGAGCGGCGTCTCGCCGCCCATGGCCCCGCGCCGAACAGCACCGTGGAGGACTACCGCAAGCGGCTCGCCCATGAGCTTGGCGTCATCGCCCGCATGAAGTTCCCCGGCTACTTCCTGATCGTGGCGGACTTCATCAAATGGGCCAAGGCCCAGAACATCCCGGTGGGGCCGGGGCGCGGCTCCGGCGCCGGCTCGCTGGTCGCCTATGCCCTGACCATCACCGACCTCGACCCGATGCGGTTCGACCTGCTGTTCGAGCGCTTCCTCAACGAGGAACGCATCTCGATGCCGGATTTCGACATCGACTTCTGCCAGGAGCGGCGCGACGAGGTCATTCGCTACGTCCAGCAGCGCTATGGCCGCGATCAGGTCGCGCAGATCATCACCTTCGGCACGCTTCAGGCGCGCGGCGTGCTGCGCGATGTCGGCCGCGTGTTGCAGATGCCCTATGGGCAGGTCGACAAGCTCTGCAAGCTGGTGCCGCAGAACCCTGCCGCGCCGGTGACACTGGCCAAGGCCATCGAGGAGGAGCCACGCCTTCAGGCGGCGCGCGACGCCGAGCCGATCGTGAAGCGCGCTTTCGACATCGCGCTGCGGCTGGAAGGGCTGACCCGTCACGCCTCGACCCATGCCGCCGGCATCGTGATCGGCGACCGGCCGCTGGCCGAGCTGGTGCCGCTCTATCGCGATCCGAAGTCGGACATGCCGGTCACCCAGTTCAACATGAAATGGGTCGAGCCGGCCGGCCTCGTGAAATTCGACTTTCTCGGCCTCAAGACGCTCACGGTGCTGGAGCGCGCGGTGCGCCTGGTGCGCCGGCGCGGCATCGAGCTGGACCTCGCCTCCATCCCGCTGGACGACAAGCGCAGCTACGAGATCATGGCGCGGGGCGAGACCGTCGGCGTGTTCCAGGTGGAAAGTCAGGGCATGCGCCGTGCGCTGGTGGACATGCAGCCGGACCGGTTCGAGGACATCATCGCGCTGGTCGCGCTGTATCGTCCCGGTCCCATGGCCAACATCCCGACCTATTGCGCCCGCAAGCGCGGCGACGAGGACCCCGAATATATCCATCCCAAGCTGGAGCCGATCCTGCGCGAGACCTTCGGCATCATCATCTATCAGGAACAGGTGATGCAGGCCGCGCAGATGCTGGCCGGCTATTCGCTCGGCGAAGCCGACAACCTGCGCCGCGCCATGGGCAAGAAGATCCGCGCGGAGATGGACAAGCAGCGCGCCCGCTTCGTCGGCGGTGCGGTGGAGGGCGGCGTGCCGAAAGCGCAGGCCGATGAGATTTTCGATCTGCTCGCCAAATTCGCCGACTATGGCTTCAACAAGAGCCATGCGGCGGCTTATGCGCTGGTCGCCTATCAGACCGCCTATATGAAGGCGAACTATCCGGTCGAATTCCTCGCGGCGTCGATGACGCTGGACATGGGTAACACCGACAAGCTGGCGGAATTCCGCGGCGAGGCCGAGCGCATGGGCATCCGCGTCATCCCGCCGTCCATCAACCGCTCCCATGTCGAGTTCGAGCCGGACGGCAACGCCATCCATTACGCGCTGGGGGCGATCAAGGGCGTCGGCGTTCAGGCGGTGGAGTCCATCGTCGCGGCCCGGGGCGACAAGCCGTTCCGGGACCTTGCGGACGTGGCGGCGCGGCTCAATCCACGCGCGGTCAACAAGCGGGTGATGGAAGGTCTCGCCGCCGCCGGTGCGTTCGATTGCATCGAGCCGAACCGCGCGCGGGCAGCCGCCGCGGTGGACGCGGTGATGGCCACGGCCCAGCGTACCCATGACGATGCCGCCATGGGCCAGTCCGAACTGTTCGGCGGTGCCGGACCCGTGCCGCTGCCGATCCCGGCGGTCGAACCCTGGCTGCCGGCGGAGCGGCTCCAGCGCGAATACGACGCCGTCGGCTTCTTCCTCACCGGCCATCCGCTGGACGATTATGCGCCCGTGCTCAAGGGCATGAAGGTGGCGTCGTGGCGCGAATTCGCCCGGCAGGTGAAGGCGGGCGCCAGCGCCGGCCGTGTCGCGGCCACGGTGGTTTCGCGCACCGAGCGCCGCACCAAGACCGGCAACAAGATGGGCATCATCGGCTTGTCGGACCCGACCGGCCAGTTCGAGGCGATCCTGTTCTC